>VAPK010025008.1_pt1 | contig 13500 bp, 12 predicted proteins | sample 3395031 | NCBI WGS metagenome assembly VAPK01 (sample SAMN08290443, study PRJNA428436) | hydrothermal vent metagenome | isolation source: Deep-sea hydrothermal vent chimney 1 | place: Pacific Ocean: Juan De Fuca Ridge | reverse complement strand
GCCCTCGGTTAAGCGTTCCATGTTTGCCACCCAGAGATCGGCCTCTCCGGCCTTTGCCTTTTTAATCATCAGCGGGTGTGCCATAAATACGACATCCGGAAAGGCCTCGGCAAAGGCCTGATTGCCCAGCCAGTGATCACCATGTATATGGGAGTTCAGCACATGAGTAACAGGCAACGAAGTCTGTTTGCGGATCTGACGCAACACCATACGCCCCGATTCCAGCGTTGAACCGGGATCAATCACCACCACCCCGACTTTACTAATCACAAAAGCCGGATTATTCATAAAGCCCTGATTCTCTTTGGAGGGCAGTCCCAGCGGGCCATGGATCACCCAGGTATGTTCAGCCACTTTTTTTGCGGGGTAATCCGGTAAAGCGGCCCACAAATTTGCTGAGATCAAACTCAGCAGCATAAATAGCCATAAAAAAGGCCGTAGAATAAAATGTCCTAACATTATTTTTCTCCATTAAAAATTGAGTCCAGACAAACTAACGCGGGCAAAACAAAGATACAAGCTATAGACATGGATGCGGTATGCTAAGAGTTTATTCTCATGAATACCGAGCAATTAGCGGCTGACTTGCCCCATCTAGCATAGGAAATACCCGAGTGACAAGCCCAATTCCGGAATTATTTACACGCTTATGCACAGCCCTTGCAGGAACAACAACTTAGCCGTCAAAAAACAGTAACAAAACGGTAAAACTCTAAAAAAACAGTGTAAGCCATTGATATTAAAAAGTTAAAGTTAACGCACAAAAACTGTTCACTTTAACAAAAATGTAATAATCATCAGGCATCAGGCAGGTTTACCCCATGTCATCCACAGACTTATCCACAGCTTCTGTGGATAAAGTGAGAATCCATGACCATACAAAGACTTAGGGCAATTATTCTAGAATGATTTTGCAAATCACGGCTAACTCATCCTTTTTCCTTACTGTTTTGATATGGTTAATTACTAACAAATATTCAGCGAGATCTCGGCTTTGAACACGTCCTCTTCCCGGCTGATTTTACACATGGCAATCCCCGGCCCACTGCGCCGGATTTTTGATTATCTGCCACCGGCTCACTGTTCACCCGCACAATTACAGCCCGGTGTGCGTCTGCGCGTGCCATTTGGCCAACGCCAGTTAATCGGAGTTTTACTGGCGGTCAGTGATAACAGCGATGTCTCACTGAAAAAACTACGCTGTGCTGAAGCGCTACTCGATACTCAACCCATTTTGCCGGAAGAACTGCTGAATCTGATGCAATGGGCCAGCCGCTACTACCAATATTCCATGGGTGAAGTTATTCTCGGCAGCCTGCCCACCTTGCTACGACAGGGGCACGAAGCCCAACCATCATCCACAACATTCTGGCAGCTCACCCCAACAGGGGAGGAATGCGATCCGGATACGTTAAAACGCGCCCCAAAACAGGTGGTACTACTACAGATCTTGAAACATCAGCCTAGCGGACTCGATGCAGCGGCGCTAAATCTGCAACAGACAAACTGGCGGGCAAGCATGAAGCGTCTGCTGGAAAAAGGCTGGGTCACACAGGAAGAGCGCGCTTTTAGCCCAAACGCACCATCAGCCAATGCCGCCAGTAAAAAAGACAAACGGATACTCAATCCCGCGCAGCAGCTCGCGGTCGATGCCATCACTGCCACGCTCACTCGCTACCAGTGTCACCTGCTCAATGGCATCACTGGCAGTGGTAAAACCGAGGTTTATTTACAGGTGATCCAAAAAGTTCTGGATGCCGGTCAACAGGTGCTGGTACTGGTGCCAGAGATCGGCCTCACCCCACAATTGATCCAACGCTTTCGTAAACGTCTGAATAGCCATATTGCCCTGCTACATTCCGCTCTCAACGATCGGCAACGCCTGAATAACTGGCTGGCCTGCAGTAAAAATGAGGCGAAGGTGCTGATTGGCACGCGCTCGGCACTGTTTACGCCCCTGCCCTCACTCGGCCTGATCATTCTCGATGAGGAACATGATCTATCCTTCAAGCAACAGGACAGTTTTCGCTATAACGCCCGCGATCTGGCCATTGTGCGTGCGCAAAAAGCCGGCATTCCCATCGTTCTCGGCTCAGCCACTCCGTCACTGGAAAGCCTGCACAATGTAGCCCAACAACGTTCGCAAATGCTGTCCCTGCCCGAGCGTGCCGGTGAAGCCCAACTGCCCGATCTACGCCTGCTCGATGTTCGCCACCAGAAACTCGATCAGGGTCTCAGCGCCCAGCTATTAAACAGCGTGCAGCAACATCTTGAAGCCAGGGGTCAGGTACTGCTATTTCTTAACCGGCGCGGCTTCGCCCCGGTATTGATGTGTCATGACTGCGGCTGGCACGCGCGCTGTCTACGTTGTGATGCCCACCTCACCGTGCATCACGGGCAACAGCAATTACGCTGTCATCACTGTGGCTCGCAACGGCGGATTAATCCACGCTGTCCTGACTGTAATAGTGAGAGCCTGCATTATATGGGTGCCGGTACCGAGCGGGTGGAGGAAGTACTAACCACTCGCTTCCCCAGCGTACGGGTACTGCGCATCGACCGTGACAGCACCCGACGCAAGGGCAGCCTCGATGCCATGCTGGAAGAAATTCAGCGCGGTGAGCCGGTGATTTTAGTCGGCACCCAGATGCTGGCCAAGGGCCATCACTTTCCCAACGTCACCCTGGTAGGGATGCTCGATGCAGATTATGGTTTGTTCAGCTCAGACTTTCGCGCCAGCGAACGCATGGGGCAACTTTTATTACAGGTCGCCGGACGTGCCGGGCGCGCCGAGCGTGCCGGTGAAGTGCTGATTCAAACGCATCAACCCGATAATCCCTTGCTGTATTTTCTACTCCAGCATGATTATTCCCGTTTCTCGCAGGCACTCTTAAAAGAACGCGCCGAAACTGAATTACCGCCCTACAGCCACCTTGCACTGCTGCGCGCAGAAAGTCCTGACACTACCGCCGCAATGCAGTTTTTACAGGAGGCCAAACAACAGGCAACATTAATTCAATCACAACTGCTGGCCTTCGGCCCCCTGCCCGCACCAATGGAACGCCGCGCCGGACGCTTTCGCGCCCAGTTATTATTTCAGCATCATCAACGGGGCGAATTACAACAGTGGCTGGCACAACTGATGCCGATTCTGGAAAAACTAAAAAGCGCGCGCAAGGTGCGCTGGTCAATCGATGTGGATCCGATGGAAATGTATTAATTAAAGGGACGATAATCAACTACTTCTAACCATAAATCCGTAACCCGTAGGTTGGGTTGAATGAAATGAAGCCCAACAGGAAACCCGGAATAGCTAATATTTGTGCACCCTGTTGGGCTTCATTTCATTCAGCACCAACCTACACATTTGTGCGGTATTTTATTTATACTGGTAAACACCACTGCCCCTCCCCAACCCTCTCCCAGAGGGGAATGGGAGTTAACGGAACAATAATGGCTGGCAAGCACAAAATTAACCCCTGGAGAATCAATATGAAAGTTGTTCAAACATTTAGTCTTATCACTCTACTCGCTCTCAGCAGCATCAGTTATGCCGAGATGGATTCACACTCACATGAAACGATGCCCATGGAGTGCAAGCAGAAGCACAGCGGCATGATGAACCCCGAAAAAATGGCCAAAATGAAAGAAATGCAGCAGTTGCGACAACAGCATATGCAAAAAATGGAACAACGACTGGCTAATATCGAAGCCCTGTTAAAAGAACTGGTGGAATTACAAAAGAAAAAATAAATTCTAATTAAGAACTCCCGCATCACCCGATTCCCACATAAGTGTAGGAACCGGGAATCTAAGCCGAACCAACAACGCTTAAAAAACAATAAATAACCTGGCACTGGAGACAACGATGTCCGAAGCCATCACACAAAAACAATCCTTGCTCACCTTGCTAATTGCACTGGCCGCACTGGTGGTTATCATTGCTGGGATGCGTGCGATTGTGCCGATTCTAGTGCCTTTTCTATTGTCCGTTTTCATTGCCGTGGCCTGTCGCTCGCCAATGGCCTGGTTGACCCGGCACAAAGTGCCTGCCTCGCTCGCGGTGCTTATTGTCATCACCGGACTGATGATTGCCTTTTTCCTTACCGCCCTGTTCGTGGGCAGCTCACTCAGTGATTTCACTCGCACCCTGCCGCAATATCAGGACAAGCTACATGGACTCACGGCAAGTCTGCTGAATACCATGCAACAACTGGGCATGGACGCCTCCGGGCTCGATCTCGAAAGCATTATCGATCCCAGCGCCGTGATGCGACTGGTGCAGTCACTGCTGGGCAGTTTGGGTAAGGTACTGAGCAATACTTTTTTAATTCTCCTGACCATTGTTTTTATTCTGCTGGAAGCCTCCAGTTTTCCAGCCAAGCTTCAAGCTATGCCCGGCCATACTGAGGCTTCAATGGCACGCTTCCAGCGTATTCTCAGTGGTGTTAATGATTACATCGCAATCAAATCCGTGATTAGTCTAGGCACGGCGGTACTGGTCACCCTGGCACTATATATTATTGGCGTGGACTACCCCGTGCTCTGGGGCTTCCTCGCCTTTTTGCTTAACTTTATTCCTAATATCGGCTCTATTATCGCCGCCGTACCTGCGGTGCTACTGGCACTGATTCAGCTGGGCGCAGGAGCAGCTGGAGCGACCGCGCTGGTATACCTGCTGGTTAATTTCATCATAGGCAACTTCGTCGAGCCACGCCTGCTCGGACGTGGAGTCGGCCTCTCCACCTTGATTGTATTCCTGTCATTGATTTTCTGGGGCTGGTTACTGGGGCCGGTGGGCATGCTGTTATCGGTGCCCCTGACCATGACCCTGAAAATTGCACTGGAAGCCAATACCCAAAGTCGTTGGCTGGCGATCTGGCTGGGCGAGCAGCCTCGGCTGTAAGTTCGACTTCAGTCGAACCAGTACGGCGAAAGCCGTACCCACATAACCGATACCCGCCAGCCCTCTTAACTCTGTGACCTCCGTGTCCTCTATGATGAATGCTCTTTTTTATAAATCCCAGGCTTCCTTCGACAGGGCTCTCCTGAGCAACGCCGAAGGGCTTCCTTCGACAAGCTTCCTTCGACAAGCTCAGGACGAACGGGGTTGACTCTGATGCGCGGTAAGTTTTATTGTGTTCGACTTCAGCCGAGCCTGTGGCGAGTGACTCATGTAGCCCGTTCAAAGCCATGATCGGGAAAAGTAAGTGTTGGTGAGCACAAAAACCGTGCCCACCCTGCCGGGCTTTTGTAGTAATATCCCGCCTCATATTCTATTCACAATCCAAATTTCTAACGACGAAACAAAGACACAACCTTGAAACACGCGATCAAAACCATGCTCCAGCAAGCACTGGAGTGCCTTAAACAATCGGGCGCACTGCCAGATGATGCCAATCCGTCGATACAGGTTGAACGAACCCGCGATTCTGCCCATGGTGACTTTGCTAGCAATCTGGCGATGATGCTGGCCAAACCTGCGCGCAAAAAGCCACGTGACATTGCAGAAGATCTGGTCGCCGCCCTGCCCGCTTCCGAGACCGTGATCAAGATTGAAATTGCCGGCCCCGGCTTTATCAACTTTTACCTAAGCCCACAGGCTTTTCAGGCTGTGGTGCCAACCATTCTTGAGGCGGGTGATAACTTCGGGCGCAGCACTCAGGGTGCAGGTAAACGGGTACAGGTGGAGTTTGTTTCCGCCAACCCTACCGGCCCCCTGCATGTCGGTCATGGTCGAGGTGCTGCCTACGGCGCGACGGTGGCCGATTTACTGGCCGCCATGGGATATGAAGTCCATCGTGAATATTACGTCAACGATGCCGGTCGACAGATGGACATTCTTGCCGCCAGCGTCTGGCTGCGTTATCTGGAACTGGCCGGTGAAGAGCTGCCGTTTCCAGTCAATGGCTACAAAGGCGACTATGTCTGGGATGTGGCGGCCAAACTGCATCGCGAAAACAGTGACCGCTTTCGCCATGCCTGGTCTGATATTGCTGCAGCTCTGCCTGATGATGAGTGTGACGGCGGTGACAAGGAAAAATACATCGACGCGGTGATTACTCAGGCCAAAACCTTATTAGGGTCGGTAGACTATCGCTTCGTCTTCGATACCGGGCTGGATTATATACTCGCCGATATTCGTGATGATCTGTCGCACTTCAATGTCAATTATGAACACTGGTTCTCCGAACGCTCACTGACTGAAACCGGCGCGGTAAGTCGTGCGGTCAAGCGCCTGGAGCAAAGCGGCCACGTCTATAAAAAAGACGGCGCAAAATGGTTTCGCTCATCCGACTTCGGCGATGAAAAAGATCGGGTGCTGGTACGCGACAATGGCCAGTCCACTTATTTTGCTTCTGACATTGCCTATCACATGGACAAACTGGAGCGCGGTTTTGAGCGGGTGATCGACATCTGGGGTGCAGATCACCACGGCTATGTGCCACGGGTAAAAGCTGCAATGCAGGCGGTAGGCGATGATCCCGACAAGCTCGATGTGTTGCTGGTACAGTTCGCGGTGCTTTATCGCGGCGGTGAAAAAATGCAGATGTCCACCCGCTCCGGCCAGTTTGTCACTCTGCGCGAGTTGCGTAAGGAAGTCGGCTCAGATGCCGCACGCTTTTTCTATGTAATGCGTAAGTGCGAACAGCACATGGACTTTGATCTGGAACTGGCCAAATCCCGCTCCAACGATAATCCGCTCTACTATATTCAGTACGCCCATGCGCGGGTGGCCAGCGTTTTCCGCCAGCTTGAAGAAAAGCAGCTTTCTTATGATCAAGCCAGCGGTCTACAGCAACTGGCGAAGCTTACCGAAAAACATGAGCAGGCCCTGCTCTCACGTTTAAGTCGCTATCCGGAAGTGCTGGAAGCCGCCGCGCTCAATCATGAGCCGCATCAGCTCGCTCATTATCTACGCGAGCTGGCCAATGATTACCACACCTATTATAACGCACACCAATTTTTGGTGAATGATAGCGACCTACGCCAGGCACGACTGGTTCTGATCCAGGCCGTCAAACAGGTGATCGCCAATGGATTGGGGCTGCTGGGTGTATCCGCACCGGATAGTATGTAAACCATGCCCAGAGATTACGCTAAAACACCCAAACCTGATAACAGGCGAGTCCTGCCCGGCTGGCTGTGGATGCTCGGCGGGCTGGGAATCGGCCTGTTCGTCGCACTGCTGGTATATATCAATAACAACACCAACGCGGAGCATAAAACCAATATCTCCGCCAGCCTGAATAAAATATTTGACGAAGGAGTCAAAGCCACGCAGGAAGCGAGTAAAAAAACCAAAGAAAAAGTGGCCGAAGCCATTAAAGAAACCCGACCAAAATTTGATTTTTATACCATTCTGCCAGAACTGGAAGTTGCCATTCCTGAAGAAGAGTTGATCGAAAAACAGCAGTCCGCAAAAAAAATAAACTCAACGCCCACCAGCAAAAGCACACGTTATACCTTGCAGGCGGGTTCCTTTCGTAACCCGCAACAGGCCGATCGACTAAAAGCAACGCTGGCCCTGCAGGGTATTGTTGCCAATATTCAGCCGGTAAAAATTAACGACCACGATACATGGTATCGGGTTCGCATCGGCCCTATGCATGATATTTCAACCCTGAACCGCACCCGCAAACGTTTGCGGAAAAATAATATTGCCTCGATCGTGGTTAAAGAAAAAAAGTAGCTATCTCACTTTGTTAGGTTGGGCTTCATTTAATTCAGCGCCAACCTACGTGACAACACGCGGCAGTTAATCCCTATGCCTTATTTAATCCTTATCATCATCCTGATTGCGCTACTTTATGCGCCGCAGTTCTGGGCACAATATACCTTTAAACGTTACGCAAAAGAGCGCGATAACATTCCCGGTAGTGGCGGTGAACTTGCCCGTCATCTACTGGATCGTTTTAAGATGCCTCATGTAAAGGTGGAACGCGGCAATGCCGGTGAAGATCATTATGATCCCACGACTAAAACAGTAAGACTGGGGCCGGATAACTTTGACCGTCATTCACTGACAGCCATTGCGGTCTCTGCCCATGAGGTCGGTCATGCAATTCAGGATCACAATAATGAAACACTTCTTAGTTTACGCGGACGACTGCTTGAAATAGCAAATCGGTTTCAGAAATTAGGCAGTGTCGCAATTTTAGTTATGCCGCTGGTGGCCGTGCTCAGCCGCTCGCCCGTTATTGGAGGGCTGTTTTTATTCGTGGGTCTCGCCAGCATGTTTATGACTACGCTGGTACATTTTATTACCCTGCCGGTTGAACTCGATGCCAGTTTTGGTAAAGCTTTACCCATTCTTTTGAAGGGGGAGTACGTCACGGAAAAAGATGAAGCGGCGATTCGAAAAATACTGAAAGCGGCGGCATGGACTTATGTTGCCGCGTCTCTCTCCAGTTTATTGAATGTGTGGCGTTGGCTGCGAGTGTTACGGCGTTGAATTAAAAATCCTGACAAACAAGTAGCCATGTACGACGTAGATACCATTTCAATCGAAGCGTGACGCGGGAATCGGCTGGGGGAGGGCTTCGATTAGTATGACTGAAGTCGTACCTACAAATATGTATTTAATTTTGGAATGTTAATTAAGGTAAAAAAAGGGGAAGGTTTTTCGGGTTACAAAAGTCTCTCTTACCGCCTGTAGAAACAGGCCGCGGAAAGTCAGGCGGGCTTATATTAATTCAACTGACTACTCAGCTGTAAGCTCGCGCTCATACCTTCATTCAATACTGGACTTTCAGGCATGGCATATAACACCAGACCCAGGCAGGACATTAAAACGCCCAGTAGAACATATTTCTTTATTGATTCGGTCATCGTGACACCTCTTTTAAATAAATCCTCTCCACTCTATACAGAGGGGAGAGCAAGATTACGCCTGTTGACAACAAGCGTCTATAAGACTTTCGATATAATTTTTGTAGGCCAGAGACTACAAGACCTGATATGCATAAATTTCAGAAAAGTATAGCGGGTTTTTTTGACGAAATTATGTCAGCGACAGGGGATTCTAAACACCATCTCTAACTAAAGTTATAGTGCTTCACAACATCAACGGTAATCTTCCAGCGACAACGCATACCGGCAGGAAATATAACCAGATCACCTTCGCCCATTTCTACCGGGTCTCCCTCTTCCGGGGTTACGATGGCGTGACCGTCAACGAAATAACAGGTTTCTGTTTTATCGTAAACCCAGTCAAACTCGGACACTTCTTTACTCCACTCAGGCCAGTCATAAACACCCATGACTTCAAGTTTGGCAGGAGATGCCAGTTGCTCTACTAATATTTGCTTCATTCGTTAATCCTGTAAATAACTATAGCCTGACAAGATTGACAACAAGGCCGTCAGGCTATTCTGTTTTTCTGTTGCGCTTAAATCAGCGGCCTCTATTTTAGCACGATAATTCTGGGTCAGCTCATCAATGTTAAAATGCACGTAACGCAAAAGATCATCCACCTGATCGCCACGACAGGCCTGTTCCAGTTGATAGGATTCTGCATTCAATCTGACATGCAGCGCGTCGGTATCGCCGAACAGGTTATGCATGTCGCCTAAAATTTCCTGATAGGCACCCACCAGAAAAATACCCAGCCAGTAAGGCTCATCGGCATGCCATTCATGCAGGGGAAGACTGGCCTCAGTACCCTCAGCAGAAACATAGGTATTAATACGTCCATCCGAATCACAGGTGATATCTTCGATCACCGCACGACGAAGTGGTTCTTCCTGCAGGCGATGCAGCGGCATGATCGGAAAAACCTGCTCAATTCCCCATGCATCCGGAATAGATTGAAACAAAGAAAAATTACAGAAGTATTTATCCGCCAGTTTTTCATTTAACTCATCCAGAACTTCACGATGGCTGCGCTGTGCCGGATTCAGACAGGCACGGATAGAACGGCAGCAGGAAAAATAAATGGCCTCGGCCACCGCACGCTGACCAAGATTCAGCACTCCGTGAGTATATAAGGTTTGTGCCTCCCCCAACCAGTAGCGTAGATCGTGCCATGCTTCGATCGCCGCATGGCCATTCACCCCGGTTTCTGTCAGTCCCTGATAAAGTTGCAGCAGCTCCTGTAACACCAGCGGCGCATTCTGATCGATGGCAGCAGGATCGATCGCAGCATCCGGCACCTGCTCGACATTTATTGTATTGGTCACCAGCAACGCATGATGGGCACTCATGGCCCGCCCTGATTCGGTAAAAATATGAGGCTGCGGTAAATGCTGTTGCTCACAGATTTCTTTCAGGGTATGAACGATGTGATGGGCATAACTTTCAAAACTATAATTCATGGAGCAGGCTCGACGGGAATGGCTGCCTTCATAATCCACACCCAATCCACCGCCCACATCGACACAATTAATCAAGGCTCCCAGGCGATGCAGCTCAGCATAAAAACGGGCGCACTCCTGCATCCCGCTCTGTATGTCACGGATATTTGCCAGTTGCGATCCCAGATGAAAATGTAACATCTGCAGGCAGCTCAGCTTATCCACTGCACCCAATCGGGCCAGCAAGGCAAGTACCTGTGCAGCGGAAAGCCCGAACTTGGATTTCTCGCCGCCGGTATTCTGCCAGCGGCCTTCACCTATCGATGCCAGCCGCACTCGCACTCCCAGACAAGGCTGAACACCCAGTTCAGCCGCTTGTTCCAGCACTATATCCAGTTCAGAGAGTTTTTCGATCACCAGATAAACACGGTGACCCAGCTGCTGGCCGATCAAAGCAAGACGAATATACTCACGATCTTTGTAGCCATTACAGACTAGACTCAGGGCCGGTGTTTTCGAGATTCCGAGTACCGCCATGAGTTCTGACTTGCTGCCGACTTCCAACCCCACCATCTGTGCACTGTTCAGCAATTCATTAATCACGCTGTGCTGCTGATTAACCTTGACAGGATAAATTGCCGTATAGCCACCGTCATAGGCTTCGGCTCGCATTGCCGAGTCAAAGGCCTGATACAGGCTTTGTACCCGGTGCTGTAAAATATCGCTGAAGCGCAGCAATAACGGTAGCCGGTGTCCCTCAGCCAGTGCCGTCTGCACCACCGCATCAATATCAATGGCGCGCTCCGCTTCCTGGGTCGGGCAGACTTGCAGATTTCCCCGTGCATTAATCGAAAAATAACCGGCACCCCAGTTATCGATGTTATAAAGCGTCTGTGATTGATGGATAGTCCAGTTTTTCATGCTATTCAGAATAAATTAAAAATTATAAACCGAGGTATTCTCGCTATAATACCATGCGTATCGTCTTTACTCTGAGCCTAAATATCTTAAGCCTATGTCATTCAATTCCCGCAACTGGTTCACCGAAGCCATCGACGAAACCGGCACCGCCTTTTCGCTCAAGCTAAAAGAAAAATTACACGAAGAACAAACCCCGTATCAGCACATTGAAATTTATGAGACTCAAACCTTCGGTAAGCTAATGGTCATCGATGGCTGCACCATGGTTTCGAGTCGGGATAACTTTCTCTACCATGAAATGATGACCCACCCGGCGTTATTCACCCACCCGGCTCCCCGGCGGGTATTGATAATCGGTGGCGGGGATTGCGGCACCTTGCGTGAAGTTTTAAAACACCCGCAAGTGACGCAGGTACAGCAGGTTGATATTGACGAGCGGGTCACTCGCCTGTCAGAACAGTATTTTCCCGAGCTATGTGTATCAAATCATGATCCCCGTGCCCAGCTGCATTTTACTGATGGCATACAGTGGGTAGGTGAAGCGGATGCCAATAGCCTCGATCTAATCATTGTTGACAGCACCGATCCGGTCGGCCCCGGTGAAGTCCTGTTCACCGAGGAATTTTATCGCTATTGCCGCCATGCGCTAGCAGACGAAGGCATTATCGTACAGCAAAGTGAATCGCCCCTGCTGCATCAGGATATTTTACAAAACATGTATCAACGCACGCAGGACGCAGGCTTCAATCATCAGGCAACATTGAATTTTCCGCAGCCGATTTACCCCTCAGGCTGGTGGAGTGCCACCCTTGCCGGCAATATCAATTTACGAACATTCAGAGAACAGGATGTCTTAGAAAAGACATTCCGCTGCCAGTATTATAATGCCGAAATTCACCGTGCTGCTCTGGCCGTGCCAGAATTTATGAAGCCGCCTGTACCTGCCGCCGATAAATAATCATGGCGATTAACAGGGCGCAGGCCAGTGCGATTGTGGCCGGGAACAACACCGTGGTCAGTGAGTAATTTTCAAGCGCCATAATCACAATTAGATTCCGTGCGCTAAACAAAAAGAAAAACAACACCGACTCTGATTCAGGGAAACGATAAGCCTTTCTTATCGTCGGCCCGAAACCCAATACATCGGCAAGGGTAAGAATCATCACTGCTGACAGGGGAACGGCAGTGAAATACCAGAAGGGCAATGACGATAAGGCCAGTAGAAAAAAGGCCCAATCTAATTTAGTAATGCTATTGTCGGCTCGTTTAATAAAAGCCAGCAGTGCAATAAATAGCGTAATAGCGCCCGATACACCGAGAGGCCAGGCACCAGCTCCACCCTTATCTTGAAGCTGAGCAAAAAAAACGACAACGGTTGTCATTCCCCAAATCACCCAGGAAAACACATGCGGCCTAATAGTATTTTTAATGATTGAACGAATATAGGGAAAGAATGCGACCAGGGTAATAATAATCGCAAGCGCACTTAGATATTCTTTATACGACATGTCACGATGCTCTTGCGGCTATCGCCAGCCGATGTCCCGCATATTCACCCGCTGGCATTTCTGTTATTGCCGCTAATATTTAATGAGTTTATATAAACTACCGTCAACATCCCCGGAGGATTGATGGATGTCGAGCTTAGCTCCCAGTTTCTGCAGCACTTCATTAACAGTGCTGTTATATATTATTTTTCTAAATTTAGAATAACTTGGCACTTTATCTTCGCATAATAATTTATACAGGCCATTTAAACTAAAAACTAGAACGGTATTGTTTTCAATAAACCCGACTTCACCATGAAAAGATGAAATCAAATTCAGCGTATCCTCATCCCGTTCTAATACCTTGCTGAAAAAATGAATGATTAATTGCTGCATTTTTTATCACCGTTCAGTTATGGCAGCGAAACAAACATCTAAAATAAGCTGATTCGCTCAAACAACCAGAACGATGAAAAACCCCCTATTGCATAAATGGATATGATTTCAGCACGTTTAAGTAGTTGCGACTGATGTAAACGATGTATCAGTTGAGCCAACATAATAACAATAGCAATAAATATCAATTGGCCGATTTCCACCCCCACATTGAAAAAGATCAATGCCAATGGAACGGCCTGCTCCGGCAGACCGATTTCAGCCAGTGCCCCGGCAAATCCGAAGCCATGTAACAAGCCAAAAATAAAGGCCACCAACCACGGCCATTTCGCTGCCATGCCAACACGCCCCTGTCGACTATGTACGAGTTCTACTGCCAGAAATAAGATACTCAATGCAAT
>VAPK010513857.1_pt1 | contig 13503 bp, 16 predicted proteins | sample 3395031 | NCBI WGS metagenome assembly VAPK01 (sample SAMN08290443, study PRJNA428436) | hydrothermal vent metagenome | isolation source: Deep-sea hydrothermal vent chimney 1 | place: Pacific Ocean: Juan De Fuca Ridge | reverse complement strand
GTCATGCGGATGTATGAAGACCGCGAGTATGAAGAAATCCCGCTGGACGGTATGCGCAAAATCATCGCGTCCCGCCTGACCGAAGCCAAACAAACCATCCCGCATTTCTACCTGCGCCGTGACATTCAGCTCGACGCGCTGCTCAAATTCCGCTCAACGCTGAACAAACAACTGGAAGCGCGCGGCATTAAACTGTCGATCAACGACTTCATCATCAAAGCCTGCGCGCTGGCCTTACAACAGGTTCCGGCGGCTAATTCGGTCTGGGCCGGGGATCGTATCCTGCAACTGAAACCATCGGACGTCGCAGTTGCCGTTGCTATTGAAGGCGGTCTGTTCACACCCGTTCTGAAAGATGCAGACACCAAATCACTTTCTACTCTGTCGGCCGAGATTAAAGATATGGCTGGTCGTGCGCGCGAACGTAAACTTGCTCCACACGAATATCAGGGCGGCAGTTTTGCAATTTCAAATCTGGGAATGATGGGCATCGACAACTTTGACGCGGTGATCAACCCGCCACATGGTTCCATTCTGGCAGTTGGCTCTGGCGTGAGAAAACCGGTTGTCGGGCTGGATGGTGAACTGGCAATCGCCACGGTAATGTCGGTGACACTTTCGGTTGATCACCGGGTCATTGACGGCGCTCTGGGCGCCGAATTCCTGGCCGCGATAAAGAACAATCTGGAAAATCCAATGGGGATGCTGGTTTAGAACCCGCATTTCAACCCTGCTGGATTGCCAAAAATTGACCTAGCACAAAGCAGTCCAGAGACGAATTGTGACAGATAGTAATTTGAACAGAATTATTGGAGCTTACAATGGATTTTCCTAAAGAACTCGCCGTCACAAACGACAACATTGACAACTATCAAGCCGAACAACCGCGCGGTGCCGCTGGTTTTTCGCGGATGCACCAGGCGGCAATGTTTGAAGGAGTTGTAAGTTTAAAGCAAAAAGAACTTATAGCGCTTTCGATTGGTATTGTTCGCCAATGCGCGGACTGCATCGGTTTCCACGTAAAAGCAGCAATCAAAACCGGGGCAACCAAGGAGGAAATCGCCGAAACAGTATCGGTCTGCATCATGATGGGAGGAGGTCCGGCCTATATGTACGGCGCACGAGCGCTTGAGGCTTACGACCAGTTTACCGCTGAAGAAACTTAACGCGCAAATTCTCGGAGCTAACAGTTCACCCGCTACTCCAGACAGCCGTTTAACACCTGATCCATACTGAGTGAGGGTTGGTCGCAACCAGCCTCGCCCACAATCTTTGCAGGAACACCAGCAACCGTTTTACATGGTGGAACTTCTTCCAGCACCACAGAACCCGCAGCAACCCGGCTGCAATTGCCAACTTTGATATTACCCAAAACTTTGGCACCCGCCCCAAGCATAACCCCGTCACCTATCTTTGGATGGCGGTCATCATGCTCTTTGCCCGTCCCACCAAGGGTCACCGAATGCAGCATCGACACATTATCACCGACAACAGCCGTTTCACCGATCACAATGGAATGGGCGTGGTCAATCATGATCCCCTGCCCGATCCGCGCCGCCGGATGAATATCAACACCAAATTGTTCCGATACGCGCATTTGTGCGAAATAGGCCAGATCTTTACGGCCATCATTCCACAGCCAGTTTGCGACACGATACGCCTGAATGGCCTGAAATCCCTTGAAAAACAGCAAAGGTTGAAGAAATCTCTGACAAGCAGGGTCGCGCTCAAAAACGGCAACAATATCAACACGGGCTTTGCGGCCAAGCTCAGGGTCGGATCCATATGCCTCATCGGCAATCTCACGAATAAGCTGTTCAGACATTTCACCGGATGCCAGCTTTTGTGCCATCCGAAATGCCAGCGCGTTCTCAAGGCTGTCATGGTGCAGCACACTTGCGTGTACCAATCCGCCAAGCAGCGGCTCATTTGCCACGGCCTGTACACCTTCGTCCCGTATACGGTTCCAGACCGGATCAATCTCGGCCAGTTTTTCGCGCGTTCTGCCCATAATGCTTTCCCTTTTTTGGCAATGCCAATCTACTACAGATAGGGTATAAATCCAAAACACAATGGGTGATGGGCCATATTTAGATTATGAATGAATCCGATCTAAATAAATTCCGGCAGCAAATATTGGCTACATTAGCGGATCTCCAAATCCAGGATGACCTTGGTGAAGAAAGCCAGCGCACGGTAACGCTCGACCAACAATCTGTTGGCCGTCTCAGCCGGATGGACGCCATGCAGCAACAGGCCATGGCCAAAGCCACCCAAACACGGCGAAATCAGATGAAACTCCGAATAAAAAACACCCTCACCCGGATGGACGAGGGTGAATTTGGCTGTTGCGCGGATTGCGGCGAAGACATTCCGATTAAACGGCTGGAACTTGATCCAACCGTCGCAACCTGCGTGTCCTGTGCGTCGAACTAAACTGAAGGTATCGTTAGTCGCATCAGATGCACAGCAATCCGCACGTCCCCCGCCGCAAAATCACCACCAACAGCCGTCAGCAACAAATCTGTATCGGAATAATAGCTCTGCGGCGCGGATGTCAGCCCCCGAATCCATGATCCAAGTGGCAACCCCAGCCCGCTGCCATAGCGGTCATCACTGGCAGCTACACCAAGTTTCCAGTCGCTAAGCGTACCTGTGATTGTCGTCGTTATTCGGCCGGTAACCCCCACAACCATGGAAAATGCCGGTATCGCGGCAATCAACTGGTTGCTGGCTCCTGCACTGAGCGAATGATCAATCTCAAGCACCTCATGCACCGTGGCCGCATTATTGGCTGAAAGCGCGACCACCCCGGCGACCCAGAGCGCGCCGTCAAACATCGCCACCGTTTCTTTATCGGCAACCTGCGCACGCCAGCCCCGCTGTGGCGTAACAAAAACCCAGCCCCCGTTTGTGCGAACCGCGACCTCACCATCGCGCCCGGCCCACTCATTCACCGCACCAATTGGGACGCCATAACAGTCCCCGTCATTTGCCAACACAGGTGGCAATGTGGTGTCGACTGAGGTCAAAACCAACTGGCTCACCCCGTCCAGCAAAACGAATGCCTCATTAACAGTTATATGTTTCTGGGCCTGCGCCGCTTGCAGCAGCGGCAACCCGATATTTGCAGTATTACTCATAGATCAATCCTTCTGAACAGGCCGGGCCCAAAGCGGGCGGAAATCTGGGCCACTTGAATAGAATAAGGGGTGGAAATGCCGTCAGCGATCTGTTCGGCAGAGGTATAAGTCCAGCCCTGCGTCGCACTGGTGGTTTGACGAACACGCGCGCCCCCCTGAACAACTTCGATTTGATAACTCTCGCTGTCCTCTCCAAGCGGGACATCAACCGACGCCCAGCTGTCGCCATCGATACGTGTACGACGCACCCAACTCAGCGATAGATCCCCGGAAACTTCGCTTACGGCCCGCAGATGCACCGGCGAAAGCGGGCGCAGGCCAACACCGTCGAATGCCGCAACCAAATAGGTAAATGACGGATCATCCACCGGGCGCGCACTCGGCCCTATACGATAGTGACGCGCCAATCCGCGCGCCGAAGCATTTAGATCAATCTGCCCTACTGAACCATCCAACAGAACAAAAGTACTGCCCGAGGGCCATGCCACGTCCGCAAGGCTATCCGACCCCGCCTGCCCGCGAATTCGGCCAGTAATGTCATACACACCTTCACTGACCAGCACCGCGTCGGTGAACTGAAAAACCTCCCAGTTGGCCGCACTCCTGTCGCCAATCACAGCTACGTTGGCACCGTTCAATACTTCAACCATGGTGGCCGACTGCAAACTGCCAGACGACAGCGTCACCCGCAACGCTACCCCCCGGTCCAGCATCGCAGGTGTCGCGGGAAGCAGCGTCGTATCCGTAACCCCAATCACCGCCGCCGCCGATACCAGCGTGTTCAACGCATAGTTGCTATCACTGGCCGAGCTATATACCGCCGCCGACCCCGGCCAAGGCTCCGCGCTCACCGCGATATGGGGTACGTGTTCAATCTCAGCACCACTCAGTAACGGCAAATCCAAGAACAGCGGATATACCGGCACAGGGGCCACAAACGGGCGCAACTCCCCCGTTTCATCCGCTGCATCACTGGAATGGTACTGTTCTGGCTCCACCCGAACCCCATCCAGCAATTGCGCCGACCCTTGAGTCACGCGATCAATCCGATATAGCGTTTCCTCGCTGCCTTCTTGCAGCGCCACAACATCGCCAGCCCCAACCTCGTATCCCGACAGGGGCAATGAAAACCGCACCGTATCCCGTGCCACCCGCGCCTCCGCCAGCCAGCGTTCGGTAATCGCGCGACCTTCGGTACGCGTCAAAAGCAACGGAAACTCAGACCCCGAAACTACATTTGACGACTCATCTGGAAAAACCGCATCTTCGGATCGAACCTCATAATCCCCGTCCGCATCAACAAAGCTCAGCCGCAACCGCCCAGCAGTCTCTGCGTCCGGGCTGCGGATATGTTCCACCGGCGTTTCCTGCTCCACCAGCAACGCGATTTTGTCCTCATCCACATCTGCACTGGCCAACCCAGTGCGCGATTTGAATATCAGCTCACCACCGCGCTCAATCGCCTCGCAGCCGTAGGCGAGCATCAAAGGCTGCAACGCCGCGCGCGCGCCATCAATGCCCCCTACAAAATAACCACGCACGTAGCCATAAAGCTGCGCGACATCGACACCATTAACGCCGGAGCGCTCACAAATTTCAGTCACCACATCCGCCAAAGACCGCGCGTTTGAGCGCCCGTTGATCCAATGCCCCCGGAAATAATTCGGAGCATCCGACCACTGATCAATCCGATGCGGGAAAAACGGATAAGGTCGCGCATCCCAGGCCCAGACATGGGCGCGTGACATATCCACCATCGGGCCACCATAATCTGCTGAAACCGGGTTATTTGCCGGGTCATCCCAAAATCCATACATCGCCCGCAGGTATTGCATCTGCATAAAATCATCCCGCCGCCCGTCCGAATATTTCGGCAGGCTGCTTTCGGACGATTTCAGATCGATGAACTTGTTCGGCTGATTGGTCCCCTTATCAATCGCAGCGCAACCAATCTCAGTAAACCATATCGGTTTGGACCCCGGCAACCAGCCAGTAGGCGTACCAGAACGCACCCCTGCAACCCGCTCATGGTGCGCGTTTGACCACCAGCTTTTGATGTCCTTATAACGATACACCCAGGGCTCACCATGTGCCCCATCCGTGATCAGCGATCGGTTCTGCGCCGCATCATGCGCGGAATTCGCATAATACCAGTCAAATCCTTCACCCCCGGCGATATTGGATTTCAGATACTCGGTATTGTAGATCGACCCCCAGTCCACATCCGCATGATCTGTCCCATCGCGCCAATCCGACATTGGCATATAATTGTCGATGCCGATGAAATCGATATTCGCGTCCGACCACAGTGGATCAAGGTGGAAATATACGTCCCCTGTCCCATCCTGCGGCTGATAGCCAAAATACTCCGACCAGTCGGCCGCATAACCAATCTTGACACCGGCCCCCAGAACTGCTCGCACGTCCCCTGCTAAAGCCTGCAACGCCGCGACTGCTACAAAGGCCCCACCGGCCCCGCGCACCTGCGTCAGCCCACGCATCTCAGAACCAATGCAAAACGCATCCACTCCGCCCGCAGCCGCGCACAAATACGCCTGATGCAAAATAAACCGCCGATAAGACCACTCCGAAGGGCCGGTATAATCAACGGTATCCCCCGATACCGAAAAATCCGACACCTGCGCCGCACCAAAGAACGCCGACACTTCGCCGTCTGCAGCAGCCGTCTGATCCGGGCTCCCGGCCTGCCCCGGCGCCAACGACAGCGTTATCCGCCCCCGCCAAGGCAATGCAGACTGGTCACTCGCCCCGCTCCAGGGATCGCTCAAACCGTTGCCCGCCAACTGATCCATCAGAATGAACGGATAATAAACCACGTCTTTGCCGCGCGCGTTCAGATCCTTGATTGCCTCCACAACCGACTGATCGGTAGGTGTTCCGCCATAGATCACCCGACCATTCAACTGCGGCACCAGTTGCGCACCCGAACGCCCGACGCCCGAAACAGACCACGGCATGGATTTCCCATCCACATCCGCCTGCTCGACTTTGGGGCGCAATTTTATCTGATCACAGCGCAGATCATCGCCAAACCACGACACCACTATCGACACTGACCCACAATTAGGCAGCTCTTCTTCCATCGCTTCAACCGAGGTCGCAAAATCCGTCTTCCCGCTAGGCGTGCTTATATTGGCCGCTTTGGTCTTGCCCGGTGCGCTCTCCAGATACACCGGACTGGTCGCCAGCGCATATTCCCCGGTCCCCGGTATCAGCGCCACGGCGCGTATCCCGTTCGCCGGATCAACCGGCGTCATTACCCCGTCAACCTGCTCAGGCCGCATCACCTCAAAGCTGAACTGCGGCACCCGGTTACCAAACTGTCCAAGCTCCAGATCTTCCAACACCACATAGGCGACACCGCGATAAGCAGGCGAATTCCCCGCCCCCTCAACCGCCTCGATCTTGGGATCAGGCAACTGATCCAGCGACCCCAGATAGACCCGCAAATTCAGATCATCCCTCGGGATTTCCTGACCATCTGCCCAAACCCGGCCAACCCGTGTAACCTCTCCCTCACAAAGCGCAATTGCCATGCTGATTGTATAGGAATACTCTGTCACCTTCGGGCTTGAAGGCGCACCTTTACCACCGCCACTTGTGCTGACTTTTTCCTTAAACCGTGATGCCCAGATCACCTGCCCGGGCAGCCGCATGCGCCCGTAAACCTGGGCGATCACAGCGCCCTCGCTGGCACCGCTCAGGCGAAACCGATCTACCTGACCGGTTTCCACAGCTTCTGAACCACTGCCCATGATCCGCTGATCAATGACCTGCCCAAGCGTCGCCCCAATCGCGCGCCCGATAACCACTGATGACAGCCCCAAAAGGCCGCCACCAACAGAGGCCCCCGCGGCCATTCCAACCGCCGACAATACAATAGTTGCCATCTGCTACTCCTGAACTGGAAATTCAAACGCCGCGACAATCCGGCGACGCCATGGGGCAGTCAGGGCGCTCTCAAGCACCCCATGCCCCGAATAAGAATGTATAAAACTCGCCGACGCGCCTGTGCGCCCGACAATGCCTAAATGTTTAGCAACTGACCCGGCGCGCATCCGAAACAGGATCACGTCACCCGGCACAATCTGCGTCAGAGGCTTTTCAACTAAATGCCGCGCCGCCGCCGCCCAGAGCGCCTCAATGCGCTGTGGCTCTGACCAATCGGGCGAATACGCCGGCACCGCTTCCGGCTCAGCGCCAAACAACTCACGCCAAACTCCGCGCAACAACCCCAGACAATCCGCTCCAGCTCCCTTAGCCGAGGCTTGATGCACATAGGGCGTTCCGATCCAGCTACGCGCTATCGCCACAGCTTTCATGAATTCAAGCTCCCGCCATTGTTCACGCCGCCGCGTCGCGGAACACTGATCAACCAGTCCTCACCAGGGATCGCCGGAAAGCCGCGAAAATTTACAAGGTTGTTAAACTTCAACTTGCAGGTTTCCAGTCGCCGGTCGCATCCCGCCTCAATGTGCACTATATCGCCGGGCTGAACATCCGCCCGCAAAGCCTCCCACAGCTCAATCACCCGCCCGCTGGCATTGGTCTGGTCATTTTTAACCACCCCAACCAACCCGGTAGCCGCACCACTTTCGATCCGCACACGACCTTTTTCAAACCACCGATCCGCAAATCCGCTCAGTGATGCAAACTCAAAGAACTTCCCCCCCTGAACAACCTCAACTGGCAACGTCGTACTATATCCCACCTGATCCAGATCGACACCACAGGCGCTGTCCCCCAGAACAGCCCCGCACGATTTTTGATACACCCGACCCTGTGGCTGGTTTAGTGCTTCGGTCAACCCGCGCAGTTCGGCCTGAAACGCCCCCGCACTACGCTGAATTTCCCCAATGGCGCCACGAAACAGCACTACCCGCTGGCTCACATCTACCCAGTTTACCATCCACGATACCACCGCGGCGCCATCATACCGCCCGGCCCGAATATCGGCCTCATTCACTGACGTGTGGCTCAGCACCCCAAGCGCCTCGGTGTTATCCACTGACAACCCCGTGCTCTGCTCCAACGCCCGCGCCGACATGCCGCTGTCAGCCGCAAAATTGATTCCATCAAACGCCAAGGGCAGATCGTGATCGGTAAACCCCAGCACCACACCGTCGCGCCGCGACACCGACCAGCACCGGCAAATAGTTGTCGCACCGGTTTGCAGATGCGCCTTTAATTCCACAGACAGCGCCATCAGATCCGCACCTCGACCACCGGCACATCCGGTACGTCACCGGCCTGAAAACTGGCCACCGAGGTCTGAATACGTTCACTGTCAAACCGCACCGGTACGTCAAACTCAAACCCGGAACTGATCTCCACACCTTCCTCGGGCGGATGGTCAAAAGTCACAATACCGCTCTGATAATTAACGGTATAATGCACCGTCTCAACCATTTGCGTGCGCGCCACACCAACCTGAACAGTCCCCAGAACCGGCTTCGTGATTGGCCGGGCATAGCTCACACCACCAGACGCATAAGTCTTGGTCAGCGGAAACGACACTTCCACCCCATCCCCAAGCGCAATCACCTGATCCTCAAACCCAATATTCGCCGAAGCCACACAGGATTTATAATCCGACCAGTCCTTCCAGCGAAATCCAAACAACTGCCCCTGACGCGCCTCAAAAAACGCAATCAAGGTTTCAATGTCATCCAGCGCCCGCAGCCCGACACCCGCATCGTATCGCCGCCGCGAATGCGCCCATGGCGTATTGCGCTCCTCAAACCCGTTGGCCAGCGTCACAATCTCGGTGCGCCGCTCCGGCCCGCCAACCGAGCCAAAGCTCAGGTTGGTCGGAAATCTGACTTCATGAAAACCCATATTCTGCTCCCTAACGATTACGCTGCCCGCGCCCCATAGCCCGGCCCAATTGCGCGGCGATTTGTGAATTGGACCGTTGAAACCCTTCAACATCCGGGGTTGAGATATTCATCACGATATTCACCGGCCGCGCACCGCCACTGGTACGAACCCCCAGGCTACCATCCGCCCCGCGCGCCAGCGGCATAATCGCCTCTGGCCCAGCCTCACCCATCAGCCCACGGCCCGAACGCATCGGAAAGCTCACCGGCCCCGACACAATGCCACCCTTAGCAAACGGCATCACCCGGCCTTGCGAAAAACTGGCGCCTTTTTCAAACGGCAACAGCCCGCCAATAATCCCTTCAACGCCGCTGGCCAGCAGGCCACCGATTTGGCCCGTCACCGGCTTCAATGCCGCAGCATAGGCAGCATCCACCATCGACTTGCCGACATTGCGAAACACATCCGACAGCTTGTCACCATCAAACACCAACCCATCAATTGCGCGACGCAAACCGGAACTGATTGAACGCTGCAAGTTCCCAACATCACGCCCGGTGTCATGGATCGTCGCCTGCATCGATTTCAATTCCTGCTCAAACGCCGCCGCCATCGCCGCGGTCCCACTCAGGGTCTCGCCAAGCGAGCCAATCTGATCGTCAAACCCGTCACGCCCAAATCCATCAGTCATCAATTTTGTCCTTTTTATCATCCGGGAAAGCCGAACTCAGCTCGGCCAAACGCGCCCGTGTCAGCGGTGTCGACCCTCCCGCATCTCCCAGCATCATCGCCAGCTCCGCCGGGGTCAGCGCCCAAAACTGCACCGGCTGCAAGCCCAGCCCGCGCATCCCGGCGCGCATCAATCCCGGCCAGTCAAACCCGTTCATCCAGCGCTCTCACCTGGCACCATGAAAGCGCGCGCCAACAACTGCCCCGCCGTCTTCGCTGCCGCCACCGGACCCCCGGCAATATCCGCACTCAGCAAATCAGCAGCACGCCCCTGCCAGCCGCCACCGCGCAAACCGGCTACAATCAGCGCCAAAACATCGCGGCTGGAAAATGCCCCACCCTCAAAGCGCTCAACCAAAGCCATCAGCGTATCCGTTCCCAGATCCGCCTCCAATTCGGCCAACGCCCCAAGCGTCAGCTTCAGCACGCGGCGCTCACTGTCGATGGTCAACGCCACCTCACCTGCCCAAGGGTTCGCCACGGCCTAAACCGCCACGAAGGTCAGTTCACCGGCAGACGCCATCGACATCTCATAGCTGGCTTCCCCATTATAGCTGCCCGCGTACTCGATTGATGTGATCTGAAATGCCCCCTCCAGAATACCAAAATCCGGTACAATCACCTGAAACACCGGCACTTGCCCGTCAAAAAATATTTGGCGCGCGCGCTCATCCGTCGCGTGATCCTTGAACACACCAGACCCGGAAACCGACGCAGATTTTACACCGGCCCCGCCCAGCAATTCGCGCCAGCCACCCTGGCTTTCCAGACTGGTCACATCGACGCTTTCGGCGTTCAGCGAAATTCGCGTCGCACGCAAACCCGCAAACGTATCAAATGAACCGCTGCCGGTCATGTCGATCTTAATCAATAGGTCTTTGCCGTTTTGGGCACCCATGGTCTTTACTCCTGAATTGGAAAATCTCTAGTTGTCTTCGACCTGCGCCCGAAACCGCAAATCAATCCGACGCACGTCAGCGTCCTGAACCCGGCTGGCCTTGGCCCGCAAAAAATTCAAATACACCAGCCGCCCACGCGTTAATGTTAGCGACGCGCCGCTAAGCGCATCCGAAACGGCGGCAGCAGCATCTTTGGCACCGCGAAATCCCGCCGCCTGTGACACCACGCTGACGGTAAATTCATGCACCGCGCCCGCACCTGTCTGGTCCGAGCGGTCCCGCACATCTTCCGGCCCAAGGCTTACATAAATACTCGGAACCGTCCCCGCCGGGGCCGCATCAAAAATATCCATACCAACCAATCCGGCCAGAACTGCATCGCCCTGAAGTTGCTGGTAAACCGCCTCTTGCAACGCCGTTGAAACACCATAGCTCATGCCAGCACCTCTTCCCTTGCGTGGCAGGTCAGATAACGCGCAGCCGGGTCATATTCAGACACCGCCAGAATGCGAAACACCCGGTTGCCGTCCCTAAATCTCTGGTCCGGCTTAGGCCGCGAAGGCGCGCCCTCGGGGCTTGCCCGCACCACGATCCGGTATGTCACCTTGGACACTGTCACGAATTGCTGCCGATATTCACGCCCGGCCCCCGCCTTGATCGAGGCCCAGAGCGTACCCATTGGCGTCCACACCTGCGAATGCCCGCCGGCCCCATCAGACACCCGCACCGGGTCCTCCAGCACCAGCTTGCGATTTAGATGAACAGCGGCGCTCATTTCGCACCACCACCCATAATTCGCACATTGCGATAGCGCTGGATTAGGGATGAAACCCCAGCCGGCATTGCGTCACCACCTGCGCCGTTGCGGTTCTCATAATAGTGCGTTGCCAGCAAAAACACCGCCAGCGCCAGATCATCCGGCACGTCGTCCCATGCAGTCCCATGCCCGGAGGTAAAATCCACCTCTGCCGTACCATACAGCGGTATAGCCGCCAGATTGCCAACACCCCACAAAACAGGCCGGTGCATATCCTGCTCCAGCCGATATTTCGCCGGATCAATTACCGATATGGCCCCCAGCCGGTCAATGACCCGCAGCGCGTCCAAGCTGCTGACAGGTGCAAGAGGCAGAGCCTGCCGACAGGCCTCACGCCAAGCGGTCAACGTCCAGGTGTAGGACTTGGAAATCAGAACCTTGCCGGTGCGCGCCTCAATGGCCGCAATAGCTGACCGCAGGTAATTCTCCAACACTGGATCCTGCAACGTGTCACCGGTAAAACCGGTCCCAAGCTGCAAGTGATCCTTGAATTCAGTGACCGGCAGCGCCGCACTGGGCACAGAGGTCTGCTCGACTAACATCATTTACGGTCTCCGAAAATTCGCCCCTCAGACACCCGGCTACCACCGGACATCCAAAAAAAAATGGGCGCGCACCACCCACGTCACTCGGACGGAGGGGAGCAGCTAGATAACGCGGGCATAAACGACACGCGCCCATCGAACCGGGACACGCACATGGCGCGACCCGGTTATTCTCAATCCACGTTAAGTGGTTGAGAATTTCAGCAGTTTGATGGCGTTAAAGTCGCTCACATCGCCGCCCACACGCTTGGTTGCGTAGAACAACACATTCGGCTTGGCGGAAAACGGATCACGCAAAATACGCAGGTCCGGGCGCTCAGCCACGGTATACCCCGCCTCAAAATCACCAAAGGCAATTGCCGCACCAAACGTGTCGGTATCCGGCATATCTTCGGCAATCAGAACTGCATAGCCCATCAGACGCGCCGGCTCACCCGCAGCCAGACCATCGGACCAAAGGAAACGACCATCCGCGTCCTTCAGCTTGCGCACGTTACCGGCCGTTTTCGAGTTCATCACAAACGTCGCATTGGCGCGGTACTGCGCACCCAGCGCATAAACCACTTCTACGATTTTATCGGCAGACCCCAGATCACCATCAACGCCGGTCGGCACATACCCCAGCGAACCCCAGGCCCAGGATATGTCATCAACCATTGGGTGGTTCAGGAAACCTGTCGGTTTATCAACACCGTCGCCATTGATAAACGCCGACGCTTCAGCGCGGGCAAACTTGTCTGCAATCCGCGATGCCAGCCAACCCTCAATATCAAATGCACTGTCATCCAGCAGACGCTGGCTCGCTTTCGGAAGCGCCGACAACTCATGCAGAGGAATAGAAATTCGTTCCAGCGTCGGTGTACCGGTTTCCGAAACCGAAGCAATCTCGCTGGACCAGCCAGAGCCAATATCTGTGTGGTCAATCAACACATCAAACGACGTGCTTTCCACATTCACAACCGAAGCCACCTGACGCAAAGACGCCGTGGATTTCAGCACGCTCTTGATGGTCTCGGAAGTTTCCGGGTCCACCAGATAACCACCATCCGCTGCCACAGCCGTAGACATCGCCTTGCCTTCCAGCTCCAGCCCGCGCAACGCATCATCGTCGCCACAGCGCACGTAGGCTTCAAACGCCTTCTGATGGGGCGCCTCGGCATCCGCAGCGGCACTCAGGACCGGACGGCCCCGGCTCATTGATTTTCTGTCCAGCATGGTCAATCGCTCTTCCTGTTGTTGCATCTTCAATTGAATTTCACCCATAAATCCGGCCATTGCGGCCTTCACTTCGCCTACCGGCGACAGGGTCTCAGGCACATCTTTCCCGGCCCCAGACTTGGTCTCGGTTCTCATCATCAAACAATCCATTCGCTTAAATTGGGATCAAACAGCCTGATCCGTGGCCAGCATCCGGCGCGCATCCTCAAAGACACCCGCCAACTCACGCAAATCGTCGCCTTCCAGGGCTTCCCCCTTGGCCCCGACCCTTGCTTCAGGAAGCATCGGGAACGTCACCAATGATACCTCCC
>VAPK010253845.1_pt1 | contig 13505 bp, 8 predicted proteins | sample 3395031 | NCBI WGS metagenome assembly VAPK01 (sample SAMN08290443, study PRJNA428436) | hydrothermal vent metagenome | isolation source: Deep-sea hydrothermal vent chimney 1 | place: Pacific Ocean: Juan De Fuca Ridge | reverse complement strand
AAAGTTATGTTTTCAAGTGTTTTTTAATGCGGTGGCCCTGATCAGGCACCCAGGCCGCATCGTTACAGGATCTCTTTGCGGGTGATAGCATCACCGTGGGTGACAAGGTTTTTGATGACTGGTCGCTTTTGGGGCAGACTGATCCCGTCACTGGTTCGATTGATCTTTCTTTGATAGATGTTACCGGCATTAACAGCGATCCGTTGAATCCTGGCCTGTTATTTACGGCTAATAACCAGCTAAGTGTGAATGGGACAGATTTTCTCGACCTCAATTTTGGATTTAGCGTCACCGTCTTGGATCCTCAATTCTCGATAAAAGACTTTTCGCTCGGGATCCTTGATTTCGATGCAGATGTTGGCCTTATCCTGATAGAAGAACAGATCTTCGATGAAAACTTCAATTCAATTAGTTTTAAGGATGCTTTTGTCGATAACCTTTTAAATACTAAAAAGCTTTCCAACTCTGACGAGTTTTCCCCGCTGGACAAGATTTTTGTCGAAAAAATATTCTGGTTGCCGGGGCTACTGATACAGATTTTGTAAGTCTTGAGAGCTTTGAGCAGCATTTTTCGCAAACAAATGCAGTCCCTGAGCCGACGACTATTTGTTTATTAGTCTTGGGTGTTTTTGGTTTTGGATTCACCCGTAAATAAACAGAGGGACTCAATTCGTAACACGGATAGGTAGGTTGGAATAGCGAAGCATTTCCGACATTTGGCTACCGCTCTGCTTATCCGCAACTCCGTTACACTTATGGCGAAAAACGTAAGCTATTTCGCTATAGCATCATGTAACCCTACATCTAAAACTGTTAAGATAGAATAATGTCAGAGGCAAATCTAATACCAACACCCAATGTCGGATTACGCTACCGCTGATCCAACCTACGCACTATTTTGGAAGCAGTGTTTTTGTGTGCTAAACAGGAAAAAGACTTAGTAAAACAAGAGTTTCATTCAAACAGTTGCTGATAGTGATGGGCCGATTGTTCAGGGTTACCGGCAAAGACGCCATCAATAGCGGCTAGAAAATCAGCTCCAGCCGCAATCAGTGCTATCCCATTCTCGGGTGTAATTCCACCAATTGCAACGATTGGAATTTGCAACTGCTGTTTAGCCAAATGGAGGGTGTTGATTTGTGCTAATGGTGCCAAAGGTTTGCTGGAGGATGGAAAAAACCGGCCAAACGCAACATAAGTAGCCCCATGGTTTTGCGCGGTTAAAGCTTGCTGCATGTCGTTATAACAAGAAACACCGATAATAGCATTCTGAGCTAATTTTTTTCGTGCATCAGACAATTGCCCATCATCCCGACCTAGATGAACACCATCAGCTCCAATATTGGCAGCCAATTCAATATCATCATTAATAATCAGGGGCACATTATGGCTTCTACATATTTCCAGCAACCTCACTGCCAGCTTATTGCCATCAACGGGCTGTTTGTCGCGGTATTGAATAACTACCGCACCACCTTTTATCGCGGCAGTCACTTCTTCAGTAACATGCAACAAAGATTTGTGTTCCGGTTGAGTAATGGCGTATAAGCCTTTTTTCGGGAAACCAGTCATTGTTCTTGCATCCAGAACAAACGGTTGGGAATATGCTGCCCTTGGCCAGGGGAGTAAGCTTCATTAAGTGTATTCCACGTGTATTCCTGTGCTTCCAGTACTGCGTGGTAGGGGTCTAAACCGTGAGCAATCGAAGCGGCAATGCTTGCTGCTAGCGTGCAACCTGAGCCATGATAACTATCTGGCAAGCGATCCCAATTGAAAGTTTCGACAAGTTTATTCTGATGATAAAGACGATTTGTAACCTCTTGGGTGTTTTCGTGGGTGCCGGTAATCAATACATAGTTGCAGCCTTGAGCCAATAAAGACAAGCCACATTCATCTAAATCATATAGCCCGGTCAGTTTGCGAGCCTCCTCACTGTTCGGTGAGAGAACGGTTGTGTGAGGCAATAATCTGTCAAATATAGCATGACACAGGTGGTCGTTAGATAAGGCTTTACCGCCTCCAGCCGCTAAAACTGGATCTAGAATAACGGGGGTTTGTGGGTTTTCAGCCAGAATTTGTTGTATTGCATTGCAGATACCAATATCGCCAATCAAGCCAATTTTTATGGCTCTGACTGTGAAATCAGCTAATAGAGTTTTTGTTTGGCTAACAAAGTTATCAACTTGTTGGGGGATCAATTTTTCGACGTTGCGTGTGTCTTGCTCAGTTAAAGCGGTGATGACACTGCAGGTATGACATTGGTGGCTTGCTAAAGTTTCTATATCGGCCTGGATACCCGCGCCACCGCTCGGGTCATGGCCGGAAAAGCAGAGTATAGTTGGTTTTGTTGAAGTGTTCATTTTCTAGGTAAAATGGGTAAATTAATCTAACACCCGTTTCAAAGTTTGCATTTTTTTCTAAGCTCACTAGTGAAGTTTATATCAACCAAATACATCAGCTTCCGATCGTCTTGTTTCCGTGCAAAAACCTGACCGTCACCCCCAATTAGGTAACAATGCCAGGATTTCCTTCTGCAAAACTCTTTTTTTAAGGTTGTGATGGCTCAGATATTTCAGATGTAGTAGTCGCCAGCTCACATGGATTTAGTTTCGGTATAAAAAGCAGGGACAGCTTCTTAAATAAACCACAAAGAACACAGAGATTAAAAACTTATACGTCTCTATGTACTCTGTGATGAAAAGGTGATTGTTATTTAGACCCTGGTGGGCATTGTGTGCCAGGGGGGAATTTTCTGCAGACTTCGATTATTGTGGTTCCATTAGGCGTTTTAATTGGAATATTAGCACAGCATTTGACGGTCGTGCCTCGTAATTTAATAGTTGGCTCATAAGATTGTTCCAATTCCGATGCCGTTTTTTTTGTAAAAATGACGGAGCCATCTTCCATCAGTTCCGGCACATAGACTTCAGAGTAAGTTTCGTTTTCCAGGGCATTGACCGTTGGGAAGGCTAAAGTAAAGAGAATGAAAATGAAAAACGTAAGAATTTTTTTTGTTAAAAGTAGATTTTTCATAAGATTTTCTCGCTTTTTGTTGTTGTAATAAAATGCGTAAATTATTGCGTGTAACTCCATTGGGAAATATTATTTCTTAATAAAGAGTTGACGGACTGAGAATAACACTTTCATCTGGAATTTTCATTAGGTTTTATAAAAGTCAGTAGCCTCGCGTAGGCTATGGGGAAATGGTGTTAAAAATCGAAATCAAAAATGAGTCGGCTGAAAATAGTTCGTTCAGGTAAGTAACGTGCTCTGCTTGGCAATCCAGTTACTAAGCTTTTGTCCGCATACTGGTAGTTCTCGTTCAGTAAGTTTTTCACTCCAAACTCGAGCCGACCATATCGTTTTGGAAATTTGTAGCCCACCAATGCATCAATTGACCAAAAATGTTCATTTCCGGAGTTAGAACTTTCGTCACTATTGATTTTTTGATGAATAAAGGTGGTTTGAAATTTCGAGTATAAGCCATTGGTAGCAAAATAATTTATCGAAATAGGAACTTGATGGGTGACTACATCATTTATTAATGGGTTTCTATTCGATAATTCTTTTGCAATTTGGCGATCGTGAATGACTAACTGATATTCTATGCTTGCTGAGATGCGTTTGGTAGGTGTCCAGTTAAAATAGCTTCTTACGGTGAATTCGTTTTGTCGTTCGTATTTGATAAATTCAGAATTCGACTTAACTCTTATAGTGGACGGACTATCAAAGCCTATTAATGGAAGTGAGATCTTTGATTTACTTAAAGGAACATCAAGTTTACGGTAGGTACCTTCTAATCCGGCATAAGCAGATTGACTGAATTTATGGTCAAGGCCGATACCAAAGTGTTCGTATTTGGAGCCGGCATCATCATCAAAAAATTGGACAAACCCTGCGACCTGTACCGGCTCAATGGTTTGATTTGCACCAAATATTTTTTTTACGCCTTGAAAATATGCAGCTCGAAAAGTGGTGCTGTTTGTCAAGTTCCATAGCAGGCCAAGCTTAGGGTTGAATCGTTGAATATCAGGCAAGAAGTGGCTGTTGATAGAATCAAAACTGACACCAAGGATGCCGGTTAAATTTTTGTAACTTAAAAAAGTATATAAATAAGCATTGATGTGATCTGAGTCATGATCAGTTTGGGAGTTAATTTCAAGTGCAATATCTTTGGCTGGAATACTAAAAAAACCTGGAATTATAAAGGCTGGTATATGTATATTTTGCACCACTAAAGCATCTTGCGGTTGGTTGTTGTAGATGTAGCTGGCACCTGCTATAAATTTTGCCCAATCAGCATCTTTAATGAGTTGTAATTCAAAACTAAAGGTATCTGCATTGTCTTCAACGGTTGTGGTAGTGTTTTCTCCCAAAAATATGGAAGATAGTCCAGAAGAAAAATCATCTTTGGTATATATTGCTGAAAATAAGACATTAGTAGTCGGGTCTGGCTGATAATTAGCTCCGATACGGTAGAGTTGCCGTTTAAATTTTTCTTGTAAGGAATCAGAAAAAAGATGGCGATTAAACTGTTGGCTTAAATCCCCATTTTTTAGAAAATTATAGCGATATTCAAATTGCAGATTTAGGTCACTAGTAATTTGGTATTGCGCGAAGGCATTGTATATATCCTGCTTAATGGCGTTATTTTTCCGAATACCATCGCTTTGGTAATGGTACTGGCCGATACTGTACGAGAGTTTATTCCAGATTCCGGCATGGACTATTTCCTCGCCATAGCTGTCATTATTGCCGATATTTCCTGAGCCTTGTATAGTAAACTGGTTGCGTTCAAATAATGAATTATATTCATTGAATGACGTGCTGCCCAAGGTGTTTGAAGCCAGTCTGTCGCTTTCAGCAAGGCTAGGTTGGATAGGAGTAATATTAATGGGTTGCAGTAACTGAGACTGTAATAAGGCACTCACTCGGGCAATTTCGTGGCGGGGTAAAGCTGCATAGTTATCAGCCAATAACCGATGTGCGGAGTAATTGCTTGGGTCAAGGGTTACTGATTTCCAACCTTCAACCAGTCCTAATTGTTGAAAACCTAAATCATTGTATATTCGACCAAGGCTGGCACTACGAGCCGCTAAATCTTCATCCAGCAACAATTTAGATCGATAAACTCCACGATTACCGTTCAGTTCTATCGCTTTCTGCATATCTTGCAAGGCTTCTATTGGCCGGTTGTTGGTTTGTTTAAGTATGGCATCATAGAACCACGGTGTGGGATCATTCGGGTCCATGTCTTTGGCGATGGTTAATTCTGTAGCTGCATAGCCTTCGTTTCTAAGTTCGTAATAGGCTTTGCCCAAGTAGCTGCGCATGATGGCACTATTTGGGTCGAGGCTAACAGCGGTTTCCAAATCACGGGTACCTTCTTCGATGACACCTCTCCTAATTTTGGTTAGACCCAAACCTAATCTCGCTAACGGGTTAGCTGAGTTTAGTTCGATGGCATGGGTAAATGCTGTTTCCGCTTCAGCCATATCAATTTGAGCAAGATAGGCAAAACCCAGAATAGTTTTAGTTCGATCCAGTTGCGGATTTAATAATTGTGCTTTTTGTGCCGATTCTAAGGCGCTTTTTTTGTTGCCTGTGGAAAGCTGTAATTCTGCCAGTCTGGCCCAGGCTAAAGCATTTTCTGGTGATAATTGAGTCGCTTGCTTGATAGTAGTTAAAGCTTTGTCAATTTTAAATTGTGCTTGGTAAACATAAGACAAGGCTATTTTTGCGATCGCAGATTCAGGGTTTAATTGGGTTGCCTTTAAAGCAAGGACAGAAGCTTCTTCGGTTCTATTTTTGCTGACGGCAATGATTGCTTTTATGGCCAGTCCAGAACTAAGCGCGGTTTCCAGGCGTGGTTCCGCCTGGTTAATTTCAAGTAACGCTTCTTCTACGTTCCCTACGCTCAATAGCAAGGATGCTTTTAGGGCAATGTAGTGTTCATCTCGCTGCTGTTTAGGAATATTATTTAGCACTTCTAGGGCTTGAAAAAGACTGCCGCGGTGATAGAGTTTTAATGCTTTTTTAATCCCGGGTATAGTCAATATTGATGCCAGTCTTTGGTAGTCAACGATGGGTGGGTAATATAGCGTCCATTGGACAGCATCTTCGGGACGAATAGTTAGCGGTTGTACCTGAGTGATTTGGTTTTTCGCAGTAATCCCCATTTGGCCTTTGCCAATGAGTACACGGCCAGACTGGTTTTCGGCGGCAACTTTACCATTAAATACGGTAATTTCTGTTTGTTGCTCTGTAACGACGACCATAAATTCGGTGCCTTCATGCACCGCATTTACAAAAGGTGTATCGATTTTGAGTTGGTGTGGGCTTCGGCTTCGAAAAAAAGCTCCACCTCGAAATAGTTCCAGTAGCCATGAAAATGAGCCTTGATCTAAAATAGGAAAGGCCATGGCGCTGCTTTGTTCCATTGTAACCAGCGATTCGTTACCCAGTTCTAGCGTAACCAGGCTATTTTTTTTGGTACGGATTCGGTCTCCTTGACAAAAATATTCATTTTTTTCAACTTGTCGCCAGGTAGTTTGATGAAGACGTTGTTTTTCCACCTGGCCTTTTGCTGAAACCATTTTGGCAATCCATATTTCACATTCTGGTGCTGCTAGCAGAATACTAGGCAATGTGAGCAGGGCGATGTAAAAGTAAATCTTGGGTTTTAGCAGCATACTTTAATTATTCTTTTTGCTGAGACTATTATTTAAAAGGTAATCTTACTTTTTAGCTATAAAATGAGGGTGGAAAAGCTAAATTTGGTTGCCCCAGGGTGGTGAAGTGCTTCCTTGTTACATTATTCTATGCCTATTAGGATTGAGAAAGCAATACTGGGAGAGGAAGTATGGCCAACTTTTTACTCGCTTACAAGCGGTGGGCTAAATAATTCCATTCTAGAACTGGTTCTAAGGCGATAGCTCGTTTATCCTTTCAGTTTTTATTACTGCCTGAAATGAATTGCTCGCAAGTTCTGCCAATTGGAAAGGTTGATTGGATATTAGGTAATTAATGTAAAAGAGGGTGGGTCCATCTTCCGGATATTGTTTGCTGATTTTTAAAAAGGTTTCCAGCGCTTCGGGCCATTGATGATTTTGAAATAATTTTAATGCTTTTGAAAATTCTATAACCAAGGCGGGCCAAAAATCAGCATTATTTTGATTCAGACCCATTAATTCGTGGATATTGATGGGCTTGGTTTTGCCTTTAAGGATAAAGTTACCCACTTCTCGGGTCATTATTCCAGATAAGCCTTGAATGACCTCAGTTGAAGCTAAAGCTCGCGTACCCAGTAGTTTGTTTAAACCTTCAATTCGTGTTGCAGTATTGATAATATCTCCAACAGCGCGATATTCGTAATGTTCTTTTGCACCCACATTACCCAGACGCATGACACCATAATGTAAGCCGATTCGTGTAGGGAGGTTATATTCTTGATTATTATTAAACGTTTCAACTCCGTCAATGATTGCAATTGCAGTTAAACAGGCTGCCTGTTGTGGATTCCCTTGGCTATTGGATAATGGCCATAAAGCCATCATCGCATCACCAATAACGTCGGAAATCATGCCTCCACTGCGTTTGACTAGTGGAAACATGACTGCATAATATTTATTCATTAAATCTGCTAACGTCATGGGATCCAGGGATTCTGACAAGGTAGTGTATTGACCTGCATCGGTTGCCAGGCAAATACCTTGTTTTAATTCGCCATAGGCATTCATAGCCTCATTACCAGGCTGGCTAGAAATTTTATTCACTACATCTTTTGGTAAATAAAAGCTGAATGCCTTTTCCATGTCCTGATGTGAGCGGTTTTTGTGGCTATAGTGAAAAAAAGTGGCTATGACCATCAGCAGTGGTGCCTGAATAAGCATTGGGGTGATGATTGGCAGCCATAAATTCAATTTTGTGAATAGTTGATAACAAATAATAAAATTGGCTAAACTGGCCAGAACAATGATGATAATCACCTTTTTGTAGGGAAAAATCCGACAGATAGCTGCCAGCCCCCCCCCCCAAAGTAGTACCAGGAGAAATTTCTGATAGAGTGGTAAGGGTTTGATCCAGGAATCATCAATCAGATTAGCGACTGCTGTTGCTGCAATTTCTATCGGGCTGACAGTTTCTGCATCTGAATTTGAAAAGACGGTATAAAAGCCGGGGTTTTTTTCTGGGTGAATGTTTTCTGAGTAGCCAATCAAGATAATTTTGTTATGAAAAATATCTGGATGAAGGATGTCACTAACTAGCGCTTGATAGAAGGGGATGGTGCGAATGGTTCCGGCTTTGCCGTAGTGATTAAAATATAGGCTTTTTCCGCTATCGAAAAAATTTAACCAGGACTGTAGAAGTTGTGTTTTAGGTTGAGAATAATCAGATTGTTCTAATAAACTCTTGAAGCGATGCAATGAGGGTGGATCGGCTTCAAACTGGTGATATATTTTTTGTGTAGAATCTAAAATAAAGTCAGGCTTAGTTCTATGTTCTAAATGTTCAAGGTTAGAATTAGCTTTTGTTGAGATTTCAAATAATTCCTTAATAGCTGTTTTGAATACAAAACTGTGGAAAATACAGGTGGGAAAGGTTTCGCCAGCACTGCTTTTATAAACCCAAAATTGTTTTACTGAGGAAGAGGTTTTTGGTAATGGGAAAGGGCAAACTAGTAAAGCAGCATCCTCCAGGAGTGGCGCAGGTGCCATAACTTTTTCAATGAGAAGCTTTTTATTGCCAAACAGCGTTTTGTTTTTAAGCGAAACCGAGCGCCGTTCCAAGTAATTACTAAGAATTACATTTTTTTCTTCAGCCATTGTTTCAGCTAAAAACTGGTCATTATAGCTATTACGCTGTTCAGCAAAGTTAATGTTAAAGGCAATAATGGCTGGTTTTTGTTGACTAATTTTTTTGATTAGCTGGGCATAATATGATCGCGGCCATTTTTCTGGGTCTCTGGGTAAATGCAGTATTTCAGCAGAAGATTTGTCAATACTGATAATTGCAACATCTTTGGGTGAGGGAAGTGGACCTCGCAATTGATAAAACCAGTTGAGACCTATTTCTTCTAGGTTCACTCCCACAGGTGTCAAGCATAAGAGCGCACCTAGCAAGCCGATCAATAGTGCCAGTAAACAAGCTTTGCCTGTGTTAATACATTCAATCATCTAGATTAAAAACATCCACCGTAATCTAAAAACAACTCTTGACAATTAAAAAATATCCTGGGGTATTGAATTCGGATTATTGTCTTTAAAAGGTATTCAAGTAAAATGGCGAATGTCATTAAACGAGCTGATGCACTCCAGAGACGGAAGGTGGTATTCCCTGAGCAGCGCCAAATAGCAATACACCATCCCAAAATAGGGGTGAATAGCATTAAATGCCAGGTATCCCAGCTTGATACTGTAAAAGCACCGGATACTGCCAGATAATCTACAAATAATAAACTGCAGTTCAATAAAATGAAAAATGGCCAAAACACCAACCATAGCGATAGATTACCCGACCATGCAGAAAATAAATACTGGTAAAAGGTGGTGTTAATAGAGTGATTTTGATCGATAGGATCTGGATCTGGCGAACTAATGAAGAGTATCAAAAATAGAGCGAATCCAATGCTTAACAGTTCGCCAGGCGATAACAGTTTGCTATGGTTAAAAATGATGGGTAAAGTAAAATAAAACACTGAATGATATCTAAATGGGGTGCCTCAGAATCAATTGTCTGTCTCGTTGAATTAATTCTAGATGTTTCATAAAACTCATGCCTAACAATATTTCATCATCCTGCATATGAGGGTTGATACTGGCTCTAATATTATAGAGTTTGATAGCGCCTATACTGACAGAGTCTAAACGGGTATCGTAAACGGTTATTGTGCCATTGGCTGTTCGGGATTGACTAGTAAAGCCTTTGCGTAAATGTAATCGTTGGGCAATATGCTCCGGAATGCTGATAAGGGTTGCTCCGGTATCTAATAGAAAAGTAACGGCTTCGTCATTGATATTGCCATTAGCAAGATAATGTCCCTGACGGTTTTGAACCAAAGTAACTTCAGCAATTTGATCGCTATTGTATTGAATGGCAATATCCTGATTGGGGTTGTTTTGGTGATCAAGATATTTTTTAAAAGCCAGCGTTAATAGGCCCAGAAATATGATCCAGGCCAGATAAGACATCCACCGGCTAATGGCATGGGTGTTTTGGTGGTCATTTGTGCGCATTATTTTTTAGGGTAGTGAGTATCGAGTTTTTAATTTTGTCTAACTGAGTTTTGTCAGTTATCGGTTTTGAATCAGCATCAGATATGTTGAATATATCTTCGACTCGGCTACCGATTGTTGTGATTCGAGCACTATTGATATAGACCTGATGCTCCAGGAATACTTTGCTGATCTCTGACAGTAATCCCGGCTGGTCAGTCGTTATAATTTCCATAATTGTGGATTGATCATGACTGTCCTCATGACAGAAAACTTGGGTGGGAATTGGAAAGTGTTTTGCCTGTCGGGATTGTCTATGGAGGTTTGTATGACCACTGACTGCATTGTTCAGAATACTATTCCGGATAGCCGAGCAAATATGTAGCTCTCTCTTTAAATCTGTAATTGGTTTACCTGATTGTTCCAGTACCTGAAAGCTATTCAGGGCATATTGGTCGTCAGTTGTTACAATTCTGGCATCGAGAATGGTTAGCCCCAGTTGATCAAGAGTGGCTGTACAAATGGAAAACACACCTTTCTTGGCTTCTGCAAAAACAAAAACTTCCGCACTTCCACGTTGGGTTTGGGGCCGTAATAATACCAGCGGCAAATCTTTCGGATTATTGGAGGCTATTGCAGTAGTGTGGCAGGCAATTTCATCAGGATAATACCTGAGAAAATAATCATCTTTAAAGTGTTCCCATGCTTTATCAATAGTCTTATCACAAATACCTTGCTTGTGTAGTTCATTGCGGGCATCCTTCCTTGTTTCATTGCTTCTTGCTTGTTGACTTACAGGTTCTTGCAAGCCCCTGCGTAGTGCTTTGTGTGCCGTGGTGTAGAGTTCTTTTAGTAGTGAATCTTTCCAGGAATTCCATAGTTTTGGGCTGGTAGCACGGATGTCTGCAACGGTTAAGAGATATATATGATCTAAATATTCAGTACTACCCAAGAGACTGGCAAATTCATAGACAATTTCTGGATCGCTGATGTCTTTTCGCTGTGCCGTCATTGACATTAGCAAATGATTTTTTATTAGCCAGGTAATTAATTTGGTGTCGTGATCGGAGATTTTATGAAGAATACAGAATCCCTTAGCTATCTCTTCTCCTAGTGATGAATGATCGCCACCTTTGCCTTTGGCAATATCATGAAATAATGCAGCCAGATAGAGGATTTCTGGTTTATTGATACGTAAGAAAACAGCGTTACAGAAAGGCAGTTCCTCGTTATGTTTTTCCAGAGAAAAGCGGCGTAGATTTCGAACAACGAACAAGGTGTGTTCATCAACAGTATAAATATGGAAAAGGTCATATTGCATGCGTGCAACTATGTTAGCAAAACACGGTAGATAGGCAGGCAGGACACCATATCGGTTCATTCTTCTTAATGCGTGTGTCAGTCCATGAGGTTGCCTGAAGATTTCGAGAAAGAGTTGATGAGCTTGTGGATCTTGTCGAAAATTTTCATCAATTAGATGAATGCTTTTCCGAATCAAACGTATGGATGTAGCCCGGATTCCTTTTATTGATGGATTTTTCTGTTGCAGTAAAAAAATCTCTAATAACGTTAGTGGGTTATCAGTAAACACATTTTCATGGTTGACTTCAATGTATCCTGAAACTGAGTTAAAATTTGCATTAATAGTTTGGATGGATCCAGACTGGGTAATAAAACGTTCTTTGAAGATTTGCAACAGCATTTCATTCAAACGTTCCAGGCCAACAACTGTTTTGTAGTAATTTTGCATGAATTGTTCAATGCACTGATTGTTGTTTTCGTCTACATAACCGAACCAGGTTGCCAGTTCACGCTGGGTGTCAAATAATAAACGGTCTTCACAGCGGCCAGTCAAAATGTGCAAAGCATATCTGATTTGCCAGAGTTTTTGCTGGGCACTCATTAATTCCTCGTATTCCTGAGTAGTAATGAATTCGTATCTAATTAGTTCTTCTAAGGTGGCTGAATGATAATGTTGTTTAAAAACCCACGCAATTACTTGCATATCTCTTAACCCGCCAGGGCTTTCTTTAACATTGGGTTCAAGATTGTAAGCCGTGTCATGATACTTGGCATAGCGTTGGCTTTGTTCTTCAAGTTTGGCAGAAAAATACTCTTCAGATGGGTAGGTTTTGTCAGAAGTGATTTTCTTTTTCAGTATTTCAAATAATGTAATATTCCCGCAGACAGGCCGCATTTCCAGAAGACCGGTCAGTACGGTCTGATCATCAATAGCCGATTCAATACATTCTTCAACAGTCCGGGTGCTTAAACCAGGTTTAAGCCCGATGTCCCACAGAAAAGTGTTAAATTGAGAGAGGGCCGATTGAAAGTGAAGGTCTTTTGTATTGTCCAATAAAACTAGAATATCAATATCGGAATGAGGAAACAGTTCACTTCGACCATAACCACCCACGGCAATTAGACTGAGTTCATTTTCTAAAGAGCCAAAAAAATGCTTCCAGCAAGTAGTTAATAGGCCATCAATGAATCTGGCTTTTGCTGATATTAACTTATTGACGGGTTTGGTAGGGTCAAATTGTCGGGCAAGTTCCTCATTATTTGACTTTATGAGTTGTTTAAATAGATCCAGGGAATTCTTGGTTTTAAACAGGGATTCGGAAAATTGATGATTTAGGTTATTCACAATTCTTCTTGGCGTAAGGTTAGAATTTCGTAGCCATCTTCTGTGACCAAGATAGTATGTTCCCATTGGGCAGAAAGGCTTCTGTCTTTGGTGACCGCAGTCCAGTTATCTTTAAGAACTTTGATATGCCTTTTTCCCTGATTGATCATCGGCTCAATGGTAAAGATCATGCCAGTTTTTATAATCTCGCCTTCTCCCGATTTTCCGTAGTGCAGTACTTGTGGGTCTTCATGAAATTTCTTGCCTATCCCATGACCACAAAACTCACGGACGACAGAAAAGTGATTTGATTCTGCATGTACCTGAATCGTGCGTCCTATATCACCAAGTGTAGCGCCTGGTTTAACTTGTTGGATGCCCAGAAAAAGTGATTCCTGGGTGATAGTGCATAACCTTTTGGCAAAAGGAGATACCTCTCCTACATAAAACATTTTGCTAGTATCTCCGTGGTATTTGTCTTTGATAACGGTAATGTCGATGTTAATAATATCGCCATTTTTAAGTTTTTTTACATTGGGTATGCCATGGCAAACTGTATTATTGATGGAGGTACAAATTGATTTGGGAAAACCACGATAATTAAGAGGTGCGGGAATAGCATCTTGCTCATTGACGATATAGTCATGGCAAATCTGATCTAGTTT
>VAPK010112069.1_pt1 | contig 13512 bp, 14 predicted proteins | sample 3395031 | NCBI WGS metagenome assembly VAPK01 (sample SAMN08290443, study PRJNA428436) | hydrothermal vent metagenome | isolation source: Deep-sea hydrothermal vent chimney 1 | place: Pacific Ocean: Juan De Fuca Ridge | reverse complement strand
GCTGTTACCGGGGATCCAGTGAACTGGCAACATCCTGGATTCTCGATTACAATTTCAGGATGACATGAAACTGCTGTTACCATTATTACTGAGCTTTAATGGCAATTATTAAAAAAATATGCGAATAGGACGAACCCTTCCCCCGGCAGCTTCACCCATACCTTTACTTGATATTATCCGTGCCCTGCCGGCCTGTTTGCACCCCAATGTCTTGGATGATCAGTTTAAGCAGGAAATTCGGCAGGAGTTTAACTGCAGACACTGTTTTTTCCTGTCATCAGGTAAAGCCGCCTTGACTGTAATTCTGCTTGCTTTAAAAGAGATCTACCCAGGGCGTGATCAAGTCGTCCTCCCTGCTTTTACCTGTTACTCGGTGCCTGCAGCAGTGAAACGGGCAGGTCTGCAAATCAAATTATGTGATTTGGCTCCTGCTTCTCTTGATATTGACAAAGAAAAACTAAAAAATATCATTATAAATGATAAAAACAATAAAAAAATACTCTGTGTTCTCCCCACTCACCTGTTCGGCTGCCCGTCCGATGTCGCAGGCATTCGAACAATCGTCGGGTCGGAAATGCCCATCATTGAAGATGCTGCCCAAGCCATGGGTGAAACCTTACATAACTGCAAACTCGGTACATTGGGTGATATTGGTTTTTTCAGCCTGGGCCGTGGTAAAGCTCTGTCAACCATGGAGGGCGGTATCATTATTACCGACCGGGATGACTTGGCAAACAGTCTCAGTCCATTGATTGATCCCTTGACCGGCTACAGTGTACCTGATATTCTGAAGGTATCATTGAAAACAATCCTGACAACGAGCCTGCAGTATCCATCGTTGTTCTGGCTCCCCAAGGCCTTACCCTTTTTACGCCTTGGTGAGACTCTGTATGAACCGGACTTTTCTTTGCGCCGACTTTCTTCTTTTCATATAAAGCTGGCAAGGAACTGGCAGAAGAGGTTGGAGCATCACAGGCGGGCGAGAAAAAAGAATATCGCCTACTGGAGGAAAACATTGCCAAAAGGGTTTACACTGGTGTGTTGTGAGGCAGCCAGCAGCTTGATCAGGTTGCCCGTTCTTGCAGCAAATCGGGAACAGCGGGATTCTATCCTCAGACAGAGCGAACAGCATGGTCTTGGGATTATGCCGGCGTATCCGACACTGATAAATAGAATTCCTGAACTTGCAAAGGAGTTCTCCGGCCAGGAACACCCGCAAGCGGAAGATATCTGTCGTCGACTTCTGACTCTGCCTGTTAATGAATATATTCAGAGTCAAGATAATGAACGAATTTTTTCTTTATTCGGTCAACATGCCTGAGTCAGGTACTTTTGGTATTTGCTTACAGAGCTATTGTCTATAACAATAAGGTTGTATTTCAGCGGTATAATTACAGATGAGGCGAATTGGCACTATGCATACGCTTAAGATTTTTTTTTCAAGTTGTTTGATTGTTGCTGTTCTCATTGGCTTGTGTGAGGCGGAGCAAAGTAAAAAAGGACGGGGCGTGGAAAAAATACAAAATATCACGACAAAACAATGGGAAAGCTTATCTGAAAAGAAGATATTTTTTGGACATCAATCAGTCGGGTATAATATTCTTGATGGTGTGCGTATCCTAATGGAAAAATATCCAAATATTCAATTGAATATTGAAGAGACAGTGAAGCCCACGTCTTTTACAGGCAGGGGTATTTTTGCCCATGCAAAGATTGGAAAAAATGAAGATCCTGTCTCAAAAACAATAGATTTTGAGCGTCTTATGGAGAGTGGGGGCGGCGATACATTTGATATTGCTTTTCATAAGTACTGTTTTATTGACATAAATAATTCAACGGATATAGAAAAGCTTTTTCAACAATACAAGAAGCATATGGATAACCTGAAGGAGAAATACCCAAATATCCTTTTTGTTCATTGCACTGTCCCTTTGACAACCATCCAGACCGGACCAAAAGCATGGATCAAAAAAGTGATCGGTAAACCGTTAGGTGGAGTGTTGGCTAATATAAAGCGTAATGAATTTAATGGGTTGTTGCTAAGCGAATACGCAAGCAAGGCTCCTGTTTTTGATCTGGCTAGAGCAGAAGCCACAAAGCCGGACGGCACTCTTGCTTCTTTTAAGAAAGAGGGGAAAAGTTACTTGGTACTGTTTGATGGATACAGTTCAGATGGTGGCCATTTAAATCCGGAAGGTGAGCAGGCTGTTGCAGCAAAGCTGCTTGTTTTTTTGGCTCAACTCCCATAGCCCCCTTCGCCTGTATAGTTCCTCGGTGATAAAATAGAGTTTTTCTCAACTCCCCTTTTTTAAATTTGAGCAAAGAGTGCATTGAAAAAAACAATCCCTTGCATAGTTGTATTTTCCCTGTTGTTTATTGTGGGCTATTATGACACCTTGACATGGATGATTGGCAGGTATCTCAGTCCGGATTCCTATTACTCCCATGGTTTTTTTATTCCACCTATCGTTGGGTATTTGATCTGGTTGAAACGGGATGAACTTGAAAATATAGAAGCTGATACATCCTGGACAGGCCTTGTGATTGTTCTCATTGCCGCATTATTTCACCTGTTCGGGACAGCGGTGTATATATTTTCCATTTCCGGTTTTTCTATGTGGTTACTTTTAATCGGATCCTGCCTTTTACTGTATGGTTGGGCCCGAACCAGAAGGATCCTTTTTCCGCTCCTGTTTTTATTTTTTATGTTTCCCCTTCCTCTTGCCATTATCAGTAAAATCTCATTTCCGTTAAAAATGCTGGTAGCCAAATACGGTGTTCAACTTGTTTCATTAACCGGGGTTCCTGTGCACCGTGAAGGATTTAACATTATCATCCCCCAGGGAACTTTGCTTGTTGGGAATCCCTGCAGCGGATTACGATCGTTGATTGCCTTTTTGGCACTGGGAAGCCTGTTTGCGTACTTGAGTACCCTTTCCCTCCCAAAAAAATGGGTGCTTTTTTCTCTGGCTGTACCTGTTGCGTTGTTCTCCAACCTGCTACGTGTACCGATATTGATCCTCTGGTCCTACCGGTTCGGTCTTGATGCCGCCGCACCTGATACTCTAGTGCATACAGGTTCTGGCTTTTTTACGTTTATCCTCGGTGGATTATTGCTTTATGCAGCATTGTATTTCCTTGGGGGTACCCGTGAAACGTAACTGTATAATTCTTTTGGTTGTGATGGCTCTTCTTGCTGCTACCGTACATCTCTTTAGCTTTGACAAGGCAGTAAGTGCTGAACAAGGGGTAGAAACTGTAGAGAAGATTCCTTTGCAAATAGGAGAATGGCAAGGTGTGGACCACCCGCTCGACCAACTCGTTTATGACATTCTTGAAACTAAATCCATCCTCCATCGAAGCTATAGAAATAATCAGGGGCAGGAAGTATTTTTATCGGTTGTTTATTATGCGGAAACAAAAGTTGATTTTCACGCCCCGGAAGGTTGTCTTGGCGGTCAGGGGGTAAAAACAGAAAAGACACCGGCAACAGTAAACATCTCAACCGGTTCAGGAGAGATCTTCCCTCTGAGGGTTAATAAACTCCTTCAGCATCAGGATAGTAGAACCACTTTAGTCTATTATTTTTATAAAACAGGTTCTTTTGTCGGACGTAATTATATAAAATTGCGTCTAAATCTTGTTTTAAATAAATTCAAAGAAGCAAAGAAGAGCGGTTCTCTCATACGGGTATCAACACCATTATCAAGCTCTGATAACGGTAAAGCATCGCACGCAGAGCTTGAAAACTTTTTAAGCAGTTTCTATCCATACCTAATGGAATATTTATAATGATTAAATCATAGTTACATGCCTCTATGAATTGTCTATGCTCAAAGTTTGCAGTAGCTGTTCATCGGTTTGGACAAAGTGTAAGTGTAAACGGTAAAGGTGCAAAGCATCATCTTCTCCATAAGGTGTTACGATTTATTTTTCATTTATTACGATATCTCAATGTTGTATTCTGCAAGATTCTTTTTTGGGAAGATGCAGCCTTGGGCACAGGAATTCGTTTTTCTGGAAAAGGAAAAATTATAGTTGGGGCAGAGAGAATAGGTGATGGATGTGTGATTCATCATAACGTCACCTTTGGGATGCATCTTGCTAACGTCAATAGCCTTGCCGGTAAGCCGAAAATCGGCAATGGCGTGTGGATCGGCCCGAATACAATTATACATGGAAATATAAAAATTGGTGACGGGGTGACGATTCTTGGAGGAACAGTATTGACCAAGAATGTACCCTCTCATTGTGTTGTCAGTGGAAATCCGGCCAGGATTTTGCGAAGAGAGTTTAACAATACCCAATTGCTTGCCTCTTCCTGTTATGACGTGAACCCGCAAACACTTGAAAAGTGGACAGCAACAAATGTTTGATCATATTAGGGCCGATTTTACTCGTTGCTGTCAAGTGGATTACGGTGTGTCTGACGGGAATTGTAAAAAAAAAATGAGAGTTTGGTTTAACGGATATGGCCTGCAGGCTTTGACCGCATACCGATTTCACCGTTGGAGTCTGTACGGCACAAATTTTTTTATTCGATTATGTAAAATGCCTTTGGTTGCAGCAAGCTTCCTGCTCCACAAGATAGCCGGACAAATGTATGACATCAGGATATCGCCCCAAGCTATAATTGGCCTTGGCTGTTATATAGGTCATTTTGGCGGGATTCGTATCGGTCGATGTCGTATAGGTAAGCTGTGCAATATCAACCACCAGGTTGAAATAGGGATGGGCTCAGTTACGTCGGGAGGGCAGGTGGAGATAGGCGATCAGGTATGGATTGGCGCCCACTCAAAAATATTGGATGGTGTTTGCCTCGGTACTGGCGTTGCTGTTTCAGCAGGCAGTGTTGTCGCTGCGGACATTCCTGCTCAATCCTTGGTTGCCGGGCCATCCGGCCGTATTATAAGGCATGATTATGATAATTCCTCCTTGCTTGGTCCTGTGGATCAGGCTTTGTGAAAATAATTATGATGACTTTCTTAAAAAGAATCTATCATTTTCTTTTGAAGTACAAAAGAAAAAAATATTTGGATGCTCTTGTGCAAAATGGTTTGCAGGTTGGTGAAAATGTAGTGATTATGGATGGTTGCTTCTTTGATCCATCTCACTGCTTTCTCATAACTATAGGTGATAACAGTGTTCTGGCACCCGGTGTTCGTTTAATAACCCATGACGCCAGCATGAAGAGAATAATCGGTTACGCGAAAATTGGAAAAGTAACCATTGAAAAAAACTGTTTTATTGGTGATTCAGTAATAGTTTTACCGGGTGTTACCATTGGGCAAGGTTCGGTAATAGGAGCTGGTGCAGTTGTAACAAGAGATATCCCTTCTAAAAGTGTTGCAGCAGGCGATCCTTGCAGGGTGATCAGTAATCGAAAAGAGTACACCCAAAAGTGTGAAGTCCAGTTGGCAAAGCGCAAAACACCATTTGCAGAGCATAGTCAGACGCGGTTAACCACTGCACAGAAAAAAGAAATCAGCAATTTCCTGGATTCTGGTACGGGGTATATCCGTTGAGCAAGCCTGTTCGCCTCATGCAGATCACCCATGATCTGGCCATCGGCGGTTTACAGCAGGTGGTGGTTAATCTGTGCCGAACTTTGGATAAGGACAGGTTTTACATAACTGTTTTATGCTTACGGACTCTTGGGCCTTTGGCAGGAGAAATAGAAAAGCTTGGTATTAAAATAATACTATTGCCGCAAAAAGAGATTGGTACAGATTATTTTTCTTTTCTTAAGGTGGCAAAAATTCTGAGAAAAGAACGTACCCATGTTATCCATACCCATAATACTCAACCTCTGGTAGATGGTACTCTCGGTGCAATTGTTTCCGGCGGCAGGCAGCGAATAATTCATACAGACCACGCCAGGCAGTTCCCGGACAAAAAAAGGTATATGCTAGCCGAATGGTGTATGAGCCATTTTGTGCATAAAATGGTTGGTGTTTCCGAGCAAACAACTGAGAACCTGTGCAAATATGAAAAGATTCCCCGGAGAAAACTTACAACCATTGAAAATGGGATAGATGGCAGCAGGTTTCGAATAGAGATTGATAAACAGGCTAAGCGAAAAGAGCTTGGCTTGCCCCCTGAAGGCTTTGTCATTGGAGTGATCTCCCGCCTTGAAAAGGTGAAGGGAATAACCTATCTTCTCCAGGCTCTACCGGAGATCAGCAGGTTGTTCTCCGATTTGACCTTGGTGATTGTCGGCAATGGCTCAGAACTAGAGAGTTTGCAGCAGGAAGCTGTCCGGCTTGGCGTAGAACAACATGTTGTCTTTGCCGGTGCTCGGCACGATATTCCCGAGATATTTCAAATTCTTGATATTTACCTGCTCCCGTCTCTTTCCGAAGGGTTGCCCATGGGGCTGTTGGAGGCAATGGCGTCTTGTTGCCCTGTAATTGCGTCAAATGTTGGCGGCATTCCAGCGGCAGTAACCAAGGGAGCTGCAATGTTAGTTGAGCCTGCTGACCCGCAGGGTTTATCTCAGGCAATAAGCAAACTGCTGAAAACAAAATCATTAAGGCAAACATTGTCAGATAGCGCACAAAATATTTTTCAGGAAAGATACAGTGCTGAAATTATGGCAGAAAAATACATGGAACTATATCAATAAACGTAGCGCTGTGGCAAGCTCAGCTAAATATTTCTTTTTTTTGCCCAGTACATGGGTACTGGATCGGGGTCTATGTCAGCAACTGCGTGAAAATGTCGCATTTCGCCGGTTTGAAAATGTTGTTTTTGCCGTTTAGATCAAGCCGAACCCCCACAAGCAATTGGCAGCTTTTAACTTCATCAACTCATCGAGAAGACAAAGAAAATACAAATAGAAGAACAGTTTTTCTTGAATGTTTTTAAAGAAAATTATTGATCCAGATAGCACATTTCAGGTCGCCCCCTGACAGTCTACGCTTACCTCCGATAAAAGAATCCGGGAATGACAGTAGTGGGGAGCTCTCTGATAGGTTATAATCTCACAGAGTTGCAATTCTCGTCCCCGAATGGTTACGCTGTACCAGCATGGCTGGACCAGATTTTTAACGTCACAGCCACAACAGAGCATGAACATAGCCCGGATCGGCATCACTTCGTGGGCGATTTTCAGATAAACTTTCATGCCCGCAGAGCGGGGGCACAACAAAGGATGAAAATTACCCCGGCACCCCACGTGACACCGCGGTGTCATGAGCTCGCGATGAAGCCAAGAAAGTTACTTGTTGCACCGCTGCGGTGCAACTCATCACCAGGCGCTCTACGCCATTTTCAGATAAACGAAGGTGGTATCGGAAATCCAGGAAGTTGTTAATGGCAGAGCTTTGTACATAATCAGAATAAATAATGTGATTGGTCAGAAAGAGAGGAAAGAAGATGAACAGAATATTATTTTTATCAGTTTTGTTGACCTTTGGCCTGGTGGTTACTGCCAATGCAACGCCAATAACTTATTCTGCCAGTGGGGTGGCCGCCTATGAGGAACTTGTAGAGGTGTCACCGGGAGTGTACCATGTTAATTATAATGAAATTGAACTTCATGGATCTGTGACGTTTGATGATCAGATCGAAGTACATACCGCGGATAAAACATATTATAGCTATACCATGGTGGATTTCCAAGTATCAACTAGTAGGGATAGCTGGGGTGGAACAACAGGGCTGTTGCACTGGGAGTCTGATGATTCTTACCTTTCTCCTCAAGATCAATACCCCGGTTTTCGAGAGTTGTATATGGCCGGTTTTCTCGGATGGTTTTCCCGGTTTGATTTCAATGAAGCTGATGGAGCGGACTACCCTTATGACAATATGGCCAGATGGCTACAGCTCCCGCCTCAAGTTGAAATATGGAGTGACAATTTATATAATACAGATGCCAGCTATGTTTCATTCACCCTAACTGCTCCTGAAACGACCTATCCTATTCCAGAGCCCACCACCCTGTTTTTACTTAGTGGCGGTATTTTAGGGTATGCAGGTATGCGTAGCAGGAGAAAGAAAAAACCAGGCTATCTGATTGTCCATAAAGCTCCGCTACCCGGAGGGTATCATCGTCGGAATAGTGAATAAGTGAAAAGCCCGTATCTGATCAGGTCGAGACTTGAAAGCCCCTGACCCCCAAGTGATGGTATCCTGTGCCAGATGCGGGCAAAATTTCATAAGTAATCTGTAAAGGTTAAACAAAAGATAAAAGTTAGGGCCCAACCAATTTACGTCCCATACTATGACTTCCAGACAATATAAAATTCTCACCGTTTTTGGTACACGTCCAGAGGCCATTAAAATGGCACCTCTGGTAACGCAATTACGGAAGAATACAGACCTTGATACCCGTGTATGTGTTACTGCCCAACATCGGGAAATGCTTGATCAGGTGCTGCACCTTTTTAAGATTATACCTGAATATGATCTCAACATAATGAAGGCTGGGCAGGGGTTATCCCATATTACCTCTGAAGTCCTTTTGCGCCTGGAGCCTGTCCTTCAGGAGTTCAAGCCGGATCGGATTCTGGTGCATGGCGATACTACAACGACTATGGCCGCCTCCCTTGCAGCGTTTTATCAGCAAATCCCTGTCGGGCATGTTGAGGCTGGTCTGCGTACCGGTAATATATATGCACCATGGCCGGAAGAAATGAACCGCAAAATCACCTCGACCATAACAGATATGCATTTTGCGCCGACTGAATCAGCAAAACAAAACTTGCTCCATGAAGGGATACCGGAACAACAAATAGTTGTAACCGGTAATACGGTCGTTGATGCCTTGCTGGATGTTGTTGATAAGATTAAAACAGATTCGGACCTGGCTCAAGAATTGGCAAATAATTTTCCTTTTATCGATCCTGGTAAGAAAATGATTCTGGTCACGGGGCACAGGCGGGAAAACTTTGGACAACGCTTTGAAGATATCTGCCATGCCCTGGCCCGGTTGGCTGAAAATGATGCTGTCCAGATTATATACCCTGTGCACCTGAATCCACAAGTTCAGGAACCTGTGAAGAGAATTCTGGGGGATTCTGCAAATATTTTTCTCATTCCTCCTCAGGATTACCTGCCATTTGTCTATTTGATGGAGAAATCTTATTTTATCATTACAGATTCCGGGGGGGTGCAGGAAGAAGCCCCCTCCCTTGGCAAACCGGTACTTGTTATGCGGGACACCACAGAAAGGCCGGAAGCTGTTGATGCAGGCACTGTCAAATTGGTAGGAGCAAATATGCAGAAAATTGTTTTGGAAGCTGAAAAGCTTATTCAGGATAAACAGGAATATGAAAAAATGGCAAAATCGCACAATCCGTATGGTGACGGTAAAGCCACAGCAAGAATTGTCAGGGAGTTAGTCAATGGAGCATAATTTTAAAAAGGTCTGTGTGGTCGGGCTGGGGTACATTGGTTTGCCTACGGCTGCGACCCTTGCTACCCGCGGTCTTGATGTAATAGGGCTTGAGGTGTCTCAGGACGTTGTTGATACTGTAAATAACGGTGAAATACACATTGTTGAGCCGGATCTAGATGTCCTTGTAAAGGGGGCGGTAAATGCCGGTAAACTGAAGGCCACGGTAACCCCTGAACCTGCCGATGTCTTTATCATCTCCGTCCCGACACCAATTAAAGAAGATAATACCCCTGATATAAGCTATATCCTTTCAGCCGTAGAAACCATTGCTCCGGTTCTTGAAAAAAGTAACCTGATTATTCTCGAATCTACATCACCGGTGGGTACCATTGAAGTAATTATTCAGTCTATTGCCTCTATGCGGGATGATTTGAATATTGGTAAGGATCGCATAACACCAGGTGACCTCTACTTTGTCCATTGCCCGGAGCGGGTGTTACCCGGAAAAATCATCCGTGAGCTTGTTGAAAATGACAGGGTGATCGGCGGCTATACCCCGGAGTGTGCCAAACGGGCTGCTGAACTCTACAGTACATTTGTCCGGGGTGAGATGTTGCTCACTAACGATAAAACCGCTGAGATGACAAAATTGGTGGAGAATGCCTACCGGGATGTCAATATCGCTTTTGCCAACGAGCTTTCCCTTATCTGTGATGACCTAGACATTAATGTCTGGTCTTTGATCAAATTTGCCAATAGACACCCCAGAGTAAATATCCTGCAACCTGGCCCTGGCGTTGGCGGGCACTGCATAGCTGTCGATCCCTGGTTCATTGTTGCCGCATCCCCGGAACAGTCTCAACTTATAGCCACAGCACGACGTGTGAATGAAGGTAAACCCCGTTTTGTTGTCCAGCAAGTGATAAAAGCAGCAGATAGATTTAAGAAACCAATCATAGCCTGCCTGGGCCTTGCTTTTAAGGCGGATATCGATGATCTCCGTGAAAGTCCGGCCCTTGCAATAGTTCAGAGCCTTGCGGAGCAAAATTGTGGCGAAATTCTGGCGGTTGAACCCTTTATTCGGGCCTTACCTGATAATATGACAGGAAAGTCCATGCAGCTGTCAACACTGGACGTGGCTCTGAGTAAAGCCGATATTATTGTTCTTCTGGTAGATCATAAACAGTTTCGTGAGATTGAACGTGAAAAACTACAGCAGAAAATAGTGATCGATACCCGTGGAATTTTCTCCTAACTCGGAGAAACCGGAAAAGTAGGGTGTGATAGATAGCGAGGTACGAGACTTCGAGCGAAGCGCATCCACCAATCAATATTACCCTTCATCGCTTTATCCAGTACTATGGGAAAAAAAATCCTGATGATATGCTATTACTACCCGCCGTTGACTGATGTCGGCTGCAAGCGGAGTGTAGCCTTTGCAAAGTACTGGAAAAAAGCAGGCTGGGAACCCCATGTGCTCAGTGTGAAAAATCCGGATAAGACCTATTGTTCTCTTGGGGAGGCCCCCACCCCTGAGGGAGTCCCGGTAACGTACACATACTCCCTGTTTAATCTCTATAAATTTCTCGGCAAGGTCAACGGCTTGTGCAGCAGGATCCTTGGACTTGTCGGTATCAAGCTGCAGCATAACTATTTTTATGATATATTTTGCATCCCCGATTTATTTATCGGTTGGGTTCTACCCGGAATAATTTCCGGCCTGAGAACAATAAAGGCAAAAAAAATTGATATTATCTATGTCTCCTGCTCGCCGTTTAGCGCCGGCATAATTGGCTGGTGGTTGAAAAAGATAACCGGCATCCCCCTTGTCATTGATTATCGGGATCCTTTTGGATTGGACATCAGCAAATTTCAGAAGGCAGCATTTAATCAGATAGGATTTCGCAAACCCGTTAACCGCTGGATAGCTGGCGTCATTCTTAACGCCAGTGATTTATTTACGGTGACTACAGAGGAAACAAGGGAACTGTATATAGAACAGTTCCCTCGTCTAAAGGATAAAATCCATACCGTGTATAACGGTTTTGATCACCATTTACTTACCAAAATTGAAGAAGAAGAAAAATTCTCTAAATTTACAATTATTTATACTGGTAACTTCTATTACGAAATTGAGTTCGACTATTTTTTTGAAGGCCTAGGGCTGTTAAAGAAGGAAGGGAGAATAAATCCGGACAACTTTCAATTTCTCTTTTACGGAGGCAGGATAGGCCGTATCTGTGATGCCCTATCGCGTTATGAAGTCAATGACCTGATTCATATTAAATCAAGAATACCATATAGTGAAATCCTGGTAGAAATAAAACGCTCCCATCTGCAACTTTTACGGATTGCCCAGCCAATGATAAGTACAAAATTGTTTGAAGGTATCGCCTTAAATATACCCTTTCTTGCAACGGTGCCAAAGGGTGAAGTTGAAAGGATTGTCAAGAAATATAGCCCGAGCTCTTGTGTGGTTACAAATTGTTGCTCTGGGGCAATATCTTCTTGTATCCGTGAAGTTATTCTTCGTTATGGTAAGCGGAGAATTAAGGATAATTTTGTTAATAGCTTTCTCGAAACATATTCCCGAAAATCTCAATCTCAGCGAATATTAGATCTGATATGTAGAGCACGTCATGTCGTTTGAACAAAAAGCTATGAAAGGGGCGAAGTGGTTGGCCCTCTTCCGCACGGGCGGTCAATCTATTTCATGGCTTACCACAATATTTGTAGCAAGAATGTTGTCGCCGGAAGACTATGGTTTGATGGAGATGGCAACAATTTTTACAGGATATATTTTCCTCTTCAGTGATTTGGGCTTAGGAGCGGCGATTGTACAAAAAAAAGATGTCTCCCATCAAGATCTTTCCAGTTTGTTCTGGTTTTTGTTTATGTGGGCTATTTTATTGGGACTTGTCTGTTGTTTGTTAGCTTACCCTACGGCAATTTTTTTTCAGCAGGATAAGCTGATCAGGATAACTCAAGCCTCTGCTCTGTTGTTTATTATCGGAGTGGTAATAATAATACCCAAGAATTTATTGCAGCGGGATGTTGCATTTAAAAAAATTGGTTTTATAGAGGCAAGTGCAACCATAATATCCTGCCTTTTTATGCTAGGTGCGGCTAAAAGCGGACTTGGCGTGTGGACTTTAATTGGGGGGTTTATTGTCGGTTCTGCTGCAAGGGCAACGTTATATTTTTATTTTACTAAATGGAAGCCCTTACTTCATTTTTCGTTTGTTGAAATAAAGCAATTTATTGGATTTGGCTTAAATGTAGCAGCCTCTAATTCTTTAGCTTATATTTATGGTAAGGCTGACCGTTTCTTTGGCGGAAAGTTCTTAGGGCCTGGCACCTTGGGGTATTATTCCATGGCTCAGACATTGGCTAATATGCCATCTGAAAAGATAATTTCAGTTATAAATAGCGTTTCATTCCCCGTACTGTCTCGATATCAGGATCAGCCCCGAAAGTTTAATCTGTTTTATCTGCGGATCACAGCTCTTACATCAATGATCGTGTTTCCTCTTTATTTAGGAGCATTTATGGTTAGTGACACCCTCATCCCTCTCGTTCTAGGTGAAAAATGGGTGTTGGCAGTTATTCCTTTCAAGATGCTATGCTTGTCTCAGTTAATCGTTTCCCTGTCATCAATTAATGCTTTTGTGTTCAATGCTAAAGGAAAACCTCATGTTAATCTGTGTGTAAATGTTGCATATATTTTGTTATTGCCACCATCTTTTTATTTTTCTGTGCAATATGGACTTGAAATGTTAGCTGTTCCTTTGGTAATAGTTGTCCCTGTAGTTAGATTGATACACCATTTATTGACAATGAAATTATTATCGATGACATATTATCAATATATCCAGTCGATTTACAAGGCAATAGTAGGAACTGCATTAATGATTTTTATTGTTTTTCTCGTCCAGATGATCAAATTTCCTTTTTCATCTGATAGATTATGTGCATGGGCATATCTTATGGCAGCTGTTTCTGCGGGTGGATCTTCATATTGTTTATACAGCTATTATTTTAATAGAAGTGGTATCGAAATGTTTTTGTCGAAACATATTGATTAAAAAAAAATGAGGTGAGTTTTTGTGGCGCAAATTGTGCATGGGCTTGTATGATGGTTAGAGTTAAATCACCTAAGACGTTTTGTCTTG
>VAPK010849474.1_pt1 | contig 13515 bp, 13 predicted proteins | sample 3395031 | NCBI WGS metagenome assembly VAPK01 (sample SAMN08290443, study PRJNA428436) | hydrothermal vent metagenome | isolation source: Deep-sea hydrothermal vent chimney 1 | place: Pacific Ocean: Juan De Fuca Ridge | reverse complement strand
ATGGCGTGTTCCTTGTTGTAAATTTATCTTGCAGGATAGTTTGCAACAGAATACGTCAGCTTTTATTTTTGTCAAACACCAGATCTAATCATAACTCTTTTAAGTTTGAGCAAGTATACAAATTTAATACTTTTGCAAAGTCTTCATAACAAATCAACCAGACCAACTGATTATTTAGGCGTTGTGGTTCTTTCTAACTCAATCATTTTTAAATTTATTACCACACCCTCAAAATAACAGGAATCCTTAAAAAATGCCCTCCTCCCCCGATTACAGCTTTGAAAACATATCAAGCCAGTTATGTGATTTTTTACAAAAAAATATTTTAGCGCCAGAAGTTGAAGTAACAGCTGAGACTGAATTGACAACAATTGGTGTTGATTCTTTTTCTTTAATGGAATTAGTATTATTTATTGAACGTCAATTTGGCTTAATCTTACCACCAGAATCGTTAACCGCTGAGAATATTGCCAGTGTTAAAACATTAAGCAATTATTGCATAACGCTTGCGAATCAAACGAATGACTGAAAAAAACAATTTCCCTGACACTGTAGAGCTTAATGGCGCAGATTGTTTTCTTCTTCAATTAGACCATTTAATGTGGTCATCTAGTAAACAGCGTAATGTTTGTACCTTTGTGCTTACTTTAGATCAACGAATAGATCTTGAAAATTTAACTCGATCATTATCGACAAACCCAGCTTATCAATGGATTTGTAGTTTACGATTAAAAAAAGGATTTCCCTTTACATTAGCAAAATGGGTATTTAACAACAAAGTAGGGCTTGCTGAGATTAACGAACATCATCTAAAAAATACGAATGATGTACCTGACTCTTTATTGGCAACAGAGTTAAATCTAAACAAACAGGCTGCTTTTAAGGTTGATTTAGTCCAATTACCTGAAAATACAGGCTCGTTAATAGTATTTACATGGCATCATGTTTTGATGGATGCGCGTGGTGGTGAATCTTTTATTCGCTATTTAGGTTCTAAGGGGGCATCAGAACCAAAAGAATGGGTTGCCAGACATACTGATCGTTTGCCATTAAAAGAGCGTGCTGATATTGCTCAGAAAATGAAACAATTTCTTTATGATACGTCTGAATTGCCTTTGCTTTCTTTATACCAAAAAACTTCAATCAAACCTGTTTTACGATACCGTACCTTGTCTTTTTCAACACCACAAAGCAAGCAAATTAATGAACAGGCAAAGGCACAAGGCGCAGGTTTTTTACAAAGTGCTTTTTACTTGGCATCTACTGCCTGTGCAGTAGCACGCATTCAACAACAACGCGCTCCCTTTACCACAGAAGACATGCTCGTCCCAATCCCGCTAGATCGACGATTACGTGGTGCACAAACGCCCATTATCGGCAATCAGGTGACCTTTCTCTTTTATAGACTCCCAAAGCAACTATTATTAAATACTCAAGACTGTACTGTAGAGTTAATAAATCAAATGAAACAATTAATGCGTTCAGATAATCCTAATCATTATGTGATTATGATGGATTTTTTACGCCGTATTCCCGGGCTGTTTTATCGAATGATGTTAAAAGCACCAACCAAAGGCTTGATGGCTAGTTTTTTTTATTCTGATACCGGTGATTTATTACAAGATTGTGATCACTTATTTGGAAGCTCAATAAATAAAGCGGTTCATTATCCGCCCAACCTTTATCCACCCGGCATGACCTTTGTTTTTAATCGATTTCAGGGCTGCTTGCAATTAACCTTGGCGTATATGGAATCGGTTATTAATGAGCAGGAGGTCGATCAACTGTTCGTTGAATTAAGCACAGTGCTACTAGGAAATGATGCAAACTAAGCAAAAAAACAATCTTGTAGTAGTGGTTGGTGCAGGAGCAGCTGGTATTGCTGCCGCAATAGCAGCAGCAGAGTCAGGTGCCAATGTCACTTTAGTCGAAAGTTATGGTTTTTTGGGTGGTTTAGCAAGCTCAGCTATGGTTGGCACTATTTGTGGCTTATATTATCGTGATTCTGGTCAGCCCACCTATGCTGTACAAGGCTTTGCACGCCAATTTGCCGAAAAATTACAAGATGAAATGCAAAATCAGCCTATTAATTTTGCAGAAGGTTTGTTTTTTTTACCGTATCAAGTCAGCACATTCCAGCAGCAGGCGATGCAAGACATGCAACAAGCTGGTGTAAAACTAATGTTACACAGCACCGTGATTGATCTAACCGTTTCCGCTGGGCAAATCGATAAACTCACCGTACAATCAATTGACAAAGCCATAGAGTTGCACCCTTCTGCCGTCATAGATTGTAGTGGCAATGCACATATATCAATGCTTGCAGGTATTGAGAGATTAACGGAATCACACTATCAAGCAGGGGCATTTGTCTTTCAGGTTAAGGGATTACCTGAAATGGATCCAAGAATGCTAGGGTTAAACCTTATTCGTTGGCTTAGTCGCGGTATAAAACAAGGTGACTTAGAGCCTGAATGTAGCTATTTATCAGTAGTCCCGGGGTCACTTGGCAACAGAATTGGCTTATTAAAATTAGGCTTGCCGACTCCGTTTAGTAATAACGCTGATTTTTTGACCCACTATGAGTTAGAAGCTAGAACTCGCAGTGTTAAAATTGTAAAATACTTACAGCAATCAGAAAATTTATTGTCCGAATTAGCTATTTTAAACATGGCATCGCAAGTGGGCATTCGTACTTCTGCACGCTCAAAAGGCATTGAATTATTAAACGAAGAACACGTGGTAAACTGTGTTAAACCAGATAATGGAATTGCAATAGGTGCTTGGCCAATTGAATATTGGGGAGAGAAAAATAAACCTGATATGTGTTATTTTCCAGCGAATGATTGCTATTGGATTCCAGCAGGCACACTTGTCTCTCAAGCGTTAACTAATTTGTTTTTTGCAGGACGAACATTGTCCGCTACAGAACGGGCGATTGCTTCAGCTCGCGTTATTGGTACTTGTTTAAATACTGGCTACGCAGCCGGCATGTTAGCGAGTGATTTTGTTCAATACGGTAGCTGGCAAACTGCAATAGAAAAAATCCAAACAAAACAAATTTTTGCACCAAAGGCTTAATCAGTTGATCGATCAATTACTTAAATCTTCCTCTCACTTATATCCAGAACGATCCATTATTATTGATGAATATGGTTCTCTCAGCTATAACGAACTATATGAGCAAACCCAGCGATTAAAACAACAGCTACTAGACGCTGGGGTTATTCAAGGTATGGGGCTGGGAATTATGGGGCGAAACGGACGGGCATTTATTGCTTCTATGCTTGCTGGTATGGCATGTGGTGCTGTTGTTATCCCTATCTCTCATCAATTAAAACAGGCTGAAATAGAAACTATTTTAAAAGACACTCAGTTACATGCAGTTTTAGATGATCAATCAGGTGTAAAACCACTTGATGGTAGAGCGATTGAGATCCCCTTCTCTTCTCAATCATTGCGCCTATTGTGGACAGATGTTTCGACTTCACATCCCGTTACACCGTTAAAGAATGCAGCTTTTATTCGCTATACCTCGGGTACAACAGGTACCAGTAAAGGCGTCGTATTAACTCAGGAAAGTATTTTACAGCGAGTCAATAACGCGCACATCACATTAAATTTGAATTCTAAAGACAATATCTTGTGGATATTACCCATGGCATTTCATTTTTTGGTGACCATCTTAGTTTATATTCGTGCAGGGGCAGGTATTATCGTCTGTAAAGATTTATTAGCCCAGACTTTGATTAAACAAGCTAATTCACATCGCGCAACCATACTATATGCAGCACCCATGCATTTTCGGCTGTTAGCAGCAGATACATCAGTCGAACAATTTAATACTTTAAAATTTGCTATTTCCACCTCATCTGGCATCCCTTCCACTATTGCCGAAAAATTTGAACAACGCTTTAACATTCCTCTTATACAAGCTTACGGTATTATTGAAGCTGGATTACCCTTATTGGATAATATTGAAAACCCTGATTCCACAACAGTCGGCTATCCTACAACAGGTTTTAATGTCGCACTATTGAATGAAAAAAATGAAGAGATTGGAGAAGGAGTTACTGGACGATTAGCCATTAATGGCATCGGCATGTTTGATGCTTATCTTACACCTTGGCAATTGGCGCATGAATATATGAATAATGGCTGGTTTATGACGGGAGACCTTGCCCAGCGACAAAAAGACGGTCGTATTATTATTTGTGGGCGAGAAAAAACCATGATTAATGTTTCTGGAAATAAAGCCTTTCCCGAAGAAATTGAAGCCGTATTAAACCGTCATCCAGATATTATCGACGCGTATGTTTTTGGACAGTCTCACCCTTTAATGGGGGAAATTGTCTGTGCGGAAGTGGTGATGAAAGAAAATATTGAACTTGATGTAGAAGCTGTCTTATACTTTTGTCGTTCTCAATTATCAACTTACAAAGTTCCACAACGATTACAAGCCGTCACAAAAATAAATCACACGCATAGTGGTAAAATAAAAAGAATTTAAAATATAATATAAATATGTCGGAAGTAAAAAAAGTCATTATTATTGGAGCTGGCCCATCTGGCAGCGTTGCTGCTGCCTTATTGCAAAAGAAAGGCTACCAGGCAATTGTTTTAGAGCGTGATAACTTTCCTCGCTTTAGTATTGGAGAAAGTCTATTGCCACAATGTATGGAGTTTATTGAACAGGCGGGATTATCGAAAGTTGTTGATCAGGCTGGATTTCAGTTAAAAACAGGTGCCTCTTTTTTACATAACCAACAGTTTTCATCTTTTTGTTTTTCTGATAAATTTTCAGATGGTTTTGATGCAACTTTTCAGGTTCAGCGAGCCAATTTCGATCTTTTATTAGCTACCGAAGCTCAAGCTAAGGGGGCAACCATACATTGGCAGCATGAAGTAATAGAGGCTGATTTTTCCGGTGCTAGACCAAAATTATCGGTAAAAGATGAAGAAGGACAATCATACCAAATAGAGGCAGACTTCGTTTTAGATGCCAGTGGTTTTGGACGCGTACTGCCTCGATTATTAAAGCTAGATATACCCTCCGACTTTCCAGTTAGACAATCTTTATTTACTCACCTGGAAGATAAAATTGATTGTACAAAGTATGATCGCAATAAAATCTGGATTGTGGTTCACCCTGAAATTCGAGATGTCTGGTATTGGCTGATTCCATTTAGCAATGGTCGGTGTAGTCTTGGTGTAGTGGCCACACCGGAGAATCTTAAGGAATTGGGAGATAATCATCAGCAAATTTTTCAAAAGCTTATCGATCAAGAACCCAACTTAAAAGCATTACTAAAAAATGCAGTCTTTGATACACCGATTAATTCACTTAAAGGTTACAGTACAAATGTAAAATCCCTCTATGGTCAAGGTTATGCTTTATTAGGTAATGCAGGTGAATTTTTAGATCCTGTTTTTTCATCAGGTGTGACTATCGCCATGAAATCTGCCTGTTTAGCAGTTGAACAATTAGATAAACAATTTAAAAATGAATCCGTTAGCTGGCAAACGGGGTTTGCAGAACCTTTACAAAAAGGGGTCGATACGTTTAGAGCTTTTGTCAATGCATGGTATGACGGATCGTTGCAGGATATTATTTTTTATGACAAACAACAGCCTAATATTAAAACAATGATATGTTCAATTTTAGCAGGCTATGTATGGGATGAAAAAAACCCCTATGTTAAAAATTCTCGTGCCAGATTAAAGACATTAGCTGAACTTTGCTGCGATGATTAAGCAATCAAGCACCCGACAACCAACGTCTTATCTATCTACCTTGTCTTTTTACCTACCTTTAACGTTGTTACTACAGCTATATACCTCCGTATATTCGCTATGTAATAACACCAAAGATAATCAATGGGTGGAGTATCTAAGAACCTGTTCTATCTCTACTGCGCCACTGCCATTTGTGCTTGGGTGGTGCTCAAAATCCTCATTTACTTCATGTAAACTCCGGTTTCTGCACTCCGTCCGCACACAACTGACAGTGGCTCGTGACGATCTTGAACAGGTTCTAGCTCTCGTTCGTTTATGAATTTATTTTTAAACGACTTAGGTGTTTTATCTGCTGCAGGTAATTCAAAAACAGAAACCTTTAATCGCATTATTGCCGGTGATCGCTCAGGATTAATTAAAACAGATAAATATAGTTTTGCCGATTCTGTTTATGTTGGTGCAGTTCAGGCTGACTTACCTTTAATTGACTCTAAATATCATGTCTATGATTGTCGAAACAATCAGCTTTTATTAGCGGCTTTAAGCCAAATAGAAGGCACTGTAAACCAAATGATTAAAAAATTTAGTGCTGATCGTATTGGTATTGTCTTAGGAACCAGCACCTCGGGAATTAGAAATACAGAACTAGCTTTAAGTGCAAACTCTCAACAAGGGGAAAAACCTGAAAGTTTTCACTATAAACAACAACATTTAGGGGCTGGGGCAGATTTTTTAGCTCATTATTTGAATTTGAAAGGGCCAGCCTACACCATTTCTACCGCCTGTTCTTCCAGTGGACGCGCCTTTGTTTCTGCACAGCGTCTTATTTCTCTAGATTTATGCGATGCTGTTATTGTTGGTGGGGCAGATAGTTTGTGTCGTTTTACAGTCAATGGCTTTGAAGCCTTAGAATCCTTATCTACTGAGCCTTGCAAACCTTTTGGAAAACATCGAAATGGTATTAATATTTCTGAAGGTGTGGCTTTATTTGTATTGAGTAAAGAAGAGGGGCCTGTTAAATTATCGGGCATTGGAGCTAGCTGCGATGCCTATCATTTTTCAGCACCAGACCCAACAGGAAAACCTGCGATCATCGCAATGCAAATGGCATTAAAAAAAGCACATAAAAAATCACATGATATCGCTTATATTAATTTACATGGCACAGCAACCCCACTTAACGATGCAATGGAAAGTAAAGCTGTTAACGAAATTTTTTCAGCAGAAACAGCCGTCAGTTCCACCAAAGGCATTTTCGGTCATGCTTTAGGGGCATCAGCCGCGTTAGAGTTAGGCGTTTGCTGGCAGTTATTATCCTCAAATAAAAATTGTGCTTTACTGCCCCCCAATACAAATGACGATGAACTTGATCCCTCCATACCTCCCCTTAATTTTATTCAACAAGGACAAAAATCCACCCTCAAGATAAATGCTTGCCTGAGCAACTCCTTTGCTTTTGGAGGTAACAACATATCAATTGTTGTGGAAAGAACATGAGCAATATACCCATAGAAGAATTATTATCCCACCGAGGAAAAATGTTACTTATTGATAAAGTGATTAGTTTTGACGAACAATCATTGACCTCTCAAGTGATTGTAAGAAATGATAGTATGTTTGATAATGGAGTGACTGTGCCGGCTTGGTTAGGAATAGAATACATGGCACAAACCATAGGCGCTTACCAAGGCATGATGGATAAAATAGCTAATCGTTCTATACAAGTAGGATTTTTATTAGGTACCCGTCGTTATACATGCGATGTATCCCATTTTAATGTGGGCGAGGTACTGACTGTTCATGTTAAACGGATCATGGAAGATCAAGGTTTAGGGGTTTTTAAGTGTCAAATTGTTAATCCGGATTTATTAGTTGATGCAAATATTAATGTATATCAGCCCAATTCAATAAAAGACCCCATGCTAATAACAGAAGACAGCTAAGCCAAAAAAGACAGGATTTATAAAACAAGATGCGAGAAACAATTTTAATTACAGGTTCCAGTCGTGGAATAGGCAAGGCAACTGCGCTGTATTTAGGCAAGCAAGGATTCGATATCGTTGTACATTGTCGTAATCGCCGAGAAGATGCTGAGATTGTTGTGGAAGAAATAAAGGCAAATGGCAGTCATGCCAGAGTTTTACAGTTTGATATAGTAGAGCGTGAACAATGTGCCCAGAAACTTATTCAAGATATTGAAGAAAATGGGACTTATTATGGTGTCGTCTGTAATGCGGGTATCACGGCTGACAATGCATTTCCCTCATTAACAGGTGAAGAGTGGGATTCAGTGCTACACACCAATTTAGATGGTTTTTATAATGTATTAAACCCATTAGTTATGCCCATGATTAGACGACGAAAAGCTGGCAGGATAGTCACACTATCTTCCGTTTCTGGCGTTATGGGCAATAGAGGTCAAGTCAATTACAGTGCAGCAAAAGCAGGGATTATTGGTGCAACAAAGGCACTTGCACTCGAATTAGCAAAACGAAAAATCACAGTTAATTGTGTTGCACCCGGCTTAATCAACACTGAAATATTAGACGATTTACCCCTTGAGGAAATTAAGAAAAATATCCCATTACGTCGTATTGGAGAAGTAAAAGAAGTAGCTGCAACCGTTGCTTTCTTAATGTCTGAAGATGCCGCCTACATTACTCGGCAAGTTATCTCTGTAAATGGGGGGCTATGTTAATGAATCGCGTAGTCATTACAGGCATGAATGCAATAACGCCTATTGGAAATAATTGGGAAACTGTCTCTGATAATTTAAAAAAACAAATCACAGGTATTCAACGAATGGATGACTGGCGTAAATATAAAGGATTAAAAACTCTATTGGCGGCGCCTGTTGATTTTTCCAGACCAGAGCACTATTCTCGCAAGCAAATCCGAAGTATGGGGCGTGTTGCAATGATGGCAACCTATGCAACAGAACTTGCGTTAATCGATGCAGGTTTATTAAATGATCCTTGCTTAAAAAACGGACAAATGGGAATTGCTTACGGTAGCTCTTCGGGAAGTTTTGATGGATTAATTGATTTTACCAAAATGTTATTAAATCATGACAAAGAAAGTTTAAATGCTACTTCTTATCTGCGAATGATGGGACATACCTGTCCAGTCAATATTGGACTACATTTCGGAATTAACGGACGCATTATTCCAACATCCAGTGCTTGTACATCTAGTAGCCAAGGGATAGGTTATGCTTATGAAACAATAAAATTTGGTGTCCAGACTTGCATGATTGCCGGTGGCAGTGATGAACTATCTGTCTCTCAAGCAGCTGTTTTCGATACATTGTTTGCAACATCAGTACGAAACGATGAAGCCGACAAAACACCTAGACCTTATGACACTGAGCGAGATGGTTTAGTCATTGGTGAAGGTGCAGCAACATTTATTTTAGAAGAAAGAGATCATGCGCTTAATCGAAGTGCACATATTTATGCAGAAATTGTAGGCTTCGGCACTAATTCAGATGGTTTACATGTGACACATCCTGATAAACAAAATATGCAAAAAGCAATGGAATTAGCCTTAACTGATGCCAAATTGGATCCTAATGCCATTGGCTATATCTCAGCACATGGTACAGCCACTGAGTTGGGCGATATTGCAGAAACTCATGCGACGGAAGCTGCCCTTGGACAAAAAATCCCCATTAGCTCAATGAAAAGCTATACAGGACATACTTTAGGTGCATGTGGCGCAATGGAAGCATGGGCAAGCATACAGATGATGAATGAAGGATGGTTCCATCCAACGGCCAATTTGGACTCGGTAGACCCAAAATGTGCTGAATTAGATTATATTAAGGGTGATATTCGGAAAATAGAGTGTGGCTATATCATGAGTAATAATTTTGCCTTTGGAGGAATTAATACATCACTTGTTTTTAAACGAGTTTAACTTCTATTGCCTTTGATTTCTTCTTGGTGGATATAGTGGCTAATTTCTCTAAGTTTTGGTGTTTCAATTTCGGCTTCTTGAGCAAAGGCTAAGGCCCGTTTTAGCCTACTAGGCGCACTTCGACCGAGACAAAATCTGTCAGGGCAATCTTCAATTCCTTCAACCATCCCTGCAATCAATTTACCTTTTGAAAGTTTAGCTCCGATCATCCATTCTTGAATGTCAATTATTTCACCTGCCACCTCTTCTGCCAAAGACTGATGTTTGTACCATAAATCACCAACAGTACAATTTGATTGTAGACCACAAATATTAACCGTTTGAATATACAGCGATTTGCGAACTAATTCATACAATAGATCATCACTATTTTTCAGTAATCGATTCGGTACCTTTAAAGCATCTAAAGCCTCAATTAATAAATGGGCATGCGATCCGTAGACTGGTGTATCAAGCACATTAGTTAAAATTATTTCTGGTTTTTTTTCAAACCAGATGACTGCAACAGTTGGATTTACCAAGTCATGCCTTTGCCAGTCACTTGGCAAAAGTTCATTTTGAAGCAAAGCAATAGTATCTTGCCAGCTTTTGGGAATATCATTTAAAGTAGACTGTAGCTCATATTCTGGTACAGTTATCAACGTCAGCGCAGGGGATAGAATCTCCTGACTCATATCCGCCATATTCATTTTTCGGGTAATTGGGTAAACAGGATATCCACAACGTAGAAAACCACGCGCAAATTCTCCTCCTAATTCGCCAATACCAACAATTAATATAGGTGGTTTCATAATTTTTCAAGATATAAAGATTTAGTCAGGAACTTATAATGATTCGTTGATTCACATACTATTCAGGATTCGTGATTTATAATGTTATCAAAATATAGGAGGATCCATCATTATGAAAATTCTAATTAAAGCTTTAATACCTATTTTATTTATAGTAGTTCTAAGTGGTTGTACGCATCATAGAAATTATTATCGTCATAGTGATTACACCTACGATACTGGTTATAACTCTAACTATAGGTACGATGATTATTATTACCCCGGAAATTATGACACACATATTTATGTGGATAGCCCCGATTATGATCGTCATAGACATCCCAGACCTAGCAAACATCAAAAGCCTTATAGCTATAGATCACCGCAACGTAATCATTTACATTCTAATATTAATAGAAGTCCTGCGCCAAATAAACACCAAAGGCAGCATATAAATAAGCCTTTCCGCAGCACGCAATCACATTCAATAAAAAATAATTCTAACCGGAGTTTTTCGAGTAATAAGAAACATCAAAAACATCAAAAATCTCGGACAAATAACTCTTTTTCTGGTTACAAAGTACCTGCTAGAGAAAGGAATAACCGTAACAACAATTTTTCTACAAACAACAGTGCTTCGGATAACAGGAAAAATCTAAAACATCAAAAATCACAGATAAGCAAGTCATTTTCGAACCGTAGTTCTTCCTCTAGAGAAAGGAGTGTCGATAATAATAATTTTTCAACTTTTAAACAGCCTTCCTCTTCATCTAGTAGACACAGCAAACATAGTAAATAAGTTTAAAAAATATCCAATAGTAAAACCAAGATTTAAAGGTTAGAAGAAATCAATAATTAGACTATTTGTAGGAGCAATCCCTTGTGGTTACCCTTTTTATAAATTGACTCGTCCCTGGGTTGCAACGTCAAAAACAAGCAAAAAGACAAGCAATATTGGTGGGTGATTATGCGAGTTTCCTTAGTCTACATTACCACGTGAAACATCACTGCCATTTGCCATTGACTCAAGGGTTTATTTAATATTACCGTATGGTGGATAATATTTTTTAGCGTAACGAAAAAACATAACCCACCAATGACAGTAAGTTGTCGGGTTACGTTATCCCGCCTCGCTTAATAAGCCAGTCAAACTTATAACATAACATTTTGTTTACAATAACTTTTTCTTAAGTCAATAGTAATGGACGCGGAACGACGGGCAAAGTCAAAATATTTAAACTACCATATTCTTTGACCACCGAAAGTAGTCCCAACAGGTTCATCACAATCTCCTGTTTGTGGCGTACAGGATTTTAATTCTATTTTAAGTTTGGTTTCAGTCTCAAAAACCAGATCAAGTTCTGCCAAGACGCCAGAAATAAGAGTAATTTGGGTCGATTTATTTTCTATTAAATCGCCCCAATAGGCTTCCCATAAGTAATCTCCATCTTCATTGGCTTCGCCATCAAGTAAAATAAATATTAATTTTTCACCCTTTTGATGTATTGATGCATATCCTAGATTATCAATATTCCAGATTCCGTCATAAATGCCTGCAGAAAAAGCGGTTTGACAAAAAAGTAATATGCTAAAAGTTAAGTATTTAAAATGTTTCATTATTTTCTCCTCACAATGCCTATTATTTTACCCAAAATATTGAAAATATAATGTTATGGGTAAAATCTGAGATTAATACTGTTTATGAAATCATCCATATGCAAGAAAAGCAATTGTTAGGATGAAATTTCTGAGATTCTTAATCCTTTTCTTCTCACTCCAATTAGCCCGACTATACTAGTACCAAATAACCAAACAGCTGCTGGGATTGGAACCGCTGCTTGAATTGAAGCCGCAGATTCTGATACAGAAATCAAGTTTGTAGTCGATATTGCTCCAGTAGAAAAGTCAATTACTCTGCCTCCGGCTCCACCAGTTGGTCCCTGAACACTTTCATAGTCAAAACGTCTAAAGTCAAATTCGTCCGTGGGCTGTTCTGTAGCAATTCCCGAGGAACCTGCGCCAGTAATCATTCCATCTCCACTTCTACTATTTCCGATAAACCCACTGCCGATCTCATACACTACTGCATTAAACCATATAGCTGAAAAATCACCCACTATAGAATCATTTGTGAAAGAAAAAGTAAAATCCCTAATCTCACCGCCCTCGCCAAAAGGAAACCCAAATGAGCTTATTAACCCATCATTGTCAAGATCTTCAGCTTCAAAGCTGCCGGTAACGGTTCCACCCCCAGAAAATCCATCTTGTGAAAATGTGTATAGTGCTGCGTTGGCAGATGCACTACTAAGAGCTATCAATGTAAACGCGAAAATTTCACGTAAAAAACTACCTCAATGTGATTTCATAATAAATCCCCTATCAGTCTGAAAACAGTATCGTATACATTCCCACCGAAGACAATGAGAATAAGAAATTATATCTTTTTTTACTGCTACTAACTATTTTCTTATTTTTCAAGTCGAATTATACTTCGCACGGTCACGGATGCGGATTTCTATCGGTTGATTTTCACCGATAGACTGCGTGCTAAAATGGTTGCGTAGCTAACTATGCGCCCATTTCAGCGCCTTGCTATCAACAAAAATCAACTCGCTATAAATTCCGCATCCGCATCCGTGACCGTGACCGTGCGAAGTATAAAGACCAAACTCATTAAACTGCACTGCTTCATCTTTAGCGCTAAACAATGCATTGATGTATCAAATCAAACCGATGAACAAAGGTAACTGCACCGAATCGGTGTATGTATCGGCACATTCAGACTACACGATTGAAGCGCCTTTTCACGTTTTTTAGAAAAATTCATCCTGACTTTTCAGTTTAATTGCTTTACAGGAATTAGCTAATTTTTCTATGCAAAAAAACAACAAATCACACAAAAAAACAACAAACCCATTGACCTAGAATCTAAATTATGAAATCATTGTAACCTACTGATAAATATTGCTATGGTAGCTCACACCTCTTAGCGTAACTTCTCATTATTCACAGGCAGCTTATAAATCAAATAGTTACAGAGCGGAAAACGTAAAATTTTTTATAGTCTTTAGAAAAATTATCTTTAAGTCAT
>VAPK010630409.1_pt1 | contig 13520 bp, 13 predicted proteins | sample 3395031 | NCBI WGS metagenome assembly VAPK01 (sample SAMN08290443, study PRJNA428436) | hydrothermal vent metagenome | isolation source: Deep-sea hydrothermal vent chimney 1 | place: Pacific Ocean: Juan De Fuca Ridge | reverse complement strand
TAAGAGCGACTATTCCTGCACTTTTGCTCAATCAGAACGAACGAATACGGACCAAATCAGAGCGCCACTTGTATAAGTTATTTAATTTCCATTCCTTAGTCACGAAATAAATATGACGCACATTTAGACCTAAATCCCAAACGCTATGGGTATATAATAAAATGTCAGTGAGTTTGCTGAATAATCAGGAACAAACTCACTGACCTGGGAACATGCATGTTTCTTATCATGTTTATGGACCCGTAGCGATTGAGATTCAGACCTGATTGCAGGCCCGGGTTGCCCCATGGCTGTGTTGAAAACCCTTGCAATAGAGCGATTATTACGCATCATTTCACCTTGTCATGGAGAAAATATGACACACACTTAAGTCTGAACCTCAAACGTCACGGATATATTTTCAAGCTTTGATTAAAGAGCTGCTTCAATGGAAGGCATGGACGAGCGCGATTTGGTCAAAACCATGCCAAGGTTAGCAGATTTGCGACAAACAAAAGTTGCTACATGTTCTTCATTGCTTTTGGAGCGCAAAAATACGTGTAACAAATTGTCACTGTTAATAATGATTTCCTGAAAATAATGATGGTTGTCGTTTTCCACTCCGCGAGCCTTTTTGAACATGCTCTCAATCAGGGATACATTGGTTCCCTGAAAGAGGTCTGCGGTTGCAGCAGCAACAACTTCCAGGACTTCAGCCGGGTGTGAGTCCACAGTCTTGGCGCTCAGCAGCATACCTGTGCTGAGATCCACGAAACCTGCTGCAACACATTCCGGAATGGATGCGATGGCTGTTTGTAGAGCTTTATCTAATGACATTTTTTTCTCCTTGATAGTAAATGATATGCGGTTTATGACGACGCAATATGCCGTTCGTTGCTTGTGCTGGAATTTGTTACCGCCAACGCAAATTCCTCCAAAAATTCTACCTGTACATCTGATTGTACCCAGCGAGGTTCAATGCTTCGTGCGGCTTCCAAAGCATCCAGAGCAGTTTCACCTTCCCAGATCAATTGCGCAACCAGCATAGTGCCGGTACGACCCATGCCGGCTTTGCAATGCATGGCAATAGCCTCGCCCTGTTCGGTCAATTCACCCACCTGTTCGCAAAGCTTGAGAGCAGTTTCAATGGTAGGCACTCCCATATCCTTAATTGGAAATGCAATTCCCTTGATGTCGTATTCGGCAAGTATAACCGGGTCAATGGGTTGGGTTGTCAGGGAAACCAGCACGCTGATTCCCACTCGCTGTAGCGCAGCGAGATCATAATCCAGTTCGATTAATAATCCGGGACGTGGCGTGCCGGCCAGGTCACCTTTTCTAAGCCAAAGAAAATTACGAGGCCCAAAGGCATCACTTTTGTATTTCCGGGCCTCCTCGGGTATTTTGGGGCGAACCGTTTTAAGCGGTGCAGCTGGCGTATCTATGGCTTCTGTTACGGGGTCATTCAGATGTTCGTCGGGTGTGTCTGGGGCAGAAACACAACAGGAGCCACTGCGAACAAAATCTCTGGCCGCTTGTGATTGCGGTGCTGTAAAAAAATCGGCGGTGGCTTGTGTTTCATGAATCCAGCCACCGGCCAATAATGCGGTTTGCCCACCCAGTTTAATGGCTTGTTTCTGGTTATGTACAACGACCACCACGGCGCGGCGTTCGGCTTCCATGAGCAGATAATCCAACAGACGATGGGTTTCTGCTTCATCCAGCCCGGCAGTGGGTTCGTCTACAAAAATTAATTTGGGGTTAGCTGCTACAGTACGGGCAATTGCTAGGTGGCGTTGCACTGCCAGTGGAAAATCCACGGCATTATCATTTAACCGGTCAACTAATTCAGTCAGGCCCGCCTTGCTCAACAGGCGTTGTGCCACATCCCGTTGCTGGGAGATATCCAGTGTATGGCGTTCGGGCATATCATTAACAATATTTTCACGGATGCTGGCCATGATGAGCTTGGTTTTCTGTGCCACCAGTGCAGGTGATTCAGACTTTCCCAAAGGCATGCCGACATATTCGGCCTTGCCCCAGGTGCGTAGAGAAGGATTGGCATTGTTAAGGCCGGAAAGTGTTCGTAGCAGGGTGGATTTTCCGGTACCGGCTGGGCCCAGCAACACGGTCATTCCCTGCTCGGGAATATCCAGGTCGATACCGTTAAGAATAATTTTTTCACCAAAAGCGACACCATACTCTCGCAAAGATAGAATTGATTCGCTCACGCAGCTTCTCCATTCAGCCCAGGGTCCAGAGAATAAAGAAGAGCCTGAACCAGCATCATGACATCATCATGCTGACGAGCATCCACCTCGAACACAGGCACATTCAGATCCAGTTTTGTCAGGGTTGCCTGGTAGTCCTCAAGCTTTAATCCTTTGCGCAATTCCATTCTTGTAATGCCAATGGCCACAGCATTATTTTGAATAAACTCTTTAAAGGCACTGATAAAGGCTTTTAAGTCATCCAGTGGAGCGGGATTGGTATCGTCCAGCATAATAATGACACCAAGGCTGCCATCGGTGAGCAAGTCCCACATAAAATTGAAGCGCTCTTGTCCCGGTGTACCATAAAGATGCAGTGTTTCTCCGTTATCCAGACGCATACTACCGTAATCCATTGCCACTGTGGTCAATTCTTTTTTGTCTTTTGTTTCATCGGTTGCAGTCTGTTCTGTGGAAAATGGCGCAATGTCACTAATGGCGGTAATCGCGGTTGTTTTGCCTGCGCCTACGGGGCCGGTAAAAATAATTTTGTACTGACCAATCATAATTAATTCCTGTTTTTCAGGTTATCATCAAGTTACTGTTGTTTACTGATACGGCGTAAAATAGAGGTTAATAATCCGCGTCTTGTAGGTTTGTCTTTCATGACTTCTTTGGGGGCAATTAGGGAGTCTGCCCGGCGTGTTGCGGACCCTGTTAAACCTGTTGTCATTGCTGCACTATAAAATGAATACACATGGGCTTGATCAATATCCAGACTTTGGGCAATGTTATCCAATGTGCGTGGGTTTCCTGCCCATAAAGAGGCAATACGCATACCGTATGGTGTATGTGGAAGACGAGGAAAATTGGGCCAGAATTGCAAATAATGCGGTGCAGATAAATCAGTACCTTCCGGCACGCGGCCGCGTGCTGTACGCAAAGTCAGATCCCATATCAGGCGATTAATGGACATGGATTTCAGGCCGTCGGTTTCATCTGCAGGTAATTCTTTTTTACCAGTATTGCAAACACGATTGATCTCTATTGTAAATTCTTCGCTCAATGTTGCCACGCCCAGGTTTTTTAGCTGACTGTCAGTTAAATCACTATAAGCACGATCCTGGTCGGGCAACAGGATAAGTCGGCGATTTCTCCAACATTGCACGTAGAGAATACATTGTTGCCCAACACTTTTTTTAAGGCTGGAGAGAATGCGTCCCAAGAGATAATTATCCGGGTTATAATAAAGTTCAGACTCACTCTGTATACCGGTTTGTTGTATTGATTTCAAGTTAATACTTGTTGTCTTGAACTGTGTATTCAGTGCGTGGGCCGCCGCATTAATTCCTGTTGTATTAGTATCCAGTTTTGTTGATGTTTCTGAATTATCATCAGAGGCTGGAGGAGTTACTGAATCAATGTTGCTGATGATTTTTGTGGTTGGCGGTAACCCTGTTATCAGGTCAAAAATAGATTCCCACAACAAATCCAGCTTGGCAGGTTTGGCAACATAAGTAGCCCCCTTAATTTTTGTGGGGGATTCTGACATGACAATGGCGGGTAGATCAGGGTGTTGTTGTTGATATTTTTCCCAAGCATCGGCTTCGCCATCCAGATCAACAATGCCTAGATGTGCGTCCTCATTTTGCGCAAATTCACAACGCCCTTTGAAGATAATTTTAAAAATGGTGCCCATCCTGGAAATAGACCGTTCATCCATGCCGACTAGAATAACTTTTATAGGTGAGTGTACTTCTGTTTTCACGAGCTTTACTACCTCCTGTTTGTTGTTTGTTACGCAGCTAAATGCGATGTATAAAACAGGATATGTGGGGCGCTGTTTTTATGTCTCTACCCAGGCACCACGTCCATCACTCATATTTAGCGTAATACCCACCATTTCCTTCAGAAGCGGCATCGGGTAAAAATGCGAAAACTTTAGTGATGGTGCGTCATTTGCAATATAAATTTATGATAAAGGGAGAGTTGAAGCATCGTTTTTTGATATAAACGGTGAGATGGTTGGAGGAAATGACTGTCTGGGAGGTGGGCAAAAAACAATTTGCCAGATGTTGTCAAAACAAAATAAAATACTCCAATAGACTGAAAACATTGAACATTTATCTGGACAGGCAATAAGGGTATGGCTCCTGGTATTTTATTTTCCATTGTGATTGCTGTGTTGTTAGAAACAGAGGGGGAGGGGAGCAGAATCAAAAAACCTGGGCACAAGGGGCGTGTCAATTGAAGCGTTGCACATACTCATCACAGGGTAATATACCGATGAGCACGGTACCGTCCAGATTACAAAATTATGCATATTTGTAATAGACCGGAGGTCGGGGCAGTATCACTGTGGATTATGAAACTGAGTAATAAAATGGAGAAATATACAGTGGCATGGGTTTATTTGATAATTGCTGCCCTGTTTGAATGTGGGTGGGCCATAGGCTTGAAATATACGGATGGTTTTACAAAAATTTGGCCTTCCGTTTTCACAATAGTTGCAATGATTGTGAGCTTCCAGTTTTTATCCATGGCGATGAAAACAATTCCTGTGGGTACGGCTTACGCAATATGGACGGGTATTGGAACAGTAGGGGTTGCAATTTTGGGTATGGCGTTATTTGGGGAATCCAGAGAAATAGCAAGAATATTATGTATAACACTGATTATTGTTGGGGTTGTTGGCCTTAAAGTATTTTCCGGGCAGCATGTTGGTTAATGTTAGTGAATGCTCGCTAACGAGCAAGATTTCATCTGAACTATGGCCGATGTGCCTGCGCAAGATAATCATTGCTGCGCATTTCCAGCAATCGACTTACCGTGCGTTGAAAATCAAAGGTATGGCGACGACCGTGATACAGGTGTGTGGGCTTGTTATCGGCGGTGATCAGCAGTTTGACGCGCCGGTCATAAAACTCGTCCACCATGTTGATAAACCGATGAGCCCACTCTTCTTCATTTTCACCCATGTCAGGTACGCTGGAAATAAGTATGGTATGAAATTGTCGGGCTAGCTCAATATAGTCAGCACTGGCGCGAGGGCCATGACAGAGCTGATAAAAATCAAACCAGGCAACAGCGTCAGCACGACGATGGCAGGCAATTTGGCGGTGATTAATGTGTAATGGGATATCACTCAATACTGTACCAGGGGCAAGTTCGTTAAAGCGCTGTTCAATGGCTCGTTCACTGGCGGTGTTGAGTGGTGAAAACCAGGTATGGGTCTGTTTGAGTTTGCGCAGACGGTGGTCCGTGTTGCCGGTCAACTCAATGACTTCAGTATTCGTTTCAATGAGTTTGATGGCGGGCAGGAAATGCTCGCGTTGCAGGCCATTTTTGTATAATTCTGTCGGTGCAAGGTTAGAGGTGAATACCAGTGTTATACCCTGGTCGCTGAATGCGCCGAGCAGGCGATAAAGAATCATCGCATCAGTGATGTCCTCCACATAAAACTCATCAAGACACAATACGCGCGCTCGTTGTGCAAAGTGTCTGGCGACGATGAGCAGAGGGTCACGCTGCCCCGCTAATTGCGTAAGCTCATCATGAATTTCCTGCATGAAATGACGAAAGTGCAGGCGTAGTTTTTGATCAAAGGGCAGCGTATTGAAAAACATGTCCATGAGCCAGGTTTTTCCCCGGCCGACACCACCCCATAGGTATAATCCGCAGGGTGTTACGTTACGCTTAGCGAATTTTTTGCATAACTGCGTTGCCCAGCCTTTTTGCTCGGGCTGTTGTAGGCGTGCGGATAACATTTGAAAATATTTCAGCGCCGCGAGTTGGGCCGGATCAGGCTTAAAATGCTCATTATGCAAGGCGTGCTGGTATTGTGCGCTGAGGTTCATGCGTGAAAATCTATATTTATTGATAAAGAATAGCGGCCAGTATTCTTGCTGGCTTTATTGGCACAGTGTTCGGTATCATGCTGCACTATGCAAAACTTAATTAAAAGAACGGTTTATTTGTGGGTGATGTTGCTGGCTATCTTGAGCTTAACGGCCTGTGACGAGAAAAAACAACGGGTAGCGCCCTCAGGGGACCATGCCGTGTTAGAGGAGTTAGCGGCAGCTTACCACAAGGTTAGCGAGAAATATCCTGTACAGCCACAGGCCATGCCACCCAAGGGGCGCAAGGAGTTTTTGAACAAGGTTTTTGTGCAAGCCGGTTATAGCTATTCGGCAACGCTAATTGCGATGGGGCAGGCGGCTACTGATCGCAGCAATAAAGAACAGCGTGATTTGGTAGAGTTGTTGTTGCTACCGGTGAAGGGGGTGTCAAACGAAGTGCGGGCGGATCTGTATATTGATGATGAGCTGATGGCGATGCAGCGCTTGCAGATAAATTTTCGGTAGAGATGTAGATTTGCATCGGCTTGCCTGTTGAACTGCTCATGCGGTGATTTATTGTTTCATAGCCCTTAAGCCCAGTTAAGTCTCTTGGTTGCAGCAACTGCGTGGTTCTGGTGGCATCAAATTTCCAATTCGTTACTGATTTCAGACAACATGTAGCGGGCCATTGCCAAATTGCCACGAGTCTTGTCGAGTATAAGATAGACGAAGAGTCCATCCTTTTGGGGTAAAAGCCGAATCAGGTGATATTGTGTACCGAGGGTGATCAGAATGTCTTCAAGGCTATCCTTCAGCCCCAGGTTTCGCATCGTCGTACGTTTTGCACGTACTATTTCAGTGCTGCCAACGGCAGCTAAACTGAGGTTGAGTTTAGTGTCACCTTTTTCAGAGTCGAGCATCAGGCCACTATTACTATCAACGATGCAAGCACCTATGAACCCATCGAGTTTACGGGTTTTTTTAAGACTCTCTTTCAAACTTGCCATCTCTGTTCTCCATTCCTAAATCATAATTTTTAACGTGGTGAGCACACATTTTTTATACGGATGCCTTGATTTGCTGGTTTTTCCATAACATGTATAAAACAGGAATTAATATCATAGAAACCAAAGGTGCTGTAATCATGCCGCCCAACATGGGGGCAGCAATACGCTGCATGACTTCTGAACCGGCCCCTGAGCCCATCATAATCGGTATTAAGCCTGCAATCACAACGGCAGCCGACATGGCCTTTGGTCTGACGCGCAAAACCGCACCATCAATAATCGCTGCGCGCAGTTCCTGTCTGTTACTGGGTTTATGTTCTTTCATTGCCTGATCAAGATAGACCAGCATGATGACACCAAATTCAGCTGCTACACCTGCTAATGCAATAAAACCGACACCAACAGCGACTGACAGATTGTAATCCAGTACATAGATTATCCAGACACCTCCCACTAGCGCCAGTGGCACAGTGCCCATTACCATGAAACATTCTGTAAAATTACGGAAGTTTAAATAAAGCAATAAAAATATAATCACTAATGTCAATGGTACGACATAGGTCAATTTTTCTTTTGCCCGCAACATATATTCATATTGTCCCGCCCAGCCCACCGAATAACCTGCGGGCAAATTAATTTTTTCTGCAACTTGTTTTTGTGCATCTAATACATATCCACCCAAATCCCGGTTTTGTATATCGACATATATCCATCCAATTCGTCGAGCATTTTCACTCTTGATCATCCCAGGCCCGTCCACAATTTTCACTTCTGCGACTTCATGCAAAGGAATTTGCGCTTTGCTTGGGGTAACTATCGGCAATTGTCGCAGCTTGGAAATTGAGTCACGTACAGCCCGTGGATAACGTACATTGACAGGATAACGCTCCAGTCCTTCAACGGTTTGAGTGACATTTGCACCCCCCACGGCTTTGCTGATGACCTCTTGAATATCAGCAATATTGAGCCCAAACCGGGCAGCAGCACGACGATTGATATTAATGTCGATATAACGAGCGCCTGCCACGCGTTCTGAAAACACAGATAAGGTTCCAGGCACGTCTTTAATCACTTTTTCTATTTCCTGGCCAATTTTTTGTATTTCCATCAGGTCTGGCCCTGATACCTTTATACCCAGGGGGGTTTTAACACCCGTAGAAATCATGTCTATGCGTGTTTTGATTGGCATTACCCATGAGTTGGTCAACCCCGGGATTGAAACAGTTTTTTGCAGTTCCTGTTTGAGTTTTTCCATTGTCATGCCTTGACGCCATTCACTTTTTGGGAGCAGTTGGATTGTTGTTTCAATCATTGTCAGTGGCGCAGGGTCTGTTGCTGTTTCAGCACGCCCAACTTTTCCGAATACCGTAGCAACCTCTGGGATGGTGCGGATAAGCTTGTCTGTTAGCTGTAATAATTCACCCGCTTTACCAATCGATATGCCGGTAAATGTTGTTGGCATATACAATAAATCGCCTTCATCTAGTTCTGGCATGAACTCTGATCCTAATCGAGAAAGCGGATAAAGTATGGATATAACTGTAAGTATGCATAATACAATGGTAATCATCGGGAAGCGTAATACGCAACGGATGATCGGCATATATATTGCCACCAATATCTGTCGTAGAATATTTTTTTCTTCGGGCAAAATACGGCCACGAATAAAGTAGCCCATGAGCACGGGCATTAAGGTAATCGATAATCCGGCAGCTGCTGCCATGGCATAGGTTTTTGTAAAAGCAAGCGGGCTAAACAATTTTCCCTCCTGCGCTTCTAATGTGAATATGGGCAAAAAACTGAGCGTAATAATGAGCAGCGAGAAGAATAATGCAGGTCCTACTTCAGTTGCTGATTTGGATATTATCGCCCATCTGTTTTTATCGGTAACACGCTCTTTCTCCATATGTTTATGAGCGTTTTCTATCATTACAATTGCGGCATCAACCATTGCTCCGACGGCAATTGCGATGCCACCCAAGGACATTATGTTTGCATTTATGCCTTGTTTCTGCATGACGATAAAGGCGATTAAAATGCCAATGGGTAAAATAATGATTGCGATAAATGCTGAGCGTAAATGGCACAAAAATACGATACAAACCAAGGCAATAATTAAGAATTCTTTGATGAGTTTGTCGCGCAAATTGCCGACTGCATTTTCAATCAGAATGGAGCGGTCGTAGGTTTCGATGATTTCTACTCCATCGGGCAGCCCTTTTTTTAATTGGTTGAGTTTTAATTTTACGGCCTCAATCGTATCTAATGCATTTTCACCCCAGCGCATCACGACAATTGCACCTACGACTTCACCTTCACCATTAAGCTCAGCAATGCCTCGGCGCATTTGTGGACCTAGACGAATATCGGCAATATCGTTAAGTAAAATGGGTGTTCCTTTATCATTGACACTGACGGGAATTTGTTTAAGATCTTCTACGTTATTTAAATAGCCGCGCGCACGAATCATATATTCCGCCTCAGCTTGTTCGATAACCGAGCCACCAACTTCCTGATTGGCGCGCCGTATTGCCCGATTGACTTGCTCTAACGGAATTCCATAGACTCGCAATTTATCAGGGTCTAAAACAACCTGATATTGCTTGACCATTCCTCCAACTGTGGCTACTTCAGATACACCTGCAACGGTTTGCAGCTCATATTTTAAAAACCAATCCTGTAAGCTGCGTAGTTGTGAAAGGTCGTGATTTCCAGTGCGGTCCACTAGTGCATATTGATATATCCAGCCCACACCTGTGGCATCCGGGCCAAGTTGTGGTTTGGCCGTGTTCGGCAAGTTGCTGGCGACCTGGCTTAAATATTCAAGTACACGGGAGCGCGCCCAATAAATATCAGTGCCATCTTCAAAAATGACATAAACGTAAGAATCACCAAAGAATGAAAACCCTCTTACAGCCACGGTTCCTGGTACGGACAGCATTGCCGTAGTAATGGGATAAGTCACCTGGTCTTCTACAACCTCAGGGGCTTGGCCAGGATAGGAGGTTTTTATAATAACCTGGAGGTCGGATAAATCAGGAATCGCATCAAGTGGTGTACGCAATAAAGAAAATATGCCCCAGCCGATTAAAAGCAAGGTCAAAAGTATGACCAGCGGCCGATTTTTTATGGACCAATTAATCGTATGTACAATCATTTTTATTTTTCGTCATAGGAAAAGTGAGATGTATGCAGGGCATGTTTTTTGAAAATGTTAGGGACATAACGCTGAATTGAAAGACGAAGTGAGCGGATGATAAAAAAGTAGCCCGGCTTATTTGCCGGGCCTTAATTGACTTAACCACCACTCATGCGCAATAAGCTAGCTCGTAAATTACTTTCCGAGTCAATAAGAAACTGGCTCGATACAACAACTTCATCACCTTCGCTTAGGCCATGTAAAATTTCAATTTTATTATTTGACTCAATGCCAACTTTTACGGTGACAGGTTTAAATTTACCATCCCCCAATGCAATGATAACTCGATCACCCTCACCGGTACGGATTAAAGATTCGCGCGGTATAGTCAGTACTTTACGTTTAGGTTTGGTGAAAATCTTTACATCCGCATACATGTTGGCTTTTAGTAATTCATCAGGGTTGTTAAACCGTAAACGTACTTCCAGGCTGCGTGTTTTAGGGTCCAGAGCCGGGTAGATATAGTCGATGGTTCCATCCCAGGTTTTCCCTGGCATAAAAGGTAATTCCGCTGTTGCACGGTCACCTATTTTTACCCAATCTGCCTGACTTTCGAAAATGTTGGCGATCAGCCATATGGTTGTCATATCAACCAGACTGATAATAGACTCGGAAGGTTTGACAAACATGCCTTCTCGTATATTTAATTCAGAGATTACACCATTTTGTGGCGCATAGTAGTTTATCAGAGGGATGATTTTTCTGGATTTTTTGAGTGTTCTAATTTGGGATTTCGACATTCCTAATGCGATTAACCTGTCCTGTGATGCATCTGCAAGGGAGTTGTTTTCCAGGTCCAAAGATTGCAATAGCTCTTCTTGTGCATTCACAAGCTTCGGGGAGTATATTTTGAACAGCAAATCACCTTTTTTGACCTTTTCCCCTAATGTCTTGACTGCTAGGTGTTCTACCCAGCCGTCAGTACGCAGATGCATGTGGCTTATTTTGTTTTCGTCATATTTAACATTTCCCACGCTGTCGATATAGCGATATAAGGTTCTTCGCTTTATTTTACGGGTATGAACGCCAAGCATATTGATGACACGGGGAGAGATCGATATAACCCCTGTTTCATCGCTGGTGTTATCAATGACCACTAAATCCATCCCACAAATAGGGCAGGTTGCTTTAGGGTCATTGCTTATGATGTCAGTATGCATGGGGCAGACGTAAGTTGGATCTGTATGTTTTTTAGCATGTTCTAGCGCGCTTTCGCTGGGAGCCTGAGTTGGCTCGGGTGTGTTTATGGATACAGGTGTATCGACTGGGCTGAGCGTGTTTACAGAGGCGACTGCATCAAAGTCAATGCTCGATGAGGTGTAGTAGCTTAAACCAATAGCCGTAATAATAAGAAATGTGGCAAGTAATGCTTGTTTTTTCAGCACAGATGTAAATTTATCAGCCGCAGGTTTAAAACGATAATCATAGTTATATCGGTAGCGGTATCGGTAGCGATAACTACAATTGAGTAGCCATGTTTTGTAATGCTCTATTTTGTCCCTAATGTTCCTAAAGTTAGTCTGGTCGTTATGTCTCATGCCCGGTCCCCCCGGTTAGATAAAGCAAATTGACTTGTGCCTGTGCCGAATCAACAAATAATTGTATTGCTTGTAATTGAATATCTAGCTCCATTAATCTCGCACGCATTAAAGTGTCAAATTCAGTGGCCTGGCTTCTATAGGCGTTTAATGCGGCTTTGGCGTTTTGGTTTGCCTGCGGTAATACAGTATCTTTGTAGTGTTGCAGGCGTTCGTTTAAACGCAACCAGTTTGAATATTCAGCATTCAGCATACGCTGTAAGTTTCTTTTTTGTTCTGCAGTGGAATATTGAGCAGAGCTATAATCGTTTTCACGGGCAGTTACCCATTTATCCTGTCGATTTGATGTGAATAAGGGGATGTCAACAATCAACATCAACGATATAAGGTCTGCCCGTTGTTGGCCGGTAGGTGCCGTTTCTCGCATACCAAAGCTCAAGTCAACCATCCAGCGGGGGTAGTAGCGTGATTTGGCAATATTAATTCCGGCTTTGGCAGCATTTGCGTTGGCAATAGATGCTTGTATCGAAGGGTGTTTTTCGAGAGATAAAGCCAGGGCGTTACGCTCAGCAAGTTCTGGAATCGCAAGGAAATTCAAGGATAATGGTCGGTTGAACTGAGCTGTACCTACCCATTTTCCCAGTTCTGCCAGTGAACTTTCCTTCATGGCTTTAATTTTAATAGCTCGATCTTTCAGCAAGCTTCGTTCAAGTTGCGCCCGAACGACATTTTGCTGATTCCCTAGGCCTGACCGATATTGGGATTTTGTTATTTTGACCAGTTGCGTAAATAGCGCATCTGTTTTTTTGATGATATTGCCGGTATGGTGCTGCAAATAGATACCCAGCCAAGCTTGTCGCACATTGCGTAATACTTCGTGTTTCTGGTTTATGGCTTTATGGCTTTTGGCTGTCCCCATCAGATTCATCTGTTCCCTTTGCGAGCCGAGAAAACCATGCGGGGGAAATGCCTGTTGTAAGCCGATGACTTGTTGAGTCATTGCTTCCTGGCCCAGTTTCAGTGTGTCTGTCGGTATATTTATAAGGCCTAATTTCAATTTCGGGTCAGGCAAGCTGCTGACAGCAATCCCTCTCTTTTTTAATGCAATGGATTCCAGGTCAAATTTTTTGGTCAATAAGTCATTTTTTAATGCCAGACTTTCTGCTTCCTGTAGGGTTAGTGGATTATCATATTGAATATTACCGGGCAATATGGTGCCTACGGAAAGAGTAACTTCTGAATCATTCTCTGGCTCACTTTCCCAGAATAGGGTATTTTTTTCCGCAGCATACGTTCCGCTGGTGTGTAGCAGAAATAAGCAAAAAACAAAATTTCGATATCTATTAAGCAAAAACAACGGAGTAACCTTCCATGCTTTGCAAAAATGGCAGTTTGGTTGATCTTCTGCCGTTTTGCATTGTTAATGTGTAACTACTTTGAGTGCTTTTTATTTTTCCGGTTGCGGCGTTATAGAGTGCTCATTCAGTGTGTAAACTCCGCGCCTTTTCCTTGTTCCCGAAAAAATGTTCAAACAAGTCAAAGGCAACCTGGTTTGTGGCTGTATAACTGAAAAATTAGACGAAGGAATGGAAATTGAATAAATTGTTCAATTTCCATTCCAAAGTCGTTGCGTCAATATTTATATCACTATACCCATAGCGTTTGGGATTTAGGTCTGAATGTGCGTCATATTTATTTCGTGGCCAGGCAAAATGGCGCGGAATAGTCATTCTATTGCAAGTCATTTT
>VAPK010090722.1_pt1 | contig 13520 bp, 12 predicted proteins | sample 3395031 | NCBI WGS metagenome assembly VAPK01 (sample SAMN08290443, study PRJNA428436) | hydrothermal vent metagenome | isolation source: Deep-sea hydrothermal vent chimney 1 | place: Pacific Ocean: Juan De Fuca Ridge | reverse complement strand
TCTGTTTCTGGCCAGTGTTCGGGGCAGTCTGCCAGCAAGAAGGCAATCCCGCGAGCCGTAGCTTCAATTTCTCGGGGTCGATAGACGGGCAGGTTGGAGAGATCAGCTAGCCGCTGACAGAGACCATCGATTTGCGCCAGGCCGCCGGTGATCTGAATTTGTTCGGGCGGTGAAGCAAGGTGATGCATTTTTTCAAGGTTGGCATTAAGCAGAAAAATAATGCTTTCGGCCACGGCGATAGCTTTTTCCTGTTTGCTGCCCTGACCATGAAAACAGGATTTAAAATCGGCAATCCACCAAGGTGAACCCAGACCGCCGACACCATTGAGAAAAACCGGTGGCTGGTTTGATTCCTGCAACCATTGGTCGAGGTTTTCAAAAATATTATCGATGCCTTCTTCTTGGGCCAACCATTTCAGTGCTGAGGCAGCGCCATTGACGGTGCCTTCGAGGACATAGTCGCAGTCGTTATTATCTTTTTGCAGAACCAGGCTGGTGAGCAGATAGCTGCTGAAAATGCGTGCCATACCGGAAGGGCGGGAGACAAAGGCACCGGTGCCGATGTTAACGTAGGCGGTATCCGGTTGCACCGCGCCATAGGCATATATGGCGGTAGATTGATCGCCACTGAGCAGGCGCAGGGGTATGGATATATCCTTGATAGTCAGATTGCCAAAACTAGACAGGTTGGGCACCACCTTCGGTAGAGCTTGTGCCGGCAGACCAAAGAGCTTGAGCAGTTCAGGATCCCAGTCACGGTTGCGAATGTTTAGCAACTGGGTGCGTGAAGCATTGACTGGATCTGTGAGCAGGCATGGTTCGTCCAGTAGTCGAGAAATGATAAAGCTGGCCATGGGGCCAAAGGCTAGCCGCCCCTCATCTGCAGCTTGTTTCACTTCGGCAATATTATCCAGACACCAGCGTAATTTGCTGGCACCGCAATGTGAATTTAGAAACAGGCCCGTACGCTGGTGAATGAAATTGGTCTGAGGTTTAAGTTGTTGCAGCCATTGATGGGCACGGCGATCCTGCCAGCCTAGAATGGGCATCAGTGCTTCGCCTGTTTGTTTATCCCAGCAGGCAATATTCGAGCGCTGGGTGGCCAGGCCGGCCGCACTGATATTCCGGCGACGTTCGCCGAGGCTATCCAACACCTTTTCGATAGCGCGTCGGATCGATGCCAGCATTTCTTCGGCGGGATATTCCACACGATCATCGCTGGGTTGGTTGGCTTCCAGGGGTTCTCGGGCCTGGGCAACGAGCTGACCATGGTTATCAAAGACCATGGCGCGGCTGGCCTGTCCCCCCTGATCAAGACAAAGATAAAGATTATTGATGGCGGTAAAGTCCTGTGACATTTTTCGGGTTACTGGTTAGCTACATAATAGCATTTTTGAGTTACAGATATTTTGCAATAAGTGCATTGTCGTAGTTGGCGGGAGGCAAAGGTATGCGTACCTGATAACCGCCGCCGGGAGCCTCTTGCATGGTTTTACCATGCAGATCTTCCATGTGTTGCAATTGCAACTCGTGGTTACCAGCAGGCTTGATGATCTCGAGCCGGTCACCGCAGCCAAATTTGTTTTTGACTATCACCTCGGCCAGTCCTCGCTCCTGGTCATAATGCTGTATCTCGCCGACGAATTTCTGTGCATGACTGAGCGAGTGACCAGTGAGATAGTTCTGGTAGTCCTGATCGGCATGGCGCTGGTAAAAACCTTCGGTGTAGCCGCGATTGGCCAGGCCATCCAGTTTGCCAAGCAGCTTAGGATCAAATTGCCGCCCGGCAAGCGCATCATTAATGGCTTGCCGGTAGAGCTGCGCAGTGCGAGCAACGTAATAATGAGATTTGGTGCGACCTTCAATTTTGAAGGAGTTGATGCCCATTTTAATCAGTCGTTGAATGTGGCGTATGGCGCGTAAATCACGCGAATTCATAATGTAGGTGCCGTGTTCATCTTCGAGAATAGGCATGAGTTCGCCGGCCCGGCCCGGTTCTTCAATAAGATAAACCTGGTCCGCAAGTGGATGACGCTCAGGTTTTCCTTGCTCGTCCAGCGGCGGAGCTTGTTGCATGGCAGCAAAGGCATCAAAGTCAATTTTTTGTGCCTCGCCACAATCGTTGTCTGCAGATGATTGCAGGGTGTATTGCCAACGGCAGGAATTAGTGCAGCTGCCCTGATTGGGATCGCGGTGGTTGAAATAGCCGGATAACAGACAGCGTCCCGAATAGGCAATGCAGAGTGCACCGTGAACAAACACTTCCAGTTCTATTTCCGGGCAACGCTGGCGGATTTCCTCGATTTCATCCAGCGATAGTTCGCGGGAGAGAATAATGCGTTCAACGCCGAGGCTGTGCCAGAATTTTACTGCCGCCCAGTTTACGGTATTGGCCTGCACCGACAGATGCACAGGGATTTCTGGCCAGCGTTCACGCACCATCATAATCAGGCCTGGATCAGCCATAATCAGCGCATCCGGTGCCAGGGCGATGACCGGTTCCATATCGTCGATATAGGTTTTGAGCTTACTATTGTGTGGCATGAGATTGCTGGTGAGAAAGAATTTTTTCCCCAGACGGTGGGCCTCAGCGATGCCGATTTCAAGGTTTGGCAGGGTGAAATCATTATTGCGTACGCGCAGGCTGTAACGGGGCTGGCCCGCATAAATAGCATCGGCACCATAGGCAAAGGCATAGCGCATATTTTTCAGGGTGCCGGCAGGTAGCAGCAGTTCTGGATGGGTTTGCATAGCTGGATGGTCAAATAAGAATGTAATGGAAAAATCAAAATCTGATTATACGTCATGCAGCCAAAAAAGAATGGTATCTTCTGTTCGTGTTCACTTTATCTGCGTCATATGAGGTAAGATAAAGTCCTTACTCTGCTAGTCAGGTTTTTATATGCCTTTACCCTCGGTCCAGTCGCGAGCCTTGCCTGATTATGTCTTGCGCACCAGTCCACGCTGTAAACGGGTATTGATTAAAATTAACCCGCTGGGTCGGGTTGAGGTAGTGATTCCTAAAGGCTTTGATATATCGCAGGTGCCAGCCATTTTGCAACAGCGACAATACTGGCTAGATGTGCATCTGGCCAAATTGAAAGCACGCTGGGCGGAGGCACCGCATGAACATGCGTTACGCCCGCTGCAAATTCCTTTACGAGCACTGGATCGTTGTTGGCAAGTGGAATATGTGTTCGGATCGGGCAAACGTTTGCACTTGCAGATGGATGAGCAGCGCCTGCAGCTGCGCTATCCGCAAATAACAGACGCTGCTGCGGATGCGTTAATCAGTCAGCGTTTGCAGAAGTGGCTGAGCGAGCAGGCACGGCAGCATTTATTACCCTGGTTGGCGCAGACGGCAGAGGAGCTGGGCTTGACCTACACAAAGGCTTGTATTCGTGCGCAGAAAACTCGCTGGGGTAGCTGTTCAGCGGCTAAGGTGATTAATCTGAACAGGAATCTACTGTTTCTGCCGCCGCCCTTGGTGCGCTATTTATTGGTACACGAACTCAGCCATATTCGACACATGAATCATTCGTCACGATTCTGGCAACAGGTGTCAAAATATGAACCCGACTATCGGCGGCTGGATGCGGAGTTGGGGCAGGCAGGAAAGTATTTGCCACGTTGGGTGCATGTTTAAAATACCAGGATTGAAATTAAGGAAGTTCTTGTTTATTCAGTAATTCTTAAAAAAAGTCTTGAAATCAACCGCGAAGTGAGTGCATATTTGATGCAAATATGCAGGAGAGGAAATAATAATGCAGGCCACCGCCGTAACTGAACGCCGAGAAGAATCTCACAGCAAGCTTCGCGCATTGCTGGAATCCAGAACCGAAACATTGTCGCTGCTGAATGAACTTGTGGCCATGCGACCATTCAAACCAGGGCCGGATGTGCAGGTTCTGTTACAGGAATATTGCGAATCATTGGTGGACTACACGGCCAGCGCTCATTTTCAGCTTTACAGTTATATCGAGCAAGGCAAGGAACGGCGTTCTTCAGTCAAGGAGCTGGCGGAGGCGGTATATCCCAGAATTGCCGCCGCTACTCAGCATATCCTGGATTTTAATGAGAAATATGATCGACCAGATAATTGTAGCGATCTGACTAGGCTGGATGATGATTTGTCGCAGTTGGGTGAAATCCTGGCCAACCGAATTCAGGACGAAGATCAGATTATCGAATTGTTCACCCAGGAACGAGACTGATAACAATGCCAGACGGGCCTATTCTTAGGCGCATAGTTGTCGAAATAGGCTCGTTGCTGCCTGGTATTGGGTAGCGTATTTTTCCTCTTCGCTGGCCAGTTCCAGGATGGCCTGCTCCAGACTTAGTTCTTCTACTTCATAGACAGGCAGACTCGACTCTTGCTCATTCATCGCTTTTTCTCCGTAATACCACACTAAACGTATATAACAGTTAATGTAATATATCAAGAAAAAGCTGTAACTATATGATTTTTTCTTAAGTTAACCCTCTAAATCATCGGAAGCAGGTGATTTTCATTTTTGTTCACGGTGCTTGCGGGCTTCTGAAAGATAGGCGCGGATGTAGGCTGTACGGCCTGTCTGATTGCCAAAATAATAGCCAGTATAAAAAATGCCCAGACAGAAGAGGCTAAGCGCGGTGAAGGTCAACATAATGGGATTCCTGTGCTGATTGCTTGTAATACATATCGGTCACTATTGCAGCAGGTTTAGACTATAAGTGAAATTGTGAGCCGATTCACAAAAGTATTTAATCGATTTAGAACACTGCTGTCTCGTTAATCCCTCTCCCCAGCGGGGAGAGGGGATGGCTTCGATCTTAGCCTTATCTAATTTCATGTCTTCAATGACTTCGATTGCTGATTGTTTGTAATACATATCGGTCGTTATTGCAGCAGGTTCACAAAAGTATTTAATCGATTAGAGCACTGCTGTCTCGTTAACCCCCTCTCCCCAGCGGGGAGAGGGGGCGGGTGTTTTTACCCCCCTCTTCCTGGCCTTCTCCCCTCCGGGGGAGAAGGGATGGCTTCGATCTTAGCATTATCTAATTTCATATCTTCAATGACTTCGATTGCTGATTGTTTGTAATACATCTCGGTCGTTATTGCAGCAGGTTCACAAAAGTATTTAATCGATTAGAGCACTGCTGTTTCGTTAACCCCCTCTCCCCAGCGGGGAGAGGGTTGGGGAGAGGGGGTGTCTTCAATGACTTCGATTATGCTAAGTGCTTGCATAATCAGCAGTTTATTAAATATCACGACTATCTTAACGGGACAGCAGTGAGATTAGATGAGAAGAACTCAGGTACAGTTTTCCAGACAGGCGCGAGGAATAGGGTGAGCTGAAAGCCGCTGGGGTTGGCTGGCGGGAATGGGGCGCATGCGATCTTGCAATGATACGGGGGACTCGCCCAGCCGCTGTTCATAAATCACCGTATAAGTGAGCACTCGCTTCATGTACTTGCGGGTTTCCTCAAAAGGTACCAGCTCGATCCATAGATCGGCAGAGATGGCCTTTTGTTCCGGTAGCCAGCGTTTTACCTGCCGTCCTCCGGCGTTGTAGGCGGCGGTGGCCAATACAGGATGACCGTGATAGCGATCGATGATTTTTTTAAGATAGCCTACGCCCAGTTTGATGTTGGTGCTGGTGTTGAGCAGGGCGCGGCGGTTATGCATGGGAATACGCATGGAGCGGGCCATGCGTCTGGCGGTGCGCGGCAGCAGTTGCATGAGTCCCATGGCACCGGCCTGGGAGCGGGCATCACTGGTAAAAGCACTTTCCTGGCGAATGACGGCAAAGGCCCAGGCCGGGTTGATGCCTTGTTTTTTCGCCTGGGTCAGAATTTGCTGTTGGTAAGCCAATGGAAAACGCAGGGTCAAATCATCCCAGTAGCGGGCCTGGGTGAGGGTCGCAATCGCCCGATCATGCCAACCCCATTGATCTGCCAGTTTGGCCGCCTTGAGTAACTGCGCCTTATTCATGCGCTTGATGGTGTAATTCCACTCTCGACGTACATCGGGAATACGCTTCAGGGCGTAGAGTTCCTGTGCACGTAACATACTGGGCAGGTTTCGAACGCTGTCCAGCTCGCTACTGGAGAAGATTAACGGCCGATGAGAAAAACGGTAACGATTGCCGACCCGATCGGCGGAAAGAAAGCTGTAATAACCGCGAGTTTCGGCATTGAGCAGGTAAATATCACGGGCTTCTTCCAGACGACCCATGGATTCCAGAACTCGAGCACGCCAATAACGCCAGCGTTCAGAATGTTGCTGTTGGCGATCCAGGCGATTGAGCCAGTCCAGCGCCAACTGCCAGTCCTGATCGCGTATCGAGGTAAGAATATAAGCACTAAGCATGTCGTTGCTGAAGTGGGAGAGTTTCATCTTGTTGAGCCACTGGCGGGCGTTATCAGAATCATGCTGGACCAGGTTGAGTACCAGACGGCGTTCGATGCGCCCCTGTTCGCTACGGGTGAATGCGAATTGCTGTTGCAGGGTTTGCCAGTCTTCAGCGGCTAGCAGCGGGTCCTGTGCAGCAAGGCGGCGCAGACCGTAAACCGTAATCCAGCGCAGCACATCTGGGGCTTTGTCGTGGAAGTGTTGACTTACTTCCAGTAGATAGCCGGGATTACGGCGTACTTTTTCCCAGATGGCGATCCAGAAGCGTTCATTTTTGGGCAGCATTTTGCCCAGGTAGCGGGTCAAGTGAAGATTGTTCTTCTGCATGGCCAGATGAATGCGCTGCCAGAGTAGATCATGGCTTAGCTGACCAGCTTTTTGCCATAGTGCTATAGGTTTGTCACAGCTTCGCGGCAGGGAGCGGCCGCTTAGCCACAGGCTTTGAATGATAATATTGGCGCGTTCGGTAGCACCGGTTTCATAGAGTGCATGGCTGTACTGGCAGCGCAGGCTGCGGCTGTCATTAATAAAATAGTTATCGGCCAGTCCCTGCCAGTCACCCGCTCGCGCCCGTGTTCGCAGCCAGTTCTGTAGCAGCCGAGGGGCCAGTGGTGAGTCGCTGTATTGGCGGATAAATGCATGGATCTCATCAGCAGAGTGGCGCGGAAGGTGGCGTTTAAGACGGGCATATTCGAGATAGGGTAACAGCGGGTAGTTGCTGAGCTTTGCTTTTAAGTGGCGATAGCGGGTCAGTCGGCCCAGTTTGATAGCGCGTTCGGCCTGTTCAAATAAGATGCGTTGCTGCCTAAGGCTGTGCTGGCTACTCGCTTGGCTGGCTGTTGGTAGTAGCAGGTAAAGACCCAGGCATGAATAAATAGAGGCGCGGACAAGTTGATGGAGCCTGCGATGGGGGGCAAGCCGGATCTTCAGTTTCATAAGCCTTGTTTGTCCAAAAACCTGCGCCTGCTTCAAGAAAAGTCTCCTGAGTTCTGGTTATAGCAGATTGGTTCTATCCTGATAGCAGGATTGGCTCACAAAACACAAATAAGCCTAATTTTTTGCGCCAGCCCTGGCGCATACCCATTATATCGGCGTTTATCAGATAATATTAACCTTGAAGATAAACATGTCCCATTCCGTTGTCGTTTTTAGCTTCACCCGCAGCGGGATTGTTTTATACTACGCGCCGGCGTTGGATGTGGCGGTATTCCATCCCCGATTTTTATATTTCAGCGGAGAAGTAACAAATGGCAGACAAGATCAACAAAGTCAGTTCTCGAATCACCCAGCCCAAATCTCAGGGTGCATCCCAGGCCATGTTGTATGGCACGGGCATGAGTCATGAGGATATGGATAAGGCTGAGGTGGGGATTTCCAGTGTCTGGTGGGAAGGTAATACCTGCAATATGCACCTCAATGATCTTGCTGCGATGGTCAAGGAAGGCGTAGAACAAGCCGGGCTGGTGAGCATGCGATTCAATACCATTGGTGTTTCTGATGGTATTTCCATGGGTACTGACGGTATGAGTTACTCCCTGCAATCGCGCGATATCATCGCCGACTCTATCGAAACCGTCATGTGCGCGCAGTGGTATGACGCAAATATCTCCATCCCTGGCTGTGACAAGAATATGCCCGGCGTGATGATCGCCATGGGCCGGGTTAACCGTCCAGCGCTGATGGTGTATGGCGGCACTATTAAACCCGGCCACCTGAAAGATAAGACATTAGATATTGTTTCGGCTTTTCAGAGTTACGGCGAGTTTTTGGCTGACAAGATCGATGATCAGGAACGCGAAGAAATTGTCGAAAAATCCTGCCCTGGCCCAGGTGCCTGCGGCGGCATGTATACTGCTAATACCATGGCCTCAGCGATTGAAGCACTGGGTATGAGCTTGCCTTACAGTTCTTCCATTCCAGCCGTGGATCCGGGCAAGCGTGAGGAATGTCTGGCTGCAGGCCAGGCTATTCGCTACTTGCTTGAACATGACATCAAGCCCCGCGACATCATGATCCGCGAAGCATTCGAGAATGCCCTGGTGATGGTTATCGCGCTGGGTGGTTCTACCAATGCGGTGTTGCATCTTATCGCGATGGCGCGCGCGGTAGACGTGCCGTTGACGCTTGATGATTTTCAGACGGTTAGTGATCGGGTGCCTTTCCTGGCCGATCTCAAGCCCAGCGGCAAGTATGTCATGGAAGATTTGCATAATGTTGGCGGTACCCCTGCGGTGATGAAATATCTGCTGGCTGAGGGCTTGATCAACGGTGACTGCATGACCGTAACGGGTAAAACTATCGCTGAGAATTTGGCTGAACTGCCTGGCTTGAAGCAGGGCCAGGACGTGTTTATGCCGCTGGACAGGCCAATCAAGAAAACCGGCCACATTCAAATCCTCAAGGGCAATCTGGCGCCCGGTGGCTCGGTGGCCAAGATCACCGGCAAGGAAGGGCTGCACTTTGCCGGTCCAGCGCGGGTTTATGATTGTGAAGAAGATATGTTAGCCGGCCTGGAAAAAGGCGAAATCCGGAAAGGCGAGGTAGTTGTGATTCGCTATGAAGGGCCTAAAGGCGGCCCTGGCATGCCGGAAATGCTGACTCCAACCTCGGCTATTATGGGAGCCGGGCTGGGCAAGGACGTCGCGTTGATCACCGATGGTCGTTTTTCTGGCGGTTCTCATGGTTTCATTATCGGCCATGTGGTGCCCGAGGCGCAGGAAGGCGGGCCAATTGGCCTTATTCGCAATGGTGATATGATTACTATCAATGCCGAAACTCAATTGCTAGAGGTGGATCTTAGCGAGAAAGAAATGCAACAGCGTCGCCAGGACTGGGTTATGCCACCTTACAAAGCGACCCGTGGCACCCTGTTTAAATACATTCGCTGCGTCAAGGATGCTTCAATGGGCTGTGTCACGGACGAATAGTGGGGTTTAATTGCTAGGTTGGGCGGATATTGAGCAACTGAAATTTGACGGTTCGTTTTTATCTCGGCTAAATCCTTGTAACTAAAGGGGCAGATTGTGACGGTTTTCAGACTGGTTATAATCTATGCATAAATAGGTACGTACAACGCAGTTAAAACTTTGGTAAACTGTTGCCCAGTCAAAAAACACCAGATTGCAGTTTATAGATTAAGGTGTATGGGGGACGGATTATGTTTATCAAGCAACAGCCTGTTGTCGGTGCCTGGTATGTTAACCGGGGCGGCAAATTGATGAAAGTGAAGCTCATGGTCTGGCATCATGAAGAAGCGGTTTCTGTCATGATTGAATACCTGGATGGTAATCGCCAGGTACTCGATGTAGACGCATGGTATTCGCTTGAGCTGAGTCGAAATCTGCAGCAGGCCGCCAGGTCTCTGTTACAGCAATAATTCTTGATTCTAAATGCGCCTCAGCAAAAGCTGGGGCCGCCCCCCCCTTATTACATCCATTTTTTCCACTTGATATTTTTCTCAGGATGCTCTGATCATGGCTACATGTGATCTGTCAATATTGCAAAATGAACTGCTTGAGTTTGCCCGTGTGCGAGATTGGGAACAATTTCATGCACCCAAAAACCTGGCTATAGCGTTATCGGTAGAAGCATCGGAGTTGCTGGAGCATTTTCAGTGGTTGACTGAACAACAGAGCAAGAGCTTGAACAGCAAAAAAAAACATGCTGTGTCACTGGAAATGGCGGATGTTTTTATTTATCTCATGCGCTTGGCCAGCGAACTGGAGGTAGATCTTCTCGCCGCAGTGGAAGAGAAAATAAAAATCAACAACGATAAATACCCGGTTGAAAAAGTGCGCGGTAGTTCAAAAAAATACAATGAATATGAGTGAAAGTGATCCCGGCTTTCAGGTTAGTAACTGATCAGCGAGCATCCGGGTTATTTCTGCTGCCGGTAATGCCGGGCTGAATACATTCCCCTGTATATAGTGGCATTCTTTCGTTTTCAGGATATCGAGCTGGGCGTGGGTTTCTACTCCCTCGGCGATAACATTGAGCGACAGGCTTTGGGTCATGCCGATAATGGCGGAGCAGATGGCGAGATCATCTGTGTCATGGGTAATGTCGCGGATGAAGGAGCGATCGATTTTGATCGTATCAATGGGAAAACGGCGTAGATAGTTGAGTGATGAATAGCCGGTGCCAAAGTCATCAATAGCAAAGCGTACCCCCAGGTTGTTCAAATTTTTCAGGGCGTTGATAATGCTGCTAGTGTTACGCATCAGCATGCTTTCGGTCAGTTCTAGTTCCAGGTATTGTGGATTGACCTGGGTATCTTTGATAATGTTCTGCAAAGAGGCAATGAAGTGGTTGTTGTTGAACTGGCGGCTGGAGAGATTGACCGACATATGTACAAAGCCCATACCGGACTGGTGCCATTGGCGTGATTGTTTGCAGGCGGTTTCCAGCACCCATATACCTACAGGCTCGATTAGCCCGGTTTCTTCCAGCAGGGAAATAAAATTATTGGGCATGACCATGCCTAGCTCAGGATGTTGCCAGCGCAGCAGAGCTTCGACGCCGAAAATTTTTCCACTGCGGGCATCTACCTGGGGCTGGTAGTAAAGAATGAACTCGTTACGTTCAAGCGCATGGCGAAGGTTATTTTCCAGGCTCAAGTGTTCAAAAACATGAGCCGTCATCGCTTCGGAGTAATACTGAAAATTATTTTTACCTAGTTCCTTGGCGCGGTACATGGCGATGTCGGCGTTGCGTAACAGGGTATCGGGATTTTCGCCATCATGGGGCGAAATGCTGATGCCGATACTGGCGCTGATAAAAATTTCGTGGCCGTTGATTTCAAATGGTATGGCCAGTGAGTTCAGTATTTTCTGAGCGATAAGTGAGAGACTGTTGTCCGAGTCAAAATCATCCAGCAGAATGACGAATTCATCACCGCCAAAGCGAGCAATGGTGTCGCCCTCCCGAATGGTTTTTTTAAAGCGTTGACTGAGTTGTTGCAATAGTTGATCGCCGGCGGTACGGCCGAGGCTGTCGTTGATACTCTTGAAACGATCCAGATCTAGAAACAGAACCGCCACCAGTCGATGGTGGTGGTGGGCCTTGGATATGGCCTGTTGCAGCCGATCCAGAAAAAGATTTCGATTGGGCAGGTTGGTCAGGCTGTCATGTTGAACCAGGTGTGTCAGCTGAATTTTGTTGCGGATGTCGTCGGAGATATCTCTGGCAGTGGCAATAAAGTGGGTGATGTCGGCATTCTTATCGACCAAGGGGGTAATGGTGATCTCAGCATGAAACATCGAGCCATCCTTGCGTTTATTTATCAGGCTGTTGCGATAGACTTTTCCTGCCAGCAGGGTGCTCCACATATGCGCATAGAATTTTTTACTCTGCCGGTCGGAGGAAAAGAAAACTGGATTTTTTCCAATGATATCCTCAGGGCTATAGCCGGTAATTTTTTCAAATGCTGGATTGACGTATTCTATGATTCCATGCACATCACTGATGACGATAATGTCAGCGGTTTGTTCAATGACATGGCGGAGATGATTAAGCATGGTTGGCTGGCTATTTCTTGTTTTTACCGATAAGTTCAATCGGATAGCCATCTGGATCTTCGATAAAGGCAATAATTGTATTACCAGCATTCATCGGTCCGGCCTCGCGAATGATTTTTCCAGACTTCATTTTAATAGCATTACAGGCATCATATACATTGTCTACCTCAATAGCGATATGACCAAAGGCAGTGCCCAGCTCATAAACCTCAATATCCCAGTTATAGGTTAATTCGATCACCGTTTGTTCAGCTTCAGGGCCATAACCGAGAAAGGCCAGAGTAAAGCGGCCGGCGGGATATTCTTGTTGCCGCAGTAGGCTCATTCCCATTATTTGTGTATAAAAATCAATTGAACGTTGTAGATCAATCACTCGCAGCATGGTGTGAAGTATGCGCATAATTTTTGTCCGTCCTGATAGCTAGGGGGTATGTTTATCGCCCTGTTTGTTTTGAGGTCTAAATCGAGTAGTTAGTGCAAAATATATCATATAAGTTTGACATGATATGCGGCTGTTTAATCGGGTAGAATTCGAATCATGTTTGAAACATTGCTACAAATGATTGCTTTGATTGCCTGTGGCGTGGGCTGGCGTTTTTTTCATCCGGGTAAATTGAGTCCTGAACAGGTGCGGCTTGGTTTGACCGAGTCCGTTTATTATCTGTTTTTACCTGCCCTGGTGCTGCTTGTTCTGTGGCGCACTCCCATTGGATTGGATTCGCTTAAAATTAGTCTGCTGGCCGCTAGCGGCATTATATTTGCGTTGCTGGTGAGTGGTCTGGCCTGTCGGCTGTGCAGAATGCCGGCTGGAATTTCTGGCGCCATTATACTGGCTTCAGCCTTTCCCAACGCCACATATCTGGGGCTGCCTGTTCTACAAACCACCTTCGGCGACTGGGCGCGGAGCGTTGCGATTCAATATGATCTGTTTGCCTGTACACCGCTGCTATTTACCGTTGGTGTTCTGGTTGCCGAGCACTATGGCAAGAGTGATGATGGTTCTGATGTTAGAGCTGGATTCCTGAAAAGACTGGTACGTATTCCACCGTTGTGGGCCGCCATCATCGGCAGTGCGTTGAATCTGCTTTCGGTTCCCCTGGACAGCAATCTGGAAATTATTCTCGATTTGCTTGGTAATACCGTTATTCCACTGATGCTGGTGGCGCTAGGCTTGAGTCTGCAATGGCGTAGTATTTCCATCCAGCAGATCCCGCCACTGATAGTGGTTAGTGGTATTCAGTTATTGCTAACCCCGTTGCTGGTTTGGCAGCTGGCAAACGTTTTGGGATTGGAAGGTGACTTGTTGTCTGCGGTTGTGTTGGAAGCAGCCATGCCGAGTATGGTGCTGGGGCTAGTTTTGTGCGACCGATTTAGGCTGGACACCACGATTTATGCGCTGGCGGTCACTGTTACCACGCTGTTGTCGCTATTGAGCTTACCGCTGTGGTTTGACCTCATTTGACGGGGGCATCCTTGCGCAGGCTCAGATTCACCGATGCCAGTAATCCCAATACCACGGCAAACCAGAGTGTGGAAACCCGGCTGATAATAGGGATGACCAGTGCCAGAGAATGATCCACCCCAGCTTGACTCAGAAGCAGGTACATGAT
>VAPK010973967.1_pt1 | contig 13521 bp, 12 predicted proteins | sample 3395031 | NCBI WGS metagenome assembly VAPK01 (sample SAMN08290443, study PRJNA428436) | hydrothermal vent metagenome | isolation source: Deep-sea hydrothermal vent chimney 1 | place: Pacific Ocean: Juan De Fuca Ridge | reverse complement strand
TCGTGCACCGTGAGCCGGACGAAAAAATAAAAAAACGCCGGGCCGCCACGCGAAATATGATAAAGGAAAATGAACAACAAACTCTGAAATGTGGTGATCCGTCTAGGGTGATTATCTCAGAGCATATATTGCATAGGTGCCTAGTGGTTTCTGCATAGGGCTCGGTTGATACGAGCACCCAGTCTGTGTATTCGCCGCCGCAGAAGTAACAGGGGGTGGTGGTTGCGTAATCTAGGTGCTTTAAATATACAGACAAAAATGTAATATTAGAGATGGGGATTATTAGATCTACTGCGGCATAGGCCCCTATATCGGAGGTAGTTATCGAAGCTGAGAGACGGGGGCCGCTCTCCAGACCCCACGCCCCATAGGTCCTCTCTAGGAGGGAGATGGGCTTTCATATATTCATATTCAAGGGCAGTAAGAAAAGACATATTAAAAAATGGCCATACCCGAACAGTATACACATGTAGCATAGTCTATTAGTTAGCATCCTGCTATAGATTGTGCGTATTGTGAATGTCCCACTGCATGATGAAGGAACATATAATTGATTCTCACGTGCTTTTATTTCCAAATCCCTGAAATTACCAACCGACGCCCCACATAGTCTGCATTCTGTAGACATAAATAATGCCATTTTTATTGGACACCCCCGCAGAAGACGGAGGGAGGTTCTATATCGGAGGACCAGCGCGCGCAGGGAAATCTACTATTCTAAAGCAGCTATTCAGACACTTTAAAACGGTGTATCCAGACGGGAAGATTACACTGGTTAGTAAATCGGCCCAGCATGATGAAATATGGGAGGACAAGGAGAGTGCAGGGCTTATTGATTACTTCTTTCCAGACGCAACAGACGACGCATTTTCCCACATCAGATCTCTAATGCCCACTAAGACAGACACGCCTATACCGGGGAGGCACATGGTTGCGTTTGACGACATGGGAGACAGCACCCGGATTAAATCAGCTAGGGTGGATAACCCAGCCCAGGATTTAGCCACTGCGGCGGTCCAAAACGGAATATTCTTAGTGCATGTTGTCCATAGAATGGCTCAGGTTAATACGGTGTTTAGGGATAATGCCGAAGTGGTTATAGCCCCAAGATTGCGCACACGGTCTCAGGTTAAGCAGTTCACAGAGGAGTTCTTAGGCTCCCTAGCACCAGAAAACGCAGCCAATCTGTTATCCTTGGCCTGGAGGGAGCCCTTTGATTTTATAACGATACAGAGAATGCCAGGAGGAAGGGAGATATATACCCGGAATGGGACAGAGGAGCTCAGGACTCCTAATGGAGCCAGCAATGTGGCGCTTTTAGCAGACAGGTATTTTCATTTTTATGGTAATTACACGGCTATCGCCTAAGGATATTTCTGCTATTAGGGAAAACCATATATACGACCCTATAGAAGGCGGGATAGGACAGCTTCGCGCGGATTTGGAGGCGTTGTTCGGGTACTCTCCTGAGCTGGCTGCGAAGGCGGCGGGCACTATTCTTGATACTTCTATATCAGCGGAGGAGGCTGCGGGCGCGTTAGAAATGGCGGGCCTAGATAGGCTTACACTCAGCCAGGTAAAGAAGGAAAGGGCCGCAGCAGGGGTTGTTACACCAGTGCATGCGCGAGCTCAGGGCGGTATATTCCAGATGGGCGCAGAGAACACCCCCGGTAAGCCGACAGACATGCGGCAGGATATACCAAACACCTATCTGGAGGGCCCCGAGTTTACGCCGGGCGCATTTCAAGAAAGTCGAATTGGCTTCCAAAACGAGGGCGAGGATGTATTTATGGCAGGAGATCAGTGGGAATATGACAACCCTGTATCCGCAGGAGATGAGGTTATACCCGTAGATCAGGCGGTAGAGGCAGGCTGGTATGAGGAGGGGAGAGCAGGCCCGGAGGAGTTCAATGTTGCATTTCGGGAGCCGGACGCGCGTATAAACCAGATGGTAGTAGGAGGAGGGGCACCCCCACCCCCAGGCGGGAGGCGAGGAGGCGTTCTAGACGGCCTCGGGATTGCAGCAGGAGCTACCATACTTACAACCCTTATAGGGTCAGAGCTAAACAAGGAATACACACTTGCCAAGACCCAGCCTCTGGAGCACCAGACAACCCCCACCTTAGTTATTGAGAGAGGGGCCCATCAGACAAGCACGGCCACTGACACATCCACCACAACAGCAGATACAACAGGGTTACGAGATTCTGCAATGAGACGCCAGAGAAGACCAAGTAAAATGGGACCAAACATGCTGTCAAATCATGTAGGGGCCAACCAGCAGCTTCATGGGGATAATTCTCTAGCTTACCGGAGAGACATAAGCGGTCTAAGAGTTTTCATGGGAGGAAATTGCGGAGCGGGCAGCGCAAACGCGGCCCATCAAAACCGAATTGATGCGGCCCCATTGACTTTTCATAAACTAAATACAGTCCCAGTTCAGAGAATGGCATTGCCGGGGTCTGTTCCTGTAGGAGATGATTTCGGAAATATAGTGTTTAGCAGGTCAAGGGCGGCAGCAGGGGAGTCTGCAGCCCGGAAGAAAAGAGGAGTGTCAAAACTATGGTTTTAGTTTCATTATTATGCAGAGAATGATGGAGCTATATAAGGAGCCCCCAAGCACCCCAGCCCCGCCGGTAGAGCAGCCAAGGCACCATAGTGCAACACAGCCGCGCGGTAGCAGCGGCCGGTTTGAGGAGCGGGTGTCTACTAGAGAGGCGCAGTCGAGGAACCTAACATCAGAGACCCGCAAGAGACAGGACACCCGGTATAAGGAGATGTATGGGGCGGCACACGAGAAAAAGAGGGTATGGCGCGAGCGCGCTAAGGTAGGCAGACAGATGCTACAGGCTACAAAAAGCGAGAACGAGGCCTTAGCGCTAAGATTAAAGGAAGCAGAGAAAGCTGCCGCAGCAGGAACGGCCCGTATAAGCAGCCTAGCAGCCCAGGCAGTTATTTCTAAAATGAGAAGACCCACCACAACATATTTCTAGCCGTCGTGTAGTATCTGTAGGCTGATAACCACTGTTTCATTATCCTGTATTTGTAGGGGGTATAGGGTGCCCCCACCCGCCGCCATGTAATAGATAGAGAAATCTATATATTCAAGCTTTCGCGGCTCTGTGTATGTAAACGAGGTATTTATGACGGGGTAGGGGCTTGATCGGAATGTATTCTCTCCAGGAACAGAGGGGACGCTTCCTATGCAGGCCGCATTTAGATCGCCCTGCGTGCACCCGAAGGCGCTAGGATCGAATATAGCCGAGCTTAATATATATATATTAGCTATAGCTCTGTCCACATTACCTGGGTATTCCGACGTCTGGCCCACGGGGCTACCCGTGTCAAGGGGTAGGAAGGCCCTAGGGCCTCCGGATTCGACCCTGTATCCTAGAACCTCCGTCATAAACTTATCTTCCTTAGCTGTCTCAGTCGTGCAGAGAACTCTCCACCAGCGAGGATCCATTGTGGCCTCATTAGACCACCGGGTCTTCTGCCCGCTTTGAAACACAAGACCTAGATCAAGCCCTTGCGGGACGGCGACGGGGGTTATGGCGTTTGTCATAATTGCAGAAAGTTCGCTAGACGTATGGGTTCCGTAGTTATCGCTTAAGTCGATATGCGTTGTGTGGACTGTGCCATTGACGCTGGTTTTCCACTGATAGGTTATGTACCTACAGTCTGGGGCGATGTCTTGGTACCTATTAGGGAGAGATGCCGATAAGAACCTAGCACCCAGCGCCTTAGTTATTGTAAAGGGGAGGCGCACCGAGTAGCTGTTATTAGTTCCTGTTATTCTGTCTGTAGAAAAAGATAAGAACCTGTAGTCCAAATAATGCAGGCATTTTTTGGCCGCAGTAGCAGTAACTAACATCAAGGAATTTTTCCAGAAGCAAATTGTTGCTCTCCATGGATATACGGCCATACGCACATACGCGTCGCCGATAAGCGAGCGAACTCTATACACACCCGGAAACACCATAGAGTTCCCTGCAAAGCCTGCTTGCGGAGACTATATAAACTATGGATCAGCCAAGGTTTATTTCAAAACTGCATTCACACACCCGCGGGGGTTTGATCATGCAACTATCAACTACAATGGCAAGTGGGCAAACAACCTATTTAACGAGCTAAAGATCCTAAGCATGGGAGTTCTATCTCTAGTAGATTCTGTCTCTCTATTGCAGAGCGGGTCCGTGCGCGAGGAGATACTCCACTACGGGCTTTTTAATTACAAAGAGCTAATGGGCCGCGTAGCGGCAGGGTATAAAAACACAGCAACAGGCGTAGGATGTGATCATACAGATTTCATATACAGAAACTATCTACACCAGCTAGATGAGACATCGGGAGGTGGTGGAATACCTGTAGGGTCTGCCGATTTTATATCGGAACAGGTATGGCTTGAAATGCCTCTAAACCTGCTGCTTATGTATTTCGGGTGGGCGCCTATGTACCAGCTAGGAACATCTCTATCTATACAAATCCGCCTAGCTAACAAGAATGCCCCGTGGGCCGAGAGTGTGCCTACCCCGGTAAAAGGCCAGCAGGGTGGGATAGACGGGTCATGGTCGTGCGACACGTATTCCAAACTTCAAGACAACAGAGCATCGCTACACCTTGACCATGACGGGCTGCGCGGAGATCAAGATATGTCTTTCATCATCTATAAGGCGCTTCTAGGGCTTGATACCTTAAAAGCGGGCCTGGGGGCGACTCTAGACGCTAATGATGTGTCTGTCCCATACGAGTCTGTTTTCAACGACGCCCACGCCACTTACGGGTATAAGGAAGAATCAGTTGTGTCCCTTCTAAAACGGTCGTCTATAACCAAGGCATCAGCTATCTTCGTGTCCCAGGATGCATGGACAAGCCAAGACTGGGCTGCAGGAACCCTAGCCCAGTGGCCGCGCGCTAGTATAGCTTCGGGGCCCGAAGCTGCTACAGCGCATGTCTTAGGCGCCGTGTCTAGGAAGGCGGATATGGCAAACAGATATGACACCTCTATAAACTACTGGTACTACATGATAGGGGACGAAATGCGCCCCACGGCCAATGGAGCCGGCCAGCCCAACCCTCCTAACGTTGACGACAACACCGTGTTCTGGTATAACGACTACTGCGCATATCACGATAGACCAACTACAACGGAGAGGAACAGACTGGCCATCGAGCCATATTCGGAAAGAAACCACCCCCTTGTATCTAAGAACGTATTCACCCGTTGGCTTGACCAGGATTCCGTAGGTAATCAGAGCACAGGGACGCCTAATCAGTTCTGGTTTAATAAGCACTATATCGGCTGCCTGGGAGAGCTATACACTATGAACGGCGGGGAGAATAGTGTGGTTGGAGCTCCGACATTCGCCAACATGTTCCTGGGTCTATACAGAGGCGGCGGATACAGATGGAGATTCACCAATGCGTCGCTAGATCCTGAAAACGTAGGGACTAATATGTACGCATACCAGTTCATTGATTGGCTATCAGGAGGGCAGTTTATAGCCGCAGTAGTGTTGGCCCCTCTGTCGTCGTTCCCTGATCTACTCAGGGGTGTCGATCTAGAGTACCACCCTCTAAAGTTCGGATGGACACGCAACACCCAGATCTTGTTCAACCAGGATAGAAGTATCATGGGAGAATACGGACATCTAGGGAAGCCCGGCACAGCCAACATGATAACTATCCAGGAGCAGTATCTCACCCTGATACTCAGCATCTCATATCAGGGAATAGCCACAATAGGCCAAGGCATGTTTTCGCTGAAGGACTTTATCCATTTTTGAGCGGAGTGCCAGACCCCGAATATACAAGATCGCAGAAATATAACAGAGAAGATGTTGAACAACGAATGGCAGCAGACAAATGGAAGGAAGCAGGGTCGTGGCTTGGCGACGCGAGCTCTGTAGCAATGGGCGCTATAGGAGGAGCTCTGCTTGGCGGCCCGGTAGGGGCCGCGGTGGGAGGCGTGGCGGCGGGAGCCGCTGTTGCAGCCCGCCGGGCGGCGGAGGAAGAAAACGGTGTGGCGGGGGCTGTTCTGGGTACCGCCGCGCAGGCCCTAAACCTAGGGGCCACGGCGTATGGCGCAGGGCGGCTTATAGCCGCCGGAAGAGGGGGCGGGGCGGGCCCTGCCCAGGCCTGGAACATCGCCCCGGCGCCTGCGCCCGGCGTCGCACCCGCGCCGGTAGCGCCTCCCCCTGGGGGTGCTACCGGGGCAGGCGGTGCCGCTATAGCCGTGGAGAATTTGACCGCTACCCGGGCGGTCAACGTCCAATATACTACACCAGAACAGGTAATAGCAGGAGCGCCCCGTCCGGGAAACGGCCCTCAGGCCGTTAATAATTCCGTCAATATAGGTGGGGCTATAGAACGACAGCAATTGGCTACGACTCGCACCGTCAGGTACGGAGGGAGGGAATACACCCGGCCTACGAAGCCCCTTCCACCTGCGCCCGTGACTACACCTGCACCCGTGATCCCCCGCCCCACAGAGACCCCCCGAGGAAGCCTTTCGAAAGTCGTGCACAGGCAGACAGGTTATACTACAGAAATAAAGGGGGATAGCGTCGAGAGAACCGGAACCTATGAGCGAAGGGTGGTAGGTGATGAGCCTGTCCCTATTTACAAGAAAAGGGGTCAGCTTCGCCCCCACACGTATCTTCCCAACGGCCCAGCGCCCCGAGGATATCCCGCCTGGACCCCCTTCCTTTCCGCCCTCGAGCTTCGGCGACCATACCCGCCCACTAGCATACAATGACCTCCTGCTACCCTCCCCTGGGAAAATGTGATTAATACTACTCCAGGAGATATCCATTATTGACGTGGAATGGAAATAGACTCCCATTGGGCATAACTATCTGTTTGCGCATCCTCCCGCTTATACTTAGTGTGTGTTTCTTTATAAGCACATCCATGCCCCGCATCCAGCGCCCAGACCCGCCACGGAACTGTGTCATTGTGGCCTTTATCTTGTATCCCGAAAGCAGTTTCCTTATATGCCCATATTTTAAGTCATGACCTGGCTTGTTCCTATCCTCGAAACATATATTCCCAGACTCCTCGTATTCTACGCCGTATGGACCCTTGGGAAAGCCCTTACACTTAACAGCACGTTGGCCGGATGCGTGGCGCATTGCGTAACATTTTGGGGCTACTGCAACAATGTCAAAACCGCTGGGGAATTCTGGGAGCCATTCACCGAGATTTTTTCCTATTTTAAGAGGTAGGATCTCTATGGGCGCGTTGGTTTTTATGCTGTCTGTGTCGCAGTAGATGAACTGATAATTATTATCCTCCACCGCCATTATCACCTTGCACAGGTTTAAATACGCCTTACATGTACAAGCCATGGCTATAGGGACATATCTAACACTTGTGTCTGTGGCGGATGTCACTAGCGCTACATTGCCAACAGTTGCGTGTAAATTGCCGGTAGCTAGATACACAGCCGCCTTGAAGGGGTTTGTCAGAATCTCCAGTTTTCGCGATCTTAGCGTCATTGCGAAGAACCCATAAAGAGAGTTTATAACCACCTTTATAGCCTTATACCTAGGGCTCTTATCGCCGAACCTGGCGGCTATATCTAGTTTTATTCTATATAGCCTGGCGACTAGCTGCTTTAGGAATTTTGCGGTTTTTACGTAATATCCGCCGTGGATCTTGAACTCGTAGCAGAATTTAGGGTCGGACGCATACCGAATCATATCGGAATAGTAGACACAGCGCGTGAATGTATCAAAAACAGGGGATACAAGGCCGCGTTCAGACTTATACCTAAGAGGATTAAACCCCGTCTCTCTCCCTCCCCTAACATCGACCAGCACCGCCCCATTAAAGTCGTCAGGGAGCTCTGTGAAATCACGCCATTCCGGGTAGCCATAGGGCATCTCTCCGCTGAGCTCTGCCGGATACATGCTGTTCCTGTCTAAGGCTATAGTAGTCCCCTCTCTCTCGCTGTTTATCCACTCTCCCCTAAACCCCAGAGCCACATGGCCCCCATAGTACCCCCGCCGGAAGAAATGATCAACTTCCTGGCTTAAGTGCATGAGGGGATAATCTTCGCTATTGTAGGAATACCACCTAAATACCGTCCTCGCTATTCCCGCCGGTGTCAATACATTTTCCAGGGGGAAGAACCCTAAATCCGTATTCGTTATTGTGTTGAAGACGTCGAGGCATTTCTTAAGGACTATGCAGTCCATCTTTAAATAGCGCTCTCCGTCCTGCTTAATCCATTCATGCTCGTACCTATCTACGGTGAACTTCTCATGGTCCATATCAAGCTTTCGTTCGCCGTCCTCTCCTAGGTACACCTTAGCAGCTTGTCTTAAAGACATTCCTAATAGCGGGAGAGAGTCTACTAGATATAAGATATACTGTCTCTTTATAATCCGCCCTGTAGTGCTCTTTGTAGCTACGTGCTTCTTTGTGTCTATTATGCCCAGGAGGAGTATAGACCCTGCCCTATCGCATATTCTGACAAACTTGTATCTGGCCACTTTATGTATGGCTTTGACTATGAGCATTGTGTCAAATTTTCCTCCGTTGTGGAACCATATTCTGCTACCAGACTCGATATTATTAAAGCACCATTCCATGAATGGAAGTACACACCCAATACCAAAAAACAGATGATCTTCCTGCTTTATCCTAACGCATATGGCGTAGGGCTCTACCGTATCTGCGGTTGTTTCAATATCCGCTGCAATAGCCCCGCCCTCTGTCTCCGTTTTTAGAAGTTCTGGGTTTAGCTCCTTTATAAGCATGCGTGGCCTGGCCCTGCTTAGGCGATCAGGTTTAGCGCTTACTATCGCCATAGCATGCCCTGCGAATATGTAGATATACAATATCTTAGCCCCAATCCCGTGGAACCCTGCCCGGTATATAGGCTCAAGTAGGTAGTTGAAAAAAACAACCCCCTCTCCGGGCTTTAGCGCCGTTCTCTTGTTTTGTTCCAGCCACTCAGCATACCATTCAAGAGACCTGCCCTCCTTCCTTGCGGCTCTGGTAGGAAGCATTCTCCGCATTAGCCTAGCTGCCTGGGACGTGACACTTCTCCTGTGCTTAATATCGATGTCCTCCCAGGCTATGTCCTTCCGGGCGAGTATTATCGCCTTAGGCACACAGTTGGTATACGTGCCTCCACTAGTAAGCCGTACTCCGTTTCTGTCTAGATACGCGTATAATCGTCTAAACGCCGACGCCATTCCCGGATCCTGCGAGTTGCTACCTAGATCTCTTATATATTCCGACGGATCAATGTTCCTAGGGCCGCTTTTAATAACGTGGGTGAAATCCACATGATCATTATATAGAGGCTGGGCTATAAGCAGTTGGTCTAGCACTGTAGACCCCTCCGGAATAACCTCTACCTCCTTATAGAAATCTATTATTTCTGATGTTTGTTCTGCAAGCCTTAATGCTATGTATGATATCTCTGTTCTTTGAACTGGCAGATCATTAGACAGATATACTATTATGAATATGCTGTTTCCCATGGGCTCCTTGCCCCACACATACAAGGGGCTGTCTTCAAGCCCCAAAGACACGTAAAACATGGCATGGCCCCTCCTTCTGTTTATAAACAAATGGAAGTATATAGCGGTTGCTATCCTAAACACGTTCTTTATGTTGTCTGGCGCTCTCGGCTCGCGTCTAGCCCCGCGCCGCGCAGTTGCATACTTATCCCGGAACGCGTCCATGGTTCGAGCAATACTTATACCCTCGGGTATTATGTCCGTTAGGTCGGTGTAGGTCATTAGAACATTAAATAGCTTAAACACCTTCCCCTCCTGATTAACCAATACATTATCAAGCTCTCTTGGATCCTCGAACTCGATATCCGCGTGCCGGTTCCAGGTGTTTATCATTGCTGTAAGTGATCTTTTAAACGGGGTGTCTTCATCTACGAACTCCGCCGCCGCTGCCGGAGGCATGGTCATAATATCCAGGTGGTTGGCCATTACGAGAGAGCGCCTATCTCGATTTACAGGCTCGTCTGGGGCTATTTCTGGGATGTTATAGGGCGAGTATGGGGCTCTTACCGCCATATTATAATCGAAAACCCCTCCCTGGCCCTCGACAATAGGGCCAACCGGTAGAGAGAACTTTGACTGGTCTGGGTATGAGTTTATGTCGTTGTTTAGATAGTTTAAGTCGTATGGCCTAAGAGCAAGCACTGTAAAAATGGTGCTATTCCGAACTAGTATCCTCCCTAGACATTAAGGCGGCCTCTATAAGGCCCTCTAGCCTACATACCTCGATGTACGCGGCTAGGGTGTCTCGCTCGCTGGCGGAATACTCGTCCATTACGCTAGCTACTGTGTCGGAGGCAGCTCCGAGGCTATCGCCAATAGACAGGGGTATTATGCCTTCTGCTAGTGCCCGTGACATAGTATACTGGTTCATTAGATGTTTTTTATAATTCTGCACATACACAAGATGCTCCTCGGAATACTCCTCCTGCATATTAGCGAATGATGCTATAAACCTTCCCGGCATGCTCCTTTGCATCTTCTTATATAGGCTCTCCAATAATAATGGGGCTAGCCAAAGGGAAGAGGCTTTGCAACGGACCTGGTTCTTGGGCGCCATTCGATGCGCGTTCTAACTTCAAGACCATACTGTCTTAGCAAGGATAGCTGCTCTTCTGACGGCGCGGTCATAGGATCCCATTTGAAAAGTTCGGCAAGAACATCCTGTTGAGAGAAGTACTCTTTCCACATCTTCTGCTTATAGAGTTGGTCCTGGCTGCGAATACACTGTTGAATATCTCCGATTGGAAGGTTCAAATTATGATCGTCGATATCTGCCGGTTTAGAGATAAAACGAGCCGTTCAAACAGGCAGATCTGGCGTCATTGGCGTTTTTGCCTGTTTTAACGAAGGCAGTTTGTTGCTGACGATAGCTATTTTTGTATAGGCGCCCCTCTCTATTAGGCTGGGCTAGCGCGGTTTCTTCTCATACATATAGAATACACAACCCTAGATATCCCTGGGGAGCTGACAGTAGAAAATTTAAAACCAGCATCCCTGTTGCGGATGATGGATATATAGGGGCTCCTGAGACAGATAGAGCAGAATTAAGGTTCAACATTAATTGGACCGCCTTGACAGTATCCCCATATCTCACTCTTAGAGACGGCTGGTATAACCTACATAGGGCTATAAGGTTCAATAGAGCTACAGAGGGGCATGTGGATGTATGGGTTTCGGCGTTTACAGATTATCCAGAATACATTGAAACTGAGATCCCTGAGTTCTTAAACTTCAATATAAAGATTACATGTATTGGGCGGAAATCCTTCCGGGTGTGACTTCCATTCTTGTAAAATGTATGGATTCCTCCCCTGGCGGGGATGAAACTATCCTAGTCTCTGAAACTATCTTAGGCACAACCTCCTCGCGCATCTCCTCCACTTCTCTCTTAGCTGCTAGCATGTCGCGGCGCATTGAAAGAAGCTTACGTATATACTTGGCGCACATGTCCTCGCCCAGCAGCATAGTTATACTATGCTGCTTTAGATAACGTAGATTAAACGCGACCGGGTTGAAGAACACCTCATAGAACATAGTTGTTCTTCTATCATCGCCCTCCTCGAATACAGCCCTACCTGGCTCTCTCTCCAGGCGAAGCTTTAACCTTTTAAGAACCTTCTTAAGAGGCGGGTGTTGCATGATAACCACAATATACATATTGGGAAACTGCATTTTCAAATCGACGATACACCTGTCCACAAGCTCTTTATGATTCTCGCCTGGCGAGTAAACACACCCCGCCCAGGGGCTTCTATCGATGAAAATCATCTTCTCCCCGGCGTTTAGATGCTCTGCCAGTCTAGAGAAATACTCGGACAGCCAGCCTATCCTATCTAGATAAGTCCCTGGTTCTATCCCATGTCTTTCTCTGTCGATGAACGCTTCGTCCATTACTACAGCGCCCTTTTTACGGAGTCTGTTTATAATCGTTGTCTTACCGGCCCCATGTATCCCTTCTATCATTACAACCAATTGTACCTCGTCGGTGTACATAATAATGAATACATTATTATGGATTCGGATATGTCTGAATTAGAATACCTTATAAGCATATGGGACAAGGCCTATACAGAGATATGTGAGCTTCGGGATATTGGGTTCTCGCGCACCCCCAGGCAGAAATTCTTACTTGAGTTCTTGGTGGACCTATCTGGCCAAATACGAGAAATATCTCCGTCGTGGATTGGGGTTTAATACTGCATTATTTCATGCGACAGGCAGAATCGCCAATGACGTGTAAAATGAAAAATACTATGTAGAGCTAGATATCCCACAAGACAGCTGGGGGCACACGATATACGCCAAATGGTCTGGCGCGGGTAGGGATGTTTCTGCTGATCCACGCCGCTCAGCCATGCCGACTATTATCTTCCTGGCGCAGGCCGTGCAGTGGGCTGTCACAAGGTCCGAAGATATGACAGGGCCTTCGTGGTGGTATCTGAATATGAATTTGGTCGGTCTCTCCCTACAAGTGACACACATGGAATTCACCCCTACCTGGGCGGGCACCTGCTTATCGATAGAGTATCTGCTGCACCTTTGCGAATGGCGGCCGAAGCTTACTCCATTGTTGCGCATACTATCCAAGATCCTTCGGGCCTGCGGTTCTAGATTATTATATTCTCTTTCCGCCAAATTATGAAGCCTCCCCAAAATGGAAGATGGCTAGCTGTTATTAATATATTCACTATCCATCAAGGCGTGGTTGTTTTCTACCTCCCGCCTAACTCCCGCTATTATGGCCTGTATTAGACTCTCTCGCTGAAGAATGTGTCTATGCGAAATAAGCTCCGCTAGATCATATTCAAGATCAATAATAAACCCCGCCGAGAAGCCTGGTATAAAGCTCTCCCTCTCCTTGTCCCATAGCGAGGATATAAGAGTGCTTACTGCTGTAGCCTCCTCCCCAGGGTCCTTTATCACATACAAAGACGCTAAAACCTCGCGCGTGGCCCTCTCCAAATAATGTATTATTTGATAGCGTTTATAGACAGCATATCGACATTCGATAACCGGATATATACGCACTACTCCTATTTTTTAAACGGGACTAGCGGCGGGCTTACAGAAAACTCCTATCTGCTCCGTGAAATGCTGTCTGGGAATCTAGACGTCGAGGTCCCCGCCGATAAAGAGAAATATTTTAGATTCGGAATTAAAACCGAGCTGTTCAAGTGGAAATTTTCTCCGTACCTGTCCTTTAAGGTATTCGACAACTCGTTCTACCCCTGGACGGTAGCTACGGAATCACAGCCTGCTATCGATATCTGGATAAAGGTAATACCCGCAGATACATACAGGGTGGAAGCGGTGACGTTTAACGGCCACCCAAAGCTTACAAAAATACCAGATTACCTAGACATAGAAATAGACATCACATATTTCGGATCACCACATTTCAGAGTTTGTTGTTCATTTTCCTTTATCATATTTCGCGTGGCGGCCCGGCGTTTTTTTATTTTTTCGTCCGGCTCACGGTGCACGA
>VAPK010246428.1_pt1 | contig 13526 bp, 15 predicted proteins | sample 3395031 | NCBI WGS metagenome assembly VAPK01 (sample SAMN08290443, study PRJNA428436) | hydrothermal vent metagenome | isolation source: Deep-sea hydrothermal vent chimney 1 | place: Pacific Ocean: Juan De Fuca Ridge | reverse complement strand
TACCACTCAATTTGCTAACAGGTTTTACCAGTCAAAAAAATGAGTCTAATTTTAACTGGAAAGCATGGCGACCATCGCTAGTCTTAGCGAGCCTCGTAGCGATAACATGGCTCGGCATTGTCGCTTGGCAAAATAATGAATTGAAGCAGCAGAAAAAGCAGTTGGCTCAATCGATTGAAACCACTTTTAAATCAGCCTTCCCTGATAGCCGTGTAGTTGATGCGCCTCAACAGATGAGCAGTAAACTTGCACAATTAAAAAAAGGGATTGTTGAAACCGTTGATTCACCTTTACCTTTAATTTCTAACATCAGCCCATTATTAAAAGAATATAAAGATTTAACTTTGAAAGAAATTCGTTATCAAGACAACGAGTTAATACTCGTCATGCAAGCGCCTACTTTAACGCGGCTTGAAGCGTTTAAAAAAGATGCTGCAAAAAAATCGAATATTAATATATCTATAAAATCATCAACGACTACAGCTGATGAAGTTGAATCACTCCTGATCATTACGCCACTAGCCAGCGCTAGTGCAAAAAACGCAGGAGATAACTCATGAAAAACTGGTACAACACGCTAGCCCCCAGAGAACGCACATTAGTAATGTACGGCAGTATTATCTCATTAGCACTTCTGTTTTGGATGTTAATTGCTAAGCCCTTATACACCAATCACCAAAAGCTTAACAAAACGATTATAAGTCAAAAGCAAACCCTACAAAAAATGCAAAAGCAGAGCATTCAAATAAAGCAGTTACAACAACAAAATATCAAAACTACATCTAGTAGCACAGGCAACCCGCAGCAGTTGGTAGAAAGATCATTACAAACATGGCGTCTAAAACCCAAACTTGAACGCATGCAATCTCAAGGTGCGAATGGTGTTAGGCTCTCTTTAAAGAATGCTAATGCTGATCGAGTGATGCGTTTTTTATTTGAATTAGAAAATAAATATGCCCTTTCTATTGATAATTTGGTGATGAATAATAATAAAAAAGAAGCTGGCTTTGCTGATGTGCGCCTCACTATCATGCGCAATTAAACTTCACTAGACGATACTAGGACAAATCACAACAATGAAAAAAATCATATATTTAGGCTTGTTCGCATTTTTAGCTGCTGTACTTTGGCAACTACCGTTATCATTTGCCAAACCTTATGCAGAAAAATACGTAAGAGGGCTTCAATTAAATGAAGTGAGCGGCACAATTTGGAATGGAGAATCTAAACACCTTATTGCCAATAATACAGATTTTGAAAACGTAAAATGGAATATTAAGCCCTTACAAAGCCTCACATCTTTATCTCTAAAATTTGATTTTGATATTGATGGTAGAGAGTTAAGTGCCAACGGTTTAGCTGGGATTACGCCAAGCAAAACATTGATTATCGACAATACCCAGTTTGAGCTAAATGCTAGTTATATTAATAAACAACAGAGGCTTGCTAAGCTTTCTGGTGATATAAAAGGAACAATCAAACACGCTGAAATGAATCAACAGGATCTACCAATGATTGATGGGATTATTGATTGGAAAGAAGCAGCAGTTAGCTCCCCCATTAAATTGACGCAAGGTGATTATCACGCCATTATTACGCCAGACTCAGGTAATTTGAACATTCAGTTAAGTTCATCGGATGCGCCTGTGGAACTTGGTGGAAAGATTACAGTCAATAAAGAGTGGATATACAATACTGATTTGAATATCAAAGCGATTGACCCCAATATTACACCTATGATGGGGTTGCTTGGCAAACAGCAAGAAAATGGTACTGTAAATATAAAAAAACAAGGTGATTTAAAACCTTTTATAGGTAAATAAGGGACTAATAAGCAAGGATAGCAAAAGCCAATTAGATGATCGAGCAAAAAAGTTATCAGGATTTATGCCTGCCTCATTACAAGGCTTACAAGATGATTTTGAAAGCAATGTACGTAGTGGTTTAGAAAGTGGTTTACGCAAAATGAATCTTGTCACTCGTGAAGAGTTTGATATTCAAGCGGCTGTTTTATTACGTACCCGTGAAAAATTAGAAGCCTTAGAAAAGTTAGTTGCTAAGCTGGAGAAAAAATAATGAGAAAACTCATCAGTGCTTCGATTTTAGCTTTATTCATCATACCTTTTTCTATCGTTCAAGCAGAACCTCATGTCCATGGCGCAAGAACGCATACCCATGCCTTCCCTGCCAAACTAGGTGTTAAGCATAAACATGGCGCAGGCGCTGTAGGTCGTTACGTTGGCAAAGCCACAGCAAAGCAACCACAAGTAGCACAAGCTCGAAGAACACAGCCACAAACTGCACAAAGAAGAGCAACTCCGCAACAAGGTGATAATGCCAATAATGAACTACAAAATGCCTACAACCGTAAAGACTATAAAAGTGTTTATCGTATTGCATCTGCCTATGCTAAACGTGGTGACCCAGCAGCTGAATTCATTATGGGGCAGCTATTTTTATTAGGTCACGGTCAGCGCAAAAACCCTAAAACAGCTTTCAACTGGTTTAAAAAATCGGCGGATAAAGGTCACCCTGGGGCACAGTTTTTACTCGCTTCACTTTATACAGCCGGTGAAGGAACCCGCAAAAATTATGGGCAAGCGCTCAAGTACAATAAACTCGCTGCTGCCAAAGGCGTACCCGATGCGGCGCGTAATCTCGGCATCATGTATGAGAATGGTCACGGCGTAAACAAGAATATGCCAACGGCTATGAAGTATTACGAGCAGGCTGCCAACAAAGGGATGACCGATGTTCAATTGATGCTTGGCGAACGCTACCTCAAAGGTATTGGCGTAAAAAAGAATGCTAAAAAAGCATTTAAGTACATTAACAAGGCCGCTAAAGCGGGCAATAGTAATGCAAATTATTTATTGGGTGTTAGCTACGCCTACGGCACCGGTGTAAAGAAGAATACTAAGCTTGCATTTAAATATATTACAAAAGCAGCAAAACGCAATAATGCCGATGCACAATATGATTTAGCCTCTATGTACTCACAGGGTCTAGGCACCAAGAAAAATGATGCACAAGCACTTAAATGGTTTAAAAAAGCAGCAAACAGAGGGGTGGTTTTGGCTCAACATAATCTAGGGCTGATTTACCTACAAGGCATTGGCACAAAGAGAAATGACAAGATAGCCTTCACATGGTTTAACAAAGCTGCAAAAAAAGGTTTTGCACTCTCACAATACTTGATGGGTGATTTATACGTTGATGGTGTTGGTGTAAAGAAGAGTCACAAGCAAGCATTTAACTGGTATAAAAAAGCAGCGATTAAAAATCTACCTGCAGCTCAATACAGCGTTGGCGCTATGTATGCCAATGGCTTTGGAACAACTAAAAACTTAAAAGAAGCTAAGAAGTGGTTCCAAAAATCAGCTAAACAAGGAAACCCTAAAGCTATTAATGCGATGGCAGTATTAAAGAAGAATGGGATCTAGTTTTTTGAGATAGAAAAGGAATAATTGAAGCACACCCCCCCTCTTTTTTGCTGTTTTGTAAGAAGAAACTGTCGTTTCTATTATACTGTTAATCAAAATAATGGGAATATTTAATACAAAACAGCAAAAAAGAGGGGGGGTGTGCTTTTAAAATACTGTTCTAAGAAGCTATGACGAGATTTTTATATGACAGAAGCCGTTTTTGTCATGACTTTTGACATAAGTGGCATCAAAACCTTACGAACAGGCAAAGGCAACTCTGCCGCACCTGCTTCTACCGCGATATCTGCATGATGCATTTCATCAATCTTCATCTGCTGTAAAATAGCTAAGCTTGGCGTATCATTTTTAGATAATTTTTCAATATGTTCGTCAAGGTGTCGGACCACTTGGTCTTCTGTTTCTTTTACAAAACCTAAACTCCACTTATCACCCACTAAACCTGCCACTGCACCGATAGTAAATGAGCCCATATACCAAAGTGGTCCAAAGTAACTTTTATGCGCGTCAAGCTCTTCTAGGCGTGTTTCACACCAATTTAGGTGATCATTCTCTTCCATCGCTGAACGCTCCATCTGTTCGCGAATATCTTCACGCTTAGCGGTTAATGCCTGCCCGCGATACAAACCTTGGGCAGAAACCTCGCCCGCATGATTAATACGCATGAGACGCGCTGAACGCTTGCGTTCTTCATCTGATAATTCATTCTCTACGCTAATATTCACCGAAGGATTTGGTCGCTCTGTCGTAGGAGCAAGTGTGTGAACCGTGCGTAATGCTTGGTCAACTTCGTTGATCAATTTATCAAATAGATTTAATTTACGCATTTTTCATTCCACTTAATCCAATTAAGAAAATAATTACTTCTTTTCTCTGCGTGTCAGCATATCAAGAATCTTCATTAGGTTCTCTTCACCACCTGCCGTATATGGGCTTGTACGGTATTTACCATTAATAATAAGTGTAGGCACTGATTGTGCTTGTGAAGCGGCACTGATCTCTTGAGCACGTTTGATTTTTATACGGTAAAGCATTGATAGCTTTGCCGCCTGTATTTCATCTTCTGTATAGCCAAGCTGAACAAAGAAACGCCTAACCGAACTTGGGTCACGAAGTTTGCGTTTTTGCTCGTGTATCGCTTGAAATATTTTTGTAATTAGATCTTTCTCTCCTTTAGGGTCAAGCACTTCTGCCAAATAATATGTATTTGCATCTGCCGCCCAACTAGGATTCAACATCGCAGGCACTTGAGTAAATTCAACATAAGGAGGGTGGTTCTTTTTATATTCAAGCATCGTTGGCTCAAGATTGTAACAATGTGGACAACCCAACCACATCATCTCGATAACCTCTACTTTGCCTGCCGTTGCATCCGTTTGCATTTCAGGGAAAATATTGAAGTAATGAACACCTTCAACAAATTCTGATGATTCTGTAGTCACAGCTTCTTCTACCTTTGCAGCTACTTTTTTTGCTGTAACTGCATTCTTATCAACCTCTGTTGCTATAGCTTTTGTTACCTTAGGCTCTACTTTCTTTACTTCCACCTTCTTTGCATCAGAAGATGAACCACATGCTGTCATAAAGAATAAAGCAGAGAAAATGGTCGAAATTAATTTTAGTTTATTATTCATTAGTCTTTGATCCTGTTATAAATTTTTAATAATTTTATGATAATGCTAATAGACTTCGCATCATATCGTAAAGTTCATCTTTATACTAATTGAGAGCTATATTTCTAACCAGAATAAGTACTTAAATTGCTTCTAAAGTGCATTATTTCAAGGCAAAAAATATGAGTTTGCAAATACAAGTGATAATTTTTCAGCGAAAAAATAATGTACTTTAAGCCTGAGTTTAAACAGTTATTTCCTCATGTACGCGATATAAGCCGCTACAGATGCAATATCTTCATCATCCATGACCTTTGCAATATTCTGCATTTGAGCAGGTGTGTCATTAGTTCTTTCTTTAGAGCGGAAGTGCTCCATCTGAAGAATAATATAATCCATGTGCTGACCCGCTAACTGAGGAAATTTACCATCCTTATCGCCCATACCATCCTTGCCATGGCAGGCCGAACAAGCGGGGATACCATATTCGAAGCGTTTTCCTGTATAAATTTCTTCGCCTATTTTTAAATCGACAAATTCATGATTTTTAATACTTGCTGGTGTATTTTGATTAAGCATTGTTTGCTTTGAGAAATACGACGCTAAGCTATCTAGCTCTTTTTCGGAAGGAAACTCTCTAACGATTAGAGTCATTTCTTCGCTTTTACGTTTCCCCGATTTAAAGTCTTTAAGCTGGCGAGTAATATACTTTTTATTTAAACCAGCAATGCTGGGCCATTCTGGACTGAGGCTATTACCATCAAAACCATGGCATTCTGAACAGTTTAAAAGATAACGAGAACCATCAATTTTTTCTTCTGATTTTTTTTCGGTCGTTTCAACTTTAGTTTTTGTTCCTGATCCCTTTTTCTTGGTTTCAGCGCTTACAGCAAAAGAACTGCTTAAAAGTATTAAGCTTAATATCGCTACAGCCCATCTAGGTCGTTTTACTAGCATCCCCACAATACAGTTCCTTAATTTATTAATTATTTGTTATTAATACCACACTGTATAAAAATTACCCAATAAAAAAGGGTGATAACATCACTCTTTTTTATTAACTTTACTGATTAAATACTAATTAATGCAACCCTGAAATATATTCAGCTACTGCATCCATTTCTGCATCTGTCATATTCTTAGCAATATTACGCATCATCTTTCCTGTATCGTTCGCACGTTTGCCAGATTTAAATGCTTTTAGCTGTGTAACCGTATACTTAGCATGCTGACCTGCGATACCTGGGAATTTAGCGGCGTCATTACCCGAACCTGTAGGACTATGACATGCAGCACAAGCTGCAACACCTGTTGCAAGATTTCCACCTTTATAGATTGCTTCACCTGCCGCTATTTTTTCTTTATTCGCTGTGCCTGCTTTCGCTTTTTGACCCGCATAATATGCTGCTAAGTCTCTAACGTCCGCATCAGATGCTATTCCCTTTGCCATCGCTGCCATTGTAGGGTCACTACGCTTGTCTGATCTAAAATCATGAAGCTGCTTTGCAAGATAACCTTCGCCTTGACCCGCAAGTTTTGGCCAATCAGGATTCACGCTATTACCATCTGCTCCGTGACACGCTACACAGGTTGCGCTGACTGCTTTACCTTTAGCCGCATCGCCTGCTTTAGAAGGTTCATTTGCCATTGCGATTGAACCAAAACCTAAACACGCTACTAACGCAAATATCTTTATACTTTTCATCTAAAAAACTCCTAAATACCTTGTATACTTCCACGCCATGAAAACCATGACTAACATGGCGCGTTTTATACCATATACCTTGGGAGTTTGTCCAAGAGTGAGATCAATTTTATGAGTGCTTTTTATCAACAAGCGCGCTTTTTACAAAGTGCGACCACACCTGACACGCTACCGCCAGAAAGTGGCTTTGAAGTCGCCTTTGCTGGGCGCTCTAATTCTGGGAAGTCCAGCACCTTAAATCGCCTTTGCCAGCAACGCAGCCTTGCGCGCACCAGTAAAACACCTGGTCGCACGCAGCTCATCAATTTCTTTAGCTTGCCCGAAGATAAGTTTTTAGTAGATTTACCCGGTTATGGCTACGCCAAAGTACCTGAAAAGGTCAAATTGAAATGGGCGAAGTTTATTGAACTATATCTAACTCAACGCTCGACCCTGCGTGGTTTGGTGATTGTGATGGATATTCGCCGCCCTATGCTTGATCATGATCTCAATATGTTGAGCTGGGCAGAATCAAGAAATTTAGATGTTCATGTAGTGCTCAACAAATCAGATAAGTTAAAACATGGGCAAGCTAAAAGCGCGCTTTTAAAAACCCAACAGCAGTTAAAAAAATATAGCAATGAAACAAGTACTCAGATGTTTTCTGCTTTAAAAGGTGTAGGTGTCCACGAGTTACATGCTCAGCTAGACAGCTGGTTGGAGCCCCAACCCTATAAAAATAATATTACGTAACTTTTAAGTCTATTTTTCAAACCATAAAAAAACCCCGCTCAATGGAGACCACTGACGGGGTTAAAATAACAGGTCTGGATTGGGGACACCAAACCTGTGATCCGCAAGAGAAATAAAGAACACCGGGCTTAAGCGTTCATAAGTTTTAAATCCCCTTGCTGCGGATTCGTTAGATAAACAAAATAAATTCTGCCTAACTGATGCCTCTATAAAACCACATTTATCGCTTGCTTACAAGTCCACTGTCGATAAAACCTCTATTCAAGAAGATAACTGGTGTACTATATAAAAAGTGATTTTCAAAAAAACTATTCTACCTCTGTACCTTCTTTATGTTTTGCTAATTGTGACTTTACACCATATCTATCAGCCTTTACTTGCCCTATAGGCGCGCTAGATTTTTTTAACAGTCCATCTCGCATATATTCAATGTTTACATTAGAGCCCATGCGCAAATTACCAATCATGCTTTTTAAATTAGAACTACTGGTGACAGCTGAACCATTAATTTTGATTATTACATCACCTTTTTTGATCCCTGCTAATTCTGCTGGAGATTTAGGTACAACACTAGAAATCAAAGCACCTTGACCATCACGCAATTCTAAAGCTTCCACTAGCTCTGGTCTTAAATCTTGAATTTCAATGCCTAACTGACCGCGTTTAACAAAACCATTTTCAATGAGTTGGTCTTTTATATTAACGATCATTTCTGAAGGTATCGCAAAACCAATACCTACGTTACCCCCGCTTTTTCCACCAAGAATCGCGGTATTAATACCAATTAATTCACCACGCAAATTAACCAATGCACCACCAGAATTACCTGGATTTATTGATGCATCTGTTTGAATGAAATTTTCATAATCCTCTATTCCTAAACCTGTTCTACCAAGCGCACTGATAATACCGGAAGAAACTGATTGCCCTAAGCCGTAGGGATTACCTATCGCTACTACAAAATCACCCACTCTGATTTTTTTGCTATCGGCAAAGCGCATTTCTTCTAATCGGTCGGGCTGGATACGGATAACAGCAACATCAGCTTTCAAATCTTTGCCAACCAATACTGCATAAAACTGTCGTTTATCTTTTAAGGTAACTATGATTTTTTCAGCACCATCAATAACGTGTGCATTGGTTACGATATAACCATACTCGGCATCAATGATAATTCCTGAACCAGCTCCTACAACGTTTTTCTTTTTAGCAGGGAGTGTATTGCCAAAATAATGGCGGAAGACAGGATCATTAACATCGGTGGTAGTTGAGCTACCTTTAGTTGAAATATTTACGACGGCAGGTGTAACTTTTTCCAGCATATCCGCCAAGGAAGGCAATACTTGACCATTAACCATCGCAGGTAGTTTTGCAACCGCGCTATTACTGAAACCTACAAGAGAAATGAGGACTACAATAATTGAGACAATATTTCTTAAAAGCTTCATTAATTACACCTAGTTAGATCTACTGCGCGCACTGCTACACCAATCTTATAGCCCTATCGCGGACTCCAGTCAAACTTCTTCTGCATATCCTTATAGAAGTCTTTTTTATCACCCGTATCAGCTGGAGGCGTAACAATTTGCAAAACAACGTATTGATCTCCTGTTAACTCGCCTTTTTTAGGAATGCCTCGACCTTTCAGTCGCATTTTTTTACCTGATTTTGAATCAGCAGGTACTTTTAGTTTAAGTTTCCCTGCCAATGTTTCAATCGTAATGCTTTCACCTAAGGCCGCCTCCCAAGGCGCTATTGGCAAATCCAAAAATACATCTTTGCCTTCTAAGCGATACAGTGGATGCTTATTGATTTTTATTTGAAGGTGTAGGTCACCTCCATTGCTCGCCTTACCTGAAAGACGGATTTTTTTACCCGCTTCAATACCTTTAGGGATTTTAACCTCAATAGTTTTGCCATTAGGTAAACGAACACGTTTATTATTGCCCGCAAAAATATCATCTAAATCAACGGCAAGCGTGACAACTTCCGCAGGAGGCTTTCTGCGCTGCTGTTGATTAAAACCGCCCTGCTGATCTTGTTGAAAGCCAGCACCGCCACCGCCAAACATTGACTCAAAGAAATCACTAAAGCCTGCACCACCGCCTGCTTGCCCGCCACCAAATTGACTAGGATCGAAGCCACCTTCCCAGCCTGGCGGCGGATTGAAGTTTTGACCGCTTTGCCAATTAGCACCTAAGTCATCATAAGATGCACGCTTTTCAGCATCACCCAGCACCTCATACGCCTCATTTACTTCTTTAAAACGCTCTTCGGCATTCACCTCTTTACTGACATCAGGGTGATACTTACGTGCAAGCTTGCGATAAGTCTTTTTTAAATCCGCCTGACTAATGTCACGTTCGACACCCAGCACCTTGTAATAATCTTTATACTCCATTTTGAAATACATTTACCTTAATTTTGATTACTTATATGATGGTATCGCGGGAGTAAATATCAAGGGTAACTAAGGAGAAGGGGCAAACTATGCGATCACATAAATTATTTATATTTTTTGCAGCACTATTTGGGCTTATAGCTGTAATTATGGGGGCTGTTAGTAGTCACGCAATAGAACAAGGAGCAGAAAATAATGAGCTTATAAAGTCACTTTGTGATCAATGCAACCTCACAGAAAAAGGGGCTGAACTAATAGTAAAAGCCACACAATATCAGTTTTACCATGTTGCGGCCTTATTTGGCGTAGGCATTTTAAGTTCATTGCACCGAAATTATAAATCTATCTTAATTAAGCTATCAGGCATTTCCTTTATTTTAGGCATTATACTTTTTTCAGGAAGTCTTTATGTATTGGCAATTACAGGAAATGACAATTTCGCAAAAGTAGTACCTTTTGGTGGCATCAGCTTTATGCTTGGCTGGTTCTTTTTAATGCTCTATTCATTAACTAGAAGAAAGAAGAAGACCTAAACCTCTCAGTTGATTCACTCAATATTCAAACACTGCTCGCGCATTTGTTCAATTAGCACTTTAAGCTCTACGGCAGATCGCGTGGTTTCTGCATCATTTGATTTTGATGCTAGTGTATTTGCCTCGCGGTTTAGCTCTTGCATTAAAAAGTCCAAACGTCTGCCAACGGGTTCATTACGAGCTAGTACAGCATTCACTTCTTCAATATGCGCCCCCAAGCGATCTAGCTCTTCATCAACATCAAGTCGTTGTACATGGTAGACCAATTCTTGTTCTAAACGATTTTTATCTACAACCACATCTAATTCTGAAATTTTCATCATTACTTTTTCACGTAATGATATAACAACTTCAGCACGTCTTGACTTAACACTTTCAACGATTTTAACAACTTCATCACAACGGGTACGAATCATTTTTAGCAGGCGACGACCTTCGGTTTCTCGCATGATAATCAAATCACCCAACGCGGTTTCTAAAAGTGCTTGAACAGGTGCGAAAAAATTATCAGCAACAACCTCAGTCTTTTCTATCACTCCTGGCCATTGGAGTATTTCCATCGCTGACAGCGTAGCCGATTTATGGGTAAGTTGTTTTAACTCACTGCACGCACTTAATAATGATTTGACCTTCTCTTCATTAATATTGATGGTATCGAAGCTTTCTTGTTTTGTCTCTTGTAGGGTTAATTTAAGATCAACCCTGCCCCGCGCCAATTTTTCCCGGATGATTTCTTTTAATTTATGCTCGTGAGCAATAAGTGCATTCGGCAAATGCAAACTTATATCCAAATGGCGGTGATTAACCGTTCGAATCTCCCAACTTAGTTCTGCTTCTGCCACTTTTTTATCTTTACGGGCAAACGCCGTCATACTTTTGATCATAACCGTGCCTATATTTTATCAAACTTGTTTTTATCGCCTATTATGGTGCTATTTACACCCCAAAAGTCTTTAAAATCGCTTATTTTAAAGCACACCCCCCTCCTTTTATGCTCTTTTGTACTTAAAAAGTAGTCTTTTTTCGTACAAAACGGCAAAAAACAAGGGGGGTGTGCTTATATTTATACTTTACAATGCATTTAATTAGCTAAAACTGCTCTAGCAATTGACCAAACACCGACTTTTTTCACGCCTGATTGCTTTAAAAGCTTTGCCAACTCATTAATTGTCGACCCTGTAGTTATCACATCATCAATAATAACAATATGATCGTAATTAAGTGTCTTTGGTGCATTAATTTGAAAACATCCTCGTACATTTTTCTTTCTTTGTACTGCATTTAATTCTGCTTGAGCAAGTGTCTGCCTATTTCTGCTTACTAGCTTCACATCTATCGGAAGTTCAAAAGCTTTTGCTACTGGTTTTGCGATTTCTAACGATTGGTTAAACCCTCGCTTCACCAATCGACTTTTATACAAAGGAATTGGCACAATACAATCGGGCGTATCCTCTATTATTGTCTCTTTTAAAGCCTTTTGTAGCAACTGGCCTAAAATTTCGGCATGGGAAAGTTGTTGTGTATATTTTAACTTTGTTACCAAATAATCTATGGGCGACTCATAATGGTATAAACAATAAGTGTAATCCACATTGGTTGGTGCTTGAACACATTGGCCGCAAAGCGCGTTGCTGTCATCGACAGTTTCAAGTGGAAGCCCACATTGTTTGCAGGCATTTTTCAATACTGGCAAATCATCTTCACAAGGTTGGCACAGCGATATTACGCGCGATACTGAAGTATCACAAAGAACACAGGATGAATTTAAGCGCAAGCCCATTGTAAATATCAAACAAAAAGAAAGATGCGATTTTAACACAGCCGCAGTAAACTATGCCGCTATCCCCTCATCAAAAGAGAGCCCCATGAGCGAATCAAACAACTTGACCCATTTTAATCAACAAGGCGATGCGCACATGGTGGACGTTGGTAGTAAAGCTATTACCAAACGTGTCGCGGTTACTGAAGGGCGAATTTTTATGGAGGCGGCAACACTACAAAAAATCATTGAAGGTGATAATAAAAAAGGGGATGTATTAGGGATTGCACGTATTGCAGGTATTATGGCAACAAAAAAAACGGCAGACTTGATTCCGTTGTGCCATCCTTTAACGATCACCCACGTTGATATTCAATTGAAAACTGAAGAAAACCCACCTGCTGTCCATTGCCAATCAACCGTTGAAGTGAGCGGACAAACAGGTGTAGAAATGGAAGCACTGAATGCCACGCAAGTCGCCTTATTAACGATTTATGATATGTGTAAGGCGGTTGATCGTGGGATGACGATTGACGGCGTCCGTTTATTGAAAAAAAGTGGCGGTAAATCGGGCGATTGGGTGGTAGACGACGCTTAATTCTGTTCTACTATCCCCTCTAAAATATTTCATTATATAACCCCTTTCGGAGATAAACTCACATGCTTAAAATAGCCTTTAACAGCTTTCTTGGTGGAAGCCCTAACTGGTTTAAAATAGCAATCATCGCTTTTTTGGCTTTAAGCTACCCTGCAATGTTGTTATTGGGTGATAGCGGACATACCATTGTAGGCTGGGCATTTATTGCCATGTTTATCCTCTCGTTAGCGATGGCATTAAAATGTTATCCGCTACAATCGGGCGGTTTGCTTGCCATTGGTACGTTGTTATTAGGGCTAACCACACCCGAAACAGTTTGGCATGAAATCCAGCAAAACCTAGGTGTAATCTTACTGCTGGTCTTCATGGTTAGTTTTATCTATTTCATGCAACCCTTGCTGATCTTTATCTTTGGTAAAATTCTATTAAAAATAGAAAACAAAATTGCCCTATCGTTGATGTTTTCTTTTGCTGCGGCATTCCTTTCGGCATTCCTTGATGCTTTAACCGTAACGGCTGTATTGATTTCAGTATTCGTCGCACTGTACGGCGTGTATGAAAAAGTCCATTCATCCATCGGTGTAGACTTTAACGAAAACGAAACCTTTGACCGTAAAGAAATGGGGGGTGATTCATTAGAAGAATTTCGTTCTTTCTTACGCTCATTAGTCATGCACGGCGCAGTGGGAACGGCACTGGGTGGCGTAATGACATTAGTGGGTGAGCCACAAAACCTACTGAT
>VAPK010351711.1_pt1 | contig 13528 bp, 11 predicted proteins | sample 3395031 | NCBI WGS metagenome assembly VAPK01 (sample SAMN08290443, study PRJNA428436) | hydrothermal vent metagenome | isolation source: Deep-sea hydrothermal vent chimney 1 | place: Pacific Ocean: Juan De Fuca Ridge | reverse complement strand
GTGATCCAGGCGGGATTCGAACCCACGACCCGCAGCTTAGAAGGCTGCTGCTCTATCCAACTGAGCTACTGGACCAGATTTAGGACGGCAAAATTAGCAAAGAATCCGTTTCTGACAAAAAAATAATCGCCAAAACCGAAAATGTTTATATTAGTCCGTGGGAATTAAGCATAACTTCCATTTCGCGCTGTATTTCCCTGGCTTTTTCACCAGCTTTTACAGCAAAATCAAGACCTGATGAAGCATACAGAATTCCGCGGGAAGAATTGACCAGTAATCCGCAATGATCGTTCATACCAAACTTTGCCACATCATGAAGACTTCCACCTTGCGCTCCCACTCCCGGAACCAGCAGAAAATGTTCGGGAATAATTTCCCTGATCTCTTTCAATGCTTCGGTTTTCGTTGCTCCCACCACGTACATGATCTGATCTGTAGTGCCCCAGCTTTTGGAAGTTTCAATTACTTTCTCAAAAAGTTTCTGACCTTTTGCATTTTCAAAATACTGGAAATTGGAAGCACTTGCATTGGATGTAAGGGCAAGAAGGACCGCCCAGCGGTTTTTATATTCAAGAAATGGAGAAACGGTATCTTTTCCCATGTATGGCGAAAGGGTTACGGCATCCACACTCAATTCATCAAAAAAAGCCTGTGCATACATCCCGGAAGTATTTCCGATATCACCTCTTTTTGCATCGGCTATGATGAAAACATCTTTGCTTTGGCTACGGAGATAATGCAACGTTTTTTTCAGACTTTCCCATCCGGCAGCTCCCTGCACTTCATAAAAAGCCAGGTTGGGTTTGTATGCCACTGCAAAAGGTAACGTAGCGTCTATAATCTCTTTGTTAAAGGCAAAGCAGGGATCAGGGTCTTCTTTCAGATGTTCCGGGATTTTTTTGATATCTGTGTCCAGACCAACGCACAAAAAGGACTTTTTTTTCCGGATCAGCTGAAAAAGTTGTTCATGGTTCATAATAAGAGAACTTATGGAAACCCGTTAATTTTCAATATCTTCTTTAAGCCGTTCTGCGTTTTCCGCCATTTGCAGCTTTTCGATCAGTTCCTGGATGTCGCCATCAATAATGGGCTGCAAATTATACAAAGTCAGGTTAATACGATGATCGGTAACCCTTCCCTGCGGCCAGTTGTATGTTCTGATCTTTGCCGAACGGTCTCCGGTTGTGATCATGGTCTTACGCTTGGAAGACATCTCTTCCAGATATTTATTGTATTCGCGCTCGTAGAGACGCGTTCTCAATACCTTCATGGCTTTAGCCAAATTCTTGATCTGCGATTTCTCATCCTGACAGGTAACCACAATTCCCGATGGAATGTGTGTAAGCCGTATGGCAGAATATGTTGTATTGACTGACTGTCCGCCCGGGCCTGAAGAGCAATAGGTATCTTTACGAATATCTTTGTCATTTAGTTCGATATCGAATTCATCGGCTTCTGGCAGCACCACCACCGAAGCGGCTGAAGTATGAATACGGCCTTGGGTTTCTGTTTTGGGAACACGCTGCACGCGGTGAACGCCTGATTCAAATTTCAATGTTCCATAGGCTCCGTCGCCAACCACGTTAAAGACAACTTCCTTAAAACCGCCGGCAGTGCCTTCATTCATCTCCACCACATCTACTTTCCAGCCTTTGGTTTCGCAATATTTCTGATACATTCTGAACAAGTCACCCGCAAAAATAGAGGCTTCATCACCACCTGTTCCTGCCCTGACCTCCATCACTGCATTTTTAGAATCCTGTGGATCCTGTGGAATCAACAAAAGGCGAATTTCTTCTTCCAGTGTCTCTTCCCTTTCCTGCAACTCAGTCAGTTCTTCGCGCGCCATTTCCTTAAACTCCGGGTCTTTCTCAGTCTTCAGTATCTCTTTTGTATTTTCAATGCTTTCGATGAGGTTTTTGTATTCTTTGTAAGCTTTTACAACCGGCTCAAGGTCCTTGTAGTCTTTATTCAGCTTCACAAAGTTCTTCATGTCCTTCATAGCTTCTGGATCGCTCATTTGCTCTCCAATCTCTTCCCAACTGTTCTTAATTGCCTCTAGTTTGTCTAATATTTCCACCTTGTGCTTTTTTGGTTTGCAAAGATAATAAACTGAAATGAATGTTATTTGTGGAGATAATGATTTATCTGTCGTTCCGTGGGATGATTTCTTTCATCCTTTCAAAATGATTATTGATTTGTGTTCGGAGCAATACTCCTGAAACCCTAACGTGCAGGCTTTATCAACTTAGAAACATACACTGTATCATAAATATCAGGAGGGGTAGGTTGCATGACATGAATAACATATTTTCCTGAACTAACCAGGGTTACGCCCAAAGAATCTCCATTGAGATATTGCATTACCGTTGCGCAGGTATTTTGTCCGTTTTTATATTTTCCCAATACGGCTATGTCAATTTGCTGGCCGTTGACGACTCCCGAAAAGCGAGAAAACGAATAACATTCACTGGGACCAATAGTTCCATAAAATTTAATATTCAACATTTTTCCAATCGCAATGGTGTCTGGATGTTGGATACTATCAACCTGTATGGCGAATTCGGAATAATTCGGATTAGAACTTTCGAGTTTACATCCTCCGGTTAAAATCAAAATCGCAATAAGGCCGGAACCCATCAAACCAAATATTAGCTTTTTCATCTGTAACAGTTTTATTTTCAGTTATTAATTAAGTTTTTATCTAGTCCTGGAAAACTACAAAATTCATTCCACAAATTATCCAAATGCAAAGATATTGCTATCTGTAATAATTTATAAAGCCAGGTGTTTTAAATCTATTGTTTTTCAGAGTTCAAACTGATGCCCGACCTCAATCACCTGATCAGATGGAATTCCGAAATAAGTACTGGCATCACGCGAGTTCTTAGATAAGAACAGAAATAAATTCGTCCGCCATTTGGCCATTTTCGGGTGATCACTCATGAGCAGCTTTTCGCGTCCCAAAAAGAAACTGGTGGTTTCCATATCAATCTCAATACCTTTTTCGCGCACCAAAGAAAGTATGGTATCAATTTTAGGAGACTCCATAAATCCATGGTGGACATTCAAAATGTGAAAGCCGCTCATCACTTTCTCAACTTCCACTTTTTCAAAGTTTGGAACTCTTGGGACATCCTCCGTCTGAAAGTGAAGTAGGAATATTTCGGAATGAATGATCTTATTATGCGTCAGATTCTGGATCATAGCCTGTGGAATCCGGTGTGGATTTCCCGTAAGGTAAATAGCAGTTCCCGAAACTTTCTGCGGAGGGTCTTCAGTCAATTTTTTCTGAAAAGAACTCACAGTTGGGGAAAGGTTCATAATCTGTTCACCGAGTATCTTCCGGCCTTCTTTCCAGGTTAACATCACTATAAAAACAATGGCTGCTATAAACAAAGGGAACCATGCGCCATGGAAGAGCTTTGTAATATTTGCCAGGAAAAACGGGATATCAATTAAAATAAAGATACCGGCCAATCCTCCTGCAACCCATTTACTCCATTTCCATCTTTGCCGTGCCACCACGTAAAAAATAGTGTCTGTTATTAACATGGTTGCAGTAACAGCAACGCCATAAGCTGCTGCTAGCTGGCTTGACGAGCGAAAACCCAGTACCAGGGCAATGGTACACACCATCAATAACCAGTTAACCGGCGCAATATATATCTGTCCGATTTGTGTAACCGAAGTATGTGAAACCTTAAGACGCGGGAAATAGCCGAATTGAATGGCTTGCTGCGTTAATGAAAAAGCCCCGGTGATTACAGCCTGGGAAGCAATTATAGTAGCAGCGGTTGCCAGGATCACCAACGGGATAAGCCCCCAACTTGGTACCAGGGCATAAAAAGGATGAAAAGAAGCTTCAGGACGCATTAGTAGCAGTGAACCTTGTCCAAAATAATTCAACACCAGTGCCGGGAATACAAGGAAAAGCCAGGTGAGGCGGATGGGTTTCTTCCCAAAGTGGCCCATGTCGGCATATAGCGCTTCTGCCCCCGTTACAGCCAGAAAAACCGCACCAAGAACAACGAGTCCGTGTCCTTTATTTACTATAAGGAAATTAAAGGCATGCCATGGCAAAATGGCGTATAAAATTTTAGGATCCTGTGATATCTGGACCAACCCCAAAACAGCAAGCACTGCAAACCAGATAAATATAATTGGCCCGAACAGACCACCCACACTGGCCGTACCGCGACGCTGAATTAAAAACAATCCGGCGAGGATGCCTACAGTAATCGGTACCACAAAAGGTTTAAAAACCGGAGTTACAATTTTTAAACCTTCAATAGCACTTAAAACAGATATTGCAGGCGTTATCATGCCATCTCCGTACAATAGGCAGGCACCAAAAACACCGATGGCAACAAGGCTAAGGCCCTTACTTTTTTTGAAACTAGTCTTTTTTACCAGTGCCGCCAGGGCAAGAACACCACCTTCACCATTGTTATCAGCCCTCAGTACGAAAGTCAGATATTTTATGGTTACGATCATGACCAGTGACCAAAACATCAGTGACAAAATCCCGACAATGTTTTCTTGTGTAACAGGAATTGCGTATTCGCCATGGAAACATTCGCGTATTGCATAAAGAGGGCTGGTTCCAATATCACCAAATACAACTCCCAGAGCAGCAAGGGACAACATGGCCAGACCTTTTGTACTTTTCTTTTTTTTTGAAACATCGTCAAGCTTGGAATATTCAGTTTGGCTCCCTTGTAAGAAACTCATCTTTTGTTTTTTTAATCAACTTGTTTATTGACATTTATAACTTGATAGCAAGCTACTGTATGGAAGTATGGTGTAAGTTCATGTCCACTGAGAAGGTTCTTGAAAAGCTTTCTTTTTAACGAAAAATCGTAATTGTGATTGCCTAGGCTGTACAAAATAGTTCGTTTTTTTCGGCGGCAAAAATACAAATAAAAATAAAAAAAGAATAATAAACCTTAAATTACGCTTATGCCTGTAGAATAGAGCATTACTGTTAAATTAAGCATTCTGCCATCTTCTCAGGGCCTTTTCTAATACCAGTTTGAAAGTAACAATTGTTAACGAAAAAGCAAATATTGATACACACTACCATCTCAAAAATTTGCAATACACAAAAAATCAAATAAATTTTTTCATATTTGCCATTAATAAAATTTCACAACATGGCAAATTCTACGTTTAAAGTGTATAGGTATCGATGGATTATTCTGATTCTTTTCATGGTGATATCCTTTGTTATCCAGCTTCAATGGCTTGCCCACGCAGCTGTGGCACGCCCTGCTGATGTGTTTTACAAAGGGCAGTTTAACCCAAGCTCCTTTTTTAACATGGATTTTCTGGCGATGGTTTACATGCTGGTTTATATTGTCATCAGTATTCCCGCCTCTTATATAATCGACACTTATGGAATTCGTGTCGGTATTGGAATCGGTGCTATAATCGCTGCGGTTTCAGGATTAATTAAAGGAATATACGCTGATAACTTTACCATTATCTTGTGGGCACAGGTAGGCTTGGCCATTGCCCAGCCATTTGTTTTGAATGCTGTTACTGCTGTCACAGTTCGTTGGTTTCCCTTGCGGGAAAGAGGGCTTGCTGCCGGACTGGCAATATTGGCGCAATACCTTGGTATTATTGCTGCCATGCTGATCACACCCCTGCTCATTGGTACCAACCCGGCAAAACCGGGTTATGGAAGCGGATTCCCTCATATGTTAATGTTTTATGGATGGTTGACTTTTGGAGCTGCTGTTCTGACACTGATCTTCTTAAAAGAAAAGCCGCCCACAGCACCTGCTGCTGACGATTTGAAAAGAGATGACTTTTTCAAGGGGCTAAAGGATATTTTGCAACAAAAAGACATGCTTTTGACCATTATGGTTTTCCTAATTGGTTTAGGAATTTTCAATGCCATCAGTTCCATGACCGATGCTATTTCTGCAAACCTGGGCGTGAAAGATTCCAATGGGCTTATCGGAGGCATGATGCTCATTGGTGGAATTCTCGGGGCACTCATTATTCCTGCGCTTTCAGATAAATTCAGGATGCGGAAACGGTTTATGGTTATTTGTACTACGGGTGCTTTACCTGGTGTTCTGGGACTGACTCTTACTAAATTCTTTGTGCATGATGCTGCAACTGCTTACAGTATTGCACTGGCTTCTTCCTTTATTTTAGGCTTTTTCATTTTGAGCGCAGGGCCTGTTGGTTTTCAATATGCAGCCGAAATTTCTTATCCTGCACCGGAATCCGTATCACAGGGATTGCTCTTGTGGGTCGGACAGATATCAGGGATGTTGTTTGTTGCAGGCATGAGTATGAAGAATGACAGATATCTTAACGATTGGATGATCTCATTCAGCCTTTTAATGTTCATTGTTGTGGGGCTTGTCTTAATGACAAAGGAGTCTCCCATGATCATTACAGAAAAAGACAAAATCAGTATGGGAAAAGTAACAAAAGATTAATTCCATTTTTGAGAAACAACCAAAAACTTTTCCTTATTTTGCAATGAAAAAACAAACTGGAAATTGGTTTTATTAACCAGTTTTTTGAATGTGGTTTTTCAATTAGAATATACCCTTTTATGGAAAAGTTCCGGAAATTCATTCTCGTGGTTTTCATCATGTTATCCATATTGCCTGTGCAATCCCAGGCGCAGCAATCAAATAATACAGTTTCCAAACGTCCAACGGTTGGTCTTGTGTTGAGTGGTGGCGGTGCAAAAGGGTTTGCATACATTGGTCTGTTGAAAGTCCTTCAAAAAGCAGGATTACGTGTAGATTACATAGGCGGAACCAGTATAGGGAGCGTTATTGGCGGACTTTATGCATTAGGTTATGACCCGGATACCATTGCCAAAATTGTCAGGACAGAAAACTGGGATCATGTACTTCGCGACGTCGTTGACAGGAAATATGTGGCTTTTGAAGAGAAAGGATATTCGGAAAACAGCATAGCAACACTTCCCATCGATAATAACAAAATCGAATTAAAATCATCACTTTACGAAGGCCAGGAAATTGACCTATTGTTAAACCGATACTTTACAACCGATTACAAAACCACCGAATTTTCTAAACTACCTACCCCATTTATATGCATGGCAACCAATATTTTAAATGGGAAAGCCGTGACTCTGAAAAGCGGATACCTGCCGATGGCTATTCGTTCCAGCATGTCTATACCTGCTTATTTTTCTCCCGAACATTATCAGGGGAAATATCTTATAGATGGCGGGGTTATAGACAATTACCCAGCACAACAAGTGAAAGCTATGGGTGCAGGTTTAATTGTTGGTTTTGATGTACAACACGGACTGACAAAAAATATCGATAAGCTGAATTCAGTACCCAAGGTACTGCAACAAATCACTAGCTATTATCGTGTAGCGGCTAATAAAGCGGGATACAAGATCACGAACCTTTATATTCCTATTTACATGAAATATGATGTGATGGATTTTGATGATTATGATTCCATTATTGCCATCGGTGAACGCGCAGCCCAAGTGAATTTTAAACAGATCAAAGCGCTGGCAGATTCTTTAAACCGGATAGAATACAAACCTGTCAGAAAACACAACACAGTTCCGCTGAATTCCGTAAACATTTCCGAAGTACATTACCGAGGCTATAAACAGATTCCACTTAGGTTTCTTGAAAAATATTTCAACAAATACCGTAACTCAAAAGTAAGTATCAGGAAACTGGAACAAACTATTAACGAAGTTTATGGAACGAAATATTTTGCCCATGTCATCTATGAACTTCAACCGCGCGGAAAATATACCGATCTGCTCATTAGTGTGAAAGAGTCCAGCCCGGGTTCTCTGGGCGCTGCCGTTCATTTTGATTCAGATTATCAAGGAAGTATCCTCCTGAACCTGGTGTTAAGAAATAAGTTGGGAAAAGGTTCAAAACTCTTTGCGCAAACCATATTGGGAAGCAATCCGCGATTAAAAATGCTGTATCTGATTAATAATGGTTCTAAAGTGGGATTGGGTGCCAGCCTCGACTTTTACTCTTTTAACTTTAACAGTTACAACGAAGACATGAAAACAATCGATTATCAGTTTGTGAATTTTTCCGGTGCCGTTTTCATCAATGCACCTCTAAAAAACATTTTTAATTTTCGTTCCGGATTTGAATTCGAGCACTTTCATCTTGAACAGACGGCATTGAACGAAACAGTCAACCAACAACCCGGCGAAATATCCAGTTATGGAAATTTGTTTTTTACTTTTAACGCCGACACTTACGATCGTGCCTATTTCCCAACAAAAGGATTCCGGGCCGAACTGAATTTTAAATATCAGCTCAATATCGCACCCGAAGCAAAAGAATCAACATTTTCCAGCGCCCCGTTCATTTATTTAAACTATAATCAAAATGTCAAAATTTCTGACAAATGGGTTTTCAGTCCGGGATTTTTTGGGGGGATGACTATCGGCTTGATTGCACCTCCCCTACAAAATAAATTCTATCTTGGAGGACAGAATCCCAACAATTACCTGCATAGTTTTGTTCCTTTTACAGGATTGCGTTTTGTGCAGAAAATAGGAAATAATCTTTTAGTTGCACGTGGACGGCTGAGGTATAACATCATAAAAAAATTCTATCTGACAGGCGCCCTTGACCTTGGAGAAATCAGCAATAATTTCAGAGACCCGTCACAGACTTCAGGGCTGATCGTAGGATATGGCATGACGCTTAGCTATGATAGCTTTATCGGCCCCGTGCAACTTTCGCTCATGAACTCCAACCAGCCGGCAAAAGCCATTCTCTTCTTCAATCTCGGTTACTGGTTTTAATATTTGACTGTTTCAGGGCAGCCATCTATTTCAATATTCATAATGCGGGGACAAAATGTCACATCTGACTTCGTGGCACAAGGTTTGATTTTAGCAAGAACATGAAAATTAAGTGAATCATAAAAACCGTAAAAAAATGGCAACAACAAAAGGGAAGATTGAAATTCAGACAGAAAATATTTTTCCCATTATCAAAAAATTTCTTTATTCGGATCATGAGATATTCTTAAGAGAATTGGTTTCCAACGCAGTAGATGCAACACAAAAACTGAAAACGCTGGCTACGTTAGGAAAGATCAAAGAAAACCTGGGTGACCTTACCATTCATATCGAAGTTGATAAAAAAGCCAAAACTTTGACCGTAAAGGATCGCGGTATCGGAATGACTACTGATGAAATGAACAAATACATCAACGAAATCGCCCTTTCCAGCGCAGAGGAATTTGTGAAGAAATTTAAAACCAAGACCGAAGCTGAGAAAAATGCCATTATCGGCCATTTCGGGTTAGGTTTCTATTCTTCTTTTATGGTTTCCGAAAAAGTGGAGATCGTTTCCAAAACATACAAAAAAGGAGGACAGACCAAAGCCGTGCACTGGGAATGTGACGGAAGTCCGGAGTATGAAATGGAAGAAGTGGACAGGACAGAACGAGGTACGGACATCATTCTGCATATCGACAAAGACAATGCCGACTTTCTGGAAGAATACCGCATCAACGAATTACTCAGCAAATATTGCAAATTCCTCCCCGTTCCCATTCAGTTTGGAATGGAAACCATTCACGAACCTGTGGAAGGTGAAAAAGACAAAGACGGGAACCAGAAAACCAAGGAAATTCAACGTCCCAGGATCATCAACAATCCCAATCCGCTTTGGAAAAAATCTCCTTCAGAAGCTACTGATGAAGAGTACAAAGCTTTTTACAAAGAACTCTATCCATATACTCTTGAGGAGCCTCTGTTTCACATTCACCTGAACGTGGACTATCCTTTCAACCTGACCGGAATTCTTTATTTCCCAAAGGTGAAAAAGGATTATGAGATGCAGCGGAATAAAATCCAATTATACAGCAACCAGGTTTTTGTAACTGATTCTGTGGAAGGGATTGTACCTGAATTTCTGACATTGCTGCACGGGGTGATCGACTCGCCTGACATTCCGTTGAATGTGAGCCGGTCCTACCTTCAAAGTGATCAGAATGTAAAAAAGATATCCAGTTACATCACCAAAAAGGTAGCTGATAAACTGAGTGAGTTATTCAAAAATGACCGTAAATCTTTTGAAGAAAAATGGAACGACATTAAAATTTTCATTGAATATGGAATGATCTCAGAGCAGAAATTCTATGAAAAAGCTGAAAAGTTTGCGCTGCTCAAAAACACTAAAGATGAATATTTCACTTTTGAAGAGTATAAAGCCCATGTAGAAAAAACTCAGACGGACAAAGATAAAAAACTGATTTATCTCTACGCTTCCGACGCTGATGACCAATACAGCTACATTCAAACTGCCACTGAGCGTGGTTACGATGTTTTGCTTTTGGATGGTGTTCTGGATCCGCATTTCATCAACACGATGGAACAGAAATTTACCGATATATCTTTTGCAAGGGTAGATTCCAATACCATTGATAAATTGATTGTTAAAGAGGAAGAAGCGCCTTCAAAACTGGATGACAAACAAAAGGAACAATTGAAAACCATTTTTGAAAGATCTATCGACAAGACGCATTTTGAAGTGGCTTTTGAAAATCTCAGCGAAAGCGATATGCCTGTTACTGTTACTCAAAACGAGTTTATGCGTCGGATGAAAGATATGGAAGCTATTGGCGGAAGTCCTATGATGGGAATAGGCGGTTTGCCCGATTCTTACACATTGGTAGTTAATGCAAACCATCCACTGATGGGAAAAATTCTTGAAACTTCGGAAGAAAAAGACCAGGATAATATCGCCAAACAAGTTTACGATCTTGCCCGTCTTTCCAAAAATCTACTTAAAGGAAAAGAGCTTGATGATTTCGTAAAACGCAGCGTGCATATTGTTGAATAACACCAGTTTTAAAACGTTTGTGAAGCACTTGGAAATATATTCCAGGTGCTTCATTTTTGACTTTGAAAGGACCAATATTTGTATTAATTTTGGCCTTTACTAAAAATTTAAATTAATTTAGCTTTAAATCACAAATAATGAAAAAATCCTGGATAGTAATAATAGTCGTAGCACTGATTATCTTTCTGTTCTACGGCTGGACTAAGAACACTTATAACTCGCTTGTAACCAAATCGGAAGCAGTTAGTGCACAATGGTCTCAAGTAGAAAATGTCTATCAGCGACGTGCTGACCTGATTCCCAACCTGGTAAATACCGTAAAAGGTTATGCCACTCACGAAAAAGAAACACTTGAAGGCGTTGTGCAAGCACGTGCCAAAGCCACAGCCGTAAATATCGACGCTAAAAACCTAACTCCGGCAGCATTACAAAATTTCCAACGGGCACAAAGCGGATTATCACAAGCTTTATCGCGCCTTATGGTAGTTGTTGAACGTTATCCTAACCTGAAAGCCAATCAGAATTTCCTTGAGCTGCAAGCCCAGCTGGAAGGCACGGAAAATCGAATTGCTGTTGAAAGAAGGCGTTTTAATCTGGTAGCCCAGAATTATAACACTTACTTAAAAATGTTTCCGAGGAACATACTCTCGAACATGTTCAATTTTAAGGAAAAAGCATATTTCAAAGCCGAAGCCGGCGCTCAAAAAGTACCCGTAGTCAAATTCTAATTAAATAATTCTTTATCATGAGCCCAACAGCAAGAAGATTTTTCTCTACCGAAGATCAGGAAAAAATTGTCAATGCAATCTTAAACGCTGAACTGGATACTTCCGGAGAGATCAGGGTTCATATTGAAACTTACTGTAAATCAGAAGTATTGGACCGTACTGCATTTTTATTTAAGAAATTAAAAATGAATCGGACAGAGCTTAGGAATGGGGTTCTTTTTTATCTCGCTGTGAAAAGCAGGAAGTTTGCCATCATTGGCGATACAGGAATTAACAACACGGTTCCGTCCAATTTCTGGGATGACATTAAAGAGCTCATGGGAAAGAAATTCAATGAAAATCAATTTACCGAAGGTTTGACACTTGGTATCCTTGAAGCGGGTAAACATCTTAAAAAACACTTCCCTCACCATTCTGATGACATCAACGAGCTACCCGATGAGATATCTTTCGACCGGTAATAAAAGAAAAAAACAAATGACATTTAAAAGAATTCAAATCCTTTGGCTTCTGATGGGGTTTCTACTCCTTTTTCAGGCACCATTGATGGCTTCCGATATTCCATCCAGACCTAATCCGCCCAGGCTGGTCAATGATTTTGCGGGAATTTTAACCCAGGGAGAGATCAATACGCTGGAATATAAATTGCGCTATTTTAATGACACTACGTCTAACCAGATAGTAGTAGTCACTGTAAAATCGCTAAATGGGCTTCAACCCTACGAATTTGCCACGAAGCTTGGCGAACAGTGGAAAGTCGGCCAAAAGAAATTTGATAACGGGATTGTGATCCTTATCAAACCCAAATACCAGAGAAGCCGCGGGCAAGCTTATATTACCGCAGGATATGGGCTTGAAGGAGCTATTCCGGATGCGACCTGCAAAAATATTGTTGAAAATGAAATGATCCCGTCTTTCCGTCAGGGAAACTATTACGGTGGAATTAACAAAGCTGTAAATGTGGTGATGAAACTGGCCTCAGGAGAGATCAGCGCCAAGGGCTATAACAAAACCCATAAAGCATCATCGCCTTTTGCCGCGCTGGTTCCATTTATTGTTATTTTTCTTATTTTCATGCTTATACGAATCAGTAATGCGCATTCGTACAGTGTTGGGAACAAAGGAACTTCAATTTGGACCGCACTCTTTTTGGGAAGCATGCTGGGTGGTGGTGGTAATCAGGGTAGCTGGAACAATTTTACCGGCGGCGGTGGTAGCGGAGGTTTCGGCGGCGGTTTTGGAGGTTTCGGCGGCGGCGGTTTCGGCGGCGGCGGAGCCGGAGGAAGTTGGTAATCTGTTTAGCTTAAAGTTCTTAATTAGGGCTCGCTGATTTTCTCACCGGGCTCAACTTATAAAAACCGGACAGAGAACAGTATTTCTGCTAAAATAAAAATTTCGGTTTAGGTTTTTTTGTTTGTCAAAAGTATTTCTGAAGGAAGGTTTTAAAATTGTCTCAACTCAAAAATATTTGATTAACTTTAATCCGCCTGAGGCGGACAAGGGATTAATTCCCCGCCCCTTGGGGCGATTAATAATCTCCTTTTGATACCCCCGCTGCTCTGCGGCGGGGGTAGTTCATTATCTTTTTATCGTTTAGAACACTATTATTTTCTGTCAAAAAAAAGATGTTTCTTCGTGAATTTTGTGACAAGCTGTAAATTACGGGCCTGTTCTATTCTTCACTTCTTTATTTCCAAAATCTCGTTGTTTCATTTTAATTTTATTATTTCCAAAATTGTAGGTCAACGATATTCGTAAATCGCGATTATTATAATATTGGCTATAAACTTGTTTTATCCCATTAACAAAAGAAGTGTAATCTTTCATATTGGCAGTGTTGAATATGTTATTAATAAGTAATGTTATTTGCATTTTTTTCTGAAGTAAATTTTGGCTTAGAGCTATGTTTAAACTCGATATACAACCAACTCCATACAAACCTCT
>VAPK010841792.1_pt1 | contig 13529 bp, 18 predicted proteins | sample 3395031 | NCBI WGS metagenome assembly VAPK01 (sample SAMN08290443, study PRJNA428436) | hydrothermal vent metagenome | isolation source: Deep-sea hydrothermal vent chimney 1 | place: Pacific Ocean: Juan De Fuca Ridge | reverse complement strand
GGTGAAGGCAAGTGGTTCCAAATGGTCAGCTGCGCAGGAACGTCATCCGCTGGAAATGGATGATTTGCGCCTGATTAAAGATGCAGTCATTGAGTTGCAGCATAACGGATCGGATTTACGCGAGTATACGGTATTGGGTGATCGTCTTGTGCTGGCTAATTTTGAGGGTAACCTGAAGCCCGATGGTACTGTAGAGCGCCTCCAGCCTTGGTGGGATAAGGGTTATACCATCGATATTTTCTTTATCGTTTTTTTCTGTATTGGCGTGATGATTGTTGTAAAACGCTTGCCTGATTACGATTGGGAACCCAGTCATCATGGTCACTAAAAAGAGACAACAGGAGACTTTGTTATGATTGATTTAGATAATGGCCCGTTGGCGATGCTTATTTGGATTCTGCTGGTTTATACTGCACCATTCATTTACAGCTTCTATGTTGATAAGACGGATCAGGACAAACCCGGCATTGGTGACTACGGTTGATTTAATGCTCATCTGATTTGTTTTGAAACGATAAAAAAGGCCACATCCTTAATCCGGTGTGGCCTTTTTTTTATAGTACTTTTAACAGTATATTTTTTGATGTTTTGGCTGGTTGTTTCAGCGTTAGCCCCAGGTTTTATTGGCTGTGAAGTGTGCAGTCATGGTAAAATGGGTCGCTTTCGCGGCGAACATTTCTCCGTATTTCTTTGTGGTTTTGATGCAGGTTAATAGTGATGGTTTTTGAGACGTTACAGCATGTCATTGGCAGTATGATTGCTGCTGTATATTCATTGAATCTTCCGTACCTGAATTTGTCAGTAGAGGAAGCTTCCGGTCCATTTGGAATCGACACCAGCATCGAAGGGATGAAGTCGCAAGAGTTTAGCGTGGGGATTTTTTATTTTCTGATAGCTTCTATCGTTGTATTTACCATTTTTGTTTTTATGTTTATGACAATGGGGAAAAAAGAGAATCTTAAAACGGGCGAAAAAATTATGTTTGTCTGGATTCTATTGGGTGTTGTGGTTGCAGTGGTTTTTGGTGCGACACAAATGCTTCATGGGTATTTGTTTTAGGAGGAAAAAGTGATGGCGGATTTTTTTAATTCATTTGAAGATGGCTGGACCATTTATTTTTGGCTGGTTGCGGGTGCAGCTATTGTGTTAACGGCGATCTATTGGGTGCGGTGGGCTGCGCATAATGACCAATTTGACGAGGATATAAAGTATGTTGTTTTTGATGAAAATGACAAAGACAAAATGGCCCCTGAGGAATTTGAAAAGGCAATGAGGGTGAACAAGGAGCAGGAAGCATTGCGTAAGGTGTACCTGGAAAAAGAGGCTGCCGAGCGCAAACAGCGTGCCTCATAATGAAGAAAGGTGAAAAAGGTATTCTGCTTGGCATAATTGGTTTCGTCGTGGTGGTGATGGTGGTGAAGGGCATCCTGGTTTCTCAAGATGAAGAAAAAGATCCGGGTATTCCATTTTATAGTACGGCTTCGTCAGCGTTTGCGAGCAAAGCTTCGGTGCTTTATCGTAAATATAAATGTCGTGACTGCCACTTGTTGGGAGGGTTGCGTAATATTATGCAGGCAGTTCCAGCGCCTTCGCTGGATGGTATGGGCTCATTACGTGATGAAGAATGGTTGTACCACTATTTTTCTGCGGAAGACCCGCAGTCTATAGTACCTTCGCGATTGAAGCAGCGTTTTCAGATGCCATCGTTTGCGGGCATTCCGGAAGCTGATCGCAGAGTGTTGGCCGGTTATATCGCTAGTTTAAAAGTGGAAGACTGGTATCTGGAAGAAACAAAAAAAGCAGCCTACGAAAAACTGACGGGCAAGGAATATCAGCAATGATATTTCGGATACGCTGGCTTTCTTTTTGGTTGGCGATATTTGTCGGTTGCCTAGTGAATTTTTTGGGTGATTGGGCGCTGGGTGTTCGCATCGAATTATTCTGGGGATTGGACACCTTTAATTTTTTCTGGTTCTTGCAGTTGTTTATTTTGCCAGTGTTGGTCGGCATTTCGGTGTCGTACGTCTACGGACTGGGCGGCAAATGGATTTCCATATTTCCCCCACTTATTGTGCGTTTCGCGGCGTATTATCAAACCGTTGAATATTCCGGTGTGCCAGAGGGTGCAGTATTAATACCGCTGGGCTGGTGGGGTTTTTTTGTTATATTGGCCATGGAAGCCTCGATGATTGGTGGTGTCTTCGGTGAAATTATGAACAAGCGAGTCTATGGGTGGAAAAAGGCGGTACATGTTTCTGATGGTGAAGCATCATCAGAAATAACGACGGATCACGCAAAGCCTGCCGAGAAGACTGCCAGCAGGGCTGAATGAGATTTAGGTATGGCATCGCAATATCAGTCGAGGATGAGTGCCAGTGAACGCGAAAAACGTAAAGGTTATTTGGCGGCAACTCTGGTTACTTGCATTTCGGCAGCGATGATATTTGGTGTGGTGCATGTGGTTGATCTGGGTGCAAACCGTATGGCTGACATGAGGGACCGGGCAACCTATGATCTGGCGGATATGAAAGACCATATACGCGCAGCAGGAGAAGATATTACCCGGCATCGCATTCATGAATCACAAAAGAGAGCCCAAAAAGTTTACCAATGGAATGAACTGGAGGCCTTATTAACTGCGGAGCAATGGCAGGAACTGGGTACTATGGTGACTATTCCGGCGGGTGATTTTTTAATGGGTACTGATTCAGAGCGTTCTGATAAATTTAACCGCCCGCAACATACAGTGTTTCTACCAGAGTATAAAATCGACAAGTATCCCGTGACACACGCAGAATTTGCGAAATTCGTTGTTGCCACGAAGCATCGTCCACCGTTGGATTGGAAAGATGGGAGCATCCCGGATAGGAAAATACAATACCCTGTTACTATGGTGACATGGTATGACGCAGTGAATTATTGCCGGTTTAAAGAAAAACGTCTGCCCACTGAGGCCGAGTGGGAAAAAGCGGCGCGTGGTACGGATGGTCGCCGATGGCCTTGGGGTAATCAAATGGATGCGAGCCGCCTGAATACTTATTATCACGTTGGTTCGAGTAACGAGGTGATGACGTATAAAACCGGTGTGAGTCCATACGGGGTTTATGATATGGCGGGAAATGTCAGTGAATGGACAGCAAGTGATTTTCTGCCTTATGACGGTTCAATGGCTATTGCGGATACATTTCAGCCGAAAAAAGTACAAGCGACGACGGCGGAAGACCGTGCTCTGAAAGTAGCAGATCTGGTTGCTGTGGAGGGTGTATACAAAGTGCGCCGTGGTGGCTCATGGAAAAGTGATCCGTTCTCAACAGCAGTGTATCACCGGAATTTTTCAATGCCCTATTACGCATCAGATTTTTTTGGCTTCCGTTGCGCAGCCACGGTAGCAGACATAAATTAAGTCATGAGTAGTAATGCATCATTATTTTAACATTCCCTTGTCTTTTTTGAATGGCTCAGCGTTGCAGCTCCAGTCACATAGCTTACTATGCTCCTTTCGTTGCGCCTTGGTTCACTTAAAAAATTCGGCGAAAATTTTGTTAAAATAATGATGCATTACTACTTAAACCAGCGAGAACTGTGTAGTGAGTAAAATATTCCATTCGTTCGTATTTTTGATGTTATTGGCAACAACGTGTTCCGTGTATGCAGTGGATAGTTATCGGTATGTACATGTCACTATTGATACACCCTGGGCAATTTTTATTTTTTTGTTACTTATTATTCTTTTCCCATTTGTCCTCATGGCGGCACTGTATTGGTATTTTGCGATTAAAAAGTCAGAGATTAAAGATGCAGAGCGTGAGTAGAGTATTTGTTTGTTTGTTTATAGGGTTGATGATGAGTGTCGCCGTGCCGGGTTATGCGGATGACTCTGTGGAACAAAAAGTAGAGCAACAAAGCTCAGGGGTGTTGCAGGCTTTCGAAAATGACAGGTCAGCAAAAAGTGAGCTGGTTGCCATTGATGTGAAAACCAAACATCTGGTTATGTTTTTAATGGGGGTTCCGTTGTTGCTGCTTATTACTGTTACAGCGGCACTCGGTGTTGCTATGGTGGTATATGGCAAACGTGTATTTGTTCCACATATGGTGTGCGCGGGCTTGAGTTTGACGTTGGCGCTGGGACATGCTGTGGTGGGCATTGTCTGGTTTTATCCTTTTTAGGCGCTATCATCAGCAACCATTTTTACTCGTCAATCTCTATGGGTCAGATTCCCCGCAGCTTGCTGCGTAAGCTTTTTGTTCAAACGTCTAAGCGTTTGAACTGGCAGTTTAATACCCCGCTTCGCGCAGCGAGATAGCTTGCTGCGGGGTTGTTTATTTCTTTCGCAAGGCCCGCCATTCAATGCAAAATGTATCCGCATTACGAAAGTTGGGTCTGATTCTTGTTTGTTTATACTTGGTCTCTGGTGCTGCCAGTCTTGCCTATGAAATTCTCTGGACACGCATGTTGTCCTTGCAATTCGGGGTCAGCATATTCGGTGTCGTTGTTACTGTAAGTGCTTATATGGCTGGCTTGGGTGCAGGCAGCTTTTTAGGCGTACATTGGAGTCGTTCAACGAGCTGTCCCTTACGCTTATTTGCCTTTATTGAATTGTTTGTGGCGGTTACAGCGTTAGCGCTTCCTGCGTTATTCCAAATTGTGGATGCACAATTTGCCACTATTGCGGGTAATACCAGTTACTTTGGCTGGATTGCGTTGCAAATTTTTATGGTCACACTGGTGTTGATGATTCCTGCCATGGCGATGGGTGCTGGTTTCCCACTCATTTTATCCGCAGTACAAGGCGCAAAAGTTTCTCTGGGGAGTATCTATGGGATCAATGCGCTTGGGGGTGCTTTTGGTGCATTGTTGCCGTTATGGTTGTTGCCTATGCTGGGCTGGCTGTCATCACTACGCACTGTCGCACTGGTCAGTTTTGTGGTCGCGGGAATTTTATTTTTATTGTCCTGGCGATTTGAATCAGCACAGAAAAAAGAAACGATAAGTCCATTGGTCCGTCCTCCCACAAAATGGTTGCTGGTTTATGCGGGCATTGGGGCGGGCGCACTCTTATTGCAGATAGGCTGGGCGCGTTTATTCGGTATGGTGATGTTACGCACGGAATATGTGTTGGCAATTATTCTGGCTGTGTTTTTGTTGGGTATTGGTTTTGGTAGTTTATTGGCTAGGTTACTGACGAAAAAGTTTTGGTTTAGTGTGTTGCCAGTTGTGGCCTGTAGCTTTTCTTTGTTGAGCTTATGGTGGCTGCCCGTGCTTTCATCCTGGATTGAGCGGGAGCATTTTTCTTCTCTGCTTGCGGCGTTATGGCTGCAAGGTTCGGCGATTGTTATGTTGACCTTGCCAGTAACGTTGGTGCTGGGTGCCTGGTTGCCGTTGCTGGCTGAGCGTGTGGGCAACCGTTATCAAAGCGGAGTATGGTTGTATGGTGCCAATTCGTTGGGGGCCGCGTTAGGTACGCTGTTGGCCGGTTTTGTTTTTATTCCGAGCATTGGCAGTAGCAGCACAATTGTTCTGGGGGCAATGCTGTTATTGGTTTTAGGATTGGTGTTGGCGCAGGGTTGGGCTTCTAGGCCTACCTGGGCGTTGGTCATTGTGATGGGCTTGCTGAGCATGACGGTGATGGATATGCCGCCGGTATCCCGTTTATTGCCACAAGCTTACGCACAAACAAAAACACTTTCTCTGCACGAAGATGCTATTTCCATCACCCATGTTGTTGCCAGCCCGGATGGTCAGCGACAGTTATTGGCTGACATGCGACGTATGGATGCCTCGTCTGAACCCACTGCTGTCGAAGTGCAAAAAAATCAGGTACGTTTGCCATTGTTGTTGCACCCTGAGCCACGGCAGGTTTTGTTTTTGGGGCTAGGGACGGGAATTTCTGCATCGGCGTCTTTGGCATTTCCTGGGTTGCAGCGCACTGCCGTTGAGCTGTCGTTGGGCGCGATTAACGCTGCGCGAGAGGAGTTTCGTCCGGTCAATGGCGATATTACCGATCATCTAAAAATTGTCCGTGATGATGCCCGTCATTTCTTGTTGAGTGATGCTGAATATTATGACGTGATTGTTGGCGACCTGTTTCATCCTGATCTGGTGGGGCGTAGTGCATTGTTGTCTCGTCAACAATTTATACGCGCACAAAAACGCTTATCATCGGGTGGTATCTTTGTGCAGTGGCTGGCGCTGAATCAATTTGACATCAATAGCCTGCAAGTGGTGCTGGCGACCTTCAAAGACGTATTCCCGGATGCAGTTATTTTTGTGGATGCTTTTCGACTGGCGATGGTCGGCGTATATGATGGCAGTATCAGTAGTGCGCAATTGCTCAATAATGTACAACGATTGACGGGTGAACAAGTCGAGGCGGTAACGGGAGGGGAGGGACCGTGGACATGGCTGGGGCGTTATTGGGGTGAAATTCCCGAATTTGATGTGCCTCGGCAGGATGAGTGGGCACCTGTGATTGAATATCAATTGCCGGAGGCGCGTTATGATGGCAGTCTGGATATTTCCAGGACACTATCATGGTTATTATCTATTCGTCTTCCGCTGGATGCGGCGGTCAGCCATCTCGGCATCAGTGAGAGTAATTTCCCGCAATTCGAGCGTGCTTATATCGCCACAGAATTGGCGCATCGCAGTTGGTTGGCCTTGTTGTCTGAGAAGGTTGTAGAAAGCCAACAGTTGTTGCCGCTGGCCTATCAGGCCAACCCAAAAGATCGCTGGGTGGGTTTTGCATTGGCAGACGCGGTTTTGCAGGATCGTGCTGCGGCAGAGGCGCGTGGGCTGAATGAGCAACAGTTACTGGCGTCGGTGCTGCGCATACGGCCAGACCATGTAGAGGCATTGCGCCGCTTATGGGAACTGGCGGAATTGGCCGGAAATACTGAGCAAGCCGCAGCTTACCGGCAACGTTTCGCGGCATTGAGTCCGTTGGATTCCTCGGTGCAAAATCCCGGTGATTTGGTCAACAATATTGTCAGTTCCGAGTAACATGTTCAATGAATAAACAGTCCCACAATGGTAGTATGTAACCATGAGCAGCAACGACGATGCTTTGAGCAAAATTCCTATTAGAGTGGAAGCCGCCAATACTGGTTTCAGTTTTCACTGGCGACGACGGTTGACGCAATTTCTGTTTATTGCTATTGCCATTATTATTCCAGTGAGCGGGTTATTACGTATTGATCTGGTAGCCGGTGCTTTTGTGGTGCTGGGTTATCAAGTCTGGTGGGCTGATTTTTTCCTGGTGTTTGGTTTGTGGATGTTACTCGCCAGCGGCATGGTGATGTTGTATTCCACCATGGGCACTGCTTTTTGTGGTTGGGCCTGCCCGCAAAATACCCTGTCAGAGATAGCCAATGAATGGACTTACCGGTTGCTTGGCAAGCGTGCCGATATGAGCGTCTCTGGTGAAAAAATGAAGGTGGCGGGTAATAAAAACCGTTTGCTGAACTGGACTGTGCTGGGACTTATCCTGTTGGCGATGTCCATGTTGTTGGCGCTGATTCCACTGCTTTATTTTTATCCGCCAGAGGTCATCTGGTCTTTTATGACTTTTCGGGACGATGAGCGTCTGGCAAGTTCATTACATTATATTTATACCATTTTTGTGATACTCATTCTGGTTGATGTGAGTGTCATTCGTCATTTTTGGTGTCGTTTTATGTGCGTTTACCGCGTGTGGCAGCATGGCTTCAAAACCAAGCAAACACTGAAAATTGCCTATGATGACACACGCGCTTCCCAGTGTGAAAAATGTAACTATTGCGGTACCGCCTGTTTTATTGGGCTTGATCCACGTAATACGGATATGTATGACAGCTGTATTAATTGCGGTGAATGTATTGATGCCTGTGATCAGTTGCAAGGCAAAAAAGGTGAAGCGGGTTTGTTGTCTTTCGAGAGAGGCGTGTCGGGAAAATCCTCGGCTTTACGCAACTTGGCTTCGATCTCTTTACGTATGCGTTGGACCTTGCCATTTTCCGCGCTGGGTCTGGGTATGTTTATTTGGGGGCTGCTGACGTATGACGGGTATCATTTGGCAGTTTATCGTGCTGATCAACAATTCGGCTCAATGATTCGCGATTATCGTATTGCGGTTTCCAATAAGTTGTATCGTGCTACTGAGGCAACGTTACGCATTGAAGGTTTGTCAGAAAATAATTATTCGATACCGGAAAAAGTGCTGCGGTTTGACAGTGCTGGGCGAATTGATGTGAATCTGCGTATTGAGTCTACTGTGCCGCCTGGGTTACACACATTTTTAGTGCATGTGGATACAGTGGATGGCTGGCATACTGTTTTTCGTGTACAACATTTTGTTGCAAAAAATGTTGTGCCAGATACAGCATCCAAGTAGGAAAGTGCTTTTTGAAACGACTGGAAATGCTATATTTATGTAAGTATCAAATGTGGGGCTGCCAATGAACAAAACTGAAAATACGCCCAAAGTCGACGATGTGGGAAAAGAGTCCCCTCCAGGGGAGCTTAAAGATACCCCGTGGGGTGAATTGCCTGAGGATAATTTTGGTTATGCTTCTGATGAAGAACGCTTGGCCAAGCGCGGCCTGGAAGACTGGGAGTTGGTGGAAAAAATTCCCGAATCACAGCAGCCGGTGCCACGCTGGTTTATCGGCATTATTGTTGCTGTGATGTTGGTGGCAGTAGGGCTTAGCTTTCCTTTTTGGGGGGATCGTCCGGGTTATGAGCGTGAATGGATAAATTGGGGATTTGGTGCGGCGCTGTTGTACACTGCTGTGTTTGGTACTTTCGTTTATTTTATGGTGAATTTTTATGGCTCCAAAGTGGCGGGGCGCTTGGATACGGACAAAGAAAAAAATGCAGAGTCACCTACAGGCAGTCATCACGCCAGCAGTGAAAAAGATGCAGCACAGCCGGTCCCCAAATCTACAGACAAATAGCTGTTTTGGCTTAATGGCGCTGTTGTTGTCGGCCTGCGAAATTCCCAACGCCAATGAACCACTGGTGTATCCTGATGCCGATTCAGCATCAGCGAAACTTTATCAGGCAAAATGCGCCAGGTGTCATAATGCACCGCAGCCTCATGCACACACTGCACAGGCCTGGCCTGCCATTTTGCAGCGAATGCAAATGCGTATGATAACCAAAGGGGCGATACCATTGAATAAAGATGAATTGAGCGAAGTGCTGGACTATCTTCAGCGTCATGCTGCACTGGTGGATTCAAAATGAAACGAAGCCCGTCTGTTTTTTTTATTCCTTGTTTTAAGAAGCTGTTTTTTATTGTTGTGTTTGTGGGACTGTTGTCTGCCTGTTCCACTGAGCAATCGGTCATTCTAGGCCCACAACAATGGCAGGATCTGGGCTTTCAGGTGGAAGCGCGTCCCAGTCCTTTGCGAGTGGGCATGAATGAATTTATTGTTGTTGCCAGCCGTGGGAAATACAAACCCGGTGTGGGGCTTGTGGTGATGTTGCGAGTGAGCGAAAATGAAGAATGGCGACAGGCAATCCAGGATGGCTATACCGGCGTGTATCGTCGTGCTGTGAAAGTGGATGACCCTGCAACACAATCTTTGTCAGTCCATGTGCGGCGAGTGAAAGGTGATAATGAAGGTGACGAAACGGTGCTGCTTTTTCCGTTGAATCAAAAGCGGGCGGTGCAATAGCGCTGGCGGCCCTTAAAAAATTTATTGACGGGTCTTCTCTGCTTAGAAATGGAAATTAAATAACTTATACAAGTGGCGCTCTGATTTGGTCCGTATTCGTTCGTTCTTCAATCACAAAAACTCGAAATATACCCATAGTGTTTGGGATTGAGGTCTCAATGTGTGTCATATTTATTTCGTGGCCAGGCAAAATGGCGCGGAATAGTCATTTTATTGCACGCCATTTTAACGCCGCCATGGAATCAATAGGGCGTGCCGTTAGGCCTAAATCTCAATCGCTATGGGTATAGAACAACTATTCCTGCACTTTTGTTCAATCAGAACGAACGAACAAAGACAGACTAAATCTGCGCGCCAAATCGGGATATTATTTCGTGCGCATCCCTAAACGGCGACTACTGCGCCAGCGCCGCAATAATAAAATGCGCTCTCCACCACGGGCATCGCAGCAGGTTGGGCAGGTGAGGTACGCTAAATACATTTCTTTGGGCATGCGGCCACTGTCCAACAACAGCATTTGTTGTTCGCGCACGCTCGTACGCAGGGTGCCAATGCCGCCCTCGTGTAAAAACCCCTGCAATTGAAAGTCAGCGGGCAGATGCAAAAAATGGCGTGAAGGTGATTCGCCTTTCTCCAGTAATCGGATTATCTTTCCGCGCAGCCAGCCGGTGCGTGTTAATGCAAAACCGGGCCAGCGTTCGCGTAATTCCAGTTGCTCAATCTCGTTTTGCTGGCGTTGCTTGTAAGTTTCATACGACAACGGCATATGCAGGAAGCTGGCGATAGGCAAAGCGTGTGCGGTGTGGTGAGCCAGGTCAATGTCCTGTTTGTGCCAGTCGGGGTATTCGCCAGGGCAGCCACATTCCAGGATCATGACGGTTTTACGGAACTCAACTTGCGGATTTTACGGAAAGTCAAAAAGACATTGGCAAAGTAGAGCCAGAAACCAATGCCCATGATGGTGGAGACGGTGGCAATGGTAGGACCGTAAAAGCGATGGATGTCATCTACTGAATCAGGGTCTTCCAGCAGGGCGATGCCTTCAAGAATGCCAAAGGTCATCAGGGTGCTGTAAAAACCAGCAATACCGAGGCTGGTCCACCAGAGGGTGTGTTGCACCAAACGTTGTGAATAGAGGCGAACCCCCCCCATTCTGGGTAACAGATAATACGAGGCTCCCATAAGAAAAATGACGACACCACCAATAACGTTGATATGAGCATGAGCCAGAGGATCGATGAGGTGGCCAGGACCGCCGTAAGGGCTGCCGATGCTGTCCAGCCATGCGCGTATCGGGCGGATCACTTGCAATACACCATGCACCGTACCGATGAACAGGCAAAGTGCGGATACCATCAGGTATTTAACAAGATAGGCGTCATCCTCTGTAGGGGGGGGCAGTTTTTCTGGTTGATGTGACGTTTGCATAGAGTACAACTGTGTTATGTGGAAGAGCAGGATGCACATAGCATGCTTAAGTAGTGCAGTGATTTTTTATGAATACTGAGCACGGGTATTTTTTTATGTGCGCATAGAAACCACACAAAAAAGCCCGGGAAATCCGGGCTTTTTTGTGTTCGGGGCTAAGAGCCCCGTATTTGTTTTATTTCTTGCGAACTTTAGCAGCAGCGTCACATCCCATACCACCTAACATAGTGGTGGAGATAAGAATGACCAAAAATACAGTGATTGGTACGAGAATAGCCATCAAAAATCCTCCTCAGGATTCCGCCCCTCATAGGAGGTTCGGTATAAAAATCAACCTTGAGTCTACCCAATTGGCAGGGGCTGCGCAAGTTCCAATAACCGTGGAAAGACCGGGTATTTATGGTGAGTCTATTGTCATGAGCAAAAGTGTAACAGGAGACAAAAGAACCCGTTGTATCAGGCGCTTTGGGCCATCAGGTGCTCATATTTGGCGCGCAGCTCATCTTGGGATTCTTCGTGGGCAGGGTCCAGTGGGATGCAGTCTACCGGACAGACATCTACGCATTGCGAGGTGTCGTAGTGGCCGACACATTCGGTGCATAAATTTGGGTCGATCTCATAGATTTCTTCGCCCTGAGTGATGGCCCCATTGGGGCATTCGGGTTCGCATACATCGCAGTTGATGCACTCGTCAGTAATAATTAAAGCCATATCGGAAAACTCACAAACGGTATTGGTGTTAGAAGTACTTAGCTTAAGAATTTTACCGCAATTTACGTGTGAGTTCATCCCTGATTTTTTCATGGACGAAGGGGGTAACATCACCACCCAAAGTGGCAATTTCCCGCACCAGGCTTGCAGAAATATGGGAATATTGCTCGGCAGGCGTCAGAAACAGGGTTTCTACATCCGGTGCCAGTTTGCGGTTCATGCCAGCCAGTTGGAATTCATAATCAAAATCAGATACAGCGCGCAGGCCGCGCAGGATGATCCGCGCTTGTTTTATTCGGGCGAATTCCACTAACAGGCCGTCGAAGGAACAGATTTCCACATTGTCATATCCCGCCAACGCTATGTGTGCCAGTTTCAGACGTTCTTCCAGTGTGAATGTTGGCTGTTTGCCAGGGTTAGCGGCCAGGGCGACGATTACTCGGTCAAACAACCGGGTAGCGCGTTTCACCAGATCGGAGTGACCATGGGTAATGGGGTCGAAGGTGCCGGGGTAGATGACTGTACTTGTTGTAGTGGTTGGCATAGGGGCTGGTGTGAGAACCGGAGCAGACATGCGGCGATTGTCGCACGAATTTACGTTTGACGGGTCGCTAGTCGATAGGTGATTTGTCCGGCCGTTTTTTCCCGGTCAATGTGCCAATGGGAGGGAATATCGGTGATTGGCAGGCTACGCTCGTTTTCCAGATAGATGCGTGCATTGGGTGTGAGCCAGCCTTTCTCCTCCAATAATTGTGTGCAAGTAGCAATAAGCCCTTTGCCGAAGGGGGGGTCAAGAAAGACCACGTCGTAACGGGTATCGCCGGGACCTTGTTGCAGAAACTGTTCTGTGGGCAAGTGTACGATGGCGGCGGCATCACAGGACAGGGTGCGCAGGTGTGCCTCTAATTGCTGCGTGGCTGTGGCTGATTTTTCCACCAGCACAGCGCGGGTGGCACCCCGTGAGAGGGCTTCCAGCCCTAATGCGCCGCTGCCAGCAAACAGATCCAGGCAGCGGGCACCCATGATGTCATGTTGTAACCAGTTGAACAGGGTTTCACGTACCCGGTCCGGGGTGGGGCGTAGACCCTCGACATCGGGGAAGCCCAGCTTGCGGCCACGCCATTGGCCACCGATGATGCGCAGGCGGTTATTCTGCCTGCGTGGCGATTGGGCGCGTTTGCTCAGGCCAGTTCCTCCAGCCAGTTACGCGGATGTAGAAAACCCTCGTAGAGTTTGGCTTCGGGGCTGCCTGCCTCTGGCTTCCAGTCATAACGCCATTTCACCAGTGGTGGCAGTGACATGAGGATGGATTCGGTACGACCGCCAGTCTGTAAACCAAACAGTGTTCCGCGATCATAAACCAGGTTGTATTCCACGTAACGACCACGACGGTATAACTGGAAGTCGCGCTCTCGCTCGCTGTATTCGGTATTTTTACGGCGGGCGACAATGGGCTGGTAGGCTTCTAAATAATGATCCCCCACACTTTGCATAAACTTGAAACAGTGTTCGAACCCACCTTCGTTAAGGTCATCAAAAAATAACCCGCCTACACCACGGGTTTCGTCGCGATGTTTAAGGAAGAAGTATTCGTCACACCATTTTTTGTAACGGTCATACACATTGTCACCGAAGGGATCGCAGGCTTTTTTGGATACCTGATGCCAGTGCAGCACATCTTCTTCAAACGGATAATAAGGCGTAAGGTCGAAGCCGCCACCGAACCACCAGAT
>VAPK010452224.1_pt1 | contig 13533 bp, 9 predicted proteins | sample 3395031 | NCBI WGS metagenome assembly VAPK01 (sample SAMN08290443, study PRJNA428436) | hydrothermal vent metagenome | isolation source: Deep-sea hydrothermal vent chimney 1 | place: Pacific Ocean: Juan De Fuca Ridge | reverse complement strand
GTATTGTATTGTTTTATGGAAAAGAAGGTGATTATAACTTTATTTGCTACTTTGCTTTTATTTGGATTTGTTAATTTAGTTTTTGTTAATTATTTTGGTTTTCTACTTTCTCCGGTGGCGATTACTGGTCATGTTGTTAATGATAGTGGTATTGTGCAGGTTTTTATTAATCAATTATTAAATGTCAATATTTATTCTCCGGAGAATATTACTTATAATTTTAACAAAGGAGATTTGTATATTATTCCGTTGAATGTTAGTGCGGATTTTAATGTTGAGCCAGTTGATGGATGGAGATATTGGCTTTATGACTTAACACATGATATTTATGTTGAAGATGGTACTCTTTTTACTCCAAATAGTTCCATTAGTGCTGTAAGGTGGGGAAATTTATTGACGGTGTCTGCTTTGTCTGACCAGGGAGAGTGGGTAAATAAGAGTGTGGTCTTTGAGGTTAATGTTTCTAACTCGGCTCCTATTATTGAAAATTTTAGTGATCCTCTGTTCACCTGCGAGGGAGAATCGTTGGACTATAAATTTACTGTTACAGATATTGATGAAGATGATGTTGTTGGGGATATTTCTCCTAAGAATCCGTTTTATTTAATTTCTCAAGGTAGAATTGGTGTTAATAATTCTTTTGATATTGTTTCGGGAGTTTTGGATAAAGGGGATGTTGGAAATTATAGTGAGGTTATTTCTGCTATTGATCCCTGGGACGCTATTGATAGTAAGAATATAACTATAGAGGTTATTGAGATAAATAATCTGCCTATTATTAAGGATATCGGGGCGCAGACTGTTTGGCTTAGTGGAGAAAATTCTAAATTTTATTATGTTGTTGATGTTACAGACGTTGAAGATGGGAATACTAAGGATGGAAAATTAAATTTTAGTTTGAATTGGAGTGGTAACGAGAATTTATTTGACATAGGACTTAGTGACGGTATTATGAATTATACGCCCGTTGTTGGACAGGAAGGACATGTTTATGATTTAGAGGTTTGTGTCACCGATAATGCTTTAAGAGTTATTCATGATAATATTAGTTTATGTGCTCCAATGAGTGGGGATTCACATAATATCTGTGATTCCTTTACGTTGACTGTTACTAATGATAATAGGGCACCCGAGATTTTGAGTTATAGTCCCATTAATGACACGTTTAAAGTTTCTGGAGATAAAGATGTGAATTATTCTGTTGAAGTTTATGATGCGGATGGCACAATTCCGGATATTGATTGGTATGTAGATGATGTTAGAATTGAACATAATGAAAATATTTCCAAGGATAGTTTTATTTATAAGTTTGGGTGTGATGTTTCTGGTGCTCATAAAGTTGAGATTGTTACTAGTGATGGATTGCTAAATGATAGTCATGAATGGTTTGTTGATGTTAGTCGAGTTGCTTGTCCTATCTTTACCCATGATGGCGGTGGCGGTGCTGGTGGGGATTTTTGCGTTGAAAATTGGGTTTGTGATGATTGGAATATTTGTCAGAATGTGAAGCGAACTTTTGATTCTGGTATGATGTCTTTGGAAGACTATTCCGTTGCTAAGGATTCTTGTTCTCAGAACAAGGAGGATGATGAGAGATTTTGTGGTTTTCAGATTACTAAATGTTATGATTTAGCAAAATGTGAGAGGGCGGATCCTATTATACCTAAGCCGCTTGAAAGGCAGTTTTGTTATTTTACTGAAAATCCGGGGTGTAATGACGGTATTACTAATTGTCATGACGGTGCATGTGAGGTATTGGCGGATTGCGGGGGACCTTGTTCTCCTTGCCCCACTTGTAGCGATGGAAAACAAAATCAGGGTGAGGATGGGGTTGATTGTGGAGGACCTTGTCCTTTTATGTGTGAGCCAGAAGTTCCTTTTGCTAAAATTAGTAATGTTTTAATAATTATTTTAATTATTTTAATTATTATTATTTTATGGATTTTATTGAGGCTGTTTTTGTTTTGGAAGAGAAGGAACAAAGATAGCGAGTCTCCTGTTCATGATTAAACGAAGGGTTTAAATACTTTTAAAAGTATTTTGTTAGTATAAAATAAGGGTAAGAAAGGTATTTTAAAAGTATATGGCAGAAACGATATTTAGAGATAATAGCATACAGACGGGACATAGGATTAAGATTCCCAAGGCGATTGTTGACACTTTGGGTTTGAAGATAAAACAAAAGATTGAGATTCGGTTTGATGCTGAAAAGGGGACGATGGTGGTGGTTACAAAATGAGGACTGTGGAATATGTTGGATTTTTGCGATTTTTATTTATTGTAATTATGATTGGAATGGTTGTTTTGGTGGGAGCGGTTCCTTCTTGGGATGGAACTCCTTGGGATAATGTTAGTTATTGGAATGAAAATAATACGGATGCATCTAGCTATAATTTCAGTGTGTTTGTCCTTAATGCTTCAGATTCTTCTGTTCCATTGAGTTTTGTATTTGGTTCTGGCATTAATATTAGTTCTAGTATTTATGGCTCTAAAGAGGCGTCCTTTTTTGATTGGATTTCTCTTGATTCTGGTACGGGTATATTATTAATTAATTCTACTAGAGACAACTTGACAGGTATGTATAATATTACTACGGATGTTTATTATAATGACCCAGCAGAGAGTATCGGAGCTAAGACCTTTAATTTTATAATTAATGCTACAAATGATGCTCCTAATTTCACGGATTTGAATTCAACTTATGATTTTCCACAAGATAAAGGGAGTTATTATATTGTTCATGCTGTTGATGAAGAAAAACAATATCCTTTAAATTTTAATTTAACTTTTATTAATAATTGTACTCATGCGGCTTGGTCTGGGAAAGTTGATGGGGAAAATTGTAGCATTTTTAATTTAAGCAATACTACAAATACTTCTACAATTTTTGATTTTTCTCCTGGATTTAATGATGTTGGAACTTATTGGGCGACATTTAATGTTAAAGATTTTAATGGAACTTGTCCTAGTCCTTATTGTGATGCTTCTAGTTATGAGTTGAATCAAAGTAGTGATACTTATCTTTTGACATTTAATGTTTATTCGATGCTTAGTGTTAATGTTTCTAATTGTACTGGTGCCTCCATTACTGAGGGTGATACTTTTAATTGTACAATCAATATTACTACCAGGGGTGAGACTGATAGCTTGGATTTTTCTAGTTATGCGTTTTTTAGCAGTAATTCTGCTATGGCTTATGATGAGAGTAATAGAGATTGGTTTTATGCAAATTATAGCAATAATGCTTCTAATTTTTTCTATAGTTTGCCTATTTCAGTTACTCCATTAAAGAAAGAGGTTGGTAATTGGACGATTAATTTTAGTGTTGAGGATTCTGATAATTATGATATTAAAGTTGGGCAAATCAAACTTTTTGTAAATTATACAGAGTCTCCAGTTTTTTTAGATCCTATTTCTAATGTTACCTTGTATGAGAATAAAAGTTTCTATCTTAAGGCTTATGATGATGATTTATTGATTTATGACACTAGTGTTAAGGATGAGGTTTTGACTTTTGCTTCTAATACTAGCTGGGTTCGTCCAGGTGTTGGTGTAGAAATTTCTGGTAATAATTATTCTACTTCAACTATAGATATAGATCACACTCAGGCACTTAATACGCTAGGAGAAGGAAATTATAGTGTAAATATTAGTGTAAATGATAGTGTTGGAAATTTAGCATGGAAAATTTTTGTTGTACAAATTATTAACGAAACGGCACCGGTGTGGAATGCAAGTTTAGATAATCCTGTGATTTTGAATTTAACGGAAGGACAGGCTTTCTCGTATAATGTTAGTGTTAATGTGAGTGATCCAAATGAGACGATTAGTTTTTATTATGAAAATATGACTGAAGAATTTTGTTCTTTGACTCCCAGTAATTTTAATTCTAATGGTTTGATTAGTTTTACTCCTAGTGATTGTGATGTTGGATTTCATAATGTTTCAATTATTTCTAGTAATGGGAAATTAAATAGCTCATGGAATTTTGTGTTTAATATAAGTAATATTTTTGATGCTCCAATTATTAGCCAACTTGTAGGAAAGAATGGTACAACTAACATTATTGCAGAAGGGTCTAATTTTATTATTAAAGAAGGATTAACAATTAATTTTTCTTTAGATATTAGGGATGATGATTTTTTAATCCCAGAAGGACAAAAAAATTATTATAACGAGTCTTTAGTCGTTAATGTGACGTTTGTAAATTCTACGGGAAGTTATTTTAATTTGTTTAATTTCTCATTTTTGGAATTTGGGGGTGTTAGTGGAGAAATCGCTTCATATGTTGCTACATTTGTTCCCGGGGTTGCGGATGTTGGAAATTATACGGTTTTTATGAATATTACAGATGTGGCTGGAAATACTACTAATCAGACCTGGTATTTGAATATTAGTGAGAGCTTAGGTCCTCCTGTTTTATTTAATATTAGTAATATTTCTTTGACAATTAATGATTATCTCAACTTTACTATTAATGCTACAGATGATGAGGATGACTTTAATGGGTTGAATTTGAGTTATTATATTGTTGCCTTAACTCCTGGGTCCCCAAATTTAAGTATTATTGATAAGAGAATTGATTTTAATTTGAGTTCTAATAATTCTTATTCTGGTAAATGGAGATATAATATTAGTGTTATGGATAGTGATGGCATGGTTGATTGGCAAGAATTTTATTTGTCTGTTTATGGCTTTGCATCTCTTGTTTCTCCTATAGAAAATTATTCTTTTAATTTGAAAGAAAATGTTTCGAGTTATTTAAATTTTACAATTAATCATTCTGTTGGGGATAATTTAACCTATGAATTTTGGATTGATAATATGTCTTGCGGTTTTTATAATAATTCTAATTGTAGCTATGGAAATTTAAGTTTGAGGGCAAATGTTAGTGGGTTTGGGAATGGGAGTATTTTGAGTTGGAATTTTGTTCCTAATTTTAGAGATGAGAGTTATGGTTTGGAAAAGAATTTGACGGTGGAAGTTTATTCCAATAGTAGTGCTTTGAGTTTTAACCAGAGCATGTCTGTTGCTACTAATTTTAGTTTTAAATTGAATATTAGCCATACGAATGCGCCGATGCGTGTGATTGCCCCCATTGGTATTTTGCAGACAGATTATAATAGCAATATAAAATTTAATTTAAATGGGTATTTTGAGGATGAAGATGTAAGTGATCCTTATTATTTACAAAATGTGACTTTCATTAAATCTTCAGGAGATGGAGATATCTTTCTTACTCATTCTAGTGGGTGGGATATTCAAATTGGCACTACTTTAAAGACTGTTCATAATGGAATTCTTTATATTAAGGGTAGTGATAATTTAACCTCAGACACTAGTGAGATAATTCAAGTTAAATTTACTGAGCCTCAAGTTATTGTCTCCCATTCTAGCGGAGGTGGTGGATCTACTACTGTTAAATTTTATTCTTTGAGAATTATTGTGCCGGAAGATGTAATTGTTTCCGATCAGAATTTCATTGATGTTCCGTTTGCTCTTGAAAATGCTGGGAATGTTGATTTGAATGGTATAGATTTATCTAGTCAGGTTTTATATAATAATGAATTTGCCGATGATGTTAGCGTTAAGCTGGGGGCGGATCATCTTGATTCTTTGAAGGCTGGCGAAAGGAAGAATTATACTATGAGAATTTTGGCTGATACTAATAGATCGGGTAAATATAAGGCTACTCTTTTTGCTAATATTACTTCTCCTAAATTCCAGGATTGGGGGGATTTTTTTATTGACCTAAGGAGAACGAATGAGAGTGAGGCGGAGAAATTATTGGTTTTTACTTCCAAGATGATTGCCGATAATCCTGAATGTTTAGAATTAACTGAAGTTTTTCGTCGTGCACAGGATGCATTTAGGGCTGGAGATAAAGCTAAGGCAATGAGTTTAGCAGAAAATGTTAGTAATGCTTGTGAAGACGCCATTTCTGCTAATGCACAAGTTAGCTATAAGGTTGAGGGATTTGTTGCAAGGAATGTTTATTATATTTCTTTTGCAACTCTAATGATTTTTTTTATAGGATTTATTTTTTATGTTTATAAAAGAGTAAGGTTTAATAAATCTGCGGAGGATGTATATGTTAGGTAAAGTGCATATGAATGCATTTTTTATATAGAGGTGTTTGAGATTGTATCGGGTAATATGAAGATGGTTAAGAAAAAAAAGATTGATGTTTTGGGAATGTTGGCAGAAATTGAGAAAGAAATGGGTGTTATAATTGTTGGACAGAGAGAGATTATTCATGGTATTTTGCGGGCTGTTCTTTGTAATGGGCATGTTTTAGTTGAGGGTGTTCCTGGTACTGCGAAAACCTTGATTGTTAAATCTATGGCGACTATTTTAGGATGCAAGATGAAAAGAATTCAGTTTACTGTGGATTTGTTGCCTACGGATATTACAGGGATTATGAGTTATACTCCTGAGAAGGGGTTTAAGGTTGAGAAGGGTCCTATTTTTACAAATTTTGTTCTAGCTGATGAGATTAATCGTAGTCCTCCTAAGACTCAATCTGCTTTATTAGAGGCTATGCAGGAGAAGGAGGTTACTATTGCTAAAGAGACGCATACTTTACCTAAGCCCTTTTTTGTTATGGCTACAGAAAATCCGGTAGAGAACAGTGGGGTTTATACTTTGCCTGAGGCTCAAATAGATCGGTTTTTGTTCAAATTGTTAATTGATTATCCTAAGCCACATGAAGAGCAAGGTATTTTAAGTAAAAATACTACTACTAAAACCTTTGAAAGTTTTAATTTAAAGGCCATTTTGAATTCTGATAAAATTGTGGAATTGCAAGAACAGGTTAAGTTGGTTTTTACTTCTGAAGTTATTGAGGAATATATTGTTAAGATTGTTGGAGAGTCACGTAATAAGAGTTGGGAATTTGGTAAATATATTTCTTATGGGGCTTCTCCTAGGGCTTCAATTGCGCTTTATATTGCGTCTAAGGCTGAAGCATTGATGCAGAATAGAGATTATGTTACTCCTGAAGATGTTAGGGAGGTTATTTATCCTGTTTTAAGACATAGGATTATTCTGAATTATGAGGCAGAAGCTGAAGGAATAACTACGGATAAAGTAATCAAACATATTCTTAATAGAGTAAGTGTGCCGTAATAGAGTTAATTAAACAATGTTAAATATACAAAAATATTTTTAACAAGGATATAGAGTAAGGTTAATAAGTCTAAAGTTCTTTGTTATTTTAAGATGGTGAGTGATTCGGGTAAAGGTAAATTTGTTTTGAATTTTCCTAGGGCTATTGCTGAGTTTGAGAATGCGATGCAGAAATTTCCTGTGAAGAAGATTTTGTATAAGAATATTTTTAGAGGTAAAGGTTTAGAGTTTGATTCTTATCGTGTTTTTCAGCCGGATGATGATGCAAGTTTGATTGATTGGAAAGCGACACTGAGGTCTAATCAGATTTTGGCGAAGAAGTATATTGAAGAAAGAGAGTTGAATGTTTATTTTTTGGTTGATGTTTCTAATAGTATGTTGTTTGGTTCTGGGGATAAATTGAAAGCTGAATATGCTGCTGAGTTTGTGGCGTCACTTGCTCATTTGGTTTTGGGTTCTGGGGATAAGATTGGACTTGTTATGTTTAGTGATGAGGTTGTTAAAATTTTGCGTCCTGCTAGAACTAAAAATCAGTTTGCTTTGTTTACTAAGTTTTTGGGAGATTCTAGTTTATATGGTGGTGGTTTTGATATTAATAAGGCTATTAGTCATGTTTTACAGACGGTTAAGTCCCCTTATACTATTTTTATTTTAGTTTCTGATTTTATTAGAACTAAAAAAAAAAGCTTAGATGATTTGAGACTTATGGGAAGTAGGTTTGAGAGTTTGGCTGTTATGATTAGGGATCGTTTTGATGAGGATCTCCCAGATGAGGGTTATCAACTTGCTGTGCAAGATCCTTATTCTGGGAAGCAGATGATTTTGGATCCAGGAATTGCTAGAGAAAAATATCGGAAAAATGTTATTAAACAGAAATTATTAATTAGAGATATGATGAGGAAGTCTAGGATTGATTTGCTGGAGTTAATTACTGATAAGAGTTTTGTTATTTCTGTTTCTAGTTTTTTGAGGGGTAGATCTATGGGGTCACGAATATGAAGCAAAAATTAGATAGTTTTACGATATTTGATTTACGATATTTGATTTTTGGCGATAGCTTTCTTTGCGGTCTCAAGTGGCATGGCGTCTGTTATCCTAGATTATGTGGTGGAGGGTTTTAATGGGGCTAGTTTTTCTTTATCCTAAGTTTTTGTCCTTTCTTTTATTGGTCCCATTTTTTGTCTTTGTTTATTTTTTTGGATTAATTTATAATAAAAAGAAAGCGATTTTGTTTTCTAATTTTGAGGCTATGGAGAGGTTTTATGACGTTGAATTTTTTTCCAAGAATTTTTTTGCGTTGTATCTTAATATGATTGTTTTAATTTTATTGGTTTTATCATTGGCAGGTACGGGTGTTTCCTTTACTGCTGATACCTCTGTTTTTTCTTATGTAATCGCTGTAGATTCTTCTAGTAGTATGTCTAGTAATGATGTTTATCCTAGTCGTCTTGATGCTGCTAAAGCGGGTGCTAAGAAGTTTGTGGATTTGTTGCCAGTGGGTGTCGAGGTAGGAGTTTTGGAATTTTCTGGAGATGCTAGTGTTTTGCAGGTTTTGAATAGTAATAAATTTAAAGTGAATATGGCAATTGATTCTATTAATTATGGAGAAGTTCAGGGAACCAATATTTATAATTCTTTAATTGCTGCAGATAAATTATTTGGGGATAGGCAGTTAAAATCTGTTATTTTAATTAGTGATGGACAGTTAAATACGGGGGATGTTCCTAGAATTATTAAATATATTGAGAGGAATAAATTAACTGTTAACACGGTAGCTGTAGGTAGTAAGGCGGGAGGTGTTACTGGATTTAATACTATATCCAAGGTGGATGAAGATGTTTTGAAGTCTTTGGCATTTAATTCTGGGGGTGAGTTTTTTAGAGTTAGAGATGTTAAAGATTTTGATTTGTTATTTGATACTCTAATGAATAAAGTATCTAAAAAGGTTACGGTGGATTTGAGTTTTTATTTTTTAATTGCTGCAATCGTTATGCTTACACTTTTATGGACTTTGCATAATTTACGTTTTAAGGTTCTGCCTTAATTTTTAGCGACTTATTTTTTGTTTTATATGTTTTGCAATTATCCGTTTTGTCTAAGTTTATTGAAAATTAAAATTGTTGATTTTTTGGTTATATTTATAATTGTGCCTTATAAAAATTTCTATTGACTTCTTCTTTTGGGACAAATGGTTCCCATGGGAGAAATTTTTGAAACCAGCCTTCTTTTTTTGGAGAACCCGCGATTGCTTCTGCAAGGTTTTTGATTTCTTTTGATATACTGTTGGTTGAATCTAGAATAGAGATGGGGGTTTTTTCATGTAGGGCTTGTGCCATTTTTTTGTGGTCATGAATTTTTGCTAGAACTGGAATATTGGAGATTTTTTCTATTTCTTTAAGATTGTATTCGTGGCGAGGGGATCTTATTCTATTTACAATTATTCCTTGGATTGGGGTTTTTTGTTCCTGTGCTATTTTTGCGGCTTTGAGGGTTGTATGAAGTGTTACATGGTCTGGAGATGTTACTAGGAATATTTTGTCTGATGCTGCGATTATTGGTTTTAGTTCTTCGTAATTTGGGGAGGTGTCTAGGATTATGAAGTCGTATCTTGTTTTGTATTTTTCCAATATTTTTTTTAGTTTGTATGGATCTATTTCTTTTTGGTAGTTTAGGGAAGAGGGTATTATGTCAATTCCATGTGCTTCATATATTGCATTTTGAAGAAGAGTTTGTCCTGAAAGAGAGTCTTGGAGATTGTAATCTTTGGTTAGGTCGAGGTATAGTCCTATATTTGGTGCTGAGAAGTTGGCGTCGACTAGGAGGACTTTTTTGCCGAAGTGCTTGGCCAGAGATATGGCGGTTTCTAGGGCTAGGGTTGTTTTTCCTACTCCACCTTTGATTGATACGAAACTTAGAATGTTTGTCATTTTTATCACCTAGTGTTGATGATGTTAGGGTTGTATATAAGGGTTTTGGGGGAGAAAAGCAGAGACTGGGAATCGAACCCAGGATCAGCGGGTTGCAGCCGCTTGCCTTACCGCTTGGCTATCCCTGCATAAATATTTGAGATAAGGAATTCTTTTAAAGTTAACTACAGGGTATATTTTTTCAATACACAATTATCAGGAGTATGATGATTAGGAAAGTCCATAATATTTCCCTTAGTTAAAACTATATCTAATACTTTCAAAAAATTACTATGACTACACAAAAGTATTTTTGAATTTTTGTCAAAATTTTTAATGATATATTCAACGAATTTTTTTGCCCTTTTTTCTACATCTATTTCAGATTCTCCGTTTAAGGGAATCCATCTAACAGCATTTTCTCTAGACTTTTCTTTAATTTTTTTAAGATTTAACATAGTTTCCCCACTTAAATCTCCCAAATTTCTTTCAGTTACTAAATCCAAGGTTATTATCTTTGGTTTAATTTTTAAATTATTAAGGTATGGCTGAATTGTTTGAAGAGTTCTTTTCATTGGACTTAAAATAATTATATCGAAATCATGTTTCTTTAGTTCTGACATTAGCTCTGTAGCCTGAGTTTCCCCTCTTTTTGTTAGATTGTCATAATGTCCAACCATTATAGAAGCAGCAATTTTTTCTTTATTAGCTGTAGTCTCCCCGTGCCTTATTACATTTAATTCCATTTTAGAATTACGCTCCGGGCAGGATTTGAACCTGCGACTTTCTGCTTAGAAGGCAGACACTCTATCCATGCTGAGTTACCGGAGCCTAGAATTAGATGTTTGAGTTGATTTTTAAGTTTGTTGGCAAAGAATAAAAAGTCCTTTTTGGTTGATATGTTATGGCAGAGAGAATAGGTTTGACATTTTTGGGGACTGGTTCGGCGATTCCTACCAAAAGGCGGAATCATCCGGCGATGTTGTTGAGGTATAAGACTGAGAATATTTTGGTTGATTGTGGAGAGGGGACGCAGAGGCAATTTCGTAAGGCGGGGATAAATCCTTGTAAGATTACGCGTATTTTGATAACGCATTGGCATGGGGATCATGTATTTGGGTTGCCTGGGATTTTGCAGACTTTGATTTTGAATGGGTATAATAGGAAGTTGGAGATTTATGGTCCACGGGGGACTAAGGCTTGGGTTCGGAAATATTTTGATTTGGTTGGTCGCAATATCGAGAAATTGGATGTTGTTATTAAAGAGGTTAAGGATGGAATTGTCTTTGATGCGGGTGAGTATTTTGTTGAGGCTAAAGAGATGGACCATGATTGTCCGGCTGTTGGGTATTCTTTTGTTGTTAGGGAGAAAGAGAGGTTAGATAGAGAGAAGTTGAAGAAATTGAAGATTCCGAATTCTCCTTTGATGGGTGAGTTGGCTAAGGGTAAGGTTGTGGAGATTAATGGAAAGAAGGTTGATGGAAAGAAGTTGCTATATAAGGAAGATACACGGAAGATTGCGTTTGTTATGGATACTCGGTATAATGAGAATGCTGTGAAATTGGCTAAGGGTGCGGATTTGTTGGTTTGTGAGGCTACTTTTTCCAAGGAAGAGAGTGAAGAGTTACTTGGGAATCGGGCGCATTTGAGTTCGGTTGAGGCAGCTAAGATTGGGAAGAAGGCTAAGGTTAAGGGTTTAGCTTTGGTTCATTTGTCTCAGCGGTATGAGGGGATTCCTAAGGTTATTTTGGAAGAGGCCAAGGAAGTTTTTGGAGATGTTATAATCCCTGAAGATTTGGATAGCGTTGAACTTTAATTTCTATCGGTTATTTCTTGGTAAAAGATTTTCTCATGTGCGTTTGCACACATCGAAAATTTTTACACTGCGAACTAACCTGATATAAATCAAAGTTGTTAGTTGATTTTTATTTTTTATTTCCCATCCACCAAAATATCCAAATTATTAATCCTGTTTGTATTATAGGTGGGAATGTTTGCCAAATTTCACTTAATCCATTCGTTAGAGAATTTATAAAATTGAAAATTTCTTGCCATCCTGCAATTAAGGATAAAAATATTCCGATTCAAGAAAGTGCTTTGGTTTCCATTTTAAATACATTTATGTTTATTTATATGTTTAGGACAAAAATATTTTTTACACTTACTTACACAATCTTTACATAATCTATATCCCGCTAAGAGTCCCAGTTAAGATGATATCCACTACACAATGCAACTATTTTGGCATTCATTTTTTTACAGTTAGAACAAGTCCTACTTTCTTCATCCATAACTTTAGATTTCCAATCTTCTGCGGAAAGAGTATTCTTAATCTCTTTTTCATATTTTTCTTTCTCTTTATAATAACCCATAATTAAAATAAAAATAAGATAATTTATAAAGTTTTTGAAAATCCAATTGGGGAATTTGAAAATAAATTTATTTAAAATTAGTTTTTTTCTACTGTCCAAACTAATAATAAATTTTCTGAGAAGCCAAAAGCCCGAGCTAAAATGAAGGGCGAATGCTCAAATTTAGTTAGCTGAAGGTGAGATGAAGACGATTGTGTCGCCTCGAAGGAAAGTTAAGCCGTAGCTTGTTGTCTGTTCTCCGTTCTCTACTTCTTTAGCACCTTCTAAAACCACGTTGATGTGGATGTCGAAAGCTAGAAGTGTTCCGACAAATTGCTTGCCAGACTTCAGCTGAACTAAAATCTCTTTACCTTTTGCTGAATTCAGCAAATCCAAAGGTCTATCGATTCCGTTTACCATTAGTTTGGATGATTATTTTAGTTTTTAACCCTTTAGGTGTCTCTGGTGAAATAAAGTTTGAGTGATTTTTTGCCCTCGTAAGCTTTTTATATTAGATTGTCTTTGGCTTATGATGAGGTGTATGTTATGATTTCGTTGATGTCGGATTCTCGTGTGGCATTTTTAATATGGTTTATTATAGCTGCTATTGTTATTGCTGCAGTTTTGATTTTTATAGAGGTTCGATTAAAGAAAAAAAGAGCTCGGGATATGGTCAAGGAAAGAGAACAGACTCCGATTGATAGAATGAATATTTTTCTAAGTAGAGATGTTGGTGTTAGGGAGAAGTTAGACATTATAGGGAAAACTGCTAAGGATCATTTTAAAGAAGAGTATAATTTGGATAGTAAGTTGGATTATGGAGAATTGGATAAAGAATTTGAAGATAGGGGAATGAAGCTTGAAGTTACGTTTTGTAAAAATATGTTTGAAGCATATTATTCTAATCATGAATTAACTGAAGAAAAAATTAAGGCTCTTGCAGATGCTCTTTCTAAAATATATAGACATAAGATTATTTTTAATAATGTTGCTGCTCCTGGATTCTTAGATAGGTTTTATGGATTCCTAGATAGTGCTGGCGTTAAGATAACTAAAGGGATTGAAAAACATGTTAATATCCGAAATGAAAGACTAGAACGAAATGCTCGTGTGTCTGTTAGGCAAGAGCATGAGTTGCTGAGTTGGGT
>VAPK011087427.1_pt1 | contig 13535 bp, 8 predicted proteins | sample 3395031 | NCBI WGS metagenome assembly VAPK01 (sample SAMN08290443, study PRJNA428436) | hydrothermal vent metagenome | isolation source: Deep-sea hydrothermal vent chimney 1 | place: Pacific Ocean: Juan De Fuca Ridge | reverse complement strand
CCTATTTTTCTTAGTGCGTGTTTAACCCTTGCCGCATGCAGCAAGGATGATGGCTCGCAACAAAAAAATTCCTCGCCTACGGCGTCACAACTTACGTTACAAACAAAACAAACTGCGCCAACGATAACCGGCATGGTCTACATCCCAGCAGGGGAATTTGTAATGGGCAGTAATGATGTTGATGCAAGTGGTAAATCCGAAGAATTCGGGTTTAACGAACCCTGGTATTTGAACGAACATCCACAACACACGGTTTTTCTGGATGCATTTTATATTGATAAAAATGAAGTCACCAATGGGAATTATAAATCTTTTCTGCTGTTAACTGGTCAATACAATACAGAGCAAATAAACGATATCCTGAAAAAATTTAACCTGGCAGAAAGCAAAGAACCTTTGAGGAACGTCAATTGGCACGATGCTAGCAGCTTCTGCAAAATAATAGGAAAGCGATTGCCTACTGAGGCAGAGTGGGAAAAAGCAGCACGTGGACCTGATGGACTGGAATTTCCCTGGGGCAATGAATGGAAGCCTGACTACCTAAATGCCGGCGGTGAAGAAATTGATGTGATGCCAGTAGGGTCATATGAAAAAGGCAAATCTCCTTACGGCGTATACGATATGGCAGGCAACCTAATGGAATGGGTTGAAGACTGGTACCAAGCATACCCTGGCGCGGATTATAAAAGCCCGCGCTATGGCAAACAACGAAAAGTGGCTCGTGGCGGTAGTTGGGGTGGCATCGGCCATTACGTGATACCTCATTATTTCCGTACGGCGTATCGATATAATTATCCTGCGGACAAGGCTTTTAATGATATCGGGTTTCGTTGTGCAAAGGATGTATCTAAATAAATTCGTATGCCCCTATTAGCTTTTTTTTTCTACTTTTTATTCAGTGCCTCTGCCCTGGCAAAAGAAAACAATACCACTATAGAAATTAATTATTTCACAGACAAATTGACTGATGGCACTGATGGCCCTGAAATGGTTTGGATACCCGCGGGTAATTTTACGATGGGCGACATACAAGGCGTTGGATTGGATGATGAAGTGCCGCCTCATAAAATAAATATTAAAAAACGTTTTGCTCTTGGAAAATACCCGATCACATTTTTAGAATATGATTTGTTTTGTGAAAAAACAAACCGTACTAAAGCATATGATCATGGCTGGGGAAGAGGCAAGCGGCCTGTTATTCATATTAACTGGTTAGATGCGATAGCCTATACTGAGTGGTTAAGCCAGCAAACAGGAAAAAAGTATCGCTTACCAACGGAAGCGGAATGGGAATATGCAGCCCGGGCTGGATCGAAAACGAACTACTGGTGGGGAAACAAAATGCTGCCAGGCATGGCATATTGTTTTAAATGCGGTGACACAATAGAAAAAAACCAAACAATTACTGTAGGCCGCTTTCCAGCTAACTCATTTGGACTATATGATGTCGTCGGCAACGTTTGGGAATGGACGGCGTCAAAATGGACTCAAACGTATTTTGGAGAAGAATTAAAACAAATTAACAACAATGAAGTTGTAATTGCTGCTAACCATCTAGAAGCAGCACAACTCGCCATGCGCGGGGGCGCCTGGAACCTCCAGGAAAAATTTAACCGTTCTTCATCTCGGTATTATGGCGCACCGAAGGCGCGTAACATGAACTTAGGTTTTAGAATTGCCCGATCGGAATAAAATTACTCGGCGTAGAAAACAAACCCTACGAAGACAGTAAATTTATTTTGTTCTTGCCACACGAAACCCGACTGTACTCCACGCTTCGTGCGGCAGTATTACGCCTCTATTTGCAGATCGCATATCTACAATAAAATTATACCAGGAACCACCGCGGATAACCCTTACGCCTTCATCAAGCCCTTTATTTGAACTAACCAGCTCACTACCGTCATAGAACCCCACATAGTCTGACGCGACCCACTCCCAAACATTTCCGCTAACATCATATAACCCGAATGGGTTCGCTAAATAGCTGCCCACAGGCACGGTCTCAACTGTACGCCAATGCGCAAAAAAAAACCGACACCTGGCTTGTTGGCAATCGCCGCTGTTACCGTTACCCCACCAGTAGCTCGTTTCAGTGCCACCACGAGCGGCATACTCCCATTCCGCTTCCGTTGGCAAACGGTATTGCTTTTCTGTTTGCTGACTTAACCAATTGATATATGCAATTGCATCACCCCAGGACACACAAACAACCGGGTGATTATCCTTCTGCCGAAAAAGAGGATTATACCATGCGGCTTCTTTTTGCTCATGCCACACGACTTTGCGTGCAATGCAACCATCGTTCAACTCGGCTCTTGTTCGATAACCGGTTTTTTCCACAAACAATCGAAATTCTGCCACCGTCGTTTCATATTTCGCTAACGCAAAGGGCTGTGACATTTTCACCGAGCGAATAGGCTCTTCATCGCCATCTGTCTGGTCGCTACTAATGTTCCCCATACGAAAAATACCTGATGGTATCCACACCATTTCAGGCCCCTGCAGCCCTATATTTAACTTATCTCTAAATACAGAACCGGTATCCGCATCCCAAACAATTTTTACTGTCGTGCAGGCCGTATTTAACGAGAAAAAGACACATAATTGGAGAATTAAATAACATTTATTGAATAAATTTCCAAGCGTGAATATCTTCTCCATACTGGACTACCTTGTCATCACATTCAATTCGCAAAAACGACAAAGGATTATAAAAATGCCAAATCAGGACGCATGAGCCAACTCAGGAAACGGCAAATACTTTTTATTAAAAAACTGCATTGCCACTTCATCCGCAAAAAATCGACCACGTGGTGTCAAGAAAACTTTTTCATCATCTTCACCCAGCAAGCCCAATTTTTTCAGGCGAGCAATTGTGTCGCCAAAAAACGCTTCCACGGTCTCGCCTGTAGCCCGGTTAAATGATTGTTTATGTACAAAACTGTTTTTCAACGGCAAAATAAATCGTCTGCGTATCTCATCATCGTGCGTTCTGACCATCCCGCGATTAACAGATACCTTACCCTCATCCACAAGCTGATAATAATTTTCTAAGTTATCATCACCCACATTGAGCGAAAACACACCGCGCAGGTTCGACCAGGAAGAAACACCGACTCCTATTACATCGGAAAGATGGCAACATGAATCGCGCAAATAATGCGATATATCTTTTTCCTTTTTGGCAAAAATTCGCGTTTGCCGCTCGTCAAATCCATTATCTCTTGAAATAATCAGGCCTAACATTTTCATAACATAGATATCATCAACTTGCGGAAATGTATTCGCTTTTTTATTATAAACTTTTAATATATTCCCCGGCCTGTCACCATGCGGTTTAATACGCAATCGATATAATTGATAACCCTCAATATCCAAAGTAACAGCTTCTTGCATTGTCTCAACCCACTGCAGCAAATTTTGCTCAGGGTAACCATAGATAAGATCAATGAATATATTGTCGATACCCGCTTTACGAATCTGCTCTATGGCCTTCAACGTATCCGCATGAGTGTGAACGCGCCCCATGCGCGCCAATATTGAGTCATCAAATGATTGCACACCCATACTCAATCTATTTACACCGTAATCCTTCATTATTTTTAATTTTTCCAGACCATCTTCACCCAGTATTGTTGTTGGCTCCGGCTCCAGAGAAAACTGGGTACAATTGGTTAAATCAAAATGAGTGGTAAATGCTTTTAAAAATCTCTCCATTTGTTTAGCAGATAAATAGGAGGGTGTACCACCGCCTATCAGTACTGCATCCACCGGAATTTGCTCCATACCCAATTTTGAGCGGTATAAACCCATCTCTTTCTCCAAGTGGTCAAGATAATTATCCACTTCCTCCGGGCGACTTTTGGTTTTTGTAATCCAGTGGCAAAAAGTACAACGTGACGGACAAAACGGTATATGCACATAGGCAATCATAGGATTAGCGGGGCGTTCATTTATCTCGGCAAGAATTGGTTTTTCATCCATTTGCGGATACATTGTCAACGGCGGATAGCCGATAACAGGAAAAAATTTCCCGTCTGTAGGCAGAATGCCAGATGTTTTTACCTTATCAAGGCCCAGTTCACCCAATTCCATCTTAGCTTTTTCAATCCAGTTTTGTACATCCATAATCAACCTTTCAACTTAACGCTTATTATTGCTTAATTTCGGACGTCATCACCAATGCGACTGGTTTCGGCCCGGTATTTATTTCACCCACACGCTGCAAGTCACCATTTACTTTATTTAATCTAAAAATCATAATGTTTCTTGAACCTTCATTTATGACATAGACATAATCCCCTGCAGGGCCAATAACAATATCGACCGGATCTTTACCCACAATCACTTTTTTAGAATTCTTTTTTATCAACCCAGTGGTAGTATCTACCTGATAAATAGAGACAGAACCAGATCCTTTATTTACCACGTAAATAAAGGATCCATCATGCGTTAGAGCGATAGACACCGGTTCTTTTTCTGTCATCGTCGACCCTTCCAAGCTACGTAAACCTCCAGACTGAACATGTATTTCATAAGCCGTCAGTGTATTTGATTCTGCAGAAACAACATATGCGTACCGTCCATTGGGGTCAATCGCCATCGCATTAGCTCCATTTTTTATTTCGACAGGTGAACCAAACTCACTTGCAATCACCAAAGGTCCATCGTCATAATAATTAAAAAATGAAATATCGTTTGTTAGCGCATTTATAATATACGAATTACGCGCAGACGGATGTAATAATAACTTACTAGGTTGGCGTTCTAGTTTATATGGGGACGCGTAATACAGCCCGGTTTGTTTTAGCTCCGTTAAAGAACCGTTAGTCGCATCTATTTCAAAAACAGACATCGTGTTCGATTTAGAATTTAATGTGTAGACATATCTCCCATTGTAATCAACTGCAATTGAGTGGGGCTGTTCGCCAGTTCGATATGGCGAACCAGCAATTTCCTTTAATTTGCCGTCACGTCGGTTAATCATAAAAGCGGAGATGGTGTTTGATTTTAAATTGGCTACATATAAAAATCGATTTAGTGGATCCAGAGCAAGGGATTCCGGTGCCAAACCAGTTTTTGCTTTGGCAATTGACTTAAGCGCCCCTGTTTTATTATTAACTTTATATACACTAACCGAATCTGAATCAAAATCGGCCAGGTAAGCAAAACGTGAGGAAAATTCTACTGGCTTATCACCCATAACAAATGCAATTGACCGGGGACCAGAACGTGCCATTGTGGTCTCACCGATAGACAATACACCCGTTTGCTGGTTCACGGAATAAACCGTGACATGATTACTATCATAATTTGTAACAAAGGCAAAATTCCCGCCCGACTCTACTTCTACTTGAACATTCAGACTTCCTACATTGACAAACGGTGAACCGGGGATAGGCATTAACTCACCCGTGAGCATATCGATGGAGAAACCATATGTGCCGCCAAACCAGTTTGCAACATAGAGAAATTTCCCATTCGGATGAATGGTTAAACCAAAGGGGAATACCCCCTCGCCCAATGGCAAAATATGTTTTTCCAGCAAAGCGCCACTGTCATTGTTTATTTCAAATACGATAATTTCCCTACTATTCCAACTGCTCACAAAGGCATACTTACCCGCAGAATGTACTTTTATATACTGCGGTGCGTCTCCTGCGATAAAGGGTGAACCAGGTATATTGCTCAGTTCACCCGTTGTGCTATTCACGCGATACCCAGACACAGTGTCATCGTTGATATTCGTCATATACACGAATCGGTCAGAGGGATGAACCGCAACAGAACGCGGTAAATACCCGCCGGGATAAGGTGACCCCTTAACTAAACTTAATGCACCGGTCTGAGAATCAATTTCCATTACAGCAACAGCGTTGGAATTTCTACCCGCGATATATAAATATTCCCCATCTTTGTCTAATGCTGACCAAAAAGGAGAAACCACTTGCGGATCAAAAGGCGAACCCGGGAGTTCTATCAATCTCCCGGTTGAATGATTAACGCTAAACGCAGAAACTTTCATTCCAGTCTGCTCAGTAACGTAAACAAAACGACCACTAGGGTGGGCAACAACAGATGAAGGAAATCTGCCGGTGTCCACATGACCATTGTGACGTAACCGACCGGTAACACTGTCTACTGTGTACATCGAAACAGTACTGTCATAGGCGTTTACGACATAAGCAAATTTAGGCACCACTGCATTAGCGAGCTGATATTCAAACAACACCGACAGCAAAACAATACTAGATAAACTTGATAATCGCATTATCCGGTTAAACCACCGTATAGTTGTTGAAACACGTACGCACGTAAATCAGTTGCGACACTAACTCGGGTAAGTAGCAGAAAACAGATCTTGGTTTAGAAAGAAGGAACAAAAAGAGTACCTAAAAACTAATTAAATACTAAAAACAATAAATGTTTACGGCACATTAGTACACGCCTCACTACTCATCGCCATCCAAAACACACCCGTAGCCCCGTTACCTGGCGCTCCGACTGAACCACAATTGGCTACCGTCCAGTTACCACTGAGTGCAAAACTAGTGACCTTTAATACAGCTCTATTATAATAGGGACCATTAAAATACCCTGCTCTACCATCACCTGCGGGACCATTTCGAACCTGGACGCCCGATCTGTTAAATCCACCTTCAAATCCAACGTCATTTAGATTGACAAGAAAAGCCTTGTTTTTCCAACCATGCGGGACTGCAATATGACATAAATTACAGCGAAAGTTTGACACAGCATTCGCATGAAAAGTATGTAAATTCTGCGTATTCGGCATACACATCATTCCACCGCCACCACCGCTCATACGACCGCCGCCCATGCCGCCGCCGCCCATGCCACCGCCGCCCATCATACACATACCACCACCACCACCCAGTGAAAACCCACTATTTTGAGGAAAAGCCGGTGACGGATTGCCGTATTGATTATATCGATGGCATTTAAAACATAAATGCGTTGGCTGGCCGATACCGGTTCCGGTTGTGCGTCCACCACTCCACGGACCTTTTAACAGAAAATCATTCTCTGAACCATGCGGTCCCCAGACACGTCCATCATCACCTGCACCACCACCGCCGGTATTGCCCGTTGGAACTGATGTGCCGTTGTTGGTATCAGAACCATGGCAATCCGTGCAATACATGGTTTGCACACCCACAGCCAGATTAAACGGTGAGGTCCAATTGAGTTGGTTTGCATCACGAATCGCAGGTGTTCTGCCGGTGGACCTAACAACCGGATGCCAACTACGATGATTGTTTATAGCAAATGCAGCGCCAGCGCCACTGTTAGGGGCGGTGCCTTCACCCTGATGTTCGACAGGAGAATTATATTCGCTCGCCTGATTGGTGTACTGCGTCATTTCGTTAGTACCAGATGGGGTACCACCGACAAATGAACCCAACATCGGCGGTGTATTGCCATACGCATAATTTGAGTGACACTTAAAACAAACCTGGTACTCGCGTGTTACGTAAGGGCTGGAGGTACCATCGTCACCGGGTGGCGCATCAATCGGTGGGCTGCCTCTTTTAATCGCGAAAGTAATCTGCGCATTAGGAACAGCATTAAAATTGGGGCCTGCGTAAATGGGTTCGACGCCCCATATACCCCTTAAAACACCGGAAGCGACATTAGTATGCATTCTAACACCTCCAACAACTGCAAGGTCCGCGTCATTATGCGGGTGTGTGCCCGCTGGACCGGGATTAGCTGGGTCAGCGTTAAATAAACGATTTTTGATCACGCGGTGCGGATTATGGCAATCGGTACATTCGGCATGTCGATTAGCCAAACGCGTTTGGCTCTCGATAAAATCTTTACCGGCCTGCGGGATGCCGGGTGCATCACCTATATTGTGAACCTCTTCTGGACTATTCACCCCGAGAGACTGGTCGTCGGTGGTAATCGGCATGCGTGTTGCCAATGTAGTAAAGTCAGTTTTAATATCCGGCACTTCTGTACCAAGACCTTGGGCGGTTAATGTATTACCATCTGATGAGTGACAGGCGTAACAAGTTTGTTCAATCGCAGGTCGGCCACCCTGTTTAACCAGGTAACCACCAACAGAAACAGTAGGTCCATCTGTGCCTTCGCGCGTCAGACGTCGTGCACCCTGTACAGTGTGAGTATCATGGCATGCAAGACAAGCCGATTCCCATGTTCGTGTACCCAATGGGAATTCTCGTACATTGGCCGCCGCATCCGTGTATATCTCATCAGCGACATCAGGATTAGCATGTGCAGAATCAACCCAACCTGCTTTGAGGTGACAGGCAATACAGATAATATCGGCGTTAGTTCCGACGGGTGTACCTGGATTAAACCCAACATCCGCAGGTCGAGTCGATTGCAATCGGCTCAAACGTAAAAACTTAATATTCTGCTCTAATGTATCATCTCGAATATGCGGATCATGGCAGGTATTACATTGAACCTGCCCTTGCCCACCAGAATCATCCTGTAGAGGAACGATAGGCGCTGGTTGCCCACGAACCCGGGTACCAAGATGTGACTCTACTGCCGGGTCACGCATTTCACCGTCTGCTGCCGCGAGCGCACTATCATACGTCATCGAAATGGGGTGATCATTTGTCAAATCAGTGCCAAGAAAACGAGTAAAACCAGAAAGCCGCCCACTGGGGCCTTCAGCGATGGCACCACCCGCAATGGTGCCCGTCATCGCTATATCCTCTGTGGTACCGATTCGATCAGTAAAACGACCTTCAAATACATTGACCGCGCCCACAGCCATTGTGCCATCATGGCACGACAGACACAGTTTCGAGATACCTGTCGGTTGTTGTAATGGCTGGCCCGGGCCAATCGCCGAATCCAGCGATCCTGAACTATAGGTAGGATACTGCGCACCAGATAATTCGCGGTTCCACAATGGACCCTCACTTACCGTGCCACCATGCGGGGCATGGCAAAAAACACAAATTTGATTTTCTGTTACTGCCGAGACAACTCGACTTGCCCCCCCAGGCAGTTTTGGAGCAAAATCCGCAGAAAAATTATGTTTGGTATTGGAAATGTCAGAGATTCGCGCTGCGTGCGCATCAATTGAAAAAGTGGGTACGATACAAATAGCCGCCGTATAGACTAAAATCGCAGTTAATAAAACCGGGAAATATCCATTGAAATAAGCATTTAGCTTGGCGCCGCCATAGGAAGAACGACTAAAAATCTTGCACACCCTCATTGCACCCTCTGACTATTTTTTTCGTGTTCGGCCTTAAATTGAGTAATTACTCATCTCATGAGCTACTCCAACCAAATAAATGCTTATTAATTTTTATAATTATTATTTAAGCTTATTATTATAAATTGATAGTTTTCTGTTATTTTTATGAGGCTTATCAAGCCTGATTAATTCTGTTTTTAGAAACCCATCATTTGAAACCTACTTTACTTTAGAAACCTATCATTTGAAACCTACTTAACTCACTTTACTTTAGAAACTTAGCACTAGAATGCAATAAATAACCAGGCGTCATCCTGGATTATTCAAATATTGTAAAACCACAATACGTCCGTTGAACATATCTGCAACATAAATACGGTCTTGGGAATCAGACCACACACCTGCTGGCAGGTAAAATTGGCCTATACCCGAACCTGTTCCACCAACCGGAAGCAGAAATTCTCCCGAATTATTATATACTAGCAAATAATCATAGTAGGATTCTACAACGTAAATAAGGCCTTGATCATCGACCGAAATTCCCTTTGGTCGCAGCAAATCCCCTATATTTAAGCTACGTTTACCAAATTTACTAACAAAATCCCCGTCCTTATCAAAAATTTGGATCCGCGCATTCATAGAATCAGTCACATACAGTTGCCCCTTATAATAACTGATAAAAGTAGGGAAATTAAACTCACCGGAGCGAACGCCGCGCTGCCCGATGACACTGAGCAGTTCACCGGAATCATCAAATATCTTTATATTGTGGGCGTGGGTATCTGAGACATAGATACGACCAAATCGCGCGTCTCGAGCCAGACCCGTCGGCCGTTTAAGAAGCCCTCTACCGAATTGTCCTAACGGTATTCCGTTGCTATCCAACCTAACGACGACGCCTAGTTCAGCATCCGCAACATAAACCTCACCGTCTTTGCCTGGTACGATGCCGATTGGCGCAAGAAAATTGCTGCCATCTTCTGAATCAGCCTTTTCCCAGATATTCAACTCGCCCAGTTTATCATCAAATACAAATACGGCCTGCCGACTAATGTCTGTTACATAAATACGTTTGCGCTTTTCATCAACAAAACCAGTTTGCGGCCGTTGTAAAACAACTTTTTGAGACGGCTGTGAATCTATGCCAACAAACCACTTTACAAACCGCATAAAGACACCGTCCTCTTCGGGCTTTTTATAAAAATTATTTTCCCCGGTCAACTGCCCTATATATTTATAGCGCGGCATTTCCGGTTCGGACGGCCATACCTTGGAATCATCAACTCGATAACGTAATTCACCCCGTGTATCCGCACAACTGGAGAGAAAAACTGTAAAAACAAGAAAAATGAGTAGCGAGGAAATTCGTTTATTTAACATTATTCTTGTCACAAATAGTTTATACAAAGCGTTTTTGTAAAAGTTGTAATATCAAATCCATAACAAGATAAACGAGCGTTACTGAACTTTAAAAAGATTCTGATCTAATCCGTCTTCCGGAACCACATCGAAAACCTGCACCCGTCTATTTAAGCTATCAGCAACATATAATTGCTGCTCTTTTGACATCCACATATCAGTAATCGATCGAAAACGACCTGGCGCTGAACCGCTACCCCCTAGCGTCGCGATGAGTCTGATATCATCATAAACTCTGATTGTGTTATCGGATTTATCGCTAACATAGACACGCTGTTCCTTATCCAATGCAATCGCGGTTGGCCAGATCAAATCGCCTTCACCCAGACTAAATCTGAATCGTCCGGCTGCGCCAGGATCCAATCCCAATTCTTGCACGGGTAACTCAAGACGGTCAGCTATAAAAATACTATTACTTCTTCCTTTCGCTATTGCAGTAATCGCACGAAATTTTCCTGGTCCCGTTCCACGTGATCCAACGGCACTTAATGGAATACCTAATTTGCTAAATATCACTACGTGACTGAAACTACCATCGGCCACATACACTTGACCCGTTAAATCATCAACCATAACATCGATTGGCCGCGATAAATTTACCAGATCACTGTACTGGCGAATTAAATTGCCCAATTCATCAAAATACAAAACACGCTTGCCAACTGGGTCCGTTATATAAAAACTCAAATCGGATTCAACGTAAATACTCGTCGGCTCACCTTTAAGCTGCTGGCCAGCGACACCGAGAACTTCTATCGTTTCGTCAACAGTATTATATCGATAAATAGAAGAGTCACCGCCATCAACGATGTAAAGAAAATTACCGTAACCACCAACCGCGACGGGTTTTATAAATTTAACTTGCTGACCATCACCACCAACAATAATGCGAGTAAATTCGCCAACCGCACCGTCCAGCTTTAACTTACCACCGCGTATAATACCTGATGGTCTCAAGACTTCCGGCTCATCACTGCGTTTAAAACGAAGATTTGGCGACGTAGCTGCTGCTGCGGATCCGTCCTCAGATGACTGTTCACCATCTGTAACTGCTTTTTTAAATTCCGCTAAAGTACAACCAGTAGTTGCCCCAATGAACAAAAAAATTAAACTGGCAATAACGATCAGCAACGGCGTCAACGTACGTCCAGTTAACATTATCCTGGTTAGCGAAGACCTACGCCTGATTAGCGAAGACCTACGCTTTCGCGCGGAACACTGTGACATCGATTACACTCCAATGGAGGAAAGGCGACTTTGCCATGGCACACACCACAATATTCACCTTCAATTATTGCCGCCATAGTGACAAAATTACCGCCACGTTGCGGTAAAAATATTCCAGGATGGCAGTTTTTGCATGTGAGCCATTTAGTATGCGGTAAATGAGGAAATCGAACATAAGGCATAGACGCGGTATTTCGAAAAATAACATCAAAATCCACTGAATGCATTTTCTCTTCACCAGTGATGCCGGTGCGCGGTGAAATCAGGCCTTTGTTCAGTGTTTCTACCCAATTTATGACACCACGTTTATCACGCGGGAAATTAGCCATCGCTTCAGCTGGCGGTTGCAAGATCTTAACTGCATCATTTGTTGGATCATGCACACCATCTTCAGCGATCGAAACGACATCCCCATGTAATTGAAAATGACCCGTGCCTTCTTCGCCAATGGCCGGGCCAAATACAAACATACACACTGTAAAAAACAATGTTGATATATACCTATATACAACCATACCCTTTCTCGCGCCCATTAATTCGACTTCATTCACCCATCGTGTTGTATAAAATCTTTTTGCCCTTTTACTATATATGCCATACACCTTATATTATATACCTTTTTCTAATTATCAGCATCCAATCAACGCTTATGTCGAAAAAACGCAAAAAATCCAGTTTTGCCATGGAAAGATTTTTTAGATCCCGCCCTTGACTTTCCCCGATAGGAACTACTGACTTACCCCTGCTATGCGCAATGCACGCCTGACTTGGGTTGTAGCCGACAACATCATCGCAATAGCTGTTGGAAAATCACCTTGCTTTGCTTTTTTAATTGCATCATCGCGCTGACTTCTTCCTTTCACAACGAATCCATCCATAAGTTTCACGGCACCCGGCGCTGGTTTTTTCCTGGCAATGGCGACAGGTACTAATTCTTCATAACCGGCAAATCGCTTTAATTCATATTGATATTCTTCTTCTGCCGTTTCAAAATTCAGATCATATACAATTGTTTGGGAATCAAGCATAACATTGATCGCACTAGTCACGATATTTTCTGCTTTTTCTAACAAAGGAATCGCCTTTAAGTATTTACGTGTATCAGCAAATGTCTTCGCTTCTTGTAGCAAAGATGTGACTTCTTTTTTGTCGTAATCAACCACTGCCTGTTTGCCACGTGTTTTAACCGTTTGATCCTTGCTTATCTTATGCGATTGCTCAAAGTTCTTTACAGAATCAAGCAATTCCATATACCGGGCATTTCTTTCCTCTAAGACCTCTTCGCTTGGCACTAACCTGGATGACGTACCAATCAAGCGTAATACATCATCTGCAAAAGCCAACGCTTTCTCATTATCACCGGAAGAAAGGTGCTTGCGCGCTTTACCCATTTTTTCCCTAGCCGAATTCAACATATTTTTTGCTTCTTTATTATTACTTGCATCTACGCGCTTGGTACCTTTAGACACAAGCATCATGTCAGCAAACGTCATTTTCTGCTTAAGCTTTGCGATAGAAACTTTCGCTTTTGTTGCTTTCGAGGACTTACCTGCACTTGCTGTAGAAATCTTAACACTCGCAATTAATTTATTGATTTTCGCTTCAGATGCATCCTTGTTGACGACAAATATCTTGCCCCCCATTGCGCTGTGGTTTTGACATTGATAATAAATGACAT
>VAPK010472469.1_pt1 | contig 13536 bp, 11 predicted proteins | sample 3395031 | NCBI WGS metagenome assembly VAPK01 (sample SAMN08290443, study PRJNA428436) | hydrothermal vent metagenome | isolation source: Deep-sea hydrothermal vent chimney 1 | place: Pacific Ocean: Juan De Fuca Ridge | reverse complement strand
GCTCCTGTGCATTTAAAGGCATCGTATTAGCTGAAAACTCATCCATCACTTTTCGTGCTAACTGATCTTTATTCTGATTATTCACAACCAAATCAACACCTAGACGTGAAGCAACTTCGCTCTCTTCTAAAGTCGCATAGCAGCCACTTACAACCAACTTTGACTGTGGGTTTTCGCGATGTAAGCGATTCATTAATTTACGTGATTTCTTAGTCGCTTCAGTAGTCACTGCACAGGTATTCACTACCACCACATCAGCATCCGTTGCATCTCTTACAATATGATGACCTTCCTTTACAAAGTCATTCGACCACTGGGCTAATTCTGCCTCATTTAGCCTACATCCGAGCGCTTTAAGATGGATATTCATTGTATTCTTTTCATTCTCGTATAAAAAATTTATTGAAACAAAAAAGCCACACTATATAAAATAGTATGGCTTCGACAAATCAACAACAAAGAGATTAGTTATTTAATATTTTTAGGAAAAATCTCAATATCAGCTTCATCTCTAATCGCCTTTAGCATCGCTGTTTGCTCCCTAAAGCCCATGGTACGAATGAAATTTCTTTTCGCTCCATTAGATGGCTCAGCATCAGGTATTTTCACCGAAGTCAGCCCGATTAAAGCATAATCACCATTTGACTGAATAGCATTTGCGTAAGAACTCTTATCACCCTCAGGCTGTTGCATACTGAATACTTTATCAACAAGTACTAGGCCTAGTTTTTTATTAGTGCGTTTTACTGCGGCTGTTTTGATGACTTTATCAACAGAACCACCAATTGATTCAAGAGCACTCCAGTCACCTGATAGCTTAATTTTCTCTAAAACTGACTCTCCTTTTTCGATAACCACTTTTCTTAACTTTTGCGTAACTAAACTCTCTTTAATCGTTTCCGTTACTTCAGTTAAAGGCTTCACAGCAGGTAACTCATGATCAGCAAGTCTTACAACATAAGCAACCCCGTTGCCCATTTCAATCATCTCAGAGTTCTTACCAGCGGATAAAACATCATCGCTAAAAGCAGCTTTCAAAATCTTAGGTGTTACTAATGGATTTTTTGGATTAAAGGGTTGATTGCGCACCATCCAATCAGTACTTAACACCTGAACCCCAATAGCATCAGCGGCTTCATCCAAAGACCCTTCATTTTCAAATGCTAAGGTTTGTAACTGCTCAGACTTATCAAAGAAGACTTTTGTCGCCTGTTCTTCTCTGTACAGTTTTTCGACTTCTGCAGTAACATCAGCGAAATCTTTTTGTTGCTTCTCTTTAACATCAAGCAATTTAATGATTTCATAACCAGCATTGGTTTTAACCACTTCTGACACATCACCTTTAGCAAGTTTAAAGGCACTTGCATCAAATAGATTACCCATATCGCCTCTGGCGACAAAGCCGAGTTCACCTGATTTTTGGGCTGTTAAAGTATCAGCAGACTCTGTCTTTGCCAGATTTTCAAACGTCTCAACGCCCTCTTTAATCTTCTTCAGTAAAGACTCTGCCTTCTCTTTAGCTTCTGCATCTTTGCCATCAATTTTAATTAGAATATGAGCTACACTACGTTGTTCAGGGTCTACATAACGATCTGCATTATCATCGTAAAATAGCTTCAAAGTATCCTCTTCAACCGTAATATCTTTAGCTAACTCATCTTGAGACAACTTAACATAGCTAAGTTTGACCTTCTCATCCGTCATATATTGTGAATTATTGGCATCATATTGGGTTTTAATTTCCTCCTCAGACACATTCACCTCAGACTTATAGTCATCCATCTTTAAAGTAAATACTTCAATATCACGTGTTTGCTCAAACAACCCCTGATAACGTGTTAATTTTCGTGGAGTAATAAAAGCAGAATTATTAATCGCTTGTATAAATTGACTGTTAGAAATACGTGTTCTTAGCTCACTTTCATAATTAGACTTATTAGTACGACGATTAGCTAGCGCAAACTCATAAGTTTGCGCATCAAAAACACCTTCTTTTTGAAAAGCAGGGTCACTAGAAATAATATCATAGACCTCCTGATTACTTGCCCTATAGCCATTTTCTTCTGCTACCTGCTGAATCAGAGTCTGATTAATCACCTGATTCAATAACTGCGTACTACGCATCCCCCGAGCAGGAATTTCCTCACCATTAACCGTCGCAGCAACCAAAGCACTGCCCCCACTTAAATAGGAGCTAATACCAACTAATGCGAAGGGAACTGCAATCAACCCCACAATCGCATATGCAACCCAACCCTTAGCCTTATCATGAATATTCTGTAACATAATATCTCTTTTTATTGATAGTTAAATCACCAGACATAGAAATCCAGCAAATATAAAGCGCGTAATAATACCTTATACGGCAGTAGTAACCAAGGCTTAAAACACGATGGAAAAGGCTATATGGCAGTTCTGTTGAGCGGAGACGAAGCACCCCCGCTTCTTCAAAAGATTACTATCTACTATATACTCTGGAGAGGCTGTTTTTCTGATACTCTTAACCCTAGTGAAAACACAGCGCTACATCTTCGAAATGAGATGTCTTAGTGCGATTTTTCTTTGCGGAGATGGCGCAAGTTTCGACCAACATCGAAAAACCATATAAATACTTAATGGCACCCCCCTATTTTTTACACAATTACTCCTCAGTTTTAGCACTTATCACCTGCTCCTCGACAATATAAACAGGAGCTGCCAAAGTACCTGCACGCAACAATAGTGCGATATTATACGCTTCTTTTTTTGACTCCAAACCCGTTATCTCAAAACGTTTACCTAGCTCTTCTTGTATTCGAGCAATAGTAATTACCTTTTCCTCAACAATAAGTTTCTTTTTAGCATCACCACCTTCTAGCTTTTGAAGCTCCGTTTTATACTCGATATAAATCACTGCCAAGAGTTTTCCAACACTTACCCGTGTTAGCTCTGAAAATACCTCCGCACCTTCGTCATCTAACTGAATAGAGATAGAAGGCATGTCATTATAATCAAAACCTGCTGAGGCAGTTTCAATATACTCACCGCTTAACTTAGGGCTACGTTTAAGTAGAACAGGTTCACCCGTTTTCATTCGATAAAGCTTACTTCCAGGAGGGGTGATTCCACTAGATTGAGCTTCATAAGCATCAGCATTTTCATTAACAAATCTAAACTCAAATGTTGCTGATTTAGTCATTATATTTTTTATTTGTTGAAGATTCCTCACCTTAGGAAAATGAACAAATATTTTACTAGCACCCACTTTTTTAATAATAGAATGACGTATTCCGAGTTCAAAAGCACGCTTGCTTAAGACCGCAATATTTTTCTTAAATACAGTTGCCTTTAAATCATTATATTTTGCCTCAGTAAAACTAAGCTGTAATGCGACCCCTTTGTTAGCATCCTGTTCTTCTATAACAAATTGATCAGTGAACTGCTTCTTTAGCAACTCACTTGCTAAATCACGTGATTCAGTACTTTTAAATCGAATCAAAATCTTATCCGCAGCATTGTTAATTCCAAGATACCGAGCATTCTCAGTGCGCAAAAAATCACGAAGCTCCTGACGATAAAGCATTAACGACCTCTCTATCGCAAAATCCAGATCAACATCCATAAGGTAAGTTACACCATCAGGTAACTTCGATAGGTTTAATTTCCCATCATCAGTCACCACTTCCATTATATTAATAGATGGTAAATCTGGCGTATCTGGTGTTACAAATATGCTTAAAGCAACAATTATGACTAATAGTGTTGAAGAGACGATAAGAATAAATTTCCACATGATAAAAACCTAAAATAATAGATGAAAGAGTAAAGCGATGTATCAATTTTTAACGGGGGAACCTCAATGGCACCCCGTATTATTTGCAAGATTGATTTTCAATTTTTCTGGTTCAACAAAAATTAAAAAACTAAAACTACCCATCCTCAGTAAACACATTTCTCCTACAACTGCCTCCAAGATCCAAAGCACCTCCTAAGAAATTTAATTTATTTCAATATTTTACTGGCATCATTCCTCAGTTTTTATTATTCTACGCGCTTCTCGGAAGTTAGCGAGAAATGGAGAGGTGACTGAGTGGCCGAAAGTACCGGTTTTGAAAACCGGCGACGGGTTAAACCGTCCCAGGGTTCGAATCCCTGCCTCTCCGCCATATATCATAGATAACCCGCTGATTTTTAGCGGGTTTTCTGTTTCCGGGTATTGTGAACCGTCAAGAAGACCGTCAAATTCGGTTGTTACAATGCTTCTTATCTCTTTAGTACCACTCAAACAAGGCTACTTTGCTTCGAGCATGGGTTTTGGCCTGCGCCAGAGTAACGAGAGGGATACAGGGTGCCATTACAATCTTCAAAATAATACGGGGGTGCCATATATTTTGATATAAAACTATAGCGCCTAAGCTGGATTATCAATATCCACAAACTCACAAAATAAACCAAAGTGTGCCGCAACATGCTCACCTAAGGCTTCCACGCCATAACGCTCCGTTGCATGGTGTCCTGCTGCGATATAGTGTACGCCTGTCTCACGTGCGATGTGTACGGTTTTCTCTGATATTTCTCCGCTGATAAATGCATCCACGCCTGCTTTTGCGGCTTTTTCTATCCATGACTGTGCACCGCCAGTACACCACGCTATTCTGCGTATTGCATGATCGCCTGCGCTCACTAATATGGGTTTACGTTTTAATGTTTTTTCGATTTTTTCACCCAATGCTTCGAGGCTGGTATATTCAGATAAACGCCCAATATTTCCAACGCCTTGGTCATCCATAACGCCTTCAATATGAATATCTAAACGCTGCGCGAGTTGTGCATTATTACCTAACTGCGGATGGGCATCTAAAGGCAAGTGATAACCGAGCAGGTTGATATCATGCTCAATCATTAATTTTAGGCGGTTATATTTCATGCCTATAATACGCGGGTCTTCCCTTTCCCAAAACCAGCCATGATGTACTAAAATCGCATCAGCTTTGTGTTCAATTGCAGCTTCTATCAAGGCGTGAGTGGCAGTGACACCCGTTATAATTTTACTGATTTCTTCTTCACCTTCAACTTGCAGTCCATTTGGTGCATAGTCTTTGAAATCATCGACCTTTAATAATTCGTCAATATAATCTGTTAAGTCTTTAATGTTTACCATCTATCCATTCTCGCTTTCATTATTATCATTTTATTTTCGTCTAAATATTAATCCTAAAATCAAAATTAAACTTAGGATACTAACCACTAACCAATTCCCCCATCGTACATAGGGTGTGGCACCTTCAAAAGGTTGAACGTTGCCTGTAATTATTTTCTTTGTATAAAGGGGAGCGGTCACCAATACTCTACCTTTTTCATTAATGATTCCAGAAGGTCCCGTGGTGGTAGCACGAACCATATAACGCCCTGTCTCCAATGCACGCATGCGGGCAATTTGCATGTGTTGAGCAAGCTCTAAAGAACCTGTAAACCAGCCGTCATGGGTGACATTAATTAATAATGTAGACTGCGGTAATGATTGAATCACTTCCGCACCAAAGGCATCTTCATAACAGATAGTCATTTGAGCGGTCTCGCCTGCGACGGACAACATCCCATCATTAATGCCTGAATCAATATTAGAACGAGGTATCCAATCACCCAACCAGTTTACATATTCAATTAAAGGAATATATTCGCCAAAAGGTACTAGATGTCGTTTCGAATATAACTCTCTATTATCTGCGCTCAGTGCCAGCACACTATTCTCAACACCGCCGTCTTTATTGATAAAGAAACCACCAATTAAGATTGCTTTATTGCTTCCTGCTAAGGATTCCTGCAAAGGCAAAATCACATTATCCATATGATTGCCAAAGATATCAAACAGAGAAGTTTCTGGCCAAACAATTAGATCACTACTGTGACTTTTCTTCGTCATGTCTTTATAAAGCGTAAGCGCTGACGATAGTTTCTGCGGGTTTAATTTATCTTGTTGCGAAATATTAGATTGTAAAACACTTACCTTAAGTGGCTTACCTCTTTTCTCTGTCCAATCAATTTTCTGTAAGACAAAGGAAGTACCAACCAATAGGACAATAATCAATGCAGACCATAAGCGAATAGATGCACTAAAACTTTCTTCAACAACGACCTTATCACTAACGGATTGACTCATTTGATCATGTTCAAGATGGATCATCCGCCTTGCTGAACTACCAAACAAAAAACTCAGAAATGCGCCTGAAATAAGCACGCTAATTAAACTCACACCCAATACACCCACGACTGGTGCAACAGAAGAAAAGAAGGTATCAATCTGGCTATTACCCAGATACAACCAAGGAAAACCAGTAAATAACCATGATCTTGTCCACTCAGCAAAAACCCAAGCGACGGGATAAAACAATAATAACCGTGAGAACAAAGGCTTTGCGCGAAACAATGATGCCAATAATCCAAACAGCCCCAAACTTAACATGGCGACTAGAATGACAAAAAGTGCAGTACCTGCAATCGCAAACACCAATGGTGCATGAGCAAAATAATAGAGGCTATAAAATGGCCACGAAGCACCTGCTCCGAATAAACCTATTCCATAAACCCAACTGAGATAAAAGTAATGTTTTTTTGTTGTCGCTTTGCTTAATGCATAAAAAAGGATGGCTGGAGTAACCCAAGCAAGTGGGTAAATTTTAAAGGGTGCAAATGCAAATACCGTGGCAGCACCTGCACATAATACGAATAAGTAGAGCCATTTTGGCAATCGTTGATTAATTGTCATTCGTTTAATTACTTATTTTTCAATCACGACATAAGGGTTTGCAAACCCTTGTTGTTGTAATATTTTCACTTCTAAAGACTCCATAATTTCCGCAGATTGATCATCGATGTGATCATAGCCCTGTAGATGCAATACACCATGAATAATGAGGTGCGCCCAATGTTGAATTAAGTCTTTATTTTGCGCTACCGCCTCCTCTTTTACAAGTGGCTCACAGAGCACCAAATCTCCAAGATACGTTGGCTCATCCATTTCTTCCATAACAAAGTCAGCCGTATCATAGGTGAAAGATAAGACATTTGTGGCTGAGTGCTTATGGCGGTAGGTTGAGTTTAAATGAGTGCTCTCGCCAACTCCAACAAAACGAATCACTAGGCTGTAATCTTGCGCATCATGTTGTAGCGCAGCGTGACACCATGTCTGGATACTATCTTTTGCTGGGAGTGAGTCAAACTCATCTGGGTTTTGAATGTCTATTTCGATCATAGAACGTTATGAATATCAGTCTTCTGTCTTTTCATGTTCTTCATATAAATTCACAATACGCTGAACAAGTGAATGTCTCACAACATCTTTTGATTCAAAAAAACTAAATTGAATTTCTTTAACACCCTGCAAAATATTAATGACATGCTTTAGGCCAGAGGATTGTTTATTTGGCAGGTCTATCTGAGTAATATCCCCCGTTACAACCGCTGTCGAACCAAAACCCAAACGAGTCAAAAACATTTTCATTTGTTCTGCTGTGGTGTTTTGCGCTTCATCCATAATGATAAAAGAATCATTTAAGGTGCGTCCACGCATATAAGCCAAAGGCGCAACTTCAATAACGTTTTTTTCAATTAATTTATCGACCTTTTCAAAACCTAACATTTCATACAATGCGTCGTACATGGGACGTAAGTAAGGGTCTACTTTTTGAGATAAATCACCCGGTAAAAAGCCTAGTTTCTCACCTGCTTCAACCGCAGGACGCACAAGTATAATACGGCGCACTTCATCTCGCTCTAGCGCCTCCACAGCACAGGCAACGGCAAGATAGGTTTTACCCGTTCCTGCTGGACCAATCCCAAAGGTAAGGTCATGCGACTGGATACCGCGGATATAATGATCTTGATTTTCACCCCGAGCACGAATCATCCCGTGTCGAGTTTTAATACTTGCAGAGGCGCTACTTTGTTTTGAATCTTTAGTTGACCCCTTCGATTCTGACTCACTATTATTCGCACCTTGTAAATAAAGGTGTATTTTTTCAGGTGCTAGTTGCTCATCAGCTGTCACCTGATACAACTCTTGGATTAAATTTATAACCTTCTGCGCCTGATTTGGAAGTCCTTTTATATTGAAGTGAAAGCCACGATTACTGATCTCAACATCAAAGTGGGTTTCTATCTGACGAAGATGTTGATCAAACTGCCCACATAAATTTGTTAGGCGGTGATTATCTTCGGGTTCAAGATGGAGTGATAGCGCGTGACGGTTAGAGTCTTCGGGTGGAGAGCCTTTAGCAGGTTGAGAGCCCTTAGCAGGTTGAGAGCCCTTAGCAGGCTTTTCTACGATTGGAGATTTCAAATGCTTCTAGTTTTCCTATAAGTAAGTAGTTATATTTATTTATTCTAGCATGGAATGAGCAATGTGTATCAACGTTGAGAAGAAGCCAAACCAAAACCGAATAATACAAAGACGCTGCCACCCACTCTATTCACCATTTTGGAACCACGAGGAGAAGATAACCAACCTTTAATTGAGTTTGCAGCCAATGCATAAGTCGTATGCACAACAACAATAACAGCGCAAAATGTAACGGTTAAATAAGTAAATTGAAGTAAATAACTTTGTTGATGATTAATAAACTGAGGAAACAAAGACATAAAGAAAAAGATTGGCTTTGGATTTAATAATGTAACTAAAAAACCTTCTTTAAAACGTAAACCATAATGCATTTCTTTTGCAGAATTAGTCTTAGCAGAACATCCTGAAAAATCCATGACAGGTGATCGCCAAAGCTTAACTCCTAAATAAATAAGATAAGCTGCACCCACATATTTCAAAACAGTAAAGGCAAGTGCCGAAGTTGCCAGTAACACGCCTAAGCTACTAGCCGAAATAATCGCGATAATAAGGATACCTGATGCAATTCCAACAACGGCAGATAAAGCAGGCTTAACGCCGTATCGGATGGCATTCGACAAGGTTAAAATAACCCCAGGGCCCGGACTTGCTACAGTGATAACAACAATGATTAAGTAAAGAAGATATTGTTCCATATATAGCTTTATCCGATTGTTATATCAACAACTAGAAAGTCTGACAGTCTTGAATACGACCATTTTTAACACCACGAGCAAACCATTCAACACGTTGTTTTGAGCTACCGTGTGTAAATGTATGGGGTATCGCAAAGCCCTGTGCTTGCTTTTGTAAACGATCATCACCGATAGACGCTGCCGCATTTAAGGCTTCTTCCAAGTCACCTTGTTGCAATGCACCAAACTGTTTATGTTCATGATGCGCCCATACACCAGCATAACAATCTGCCTGTAGCTCAACTTTTACCTGCAAGGCATTTTCATCGCCACCACTGGCGCGTCTTTTTTGTTGCTGTACTTTATCAAGAGTGCCCTCAAGGTTCTGTACATGGTGACCAATTTCATGCGCTAGAACGTAGGCTTGAGCAAAGTCTCCACCCGCACCATGTTTAGATTTCAAGTCTTCAAAGAAACCTAAATCAACATAAACTTTTTGATCTTCTGGGCAATAAAAAGGCCCCATACGTGAGCTCGCAGGGCCACAGCCACTTCGCGTAGCGCCACGATATAATACCAGTTGAGGAGCAGGATAACGCTGTCCAGCTTGAGCAAATATTTTACCCCATATTTTTTCGGTATCACCATGCACCGTTTTAATAAAAGCTGCCTGTTCATTATCAGCAGCTTCATTAGCTGGTTTGGAACTGCCGCCACCCATAAAAGATGGTGCAAAAAAGTAAGCTGCAGCACCAATGCCAACGGCAGCAAGACCCAATTTTGAGCGTAATAATGGTTTAACAATAGGCCATAAGAACATCAAGGTTCCAATTGATGGTAAACCTCGACCACCACCACTACGACCTGTTGAGGATCTTCTGTCATCTACATTCTTACTTTGCTGTCTATCACGCCACTTCATTTAAAAATCCTCAGTTATTCAGTTCTATTTTACCAGTGTACCACGTAAAGAATTGGGTTGAGCTTCACTAATTTCAACCCTTGCAAAGTTTCCTATCAATGATTTATCACCATTAAAATTAACAATTCGGTTATTTTCAGTACGACCCGCCACTTGTTTATCATCTTTTCTCGACATACTTTCTACTAGAACAGAAACGGTTGTTCCGACCATTTTCTTACTGATGTCCTGTTCCATTTCAGTAATGCGTTGCTGCAATCGATATAAACGTGCTTTCTTCACTGCCATTGGCACATCATCTTCAAATGAAGCTGCTGGCGTTCCCGGTCTGGCGCTGTAAATAAAACTAAAACTACGATCAAAACCGATATCATCAATCAGCTTCATAGTGTCTTCATAGTCTTTATCAGTCTCGCCTGGGAAACCAATAATAAAGTCAGACGATAGACTAATATTAGGGCGAATCTCACGAAGTTTTCTAATTTTTTGTTTGTATTCAATCGCCATATGACCACGCTTCATAGCGGCTAAAATACGATCAGAGCCACTTTGAACAGGTAGATGTAAATGATCAACAAGCTCAGGCACTTCAGCGTAAGCTTGAATTAAGCTATCACTGAATTCAACGGGGTGCGATGTGGTATAGCGGATGCGATCAATCCCTTCAACCGCAGCAACATAATGAATCAAAACGGCTAAATCTGCTATCTCTCCATCGTGCATTTCACCACGAAAAGCATTAACATTTTGACCCAATAGATTAATTTCACGAACACCCTGCTCGGCTAATTTAGCAACCTCAGCAATGACATCATCAAAGGGACGAGAAATCTCTGTACCACGCGTATAAGGCACAACACAGAATGTACAATATTTGCTACAACCTTCCATAATCGAAACAAAAGCACTCACGCCTTCGGCGACAGGCTCTGGTAAATTATCAAATTTTTCAATTTCAGGAAAAGAGGTATCAATAACGAACTTTTTACTGGTTTTTGCTTCTGCCACCATTTCAGGTAAACGATGCAGAGTTTGAGGCCCAAAGATAACATCCACAACGGGTGCACGTTTTTGTAGCGCTTCACCCTCCTGACTAGCAACACAGCCACCCACCCCAATAATCACATTAGGGTTTTTCTCTTTAATCTTTCTCCATCTGCCTAACTGATGGAAAACTTTCTCCTGTGCTTTCTCACGAATGGAACAGGTGTTCAATAACAATACATCTGCATCCTCAGGGTTATCAGTGAGTTCCATACCATCAGAATCATTAAGTACATCCAGCATTTTAGCTGAGTCGTACTCATTCATTTGACAACCGTGTGTTTGTATAAAAATTTTACCAGACATATCTTATCGTTTCGTTCATAAATATGAACGTTATTATCCGTGATATTGATTTACTTGTCATTATAAGCAACACCTTTTGATTTTATTCTTCTATAGCAATACCTTACGCTAGGTAACTTAAAGTAATTTATTTGAAAAAACTGAATTATTAAGCTACAATGCAGATGGGCAGTATAAAACTAAAAAGATTTCTAGATCTTGTCACCTTAGAATTTTCACAGAAAAATTCAACGACAGTGTTATACGAAAAGGGGAAATGGCTATGAAAAAGGCACTATTATCAACACTTGTTGTGTTGTCATTAATATCAATTGATATTGTAAACTCAAAAATCTACGCAGCAGAAAAAACTACTATTTATAAAGTAATCCGCGTCGCAAGCTCAGCTAAACTGCAACTACGAGCTTGGCCAAGTAATAAATCTCGAATCAAAATATCTCTACCACATAATGCAAAAGACCTAACAGAAACGGGCAAACAAAAAGTCACCGGTAAGGCAAAGTGGTTAGAAGTAAATTGGAAAAAAAATCGTGGCTGGGTTAATGCACATTACCTGAAAAAAACAGGAGTATTACTTCAAAAATCAACTCATAAATCGAAAAATAGAATAGCTTCGTCACGAAATAATAAATCTAAAAACTCTGATAAAACCGTAGTTAGATCAATTGAACCAACTAAAGTATTTAAAGCACCCGTAAAGTCTTTAGCTGATAAGCCAGAGGAATATGGCGGAGATCGCTATGATCAACCCACTCGAGTTGTTGCAACAAACACCAAAACATCCTTAGCAAGAAACAATCCAAACAAAGGCACTATTTTACTGTGTGATGGAAACAACCCTAAATATTGGAATATCAAAATGGATGTTAATAGCAAAAACATGCACATTAAATTCGCCAACAACAAAAACTTCCAAATTCCTATAAAATACCATAACTGGGCAACGGCGAGAAAAGTCAGCATGAATATTGGCGGCAGCAAAGGCAGAAATGTTGTTGATGTCAGCTTAGAAAAAACAGATGCTTGTAATAACGGTTTAACGAGAACTAACTTCACCTATGAAGTGAATGCAACCATAAACAAGAATAACTTTTCTGGATGCTGTGAAGCCGTTACTCAATAAGTAGGGCTTTCACCAGCATATAAAAAAGCCAGCATTGTTGCTGGCTTTTATGTGTTTGGCGCTATTACACAAGGTAACTTTTAAAAAGGTATATCATCATCAAAGTTATCAAAATTCTGAGGTGGAGCTGGCTGCTGTTGCTGAGGTGCATTTTGTTGCGCGGGTGCACTCTGCTGAGGCGAACTTTGTTGTGGTGCACTACTACTTTGTTGAAAATCACTACTTCCACCTGCACGACCGCCTAACATTTGCATCTCTCTAGCAACAATCTCAGTCGTGTATCTATCCTGACCATTTTGATCTTGCCATTTTTGAGTTCGGATATACCCTTCTACATAAACCTGAGAGCCTTTGCGTAGATATTGACCTACAACTTCAGCAAGGCGATTAAAAAATACAACACGATGCCATTCGGTTTTTTCTCTTTTTTCTCCCGTGCTTTTATCTTTCCAAGTATCAGTCGTTGCAATACTAATATTTGCAACAGCACTGCCACTCGGCATACTTTTCATTTCTGGGTCCTGCCCAAGATTTCCAACGAGAATTACTTTATTAATGCTAGCCATGTCTTAAATTCCTTCTTAAAGTCTTTAAAGGATTCTACATTGAATAGAATCCAATATCCATAATGTATATGGCACCCCCCCCTTTTTTTGATAATTGTCTTTATTTTTGCTCTGGAAAAATACTACTATTAATGAGTCATAAACAAAATTAAATATATAATCCTCTACACTCATAAAAACTAATACCCACTTTTCTCATTTCAGAAATAGACAAAGGTAATAAGTTCAAAATTCCTATGCGCCCAGCTAATGACTGAGTAATAGCCGCTTTTAATTCAAGTTGATGTGAACCTGTAACCGAGATCCAAGGCTTTTCTACAGGAATGTATTTTTGATATTTTACATCATTTGTTACAGCACATAAGAGAATGAAACTACTAGACCATATCAATGCTAAGTGTGGCTCACATTTCTTTAATTAGATGTAGATTCTGCATTACTAGAAGGTTGCTCCTCAACAGCAGGTTCAACTGGGGCAATTTTAGGCATGGCTCTTTCTTTTTTCCATTCAGCTAAAACATGTGCGACACCTGCTCCAAACCAAGTTCTTGATGACGACCCAGTATAAACATTAGCAGCTGATG
>VAPK010435982.1_pt1 | contig 13536 bp, 12 predicted proteins | sample 3395031 | NCBI WGS metagenome assembly VAPK01 (sample SAMN08290443, study PRJNA428436) | hydrothermal vent metagenome | isolation source: Deep-sea hydrothermal vent chimney 1 | place: Pacific Ocean: Juan De Fuca Ridge | reverse complement strand
TTTTAGATCCCCTCTGGCGCTCGCGCACGACGGGGATCCAAAATGACCGACGCCTACCGGGGACTACCCGCCCTCGCGTCCGCTCTCCATGGCGGGCAGCGTATGTGGTTATTTTGCGGACACCTTATCTGTACCGCTGTGTGATACAGTGTATGCTTCTGCGATGGGTGATTCTGCAATATATTGATTTGAAAGTTAAAAAATTCCCAATTAGAAAGTGGCGAAGACGAAACCCATGCCATTTAACCATTCATAACTTAAGCGAGCTGACTAAAATATTTGTCTTTAATGGTCAGCTAACAAGCTATGCAGTTTGATATGAAATTAGTTAAATTTATTACGTTGTGAAAACGGAACAAAAAAATACAAACCCAATCTAGGCGCAAATAGGGAAGTGATTATGTCGCCCATTTCTTAACGAACTCGGGTGGTTTGTCCCATGGCTTCATTAATTAGGGTGGGTAGGTGTTGCTTGACGTTATTTTTGACTTCCCGCCTTAAGCTTTGGCCGACTTGTTCTAACAGTGAAGGCAATATTGTGTCAATGGAATTCAAGATAATGGTTTCTAGGCGAGTGGAGAGTTGCCGATTGAGTTCATCGGTTAAGGTGGCAGCGGCTTCGACGATGAACTGATCCATTTTTTTGGATAGTTGTTTGTGTAATTCATCATGGGGAGATAAGGCGGTTTTTGTCAGCGGTGCTGAGTTTAAGGGCGTATGGGCTTGGGCTGTTGCTGATGGTTTGGCGAGTTGCTCATCGGCATCGTGTGGGGTGTCTGTGTGTGTGGAGTTGTTATCTTCAACAGTCGGTACGGTTTGTATTTCACTGGGGGTGGATAATAGATCATCCAGCTGCTGGTCGATTTGGGATGCGAGTTGTTCGACAGCTGTTTCCTCGATTGGTAAGCTGGTTTGTGTTTGTTTTGTGCGGTCGGTGTGGCTGTTATCTGAGGCATGGGCGATGGTATCTTGTGGTTGATTTTTCGGTGTTTGTTCTGCTGGCTGTGCTTTGAGTTGGCTATGTTGTTCAGCTTCGTTGATAGCACTATCGACACGCTCATCCAAGTTGAGTATATCATCTGTTTTATGGTTGGCAGGGGTTGAGCTGGATGCGAGTGACGGATTGCTATTGACTTCGGTATTCAAGGTTGGAATGTGACTGTTGCCATCCTGATGATTCAGGCTACTTTTTGGTGTTGCCTTTGAGTTGGCTGCTAAGGGTTCTGTATCAATCGATTCTTTGAGTGTTGGTACGTTAATATTGGATAACTCGGAGGTCTCAATTGGATGATTTTCGAATAAAGCCGAATCATTGAGTAGATTTTCAATTTCTTGTTCCGCATTTATTAATGAATGCTCGCTCTGGTCATTGTCGTCTTCCTCCTTGATTTCTGCCAGGGAGGTGATGTCGCCGAGTGAAGGCATGCCTGTTTCATTGGTTAAAGCGAATGGGCTCATGTCGTCTCCAGCGCGATAATTTGAGGGTGGCTGTTGTGGATTATTCGGGTGACTGGTCATGATTTATTACCTGTTCACTTGGTGGGTGGTGACTTGAAATCCCTGATCCCGATAAGCACGAAAGCGCTGTCGTCCCTGTTGGCGTATCTCAGGGTCATTATCAATCAGCTCGATGGTTCTGGAGAACTGAGTCAGCGCGTTGGGCATGGCCCGCGTCATATTGACCAAAATATCATTCAATGGTGTCGGGGCTGTTTTGTGACCGATATAAACGGGCGTATCTTGGTTGACTTGACCGAGTTTTTGGTGAGGGACAAAACTATTTTCTCTAAACGTCCATAATAGCTCATCCATGAGTCGAGCTTGTGCTTCGTTTTCCGTATGGATATACATTTGATGCCCGAGTTTATAGGCTTTTTCGATCAGACGACAGGCGAATAATTCTCGGCCATGGGGACGTTGGGTTGCTAAAACATAGAAATCAATTCGTGGCATAACAGATAAGCGTCAAATTTTAGTGTAGTCATCAGATCGAGCAATTAATGTGCCTTGGTTCGGAGCGCTGGTATTATGCTCAATATTGCTATTGGGGGGCCATCCTTGGCTACCGTGATGCATTACGGGCGGTAAAGGGTTAGTTTTTATTCATGACAGCGATTCATGAGAAATTGAATTAATAGGGGAACAGGGCGCCCCGTTGCACCTTTATCGGTGCCGGTCAGCCAGGCGGTTCCCGCGATATCTAAGTGTGCCCAATGGTATTTTTTGGTAAACCGCGATAAAAAGCAGGCGGCGGTGATGCTACCGGCATCACGACCGCCAATATTGGCAACATCGGCAAAATTGGTTTTTAATTGTTCTTGATAATCGTCCCAGAGGGGAAGCTCCCAAACCTTGTCGCCGCTTTGTTCGGCGGCTTGTTGTATGGCTTTTGTTAACGGCGTATAGTTGCTGAATAAACCACTGGCATGCTTGCCTAATGCAATAACGCAAGCCCCCGTTAATGTGGCAATGTCGATCACGACATCTGGGTTAAATTGCTCAGCATAGGTCAGTGCATCGCACAACAGTAATCGTCCTTCCGCATCGGTGTTGAGTATTTCAATGGTGGTTCCCGCCATACTGGTGACAACATCGCCGGGTTTATTGGCATTGCCATCCGGTAAATTTTCTGAACTGGGCACAATGCCGGTCACATTAATGGGTGAATCCATTTCTGCTAACGCCTTTATGGTGCCAAATACGCTCGCGCTGCCGCACATATCAAATTTCATTTCATCCATGCTTGCGCCAGGTTTTAAGGAGATGCCACCGGCATCAAAGGTTAAACCTTTGCCGACCAGTACCACTGGTTTGGCTTCTTTTTTTCCGCCGTTATATTCCATCACAATGAGTTTCGCGGGTTGTCGGCTACCTTTGCTTACCGATAACAGGGCGCCCATCCCCAGCTCATTCATGTCTTCTTCTTCAAGAATTCTTGTTTTGATTGATTTGAAATGATTCGCTAACGAGTTTGCCTGGTCAGCGAGATAACTCGGCGTGCATATATTGCCCGGTAAATTTCCTAGCTCTTTCGCTAAGGCAATACCGTTTGCAATGGCATTGCCTTCATGCACGGCTATTTCTGCCGCGGCTTGATTTTTACGCGGACTGATTGCGCAAAAAAACTTCTTGAGTAATTGTTTTTTATTTTCTTTTTTAGTTTGCAAAGCCTCGAATCTGTAATAGCTTTCTCGCACGGAAACAATGGTTTGTCGTATTTTCCAGTGTTCATCGCGGTCTTTAATGCTCAGTTCTGTTAAGTGCGATGTGGCCTCTTGCGTGCCAGTATTTTTTAGGGTGCTGATGGCTTTAGTCAGGATTTTTTTAAACTCGCTATCATTGAGTTCTTTTTCCTTGCCACAACCCACCAGCAAAATTCGCTCAGCAAGCAGATTTGGCACGGCATGTAACAGCAAAGATTGCCCGACTTTACCTTTTATGTCGCCTTTTGTCAGTATGTTTGAGAGGAATCCCTCGGAGAGTTCATCGAGTAACTGGGCACTTTCTGTGAGTTTGCCCGATTCGTGGATACCGACAATAACGCAGCCAGAACGTTGTTTTTCCGAAGTGCCACTTTTTACGCCAAATTCCATGCTTGCTCCTATTTTTAATCAATTGTCTCTGATCTTGCAACATTGTACGGGATAAGTATTGTATTTTTAATCCGAGACACAAAACATATTTTGGCTAATCGAAAAGAAATATCCAGAAGCCGTTATGGTTGGATTTGATGATAGTTCGTTTTACCATCAAAAGGGTTTTCGCTTGATATTGTTTGGCTAAATAGCCTTTTGTTGACGGTCAAAAATATATTGTTTGAGCGTATCCACTGGCCCTATCGCTTCATTTTGTTATGCCGCCATTAGCCACCAAATAATAAACCATGGTGAAATCCATGGTTGGGTGATTTTTGGTAATAGATAGCCAATGTTGTGGTAAAAATTATAGAATTTGTGGCAGGGTCATAGGTTGTGTCATCAAGCGAACTTTTCAATGATTGGATAGAAAATCAGTCTTTTTAAAGTGTAAAGGATGAGCGGCCATTTTTCCAACGTTTTATTACTGTTTGGGTTGTTTTTTGAACGTTTATTCTATGCTGATTCTCAGTCTGAATGTTTTTTGCTCGTTATGATGGGTATTGGTGTATATTGCCGAAGGTGTGTGGTTGTCACTTTTGTATCGGTTAGCTCACCTTGTCTTGGGTTTTTCGACTAAAGTTTATGAGTTACTTACCCAATGGCTTCTCATTTCGATTGGCTTGTCATTACCTTTAAGGTGTTTGATGAAAATTGTAAACCGTTATTTTATTAAGGAGGTAAATACCTCATTTTTAGCTGTGTTGGGTGTGTTGCTTGTCATTTTTGCGAGTAAGCATTTTGTGCGCTATATGTCTGATGCGGCCGCGGGGGAATTACCTACGTATATGATCGTTAAGTTGCTGAGTCTTTTTACTTTGAGTGCTTTAGTATTGATGATTCCGCTGGCGTTGTTTATTGCCATACTTATTTCCTTAGGGCGTATGTATAAAGACTCTGAGATGACAGCGTTGGAGGCTTGTGGTATCGGTGTTCCTCACTTTATGAAGACGGCAGGCTATGTGGCGGTATTTTGGGGAGGTTTGGTCGCGGTGATTGCTTTATGGCTAGGGCCGTGGTCAGAAGAACGCCAGTATGAGATTCGGGATGAGGCGGCGGTGGAGGCTGAATTTAGCTTTTTAGAAGCGGGACGGTTTCATGAGATTCGAGACGGTGCGGGGGTGTTTTATATCGAAAAAATGTCAGCGAATAAAAAACGTATGCAAAATGTTTTTGTCTATCTGGATGATGCGGGGAAAGTTGATATTTTTTCGGCTAAATCAGGCCGTCAGAAAATCGATAAACGCAACGGTGTCCGGTATATTATTTTAGAGGATGGTTTTCGTTTTGAAGCGTTACCACAAAATAAAGGGTATCGAATCCATGAATATCAAGAAAGTGGCATTCGTATCGCGCAACGTGTCATTGAAAAAACCGAGTATTCGGTGGTGGCTTGGTCGACAGCTAAACTGTTAAATGACACCGGACCGCAACAAATTGCCGAGCTACAATGGCGCCTATCCATGCCGATTGCTGTGTTTTTGTTAACTTTTATTGCGGTTTTGTTGAGTCGTACCAACCCTCGCCAAGGGCGGTTTGCTAATTTATTTTTAGCCTTATTGGTTTTCATTGGTTATATGTACTTGTTGATGTTATCACGTTCCTGGATTAAAAGTGAGCAAATATCCCCTTATTTGGGGATGTGGTGGGTCCACGGTTTAGGGGTTGTTTTCTTGTTACTGTTAATGGTGCGCCAATTTGGGGTGAAGTGGATATTTTTGAGGAATAGAACAAAGTGAAAATCATTGATCGCTACCTGGGTGTAACGATTGCTCGCTCGACATTATTTGTGTTGCTCGTCTTGTTAGCTTTATTTACCTTTTTTACCTTTGCTGATGAACTCAATAAGACCAGCCGAGGTAGTTACACCGCCTTGGGTGCTTTGGAATATTCGATCGTTACCATGCCGCGTATGGTGTACCAGTTATTTCCTGTTTCTGCCTTATTGGGGGTATTGTTAGGTTTAGGTGGGTTGGCAAATCACTCTGAACTGACGGCCATGCGCTCGGCTGGCGTGTCGTTTCGTGACATGCTTCGATCGATTATGATGTTTGGTTTATTGCTGATGGTTATGGCGGTGTTATTAGGTGAGTTGTTAGCACCGAAGGCTGAGCGGTATGCGGAAGCAAAACGCTCGCTAGCAATGTATGGTGAAAATGCCTTCCAAGCCGATAGCGGTTTATGGATTCGTGATGGCATGAAGTTTATCAATATTCAGCAGCTTAAACCTGATGGTCGGTTAGGTATGGTTAATATATTTGAGTTGAACACGGAGCACCATATCACTCATGTGATTAAAGCGGAACAGGCGGTTTACAGTGGTGATGGACAGTGGACATTGCAAAATATGCAGTCATTGGATATTGGTGATGATCGGATTGAGATTACTCAGGCTCCCAGCGAACATTGGACTTCGCTATTAAGTCCGGAGTTATTGAATGTGGTGGTTGTCAAACCAGAAACCATGTCTGCCTGGGTGTTGTTGCAATATGCTAACTATTTAACCGATAACGGGATTGATGCGCGGAAATACATTCAGGCCTTTTGGGTAAAAATCGTATCGCCATTAAATACCGCCATCATGGTGCTATTAGCGTTACCTTTTATTCTTGGTCCTTTGCGCTCGGTGAGCGCCGGGCATCGCATCTTAGTGGGCACGATTGTCGGAATTGGGTTCCACATTCTCGGGCAAATTTTTGGCTATGTGGGGTTGGTTTATAATTTAAATCCGATTTTTGCTGCGACGTTCCCAACGGTGCTCTTTGCTGGATTCGCTATTTACCTGCTGAAAAAAACGCGTTAATGAGGCATGGGAAGTTATTGCGTCGCCGATTCCTTTAGCTGGACTTTGGTGACTTGGCGAAACCTGGATTATTTTTTACATTAACGAGTTGAGGTTGGTTCAGTTGTTTAATCTTTATGGTTTTTTTGTTGCGTAAATATTCAGCAACAAGATTCCAAATGGCAATGTTTTCTTTAACCTCGGGTTGCACACTCGCCCAGCCAGCCACTGAATATTTCTTTCTTGCATCAATGGGTTTACCGTTAAGTTCCAGCTGACTAATACGGTGCCCCATCGCTTGATTGGGGTCGAGTATATATTTTAATCCGCCTGCTCGCACCATGTCGCCGCCTTGTTGGTAGTACGGATCTTTGTTAAATAAATTGTCAGCAACATCTTCGAGCACTCGCTTGATACGTTCGCCGGTTAACACATTGCGGGTGACGGTGGGATAGGTAATTGCCGTTTGTGCCATGACGTCTTCAAAGGTGATGGTTTCGCCTGGTAGCTTAGTAGTGCCCCAGCGAAACCCCGGTGAAAATGCGATCTCTGTCTCTTGATGTTCCATCATCGCGTCTAATATCACTTGGTCGAAGGTGCCATTGAAATTACCGCGCCGGTACAGTAACTCATCAGTGACAGCCAGTTTTTCTGTTAATTTTTTGTGAAAAGGGGCTCTGATTTTTTCAATGTAGGCACTCATTTTTGGGTCAGCGGGTAACAAGTTTGAAAATACCGGGATGATTTTGCATTGGTAGCCTTTGACTTGGCCATTTTTTACCGAAAAATCCAGGGTTGTTAAAAATTTGCCATTGGAGCCTGAATTGATGACTAGGGTGGCTTTACCTTCTGGGTTTTTGATTTGAATGGGGGCGGGCACCGCATCGTGCGTGTGTCCGCCGAGAATGGCGTGTATTCCTCTGATTCGGCTGGCGAGTTTGAGGTCAACGTCCATGCCGTTGTGTGAAAGTAATACAACGACCTGAGCGCCTTGTTTTTTTGCCTTATTGACGGTGATCTGTAGTTCATCTTCTCGGATTCCAAAACTCCAATCTGGGACGAGGTGCCTGGGGTTGGCAATCGGGGTGTAGGGAAAGGCTTGGCCAATGATGCCTACCTTGACTCCGTTGACTTGCTTGATGACGTAGGGAGTAAAGACCGCTTCTTCCCATTCGTTATCAATAATGTTTTGCGCGACAAAATCAATTTTTCCTTTCAATTGTTCATTGACAATTTCTGTGACCCGTTCAGCACCAAAGGTGAATTCCCAGTGAGCGGTCATCACGTCAACACCGAGTAGCAGGCAGGCATCCACCATGTCTTGACCATTTGTCCACAGCGAGGTAGCGGAGCCTTGCCAGGTATCGCCGCCATCCAGCAATAATGCGCCGGGGCGTTGGGCGCGTAGTTTGTTAATTAATGTGGCAAGATGGGCAAAGCCACCGACTTTGCCGTATTGTTTAGCGGCTTCGATAAAGTTAAGGTAAGTATGCGCGTAGGATAAGCGTGAGTGAGTCTGTAAATTGAATTGCTTGATAAGGTGCTTTCCGACTAAGTGAGGTGCTTTGTTAAACATACCGGCCACGCCAATATTAATCTGTGGCTCCCGAAACCACACGGGAAGCAATTGGGCATGACAGTCGGTAAAGTGCAATAAGGAAACATTTCCATAGTTGGGGATTTCATAAAAGTCACTCGGTGCTTTTGTGGCAGAGAGGGGGGATGCGGCAGTTAAACCAGGAAAGGTTAAACCGCTGGCGGTGGCGACCGCAAGGACTTCAAGAAATTCTCGGCGCGATAAACTCATATAAAGAAACCTCCATTGGTGAGTTACATAAGCTCACCTAGCATTGTTCAAGCCCACATTGAGCACCTATCATTTAATCTCACTTGATCCTTGATTCCCCAGAAATTTTTCGTCAGTCGGCCATACAACAACGTATGGCCTCTTTCAGAACTCCCCCCCCGGTGAAATCAATTCTCATTGCGATTTTCAAGCGCTAGGCGGTCCAATGTCGGTTAAAAGCTATATAGGGTATAATATTTATTTCGTTGACTAAAAAGCCGGTGCTTATAGGACAGACACCGGCTTTTTAGGTTAAGTTTTGAAAGTGAGATTATTTTCTTGCGCCAGGTCCATTGGACGGCAAGCTATTGCTCATGAAAGTTAAGAAATATTCTAGGTTTCGATATTCTTCGCTCTGTGCAGGAAAGGGTTTTGCCCTTACTTGTTTGTTACATCCGGTGAATCGGCGATGCAAGGTTCCCATGGCTCCCCATTTTGAGCGGTAAACAGGAAAATGCGTGGTATGGCCAAAGGCTGGGCTTAACAGGTCCGCCCGGATTTTCTTCCCTACGTTGTCGATATGGCAATGGGCACAGGCCATATTGAGTTGGCCTCGGCGAGCGTAATAGAATTTTTTTCCATTTTCATACGCCGCTTCCGCCGCTTTATTCGGTATTTTTATGTCAATAATTTTTCCCCGAGAGGTATAATGCATATAAGCAGAAACGGCAGCAATCGACCCCTTTTTATATTTATAAGGTTTTTCTCCATTGGCTTCACGGCATTCATTGATCGCCAGTTCTAGGGTGACAACTTTATTTCTTTCGGTATCAAATTTGGGGAATGTGTGAGCAACGCTAATACCTCCGTTGGCAAAACAGTCGGCTAAGCTTTTACCATTTTTGAAGGGGGTATTAAAGAGTGTTTCTCCTTCTTCGATGGACAACTCATAAGGAGGAAACTCTTCAATGGCTTCCCATTGTTCTCGAGAGGCAGCATCTATCGCATAGATTCCATTGGCAAAATCATTAATTTCTACCATAGGAAATTTCTTTTTATAATAGTCCTGAAAAATTCGTTGGTCATCCATTGGGGTTGCGTTTGCCGTGCTAGTGGCTCCGCAAATAACCCCTAGTACGGCCATTAATGCGAGCAATTTGCGCATCGTTTGACTCCTTTATTCTGTAGAACTTTAGTTATTTTACGATTGGAATGGTGATAGCATTTACTTTACCTGAGCTTCTTTTGAATCACTATTACCTTTGTTGTCTAACCACGCGATTTTTATCGTGTCGCCTTTGTTTGCGCCATGGAATTTAAAAGATAAATAGGGGTTTTTTGATACAGCAATACCCCAGTTAGCTGTAAAGATAATGGCGCCATTATGTTCACAGGTGACTTCTTTAATAAAATGAGCGGGTATTTTCTTACCTGTTTTTGAGTCCTTGCGCAGACCTGTTTCCATATTATGCTTGATTAGTGCTTTGATTTCAGTTGCATTGCCTTTTATTTTGGCGCGAATTTTGATGGAATTCTTGGCCATTATCGTTATTCCTCATCGTAATAATATAGCTTAAAAATCATTGACAGCTGACTGTGGATAAAAACTATCCACCGCAACCTCCAATGGTCACTTTCACGGTTTTATTCGCTCTATAAAGCTTGCCATCTGATTTTATGATGGCGATGACATTTGAGGTTTCACGCATTTTGATGCGTGTCGACACAAAGCCGCTGACATGGCTGGTGAGATCAAAGTTCGCCGCTAAAGGCTGAGGATTTTTGTCCACAAAAATACTTATATTTTCTACGTTAGAGAGTGTTGTCGAAATGGTGATGGGTACGACCGCTCCGTTTTCTGCAATATCCGGTGCTTTAATTTTTATGTCGCCGCTATCTACTATATTGGAGCTATCAAATAACTGAGTCAGTGAGTCATCAAGAGACTTAGATGCAAAAGCATTTTCCGGCCAAGCTGCAAGGACTTCTTTGGGTTTGAGCAGGCCGGCACTCACCGCGACTCCGAGCGCGCTGGTTGCCAGCGTGCTTTTTAAAAACGTTCTGCGTTTCATCTTCACCATTGTCTCTCCTAGCTAAACTTTTAATTCTTTAAAGCGTGTGAATAAATTCTACAATCTTGTCTATTTCTTCTTCAGATAATATAGCGTGTCGCCCGAAAGGCGGCATAATTGTATTTGGATTATTTTTGGTTGCATCCCATATCTGGGCTCGCAATTGGGATTTATCCGGATACCTGTCTTTCATATTGACCAGAGGAGGGCCTATATTACCGGGCAAACTGCCTCCTTCAATGGCATGACAGGCTAAACAATTGCCTTTTTTTCGATGAAATGCGGTTTTTTTCCCCTCTTCTATTATTTTTGCCTCTACCGCCAATGCATTATTGGTTAAAATGATAGAACTGCCTAATATGACAATAAAAGCGATTGCCATGGAAATTAGGCGTTTTATTATCCTCATTCAGTTTCTCCTTAAGTTTTTTTTTGAACAATTATGGCATTTACCTGTATTTACTTTCGTCGCCATCGATGTGGTCTGGTTTTATCCTTACGACGCCTCAATTGGTTAAAATTTAGTATAGCTCGGTGTCTGCTGAAGTATAAAAATACTGCACTTATTACTTAAGCATATATGATCGTTTTGTTTACACAATTAAACAAGTCTTATTTAGGTATAGAATTGCTCTCTGGTAATTATTGCTAGAGTTGTTTTTCTAAAATTGACAATTCTTTTAATTGTTTGATTCGCTCTTCAATGCGGTTCATTTCAATGGCATTAATATCTTTTTTTCGTCGTGCTAAGTTGAGTTGTTCGATGGCGTTTCTGGTGTATCCATGTAAGAAGTAGTATTCAGCCAACGCTTGATGAGCTAAACCAGGATGCTTAGCATCGCCTTCTGCTTTTGCCAGTAATTCGTAATAGATGGGGGATAGACGTTGATTTTTAAGGGTGTACAGCGTTTTTTTTGCTTCTGCTGCTTTACCAACCCGCAAGAGTGTTTCTGCGTAACGATAGGTCAAAGCAATATTGTGAGGGTTTAATTTGAGCGCATCTTCGTAGATACGAAGCCCCTCTTGGTTATTATTTGCCGCCACTTCGGTATTAGCGAGCAAAATAAGATAAGGGATGCGTTCTCGGTCTAGGGCGATGAGTCTTTTAATTTGTTGGTGGGCCTTGGATATTTTATTCGCTTTTAGCAGTGCATGCCCGTAAGCGTAAATCTGTGCGAATTTATTCTTATAATTGCCTTCATGCATCTCGGCTTCTATTCTTTTGACAAGTCTGACAGGGTCATCGGTGGTGATGGTACGGAGTTTTGCGCGGGTTAAATAAAATAAAAAATTGTCCGGTGTGGGGGTGAATTTATAGGCTTCTGCTCGGTCTCTCGCTTCAGCGATCCGAGTGTTTGTCACCGGATGGGTGCGTAAAAATTCAGGGACACTGGTATCAAATAGTCGATCGGCCTGTTGCAGCCGTTCAAAAAATGTCGCCATACTGTTCGGGTTAAAGCGTGATTGTGCTAAAACCTGCATGCCGATATGGTCGGCTTCTTGTTCATGAGTACGGGTAAAATTTATTTGAGTTTGCAGATTCGCCGCAATGGTTGCGGCGAGGGCCGCTTCGGCAATGTTGACATTTTGACCGCTTAAAATAATAGCGGCAATCAGGGCGGCAGCGGTGGGTAAGCTTAATTTTCCAGCGGCATCAAAAGCACGCTCTAGGTGGCGTTGGGTGACGTGCGCAATTTCGTGAGCCATGACCGCGGCTAATTCACTTTCATTTTCAGCCGTGAGGATCAGACCGGCATTCACGCCGATGTTTCCGGCGGGACCGGCAAAAGCATTTATCGTTGAATCGTTGACCACAAAAAAACGAAATATTTTCGTTTTATAATCACTATGTGCTACTAATCGGTAACCTAGATTCCAAATGTAGCCCTCGATTTCAGGGTCTTCAATGATCGGTAGGCCTTGGCGAATGCTGCGCATAATCGCTTCGCCCCGTATTTGATCATCTTGTGCTGAATGTGTTTGGCTGTTTGCACCGATTTCAGGTAGCGTAACTTCAGCGAGCAATGTTGTGCCGTAGCTATTGCTGAGCAAAATGAGACAAGAGAAGACAATCCATCGTTTCCAGCCAGGCGAAGCAGACATGTGATGTGAGGCGATGATCGATATACCTAAAAATTGGAACGAATGATTAACATGGGATTGCATAGCTTAAAACGTGCACGGACTCTCCTTGGACGCTGGTTTAATCGTATATTTAGTTAGCACGATGTGGGTTTAGCGTGCATATTTACCTCATCAGAAATCCGTCGGAGTCACTAAGTGAATGTGATTATTTATTTTCCAGAGTGAGGGCTGGAAGAGTAATGTGTCATTTCTGTCCGGTTTTGCCAGTTTTTTTCGGTGAGCAGTGCTTCGGGTACATATAATCGATTCTGCTTGATTATGGCGATCGTTTTAACGATCTTGACAATATCATCATATCTAATTTTGCGCAGCATCGCGTCTTTTCCTTTCATACGAACAATTAAGCCGTCTTGATGGCGCGTCATGACATAGACATCTGCCGGGTGAAGTCTAGCGTTTTGACTTGGGTCTCGTATTGTCAGTGTGTATTGAGTATCAATTTGAAAATCGTTTTTATCCAAGGTGGTTACTCTTTTACTAAAGTCAGTTATTTCAGCTCAGCTCGGCAATCCGTGCAAAAATTATTCAGCGAAGTATTTGACATTGTTTGCTTTATTTTTCTTCATTTGATTTCCGCAAAAGATGTTCTTATTTATCGCTTCAAATGGATGGATTCAAGTGTACCACCAATTGTTACTTTAATTCTCAGGGGCTGTTTATTTGTTTATAGGGTTGAATATTTTTTTAGCACATATTAATAATATCTATTTGCCTGTGGTATTGCATCGGTTATTAAATAGTAAGTTGTGGTATTAATCGTGCCTCTTATCCGCTCAGCTATTCGCTGTCGGAAGCGATTGGTGTGGGTTATTACTCCTGAATTTAGGTGGTCGTACGCTTAATAGCCTTAGCTTAGATTGGGTTCTTCAATATGGCAAGCACGGTTCAAAGCGAGTTGCACTGGCTTTCACTGTCATGTTTTGCTAAGGATAGGATAACACCATCAACTAGAGTAGTAATGCCTTCGGAAATAATTTATCGAATACAAAAGCTTAAAGTCTAATGGTGGTGATATGGTGTGCTTACTGTGCTTTCCTATATACTTTAGGTCAATGATTATGAGTGTTGGTGTGTGGCCGCAACCATCGAACATGGGTAATTGAGTTTTCACAATGA
>VAPK010252688.1_pt1 | contig 13549 bp, 12 predicted proteins | sample 3395031 | NCBI WGS metagenome assembly VAPK01 (sample SAMN08290443, study PRJNA428436) | hydrothermal vent metagenome | isolation source: Deep-sea hydrothermal vent chimney 1 | place: Pacific Ocean: Juan De Fuca Ridge | reverse complement strand
GAGTGGAATTTATCAATGGTAAGAAAGAAGAAATAGAAACCAAGGATAATAAAAACAGAATATTAGCTAATTCTTAAACACCAGAATTGACTATAACTCGGAACGTGCACTACACTATTAAATCAAGCTTTATCTCCCATTCAAATATAATTTGATCGAGTACAAATTTCTACATAAGAGACCTGTTCAAAACTTTAAAAACAACCAAGTTCAACTATACTGACTTTAAGCCAGATCGATATTTTTTAATGTTCCTCATATAATTTCAGCACTTGTTGCGTTTTGCTGGCTCTGCCAAAGTTATATTTCAATAGTAATAACTTTATCAATTACTTTAATCGAGAGATTAACAATTATGAAGATACTTAAACTTATCGCATTCATATCAATATTCATCGTAGTTACGCTATGTGTAGCTGCGGAGAACATAACAAATGAATAATTCAAACTAGTTCATTCTATTTATAGTGATTCATGTCTTAGGAATGAAAAATAAATAACTTATGTATTCAACTGAAATTGAACCCAGAATTATAGTGCATGATATTAGCTTCATAGTGCTTTCGTTAGAAATTTATAATCATCAGTTCTTTTGCTAGTGAGCATAAGAAACTGATTAATTTAAGTTACCCCCCCCAATAAAAGATATTAACCGTTTTAAAAAATGGCAAAAAAAATAGATATTCTGGCAATCGATGATGATAAATTCATCATAAAAGTGATTATCAAGTCACTTCAGTCTGATTCTATATCCATTCGGACTGCAAATGATGGTGAATCTGGAATAGCAGAAGCCATTCGTAAAACGCCTGATATAATTCTTCTCGATGTCGAAATGCCTGGAATCAATGGTTATGAGGTATGTGTGCGACTACGCGAGAATGAACAAACAAAAGAAATCCCGATTGTTTTTCTTTCATCACATAGCTCCCTTCTAGAACGAATGCAGGGATATGAAGTTGGCGCTGACGACTATTTAGTTAAACCCTTTGAAAAAGATCATTTATTAGCTCGTATTAGTGTATTAATAAAATATCAATCCCAACGGGAAGAACTTGCCGAACAATCTCAAATAGCACAAAAAAATGCCATCTTGGCTATGACAGGCGCAAGCGAACTTGCCATAGCAATGCGATTCTTGGAAAAAAGTCTATCCTATTTTAATATTAATGATTTAACCCAAGGTCTTCTGGATAGTACAGATCAATTCTCTATAGATTGCTGCGTCATGGTGATTGTAAATGGTCAACCCCTTTGGTATTCATCAAAAGGTACTGTCAGTCCTTTAGAGAAAGAACTGATTGAAATGAATGATAAAGGCGCACGTTTTTTGGATTTTGGTGCCAGAACAATTGTCAACTATCCATCTGTAAGCTTACTCGTTAGAAACATGCCACTTGAAGATGCAGAGCGTTATGGAAGGATCAAGGATATACTTCCTATTTTACTTTCAGCTGTCAATACCAAGATCAATGTATTAAATACTCAAGCTGCACTTTCTCAACAAAGTACGAATATATTAGGGTCAATAAAAATGATTCGTAGGAACCTTTTTCATCTAGGTTCTACCATTTTACAAAATCGTCAAAATAGTTCAGAAATCATGTACAAACTGGTTCAAGGTCTTAATTATGATTTTATGGGGATGGGATTAGAAGAGGATCAAGAAGAATATCTTCTCACCACGATAGATACAACGATAGAAAAAGCAATGGAAGAAATGGATGCTGGAAAAGAAATAAAATCATCTTTAACCTTTATTTTGACAAACCTAAACACTCTAATGATCAATCAAGAAGCATTATTTGCAGGCTTCACCGAAAGTTTGGCGACTGAAGCAGATGAGGAAGATAGTGATATGGATGATGGAGTTGAGCTGTTTTAATTTTTCTTTGGAATACGCCCTGATTTTTCATCTTCCACTAGCTGATAGTTTTCTAACAAACGCTGAAAAACTACAGGATCTTTTTCTAAAATAAGCTCTCCATAATTTGGGTTAATTGCATGATCCAATCGACTTAACCAAAAACGCAATGCTGCACGTCTAAGAAACACTAGAAAATGAATATTTTCATCTGCACTTAATTTCCTGAATTTTTCATACCCCGCTTTAAGTGCATTGTATTTTTGCCAATTAATAGCTCCATTCTCTGCACACCAATCATTACAAGCTACCGCAATATCAAATAAATAATAATCTTCACACGCATTATAAAAGTCTAATATACCGCTTACATACCCATTTTCAAATAAAACATTATCTCTAAATAAATCTGCATGAATAATACCTCGAGGTAGATCAGGTAAAAAACATGTTCTTTGAAATTTTAGTTCAGATTCAAGTAGATTACTATCCTTGTTGTTTAAATGAGATCGAATTTTGTCAAAAGTGGATTGGCAGACATCCAAGTCTTTTGAGTTTTGTACCGGAAGACAATATTTTTCACTACAACGATGTAGTTTAGCCAAATACTCCCCTATTTCTCCGCATTGTTTTATTGATGGAATATCTATAGAACGTCCAGCCAAACAATTAAAAAAGGCGGCTGGTTTTCCTTTTATAGAAATAAAAAACTGCCCTTCTTTATTCACTTGAGGTTTAGGCGCGGGAAATTTATGCTTATCAAGGTGGGCTAAAAAATCAAAAAAACCAGATAAATCCTGAATCGTTAAGGACTCAAAAACAGTTAAAATAAACTTTCCTTGTGTAGTGTTAACAGCATAATTTGTATTCTGAATACCTGCCTTAATTCCCGAAAAATCCACCAAAGTGCCTAGTGAATATTCAGTTAGAAACTGTTCCAGTTGTTGTTGATTAATAGGCGTATAGACAGACATGAACTGAGAAATCAGCGATTTTATCAATAAAGTCAGGAATGGAAATTAAATAAGTTGTACATTCTTACTTGTTTTTCATTCCTTAATTGAGTCAGCAGGCAAAAAAAAGGTCGATATATCGTAAAAGATATATCGACCTTTTTTTGAATTTAATTTAACTTAAGTCATTGCACGAACTTTAGAGTTTAATCTGCTTTTATTTCGTGCTGCCTTATTTTTATGAATAAGACCTTTTGTGACAGCAACATCAATAACAGATACCACAGCCTTAAAAGCAGCTTGTGCCTGTTCCTTATTTCCGGAATCAACAGCCGCTATTACCTTTTTGATATAGGTGCGTAAATTACTACGTTGTCCTGTATTACGTATGCGACTTTTTTCTGCCTGACGGGCTCTTTTTTTAGCTTGTGCTGTGTTAGCCATAGGACCAATTTATTCAGTTAATTTAAGAACCGACTATTGTCCTATTAAATGCTATTATTGTCAATACAATTTAAATTAAATGTAGCAACACGACCATTGAGCAGACAACTTTTTAAATCAACAGCTGTCGTCAGCAGTATGACGATGATATCACGCATTCTTGGGTTCGTCAGGGATATGCTATTTGCCCGAATTTTTGGTGTAGATACCGGAACCGATGCTTTTTTTGTTGCCTTTAAAATCCCAAACTTTCTACGCCGCCTTTTTGCAGAAGGTGCTTTTTCACAAGCTTTTGTGCCTGTATTATCTGATTACAAAGAACAAGGTAGCAAACAAGCATTAAAGCTATTCATTGATAAAACAGCAGGAACCCTGGCGTTAATTTTATTTGTTGTCACCATTATCGGTGTTATTGCCGCACCTGTGCTAATTACTCTATTTGCCCCCGGGTTTCTTAATGAGGGAAAGCAATATGATTTAGCTGTACAAATGCTAAGAATTACATTTCCATATTTGTTTTTTATCTCTTCTGTTGCATTTGCAGGTGGGATATTAAACTCTCACGGAAAATTTGCTATACCTGCATTTACCCCTGTTTTTTTAAATATCTGCATGATTTCGGCAGCAATCTGGCTTTCTCCTCAAATGGAAGAACCTATTGTTGCATTAGCTTGGGGTGTATTTGCTGCCGGAATTGTTCAATTATTATTTCAATTTCCAGCATTGAAACAACTGGGGTTATTACCTAAATTAAAATTTGGATTCAAAGACCCTGGCGTAAAGCGCATATTAAAGCTGATGATACCTGCCATATTTGGTGTCTCCATCACCCAAATTAATTTACTCCTTGATACGTTAATTGCCTCATTTCTTGCTGCCGGCAGTGTTTCCTGGCTCTATTATTCAGATCGACTGGTTGAATTTCCGTTAGGTATTTTTGGTATCGCATTAGCAACCGTTATATTACCCACGTTATCAAAAAACCACGCAGCAGACGACCCTATTGAATTTTCCAAATCATTAGACTGGGCGTTACGCCTAGTTTTATTGATCGGTCTACCTGCGTCCATTGGGCTTTTAATTTTAGCAGAACCGATGCTTTCTACATTATTCCAATATGACCAATTCAGTGCTAACGATGTTCGTTTGGCCGGTAAAAGTTTAATGGCATACTCAATCGGTCTACTGGGTTTTATTCTGGTTAAAGTGCTAGTTCCTGGCTTTAGCTCACGCAAAGACATGAAAACACCTGTTCGTTTTGGAATTTATGCAATGATTGCCAATATGGGACTTAATATTGTTCTGGTATTCCCTCTCGCTCATGCAGGCTTAGCATTAGCCACTTCTTTAGGTGCTTTCTTTAATGCCTCTCTTTTACTTTCCAAGTTATTAAAAGATAAAATTTACAAACCGGGTAAAAACTGGGCAAATTTCATAATAAAAATTATTTTTGCCAATGAAATACTCGCGTTATTTTTATATTTTTCTGTCAATAAAAATCTTTGGTTTGATTGGTCTGCATTTGATAGGGTGATAAATTTAGCACTTTGGGTCGGGTTAGGCGGTGTAGTTTATGGTTTATCCTTATTGCTAATAGGAGTGAGACCTAATAATTTATTTAGTAAATAACAGCTTAAAAAAATGTTCAAAAAAAATTTAAATTTAATGACCGATTGTTGAACATTTGCACCTCATCCAAAGGTATAATCACCTCAATTTTTTATGGATCACCTTTTGTATTAATTGTTACGAGCTTTCTCACTCCACATTCCTCCTAAGTAGAAGGCTGGATTAAGGAAATGTTTAAGACAAGATCTTTTTTAAAACGATTAATACTGAAAAATAACGAACTGAATGCTCTCCAGATTTTTTTAAGAAATGAAAAAAATTTGATTAACGCAATAAGTTCAAAGGCATATCATGACGACAGCTTTATCAAAATATACAAAAAATAGAGACAATAACTTCAATTTACTTCGGTTTATTGCAGCATCACTTGTTTTATATTCTCATAGCTTTGCACTGGTAACTGGAACCGGTGACACCGAACCGCTTAGAAATTCTATTGGGATGACATTCGGCACCATTTCTGTAGATGTGTTTTTTATAACAAGTGGTTTTCTTATCGCGGGTAGCTTTTTTGGAAGAAACAACATCATTGCTTTTGTCTGGGCTAGAGTATTAAGGATTTTTCCTGCCCTCATAGTCGCTGTTGCATTTTGTACATTTGCAATTGGTCTGTTCTTTACTACAGAGCTAGCTTCTGAATATCTAGCTAACAAACAAACCTATCGATATTTTTTAAAAAACATTACCCTTTTTTTTGGCGTTGAATATAACTTGCCAGGTGTCTTTGCAAATACACCTCACCAACATGCAGTCAATGGCTCTATATGGACGCTGCCTTATGAAGTAGAAATGTATGCTTATCTAGCAATTACTGGTTCTATTGTTATTTATTTTCAGAAGTGGTTTAGTAACAATTATCTAAAAACTATTTTTTTATGTATTGCTGTCATTACTGTTTTAGCAAATATAGCCAATCATTTCCAACCTTTTATTGATGATAAATTTATTCGTTTATTTTCACTGTTTTTTACTGGTACTGCTTTTTATTTATGGAGAGATAACATCTATCTTTCCCTAAAATTATTTCTTTTACTGGTTATTGCTCTGTTATTTTCTATTATTGAAAAAGAAGTGTTTTTTGTCATCTACTCACTCTCTATTGCCTATTTAATTTTTTATATAGCTTATGTTCCAACAGGCATTATTAGAAATTTTAATAAGGTAGGAGATTACTCATACGGGATATATATTTATGCTTATCCTGTGCAACAATCTATTGCTGCTTTAATCCCAAATGTTTCAATCCCTGTGATGATAGTGCTGTCTTTTTTCGTTACTTTCATTCTCTCTTTTTTGTCATGGCATCTGATAGAAAAGAAAGCTTTAAAAATGAAAAATCACTACGTTATATTTGAGAAATTATTTCAAAAAAAGCAATTAGCTAGAAAAAGTCAATTGTGAAGTTATTCTTATGAAAGAGCAACGCCAATACCCTGCAATATTTTTAAAGGCGATAATTCTTTAACCTGATTAACTTGGGACTCATTTCTAACATTGAATATACCCGCAAAGCCAAGTGCATTGAGTGAGATAGACACATACGCAGGAGCTGATCTTAAAGCAAGCTTCATCCAATGCCGAGTGATAATTAAATTATAATCTTCTACTTTCGTATCGAATTTTTTTTGTCCTATATTGCGCATTAAAGCTTGGTATTTAAGTAATAGTCTTTTTGCAACAACCTCCACTGAGTCATTATTTGACCACTCAGTCCTGCTAATCAAATGCCGATATGGAAAGTTCTTCAAGCTTATCAATTCAGCATCTATCGGTAGTACTTTTAAAGCGTTATCAATGGGAATGCTAGAAAGATGAATATCCATAGGGTATGGAATAAAATGAAAATGTTTATGTGGCTGAGTGGCTCCTGCTTTTAAGCCTCCATTATAGAATGCCACCCCTTCCATTTCTTGCAAACAAAGACTGATGGAAAGAAAATCATCATAAGTTAATACACTTTGTTGTTCTTCAAATTCCCGTGTCACGATCAGTAAGGGGTAATCAAATAACTTAAATCTATTCAATAAACAAAGATGTGTCTCTGAAAGATCAGACACGAACATATTTGGGTTATAAGGTAAAAAGGGATTAGGTGACTTTCCAATCTCTACTGCCTTGTCGTCTTGTTTTTTTCGTGCCTTATCTTTACGCTCAAGATTTGGTGCAATGCGAACTATATAAGGAATATCGAACTGGGTAACAATACATTCATCTTCAATCTTAGCTGGAACAAGTATCCCAGTATCTGTAGCAAGTTTAGTTTGCTGAATAACTTTATTTTTTAAAGTCCCTGTTTCAAACATCATTCACTTCTCGTTTGCTCTTCTATCTTCTGTCGCTGCTTATCTGCGCTATTTTGGAGTATCTGCTCAATACCTTTCGCTTTCTCCAGTGCCTGAACTTGGGTATTAAAAATTTTCCCTTGCTTGGATTCAGGCTGTGGGCTTTCTCCTGATTCTTTTGTGCATCCATTCATTAAAAAAAATGAAATAAAAATTATTTTAGTGTGTTTTTTCATTATCAATACCACAAATTATAGTGTTTTTTTCAATTAGTTCTGAACCTTCCGATGCGGTCTTTGCTAGCAGGATGGCTTGACATATAGTCTAACCAGCTGTTATCAAATCCATATTCACTTGTCTTTTCTATAGATTTATCATTTGTACCCGTATTATCATTAGATCCCTGTTGAAAAAATTCAAGCCTTTCCATAATATCTGCGAAACGTGAAGTAGAAATACCATTTTTTTGCATTGCTTCAAGAGCATAGCCATCAGCTTCCCATTCATGATCTCTGGAATATGCAGAATCCATCAGAATATTTGGCAACGCTAATACTAACTCTCCCACAGAACTGATATCTCCAGTTATCAATACTGTTAAAACAGCTAGTCCTGAATGGCTAATTACCCTTCTTAAGCTATGTTGATGTTCCACATGACCAATTTCATGCAATAAAATAGACAATATTTCTTCATCATGCTTTGCAAGCTTTATTAACTCATCCGTAATAACAACAGTTCCATCAGGTAAAGCAAATGCATTTGCACCTATAAAACCTCCCCCACGAAATAGCAGTTTATATTTTATTTTAGCTGTATTTTCGGCATTCGGTAGCAACCGTACAAATTGTTCAGTTAACGAACGACGCTGCTCTGCATCCAGCTTTGATTCAGAAAAGAAACGTTCATCCATCGTTTCCATTGCACCATGACCAATATAAACACTCGCTTCAGCCGGTAAAGCATTAGCAGCCAATTTACTAAACCAGGGAATTCCATAAAAATAACTCCATGCAATGAATAACATCATAAAGATCAGCGCACCTAAAGCATACTGGGCAGAACTTTCCAACTTGTGAGCCAACTCATGGCTAATCTGATGTTCACTAAGCCACTTTTCCAGTGTTTTGTGGTCGGTAGTTTCAAATACACCACCCGATGGAAAGGTCAATGTTCTGGGGATATTTCCAATGCGCCGAGAAAAAGTTATTTCCTTAATCGAGACAGGTTGTATTAGGGGAGTGTCAGCAGAGATTATTCCTTGACCATCCATCTCCAACTCAATATCCCTTTTTCCTGCAGTCTGTCCATCATAAAAAAACCCTTTCAATCGCATATCTAAAAACCTATATCCATATCAAACACCTCATCCATTTCCTCTCCAAAAGCATTACCTGACTCCTGCTCTATCGCCTTAATACTGTCTATATCGTTTACTTGCAACTCAGTACAACTTGCGGTATACCTCGCCATTCGCACTTTAGCCCAAGGTATAAACAAACCCAGACTTGCAACTATGGCAATAGTATTCGTTAAATAAATCCAGCCTACTTGAGTACCTTTCAAATAACTATACAATTGATTTTCACCTATTGTAATATTGTTATTAATCATATTGGTACGCATGGCTTTCCAAATTCCAGATATAAAAATTAACATAATATAAAAGAGCAGAGCACCAATAGGAAATAATAAAAAAGTCGCATATCCATATCCAGACCCAGGTTTGAAAAAGCCATAGGCAATACCTCCAACCAGTAAAAACATTAGCAAATAAATTATCCCTGTTAAAAAATAAACTTTATAAAAACTCCACACTCCTGTATTAAAAGAAGCTTTCGTTTTTCCATATTGAGTATGATCAACTATGAAACGAGTTCGTATATAATCCAACCATGGCATTATGGGTATAAATGCCAATAAGAAAGCAGAAAAAATAAAATCTTTTTTTAATAAAATATCTTCGTCTTCTTTACTTTCTTCAGCCATTAACTCAATATTTCCAATAGAATCAGCGAATGTATACGCCATCCATGCGAATAAAACCATCAACCCTAAAGGTAGCAAAAAAACCATATAAGAAGCTTTTAGGTCTTTAAAAAAATAAAAACGAATATTCCGATAGGCTGAATTGCGCATACGAAATGACATAGCACTCACAATAAAAAACGGAAATAACAAACATCCAATAACTAGCAGAACCATCCCTGCTTCTGAAAAATATTCCCATGCCCCCCAATACAAAACAAAAAGAATAACGGAAATAATACGTCCTTTAAGAATACTTTTTGGATCAGCCAAGTAGGAAAAACTACTGTTATCTAAAATCGTATTGCCATAAAAATAGCTGTTTGTCCTAACTTTCGCCCATGCAGAATAGATACCTAGTGTTATGACAGTTAGACTAATATTCACAATCCACATTTTATGATATTCAATTCCTTTCCCAGTAAACTTAAAGGGTAATCGTTGTGTTTTAGTTTGATCGTCCAAAGTTTCCATTATTTTTCATTGTTGATGATTTTATGATTTTCAAAATTGCTAATGAAGCTCCACATATAAAACAGTTGAATATAAATTATCCTGCATGCTATTGTATTTGCAATATTGTTAGGTAACTTGTCCCCCAACACTGTATAGAACAATGATAAACGATAAAGTCCTATATTCAAAAAATGACCATCTCTTTGTATTACTTAATATTAGTGAACCTGGTGAGGAAAATGGAATTCCATCCAATCAATATCTTATCGTAAATAAGGGTAAAGGTGTTCTGCTTGATCCGGGAGGGTTTGGAGTGATGCCACAAGTATTGCATCACATGATGAAATATATTGGTCCAGAAGATATTGCAGGCATAGTTTTGTCTCACCAAGATCCGGATATAGTCGGCAGTTTAAGTAGCTGGATGGAGATTACTCAAGCTAGAATCTATGTATCCAAAATTTGGTTACGATTTTTGCCACATTACGGCATCAAAGATATGCATCGCTTTGAAGGTATCGAAGATGATGGCTCAGAGTTAACATTAAATGATGTGGTTTTAAAATTACTACCCGCACATTATCTCCACTCTCCTGGGCAGTTAAATGTATATGATCCAATATCAAAAATTCTATTTACTGGGGATATTGGTGCTGCCGAGTATCAGGGGGCAGATTTTAGCGAAATATTTGTCGATGATTTCTCACAACACCAACGCCATATAGAATATTTTCATCGTCGGTACATGGCCTCAAATCGAGCTCTTAGATATTGGCTTAAAACCATTAAACCTTATGACATTGATATTATTGCACCTCAACATGGATACCTCTACAGAAAAGCAGCAAAAACAGGTTTATTAAATTGGTTTAAAACCCTCAAATGTGGTTCGGATTTATTAGATATTGATTGAGCTGGAGAAAATTTAATTATGAAACAACAATCAAATATCGACCAGTTTCACTCTTTTCTTAACACCGTTTTATCTGAACTTTTGGAAAACCAAATTAGAATCCGATCCTTTATTTCCAGTATTCAACATTATGAAAATAATGAAATAAACAATAAGCTAACTGGGCTAGATGAAGAGAGCCGACGAAGTTGGGATGCGCTAACAAAATCTAACAGTCAACTTATTAAGCTAGGGGAATCAAGTTGGAAAAGAAGTATTGATCAAATAAAAAATCTCATTATGAAGTGTGATCATTTGGTCAAAGAACTACATAAGGCAATGATAGGTAGAGACTTATACGAACATCAGAGTCGTGTCCTTCAAGGTATCATCCTATCCCATGACAAAATTAATAATTGGGAAGAATTTGTTCAATCTATTTTGCGTGAATTTCACAGCATCTTCGAGTTTAATTTTTTTAGCATTGCTTTTGATAGCAAAAATGGAATTGACCTACACCTCTACTACATGGGTGAGTTTACTCCCGAAGTCATAGCTAAAGCAAAAAAAGTACTTACGACACATATGACGACCAGCTTGAAAAGTGAAAAAATACTCACTATTAAAGAATATCAGGTTCTCGATAAGAAGCTAGAAAATGTTGATATTAATCAAATGCACTCAGTAACGATTGACGTCAATGTAAAACGAGAAAACCTAGGTGGTTTGTTAGAAATGGGATATTTCTCATCCCTTCCATTAGGAATAGATGAGAAATCAATCATTAGGTCAATTTTATCCGTCATGGTGATGGTGATTGGTTCCAGTAAAACACTTAAAAGAACGCTGAACGAACTTGACTTTCATGCAAAGCATGATCCACTCACTGGATTAAATAACCGTCGCTATTTTAATGAATTTCTTGAAAAAGAAATCGAACGTTCCAAGCGCCACAACCATGAATTCTGCATCTTACTATTGGATTTAGACAATTTTAAAGAAATCAATGATTCATATGGACATTTGTGTGGTGATGAGGCTTTAAAAAGTATAGCCAAAATTTTAATGAATAAAATTAGACGTGGCGATATAATCACTCGCCTTGGAGGAGATGAGTTTGCAATTGTTCTGCCTGAAACCAATATGAAAGGTGCTCATTTTGTGGCTGAAGAAATAAAAACAACCATAGGGACACATCAATTTTCAGAAAGTCATACTATCCACATAACAACATCTATTGGGCTTATCAATTATCCGACACATTCGACTTCTATATCTGACTTGTTATCCAAAGTCGATGTAGCTTTATATCAAGCAAAAGATGAAGGTCGAAATACTATTTGTGAATATAATTCAAGCATCAGCATGTCATAACCTTTTCCCCTTTCTAATCTGAGTCATCAGTTTGAGATAATTCATTCAGCATTTGTTTTTCTTCGTTAGTCAATAAATCGTAGGTTTTTTTTGAAGAATCAATAAATGAGCCAGATAAGCGTCCAATACGCCTGTGACCAGACCTTCGAGATTCAGTTCGGCGATCCTTTACTCGACGATCCTTCTTTGGCCACAATAAATATGACTGCTTAATCTCATTAATCCATTCCGGACTATTAAATGGATGGAGAATAACTCGCCTTTCCACTGAGCGACGTTCTGAATGGCGTCTATTTTTTTGCCTAGGGTCTTCGGAACTCATGTATTTAATAGATAAGTGCTTTCTAAATCCTGCATAAACAAGGTGTTATTGTTGTTCTAAAGCTACCATAGTCACATCAAAAGCTCAATGAAAAAAATAAATTTTCAATCAGCCTATTGACACGTCACGATCAGAATTATCCAACTTTTATTCTAAAGCTTGGTCAATCTATCAGAAAATAAAATAATAGCTATACTTTGATTATCGCTATTGAATAAATTAAAGCTTACTGCTTTATACAGCCTTACATAGAGTATCTATACAGTGTTGAATAATAAATTAAATAATTTGTTTCAGGAAGAACAGTTAAAAGAACTTTATACTGATTGCCGCTTATATATCTACAGTTCTATCTTTATCGCAACGATAATCTATTACGTTAATTCTTCTGAAATGGGTGGAAATAAGGATATTTCAAGATGGATTTTTATTATTTGGGCAATTGCCATTTTGCGGGGAATAGATGCCTTTCTATATTTCAATGCGAGAAAAAGTAGCGTTGCAAATGGCTTTTTCTTCACACGTTTTGTATTGGGTACTCTATTAGCAGCACTATCATGGTGCTTACTTTTCTGGAATAGTTTTCTTAGTAGTGAGATTGAATATCAAGCTTTTATTGTCTTTATTGCTATTGCCATTACTTCTTCCGCAACGATCACTTTATCCTATAACCTAATTATTCTTATCGCTTTCCAGCTCATTATTTTATTACCTCTTGAGGTAATAGTCTCAATTGAAAGCTCAAAATTTACCACTCTGCTGACATTTTTAATACCTATATTTTTTTTCATACAAATATCAATTGCAAGACATTTCAACAACAAATACTCAGAGAGCATCCACTTACTCATCAATTTTAAAGAAAAAGAAAAAGACTTTATAAATTTACAATATGCAGTTGACCAGCATAATATTGTTAGCACAACGGATGCAAAAGGGAATATTATTCATGTTAATAATAAATTCTTACAGGTTAGTAAGTTCTCGCGAGACGAGCTGATTGGTGAAAATCACCGCATCATAAAATCAAATGAGCATTCCTTTAGTTTTTGGAAAAAAATGTATCAAATGATTGGTAAAGGACAAGTTTCACACGCACAGATTAAGAATACAGCAAAAGATGGAAGTCCTTTTTGGATGGCTTCAACCATTGTTCCATTTATGAACAATGAGGGTGTTCCTTATCAATATATATCTATTCGAACAGACATCACCCGATTAAAAGAGCTTGAACAAAAGAATAGAACCGATAAAAATGACGCTCTTATTCGGGCACAAGTTTCAAAAACACTTCAAGGACAACAT
>VAPK010271749.1_pt1 | contig 13550 bp, 10 predicted proteins | sample 3395031 | NCBI WGS metagenome assembly VAPK01 (sample SAMN08290443, study PRJNA428436) | hydrothermal vent metagenome | isolation source: Deep-sea hydrothermal vent chimney 1 | place: Pacific Ocean: Juan De Fuca Ridge | reverse complement strand
GGCATCGTACTATCGGCACTAATCGGGTAAATATCGTTCGAATTAAAAACGGCTATGCTCTTGGGCTTCATACGATCCATGAACTTTTTGCGGTTTTTTATAAAGAGTTGGTTGCTAATTTGTTTGTATTTCATTTGATAGATATTGCTTTGTTCAAAAATACGGAAAAAGTCCTCCCTTAGTCCCTCCGAAGGAGGGAGATGCTACCCTAGAACGATAAATTTCGTATTGAGCAGAAAAATCTTTAAAAAATGCAGAGTTCGCTCTTCTTAAAAAGTCCTCCCTTAATCCCTCCTGAGGAGGGAGATGCTGATCTAAACAATAAACTTCTATTTGACTACCTTCCAGAAATCAAAAAGCAGGATTCCCTCCCCTCTGGGGAGGGCTAGGGTGGGGACAAAAAAAGAGACCCATTGCTGAGCCTCTCTTCAATTTAAAGTTGGTTATTATTATTTTGACATGGCATTTTTAATAGCACCTATTACAGCCATGATAATACCACCACCTACACCACCACCGGCAACGCTACCGAGTATACTTGACATATCCATTCCACCAGCTACAGCATCTGCTGCTACGGTAGTATCAACACCCGATGCAGCCCCAGCACCTAAGCCCAACATTCCTAAAACCTGACCTCCTACGCCACCACCCACTAAACCAGCAATGGTGTTGCCAACGGTTCCTAATGACAGGTTCTTTAACAATTTTCCAGCTACGTTACCCCCTAGGGCACCTGTAACCAATTGAACGATTAACGGTAAATACTCTTCCATTTTTTTAAAGTTTAGTTGATTATATAACAATAAATTAACAAAATTTTAATCAGAAATACAATTTTACACCGCAATATTTGCCTGTTTAAAATGCCGAGTAGTTTGAAATGTCATTTGCAAAGGTGCAATACATTAAAAACCATTATCTCTTATTTCTCGGTAATCCTTCTAAAATACAAATCACATGGCCTGCATATCCATATAACAATCGACATCATTGTGCAGCCATAAAAACGACGCAGGCAAATAAGTGTCAATTCGTTTTGATAGTAGTTTCTCTATCACGTTTTTTTTATTGGATCCCGTCACTAGCAGAATTATCTTTTTAGATCGAAGTATATCGGCCATGCCCAAAGTCAACCCATAGGTCGGTTTGTCTCCCATAGTTTTTGTCATCTGATGTTGGAGGGATTCTTTGGATAGCCGAGCAATATGACAGTGCGGAGTCAAAGCATCTGCAGGCTCGTTAAAGCCAATATGACCATTTTTTCCCAGTCCTAAAACACACAGGTCAATAGGCCCTTTCTTTAGCATCTGATCTCGCATTCTGCCACATTCCTTTTCTGGAGAAACAGGATTGCTTTTGAATGAAATATACCGGTCTTTGGAAATATGTAAAGGCGAAAGTATTTTCTGATGAATAAACGTTTCACATGAACTGAGTTCTTTGGGGCTTGTTCCTCCCCACTCATCGAGTTTAATAATTCTTAATCTTACAAAAAGATCGGGGTCATCCTCGTAAGCTCTTTCCAGTTTTTCATATACCCCTATGGGAGAATTGCCCGTAGCGGCGCACATCAATTGATCGGGGTTCTTTTGTAACCCCGAAACGATTGTCTCGTACGCCAATCGACTCATCTCTTCGTAACCAGAGCAATAGTGTATTCTCATGTTATGCCCAAGCTTTATCACCTTTTATATAAGGTATACACCCCTTGAATTTACCCGGTACGGGATTATAACGCAAAGCTTCTGTCGCCCCGGGTTTGGAAGTGAAAAACCCCCAAATAGTAAGTTGTTTTATCATAGAAAAAAAATGGGAAGGTTCTTTCTCGGCAACTGCCTTGGCCTCCTTGTCCAATTCTACCAGTAAATCATGCTTTTGCTTTTTGGTGAGTTTAATAAAAGTGCTGGAATATCTGTCTTGGCCCATTTTGTTCAACACTGAGATTCCTGATTTAAAAATTGCTTGTTCCTCTTCATCATAGCAATCTGTTACGATGACTTTCATGAACAAACCAACTTTTGCCGATTTTGCTCCGGGCGAACGGTCTGTTTTCGGTAAAATGGTTTCCCCAACCTCATCCAATAAGGCAATATCGGTTTCAGAAAACAGCTCGTTGTTTTTGACTTCTCGGGCACAACCCGAAAGAAAAATATCTGAACCGATAATGGTACTTCCCATAATGCCAGCTGTGAGCATTAATGCTTTTCTTCGTTTCATACGCCAATATTATAGTTTTCCTTTTTTGAATTGGTCGGCCGCATATTGCGCTGCTCTAGCTGTAAGTGCCATATAAAGAATTGACGGACTCTGGTTGCCCGTACTGGTCATACAGGCACCATCGGTCACAAAAACGTTTTTGCACAAATACAATTGATTCCATTCATTCAAGAGTGAATCTTTAGGGTTTTTTCCCATTCTCACGCCTCCCATTTCATGAATATCCAAGCCAGGAGGTTGTTTGTTGTCCCCTACATTAATTTCTGTGCATCCTATTTTCTCCAACATTTCTTTGCTCTGTTCTAAAAAGTCTGCGACCATTTTATCGTCATTTTCATCATACCCTACATCGGTAACCAATAACGGAATACCCCACTGATCTTTCTTTTCGGTACTGAGATATACGCAATTGGTCTTTTTCGGTATGGTTTCCCCCTGCATGTACATATACATATGCCAATCACCAGGCTCACTTATCGCATGCTTAAAATCTGCCCCGATCTGAACATCACTTTCGGTAAGTTTATCTTCACGCGCTCGGTGCGCACCACAAAATGTGGTAAAGCCGCCCACATAGTCCATTTCTTGCTCTTTCAGATTTCTATAATTTGCCAGTATGGGTTCTGTAGGGTTTTTTCCGTAGACATACTTATCTTTAAACCCTTCTATTTTTCCACTGGAAAAACCTCGGTAAAGATGAAAACAAATGTATTTTCCCATAAGTCCGTTATCATTGCCCAATCCATTGGGAAAACGTTGAGACCTTGAATTGAGCAAAATAAGGTTGGTGTTCAAGGCCGATGCATTGACAAAAATAATTCGGGCCTTGAAAATTATTTCCTGCTGTGTATTTGTGTCGATTACTTTAACCCCTGATGCTTTACCCGTTTCTTCGTCATATAGTATGGAATGTACTACGGAGAAAGGCCGAATGGTAAGGTTGCCCGTCTTTTTTGCCCAAGGAAGCGTAGAAGATACCGAACTGAAATAACCCCCAAATGGGCAACCTCTCATACATAAGTTACGCGATTGGCATTTTCCACGACCTTGTTCTGAATGAATTTCTTGAGGTTCGCTCAATTGGGCCCATCTGCCTTGAACCAAATACCGATCAGGGTAATGCTCTTTGATCCTATCGCTCATGTGCTGTTCTACACAACTAAAATCGAATGGGGGCAAAAATTCACCATCGGGCATGGCTTCGATCCCGTCTTTGTTGCCACATACTCCCACAAATTTTTCTACATGAGAATACCAAGGAGCGATCTCTTCATAGGTAATAGGCCATTCTATCCCGTATCCGTACTTGTGGGGCGCCTTAAACTCATAATCGCTCCAGCGTTGACATGCCCTCCCCCAAGTAAGTGATTTTCCTCCTACTTGATACCCCCTGATCCAATCAAATGGTTTTTCTTGAACATAGGGATGCTCATCGTCTTCCACAAAAAAATGGGCTGTGTCCGCTCCAAAACCCGCAGCTTTTGATATCAAGGGATTTTTATCGTAAAACTCCTTGCTCATACGCCCTCGGTATTCAAATTCCCATGGGGGCATATGTGCGGTAGGGTAGTCTTTAATATGCTCGACATTACGCCCTCGTTCTAAAACAAGCGTTTTTAGCCCCTTCTCACATAGTTCTTTTGCGGCCCATCCGCCTGAAATACCAGAACCAATAACAATTGCATCAAAAGAGTCAGGTTCGATTGCCATACTATATTGATATCTATTTGAAGAGTAATTTACCACAAGTTTTGTCAAAATTACATATCTCAGTGTCTTTTTCATCTAAAAGAAAAATTAATTCCGCATATATGGACTTTCTTATATTTGGGATATTTGAAAGATCCTCACTATTTTCACAATGTCGTTTTTTTAACGAGATCACTAAATATGAATAAATTATTTTGCTCAACTTTTTCTAAACGCGCTTCACTATGAAACCTATTTTTATTCTAACGACATTCTTTTATATAACATTAAGTTCTGCGCAATTTTCACCTACCCCTGCCCAAAAAGTTGAGGTTGCTCTTCAACAAAAAAAACAATTGATGGCCGTTTCATTGGTAAAGAACATCCCTTTAAAAAATATTGGGCCAACGGTAATGAGCGGCCGTGTGGTCGATGTGGATGTAAACCCTGATAACCCAACAGAATTCTATGTGGGCTATGCCTCGGGTGGATTATGGTACACCAATAACAACGGCACTTCCTTCACTCCGGTTTTAGATACTTCCACAACGCAAAATGTAGGTGATATTGCGGTAGATTGGAAATCAGGAACTATTTGGGTAGGTACCGGAGAAAACAATTCATCGCGTTCTTCGTATGCCGGTATCGGCATCTTAAAATCAATCGATAAAGGAAAAACATGGCAAAATATGGGCTTGACCGATTCGCAGCATATCGGGCGTATTGTCATCAACCCGAAAAACACCGATGAAGTGGTGGTTGGGGTTACGGGCCATTTATATTCGCCAAATGAAGAACGTGGGGTCCTTAAAACCAATGATGGTGGCAAGACATGGCAAAAAACGCTTTTTATCAGTAATGAAGCAGGTATTATCGATGTAGCCACTGCACCCCTTGACTTTAATATCATGTACGCCGCATCATGGCAGAAAGATAGAAAGGCATGGAATTTTACAGGTAACGGCAATGCTTCCGGTATTTATAAAAGTATAGATGGCGGCACAACTTGGAACAAGGTTTCTACCCCAGAAAGTGGTTTCCCCACGGGGGATGGTGTTGGTAGAATCGGACTTGCAGTTTTTGACGACAATACGGTCTATGCCGTACACGACAATCAATTTCGACGTGAAAAATCCGAAGAGAACAAAAAAAAATCTGACCAACTCACAAAAGAAGATTTTAAATCAATGTCGGTCGAGAGTTTTATAAAACTGAACAATAAAAAATTGAACGAATTTTTAAAGACCAACAATTTTCAAGAAAAATATAAGGCCGAAAATTTAAAACAAATGGTGCGCAGTGGTACCGTTAAGCCAATCGATATTTCAAAGTACCTAGAGAATGCCAATTCCCTTTTGTTCGATACCCCCGTAGTCGGGGCAGAAGTCTATAGGAGCAATGATGGTGGAAAAACATGGAACAAACAAAACGAAGCATACATCGATGATCTTTTCTATAGTTACGGTTATTATTTTGGCCAGATCAATGTTGACCCATCGAATGTCGAAAAGATTTATTTGGCGGGAGTACCCATAATCAAGTCTGAAGATGGTGGAAAAACCTATACTTCTATCAATGGCGATAATGTGCATGCAGACCACCATGCACTCTGGATCAACCCAAAAGTATCAGGCCACCTCATCAATGGAAATGACGGAGGCATCAATATCTCGTATGATGATGGAGCGAACTGGATTAAAAACAATTCGCCATCGGTAGGGCAGTACTATACCATAAATGTTGACAATCAAGAACCCTATCATGTGTACGGTGGCCTACAAGACAATGGGGTTTGGGAAGGACCGCACAATGTGAAGGAAAATAGCCGCTGGCACCAGACCGGATCATACCCTTGGAAATCGATTATGGGCGGCGACGGTATGCAAGTACAAATTGACAGCAGAAACCATAATGTCGTCTACACGGGATATCAATTTGGCAACTACTTTAGAATACACGAAGAGAGAAAAGAACGAAAGTATATTCAGCCCAAGCACGAGCTTGGTGAGCCCCCGTACAGGTTCAATTGGCAAACGCCCATTTTGCTCTCACCCCACAATCAGGATATTCTGTATTTGGGAGGAAATAAATTGCATCGTTCAATGAACCAAGGTGACGATTGGGAAACCATTTCGCCCGATTTAACTAAGGGAGGAAAAAAGGGAAATGTAGCGTATGGTACTTTGTCAACCATCTCCGAATCACCTTTTAAATTTGGTTTGATCTACACTGGAAGCGATGATGGTTTGGTTCAAGTTACCCAAAATGGCGGAGGAAGTTGGAAGAATATTTCTGGTAATATAGCCCTGCCAAATTTCGGTGGAACAGATTTATGGGTAAGTCGGGTAGCAGCGTCCAAACACAAAAAAGAACGGGTCTATATCAGCCTGAACGGATATAGAAATGATGATTTTACACCCTATGTTTTCATGAGTGATGATTATGGGGAAACTTGGGGAAACATTGCAAACAATATTCCCTCTTCGCCCGTAAACGTAATCCTAGAGGATCCTGAAAATGAAAACCTTTTGTTCGTTGGCACCGATAACGGACTCTATGCCTCATTCGATCAGGGCAAATCGTGGGAGGCTTTTCAAAACGGTATGCCCAGTGTAGCCGTACACGACCTTGTGATTCAACCAGAGGCAAAACACCTTTTGATAGGCACGCACGGAAGAAGTATTTACAAGGCCGACATTGCTACGTTACAGCAAATGACCCCTGAGATCCTAGAAAAAAATCTTTATGTTTTTAAACAAGAGAACATAAAGCATTCCCCTCGATGGGGCAATTCTTTCAGTAGCTGGGGTAAGCCCCAGACTCCAGGTTTGGATCTCGTTTTTTACTGTTCAAGTCCAAGCAACTGTACGGCCGAAATCAAAACAGTAGATGATATTGTGGTCAGCGCAACCGAACTCAATACCGATAAAGGCCTTAACCTACTGTCTTACGACCTGGCATTTTCGAAAGCTGGAAAACTAGCTTATCTAAAGAAACACAAAACCGAACTCAAAGAAGCCAAAAACGGAAAGATTTATTTGCCGAAGGGCAATTATGTCTTTGAAATCAAGGGCAACGGAGAAAAAAAGAAGATAGAATTCGAAATAGAATAAGTGATGTTAATCAAACGAAAATGTACAAGCAAAAATGTTTTATAATAGGTTTGGTTTTTGCCCTATTCGGATGCAAAACCACTGCTCAAACCACTGCACAGCCAGAATCCGACAAAATCAAGGCCCTAATCGTTGATGGCCAAAACAACCATGACCAATGGCCTAAGATCACGGCCATGCTCAAATATTATATGGAGGAAACGGGTTTGTTTTCGGTTGATGTCGAGCGCTCGGCCTATACTTGGAAAGGCGAAGAATTTATTTCTGAATTTTCAATAATGGGAATGGGCAAAACAGAAGCCCTAAAAGAGCCTAAAACAGACCCAAATTACCATCCTGATTTTTCAAAATACAACCTGATTATATGTAATTTCGGATGGAATGCGGCCTCTTGGCCCAGCGAGACACAAAAATCTTTTGAAACATATATGAACTCGGGCGGCGGGTTGGTCGTCTTTCATGCAGCGGACAACTCCTTTCCAAAGTGGGAGGCTTATAATAAAATGATCGGCCTTGGTGGTTGGGGGGATCGTAACGAAAAAGATGGCCCCTACATATATTACAACGATGATGGTGAACTGATACGAGATTCCAGTTCTGGTATGGCAGGCGCGCATGGGCCACAGAGCGAATATCAAGTGCAAATAAGAAATTCTGAACACCCTATAACCAAAGGTATGCCCGCAATATGGATGCATACAAAAGACGAACTTTACAACAGTTTAAGAGGGCCTGCCGAAAATATGGAGGTTTTGGCAACGGCATACGCTTCGCCCGACAACAAAGGAACTGGCAGGCACGAGCCTGCCCTAATGGTTTTGACCTATGGCAAGGGTCGTATATTTCATAATATCATGGGGCATATTGACTATTCGGTCAATTGTGTCGGATTCATTACATCAATGTTGCGTGGCGCCGAATGGGCGGCAACAGGCAAGGTTACCCAACCTATTCCCGATGATTTTCCTACTGCTGAAAAATCAAGCACAAGACTGTTCGAAAAATAGAAGGTGGCCTTTTTGAAGAAAAATAAAAAAGGAAATACTGAATTTGAGGTAGAGCGATAACCTGTTCAAACGAGTATTTCATGACATGAAGAAATGAGTATATCTATCAAAAAAATCTTAATCCAATTACATTTATGGATTGGTTTGACTTTGGGCGTTCTTTTTTTTGTAATCTCTTTCTCGGGGGCGATTTACACCTGGGAAACCGAGATCTCAAGTATTATCTACAAGAAGAAAGTGACACCTAGAGATGTTTCGTTTATACCGATATCCACCCTTAAGGCCACAATAGACCGTGAGTTTCCCAAGGGGGATTTTAGAACGGCGTTTTACAAAGATAAATCACATACTATACAAGTTTTATTGTACGGTCAGGGAACGTATTACCATGCCTATATGGATCCCTATACAGGAGCATTGATTCACCTGCAGGATATGAAGAAGGGATGGTTGAACCAACTTATTTTTCTGCATCGAAACCTTATGTTGGGAGACCTTGGACAAGAGATCGTCCATTGGAGTACCTTCTTGTTCCTTATTATGATAATCACAGGAATCGTAATGTGGTGGCCAACCAACAAGGCAGGGGTGAAACATCGCCTGACCATCAAATGGAATGTTTCTCCTAAAAGGCTCAACTACAATCTACATAACGTATTGGGGTTTTATGTGACCTGGATTTTAATATTTAGTGTGCTGACAGGCCTATTTTGGGGATTCGAAATTGTGAGTAACTCTCTCAGAACGGTCACTGGCGAAAATGAAATGACTTATGACCTGCCAAAATCTGAACTAATCCATAGTAATGAACATTCTGATACGTTTGCACTGTTAGATAGCCTCATGCTAAAATTCCGTAACAGCCATCCTTCAAGCTTTATCAGGATCAGTAATCCACATGAAAAATCAGACCCCATTCACCTTACGGTTGTCGATGCCAAGCTTCGTGCATATAATGTTGATCATTATTATTTCGATCAATATACAGGGAGGCCGATTACAGGGAAATTCGAAAATGGGCTATATGCAAATGCCAGTACTTTTCACACTCTCAACGGATTGATATACGACATACATCTCGGCACCATTTTTGGCTTGCCCGGCAAAGTGTTGGTTTTTCTTGCTTCACTAACTGCCGCTTCACTGCCTATTACCGGGTTTTTAATCTGGTTCAATAAAAAGAGGAAAAAGGCAAACAAAAAACCCTAAATCTCCCTGTGTCGATTTAGTCTTTATGGATAAATATATGGCCTGGAGTAGACCAAGTTGTTTATGCTATTACACTACCAATAAAACGCAGTCATAGGCAAAGAACGAGTGTAAACGGTCACGTTCAATGTTAACAATACTTTCGTGGACCGAGAGCTATCGCCCAACATGAAACAATGCTTCACCTTGGTTCACAACGGCTTGATGGTTGATACAAAATACATAACCATCAAAAGGAGCCTTTATCCTTTTGATTCGTTTAGCATAGGTATCGGTTATCATTCCTATCTCTTGTCCTTTTTTGATTTCGCTACCATTGGTAAGTTCGGGTATGAACATTCCCGCTGTTGCAGCACGAAGCCATTTACGCTCTTGAATATGAACGGTTTTGGCTCGTTCTAAATGGGATTCTATTTTGGCTATCATATCAAAATACCTCAGTATGTTTAAAATCCCCTGCATACCTTCCATAATAGCGTAATCATCAAAACGCATGCTTTCACCTGCCTCAAAAACAATAGTGGGCTTGTTCATTTTATACGCGGCATTTCGAAAAGAACCTTTGATCAATCTTGACGGAAAGGTAAATGGGGCATTAAAAACTTCGGCCAATTTTTGGCTTTTTTTATCTTCTTGGGTATATCTTATCTGCGGAAAGTTATGCCGTTGTCCACCACCTGTATGAAGATCGATACCATAATCAATTTGATGCATGATCTCAGACACATAGTGGTAAGCGATCCTACTTGCCATTGAACCTGATTTGATACCCGGAAAGCTCCGATTTACATCCTTCCCGTCTGGTACATCTCTAGAGAAATGAATGAACCCAAAAATATTGAGAATGGGTACGGCGATAATCGCCCCTTTTTTGATCTTGAATCGTTTTTCTGCCATCATACGCCGAACGATCTCTATACCATTGATCTCATCACCATGCAGCCCCGCCTGTACCAAAATTGTCGGGCCCGGTTTTTTGGCATTGATGACATATACGGGAATATCGATCAAGGTACCCGTAGGAAGTCTATCTATACTTATTTTCAACAGTTTATCCTCGCCAGGGCGAACGGTCTCTCCCCCTATGGTAATATTTTTATTTTCTTCTACGACGTCCATTTTTTTCAACGAATAATATTATTTCCCTAGCAATATTCACCCCTGTTGCCGCTTCTATTCCTTGCAGTCCGGGTGAGGCGTTCACCTCTATGAGCAAAGGGCCTTTTTCAGAACGGATCAAATCGACCCCAGCAACTCCAAGTCCTAAATACTTGGTGGCATTAAGAGCGATTTGTAACTCTTTGTTCGTTGGCTGAATCATTTCAGTACTACCGCCTCTATGAACATTGGATCTAAATTCACCAGCCTCACTGCTACGCTTCATACTGGCCACCACCTTTGTTCCCACTACAAAAATACGGATATCCTCACCGTTCGATTCTTCAATATATTTCTGAATCAGAATACTGGTATCCATCTTATAAAAAGTATCGATAATCGATTTTGCCGACTTTTTTGTCTCTGCTAAAATCACACCTAAACCTTGGGTGCCTTCCTGTAATTTTATAATGACTGGGGCTCCTCCCAATAGCTCAATCTGTTCTTCAATGTCATCAGGGTTTATTGAAAACAAGGTCTCAGGAATGGGAATGCCCTTTCGTGCCATAATTTGCAAAGTGCGCACTTTATTTCTAGCTCTTGTTATGCTCAAAGAACGAGCCGTGCTGAACACTCCGTTCATTTCAAACTGCTTTACAATGGCGGCGCCATGTTTGGTCACCTTTGAGCCAATTCTAGGAATAATGATATTGAACTTATTCGTGATGTTCTCACCTTGATAATAAATTTGGGGGGTTCTTGAACCCAATTTTACCGAACATTTGGTATGGTCGACCTGTTCAATATCGTGCCCTAATTTTTGGGCCTCCTCTACTATTCGTCGGGTCGAATAGACATTCATACTGACCGATAAAAGTCCTATATTCATATAAAATCGGATTGGTTCTCGGTATTAGTGTGTAATATCGGTCAAAAATTACAATATGGGCGGTCTCTATGGAAGAAATTGTTTCAATAGAGAAATCTTTTCCATTTATACAATAAACCTGTACAGCTATACATTTTAAGCCGCAAACGATAAACAAAGTAAATCGAGCTTCAATTTTAATTTTTAGTTTTGGGATGAAAAGGCATTACATTTCTCATATGTTTTGTTACATATGATGTATAAGTTTTACAGCGTCGCATCTAATTTAGACCTTGTGGAAAATTAGATTAAATACGCCCCAAATGAACTGGAATTTCTTTAACAGTACAATCTTAGCTGCTGCTGTCCTCATCGTAATTGTTTCTATTTTTAAGCTTTTGTTCTTTGAAAGAAACAAACTGACCTATTTTTTACATTGGTTTGCCATTTTGGCAAATATTGTCATTATTCAGGTTATTCTAATCGATATCGGCATTGCCAACAAGTATCCTGCCATAGTGCTTTTGTATTTTCCTTTTCAATTTCTGTCACCCGTACTTTTTACGGCCTTTACATTTTCTTATTTAAACCGAATGGATGTTTTTAAAAAATTTCGTTTTGTGCTCTTGGTTCCTTTTATGGCCTTCTTTTTACTATACACATTTTATAAAATAAACATCGTGGCAGATTATGCCTTTTTATCTAAACAAGCTATGGCCCATATTGGTTATGAATGGGATGAGAACCTTGCGGTAACATTCTCCCTGATTTTAGCAATATGGAATTATAGGGCCATCAGAGATTATGAAGACCGTTTGGGAAACCTGCCTTATCAAATTGTGATAAAAAAGACCAAATGGCTGAAAGGAATTTACATGGCCCAAGTAGTATTGTGCATATTTTGGGTCTGCACTATTATTTATACAAAAGTGGATGTCGGCGATCATGGCAATACTCCGTATTACCCATTATGGTTTTCGTTCCTAGTTTTCTACTATTACTATTACTTTCTAGCCTCCAAACACCTTGAAGAAGTAGAAAACAAAAAAGAAATAGAAAAGATCACTTTAAAAGAAGTGGCACATAGTTTCCAGATTTCGGGTTTGAACAAGGTCTTCACCCCTGTTGAACTTGAAGCTGTTCAAGACAGTCAGTATGAAACCACGGCCATTCTCAGTTATTTTGCCACTTCGTTATTCGATAAAAACAAAACCGAGGATGTATTGTGGGACATTGTTGAAAACTGCATTTCTAAATTAAATCTAGAAGATTGTGTAATATATATATTGGACAATGAAAAAAGCACCTTGATACAAAAAGCGGCATATGGAAATAAACATGAGGGTGAAAAAAAGATTCTTAGTCCTCTAGAAATTTCTATGGGAGAGGGAATCGTAGGAGCCGTTGCCAAAAATAAAAAGTGGGAACTCGTCAAAGATGCGAAAGAAGATCCACGTTATATTGAAGACGACCAAAAAAGGCAATCGGAATTGGCAGTGCCCATTCTGCTTGAGGACACGTTATTCGGAGTCTTGGATTCGGAACATACCAAAAAAGGCTTCTTTAACGAACGCCATCTTTTTCTCTTTCAATTGATCGCCAAATTAACGGCGACCAAGCTACAACAAATCTCTAAAAAAATTCAAAATACCATTACCAATGACAATGCATATTACAAGGATCTCTGCCAATTGCTTGATGAAGAAAAAATGTACAGAAACTCTGAACTCAGCTTGATGATCGTGGCCGACAAACTGAGTATTAGCAGCACCTATCTGTCTCAATTGGTAAATACCCTAAGTGACAACAATTTTTCCGATTTTATCAATCTATATCGGGTTCGAGATGCAGAACTCAAGTTAACGAATTCCGATTTTTCAAAGTATACCATCCTCGCCATTGGGCTTGAAGCCGGGTTTAATTCCAAATCGGCCTTTTACAATGCCTTTAATAAACATACGGGAATCACTCCATCTGAATATCGGGAAAAACGTCCGATTTCCTCCTAACCAAATTTCGATTAACAATCAGCGAGAAAGTGATTGGAAAAAGGGAGGTTGCATTACCCAAAACAGGATAAATATTTCAGGTATTGTTCATTATTGTAACCGATTGACCTAATACACCTACTTGTCGCTACGAAAGCTTCCTTTGTCATTCAGAACGAGGTGAAAAATTCTAACCAATGCTCATGCCATCTGCCCTATGCCATAAACAGGATCTTCTTACCAATATTGCCATTACTCTTCAACAACAAGACAATGCTTGAAAAACCATCCGTCGGGATTCCTCGTGCCTCGGAATGACAAAAAAGGGGTACAGGAGCTTAATGTGTATAACTTCCCG
>VAPK010787738.1_pt1 | contig 13553 bp, 13 predicted proteins | sample 3395031 | NCBI WGS metagenome assembly VAPK01 (sample SAMN08290443, study PRJNA428436) | hydrothermal vent metagenome | isolation source: Deep-sea hydrothermal vent chimney 1 | place: Pacific Ocean: Juan De Fuca Ridge | reverse complement strand
GAGAAGATTACATATAAAGGTAAAGATATTGAGTTAAAAGGTAAACCTTTTGAAGTTTTAACTCACCTAGCTAGACATAGTGATCAGATAGTTTCAAAAGAACAACTTTTAGATGCAATTTGGGAAGAGCCTGAGCTTGTAACTCCAAATGTTATTGAAGTTGCAATTAATCAAATAAGACAGAAAATGGACAAACCATTAAATATCTCTACAATCGAAACTGTAAGAAGAAGAGGTTATAGATTTTGTTACCCGAAAAAAGTATAAAGAGAAAATTTTTAATTCAGTTAGTAGTCGCATCTGTGGCACTAATTGTACTTTTTTCTATTATTCTTTATAGTTATATTAAAGTATCAATCTTAAATGATACGATGTACAATTTAAGAACTGATGCGGTTGCTTATATCGAAAAATCCAAACTAAAAAAACCATTTTCAAAAAATACTTTTGCAGTAAATGAGTTAGGTTTAGATGAGATGAGTGTGGTTATTCGTGTTGATTTAAAAGATGATGTCTCTTATGAGCAGTATAAAGAAGATGGGAAAAATTATATCAGTATTTTTCATGTTTTTGATAAAAATAAATCTACTTATTTGAAAATTGAGAGAGATGTTGATGGAGTTCATAAACTTATACAGAAGATATTAAAAATTATAGTTGCTGTTAATTTGGCAGCACTTTTTTTTATTTTAGCTTATGCGATGTTTTTATCAGAGACTCTTTTGCAACCTGTTAAGCAGATAACAAGAAAATTAGCGAGAATGAATGAAAATTTTTTAGAACCAATTGAGATAAAAACACTACCTAGCGAATTTGTACCTCTTGGAGAGAGTATAAACAAACTAATAGACAGAATTCAAAATTTTGTAAAATATCAAAAAGAGCTTTTTATAGGAACCTCACACGAGCTTAAAACTCCGCTAGCAGTCATGAAAGCAAAAAATGAAGTTACTCTTATGAGAGAGAGAGAACCTATAAAATACCAAGAGACACTAAAGCTTAACAATAAGACAATTGATGAGATGAACAGCATGATAAGTTCAATTTTAGAGATTGGAAGACAAGAGGGTGCTCAGTTTGAGAAGCCTGTTGAGGTTGATTTAGTTCAGTTTTTGAAAGATAAATCAAAAGATTTTACTCTTATAGCTAAAAATGTTAGTAAAAATATCTCTATCGATTTAGAACCTAAGATGTATTGTGTCATATCTCAGCCAAGTTTATTAACTCATATACTTCAAAATTTTGTTCAAAATGCTATTAAGTTTACACCAGAGGGTGGTAATGTTCATATTAAAAGTAGATTAGATGGAGATGATTTTAGGATTGAGATTATCGATGAGGGTTCAGGAGTTGATGAGTCATTAGATCTTTTTGCTCCATTTAAAAGAGTTGGAAAAGAGGCAGGTGCTGGGCTTGGATTATTTTTAGCAAAAGGTGCAGCAGATGCTATTGGGGCGGAACTTACTCTTAAAAATAGAAGTGATTCCAAAGGTGCGGTTGCTACACTTTCGCTAAATTCTAGAAACTATTGTCCAATTGATGATGATTCTAAAGGCGGTATATTTAGTGCATTTAAAAAGTGATACTTGATAGTTGGCTCTAAAAATTATAGATGAGTGTATATCTTGTGATGGGTGTGTTGAAGTTTGTCCAACTACAGCAATAGAAGTATGTGATCCTATCTATGTTATAAGTGCTATGATTTGTTGTGAGTGTGTAGGTTATCATAAAGAGCCATCATGTGTGAAAATTTGTCCTGTAGATGCTATAATAGTAGATAAAGATTATTTTGAGAGTGAGAGTTCTCTTTTAGAAAAATATGAAAGAAGTTTATAAGTGGCAAAAAGAACAGCAATAATTGATATAGGCTCAAACTCAATCTCTCTTGTTGTGTATGAGAAGAGTTCTCGTTATGCTTTTCATCTTATTGAAAAAATTAGATCTAAAGTTAGAATTGGTGAGGGTGCTTATGAAAATGGTGGGCATCTTAGTGATAAAGCTATGCAAAGAGCTTATGGCACACTTAAAGATTTTTTATCTGTTATCAAAAGTTTGGGATGCAAAAAGGTTTTAGCAGTTGCAACATCAGCACTTCGAGATGCACCAAATAAAAAAGATTTTCTAAGTAGAGTTAGCAAAGAGTTAAAGCTAAATATAAAGGTAATTGACGGCGAAAAAGAGGCATACTTAGGAGCGATTGCTATCTTAAATCTTCTTCCTAAAATTGATAATGCGATAACAATAGATATAGGAGGAGGCTCAACAGAACTTGCTAGGATTGAGAGAGCAAATGTAGTAGAAACCATCTCTCTAAATATAGGCACAGTTCGTCTAAAAGAGCTTTTTTTTGATAAGAAAAAAGATTTTGCACATATTCAAAACTATATAAATGATATTTTTAAAGATATTCCAGATAGCTTTAAAGCAGAAAATATCATAGGAATAGGAGGAACTATAAGAACTCTCTCATCTGCTATTTTACAATATAGTAACTACCCAGTTCACTCTTTGCATGCATATGAGTATGAGTATGATGAGCATAAAGATTTTATTAAAAATATCTCAAGATGTAGAGTTAGAGAGTTAAAAGAGCTTCAAATTGCAAAGAGTAGATACGATACGATAAGAGAGGGAAGTACTATCTTTTTTATGCTTTGTGAAAAATTAGGAGCAAAAAATGTCATCACTAGTAAAGCTGGTGTTAGAGAAGGTGTTTATTTGGGTGATATTTTAAAAGGATGCAATCATAAGTTTCCTGCAAATTTTAATGTTAGTATAAAAAGTCTTATTGATAGATTTGCAATTTATGGTAAAAATATCTCTTATATTAGAAAAATTACATCAGATATTTATATGCAGACAAATCAGTTTTTTGATAAAGATGAAAAATTTAAAGATGAACTTTTAAAAGCTTCCAAGCTTCTACTCATCTTAAGACGACTAAATATCTACTCAAATAGCGACATGAGTTTCTATTTTTTAGTAGAAAATTTAAACTTTGGACTCTCTCATAAACAGAAAATCCTGATAGCTATTATACTAAAATATGCACACAGTAAAGATATAGATGAAGCTGAAATAGAGAGTTTTAAAGAGCTGTTGCCTTCAGTTGAGGTAGTAAAATGGTTAAGTTTTATACTCTCATTAACCCTTTGTATAAATAAAAATAAAAAGATTCAAAAGATAGATATAGAGTACAAAGATAAAACAGTTATCATAAAGAGTGCAGATAAAATGTTTTTGAGTGATGCTTGCATAAAGAAGCTAAAAAAACCAGCTCCTTTTGCAATTGTATTAAAATCTTCTTCCTAAACTAAACTCAATTCTAGAAGTTCTATCTCCCTCTTTATCATCAAGTGCTTTTGCATAAAAGAGTTGAAGAGGCACACCAAGAGGTGATTTTGCCCACTCTAAGCCAACTCCTGTTGATGATCTTTTAATCTCATCAAAGTTTGTATCTCCTGTCATTCCATAATCGTAAAAACTAAAAATTCTAAGTTGTGCTGATTCAATAAGAGGTATAGACATCTCAACCGAAGTTGCTGCTAATTTGTTTGCTCCTATTAGGATATCGTCACTATTTTTTGGGGCTAATGAGCCTGATTTAAAGCCTCTAACACTTCCCATGCCACCTAGATATAGTTTCTCATTTAGAGGGAGGTTTCCTCTATCTTTTATGTGATTTATGCGGGCTTTTAATCTTATGATTAGATCATAATCAATTAAATCATTAAAGCCGTAGTAGTATTTGGCACTAAGTGAAGTTTTTAGAAACTTTGCTTCACCTCCAACTCCAGCATACTCAAAACTAGATGATAAACTAACTCCTTTTCTAGGTAGATAATAGTCATCTGTGTTATCGTAACTTATAGAAGGGATGAGTGAGCTTTTCACAGTTCTTCCCTCTTTGTAGAGAATGTTGTTTTGTTGTAGAGTCTCATTTACATCCGTTAATTCAACATCTTCGTAGAGATAAGTAAGTGAAACATGAGTATGTCGTCCAAGTTTTCGTCCAAGTCTTAAATCTCCACCTTTTGATTTTTCATTGTAGTTATAATAATCAAGCTCTTTTTTAAATATATTTCCACCCAAACTATAAAGAGAGTCATAAACACGAGGATTATAAAAACGAAGAGAGCCCCTTTGTGTTCTCTCAGATGCATCTATATCTACACCAACTTCAATTCCGCTACCTAAAAAGTTTCTATCAGATACTCCAGCATTTATTCCAAATTTGTCAAAACTACCATATGAGAGTCCACCCATAATACTTCCAGTGCTAGCCTCACTAACATTTACAATAAGATCTAGTTTATTTTCAGCAACTTGTTTGGGGGCAATTTTTACATCATTAAAATATCCTGTTCTTTTAAGTGCATTATTTGAATCTAAAAGATCTTTTTGGTTAAATAGCTCAGATTCACTAAAATACAACTCTCGTCTTATGACACTGTCGGCTGTTCTTGTATTTCCTGAGATTGTGATATTGTTAACATATACTTTTTTATTTGGTTTTACTATATAAGTTATATTGGCCTTTGAGTTTTCTTTATCTTGTTTGACATCAGGGATGACATTTGTAAAAGCATAACCTTTGGAAGAGACTACTTCTGTGATTTTTCCAATGTCTTTTCTAAGCTTTTGAACATCAAAAACATCTCCTTTTTTTAGTTTTAAATTTTCTAAAAGCTTTTTTTGACTAACGATTGACTCATCAATATCAATTTTAAGTTCACCAACTTTGTACTTTGTGCCCTCATTTATGTTGTATGTAATAGTCGCTTTATAGTTATCAAATTGTGTTTTTAAAATTGGCTCACTTACAACTGCATCTAGATAGCCGTGATTTAGATAAAACTCTTTAATTCGTATAGCATCCATTCTAAGTTGGTTTGCTTTTAAAAGCCCATCATCTCTTCCTAAAAACCAACCCATAGTTTGAGCTTTTTTATTTGCAAGATGTGGTTTAAAATCTTTGTAAGTAAAATCTTTTGCACCAAAGAAGAATATATCTTTTATATGGATATTTTCACCTTTATTGATAATAATGTTAGTTTGGATGCTTCCTGGATTTAATACTTTGTTTTCTGTTTCTATAACTGAGTCAAAAAATCCTTTTGCTTCTAGAGATTTTCGTATGTTTGTCTTGGCAGATTTGATTTTTGTCTCATCGTAAATATCTCCTTTTTTTATACCAGCAATTTTAAGTGTCTCTTCATTTTTCTCTTTTTTAAGACCTGTTACTTCTATTTTGGCGATTACGGATTTCTCTTGAAAATGATAGGTTAAAACTCCATCACTCTCATCAACCCAGATATCTTCAAAATATCCCTGTCTATAAAGCTTTTTAATACTCTCATCAACAATTGATGGGTCAATCTCTTCTCCTTTTTTAATATCAATAATTTCATAAGCAATAGCAGGAGATATGTGTATTAAGCCTTCAAATTTTATATCTTTAACACTTCTTGCTTCAAGTGACATAGTCACAAACAGAGTAAAAAACACAAGAGTTTTATATATAGAGCTTTTTGATTGGAACCAAATCATGAAAATTTACCTTTTATAGATATTTGTAAAATAAATATACTATCATTTTAATGATTAAAAAGATAAAATCATCTAAAAAATTAAAGATAAAAGATTATGATTATAGGTATTGTTGGGTTAGGTTTGATGGGAGGTTCATTTTCGTTAGCACTTAGAGCTTCTAAAATTAGTGCAAAAATTTTAGGATTTGATAAAAATCAAAAACATTTGGAGCAGGCTAAAAATCTTGGCTTGGTAGATGAAATTGTTGATTTTGAAGATATAAAAAAAGCTGACATAATTATATTGGCTATACCTGTTGAGGCGATTATAGGGACTTTTGAAAATTTAAGAGATATATCTGAAAACTCTACGATTATTGATTTAGGGAGTACAAAAGAAGAGATAGTTTTACAAACTCCAAAAGAGATAAGAGAAAATTTTGTAGCGGCTCATCCGATGACAGGAACTGAAAATTTTGGACCAAAGGCTGCATTTAAAGAGCTGTATAAAGAGAAAATTGTAGTTTTATGTAATATTGAGAAAAATAGTACTTTTCACAAGATAAGAGCTATTCAGATTTTTGAAGCTTTGAAGATGCAGATAGTTTATATGGGTGCAAAAGAGCATGATTTGCATGCAGCTTATATCTCACATCTCCCTCATGCTATTAGTTATGCTTTGGCAAATAGTGTATTAAAACAAGAAGATCCAAAAAGTATTTTGACTTTGGCCGCTGGTGGTTTTAAAGATATGAGTAGAATTGCAAAAAGTTCACCAAATATGTGGAGTGATATTTTTAAACAGAATAAAAAAAATCTTTTACATTCAATTAGTAGCTTTGAAGATGAGTTGAAATATGCTAAAAAAATGATTGAAGATGATAGATACGAAGAGTTAAAAGAGTGGATGCAAAGTGCAACAACTTTGCATCAGGTGATTTAGTTTATCTAATATTTTTACAAGGAAAATAGAGCAATAAAAGTAAAACTATCAAGCTCTATCCTCTTTTATCTTTAATGTACATCTGTTTATTGTTAAGTCTCATTTCAATATCAAAAAGATCAATCTCACGGATGATATCACCTAACTTTTGATAACCATAATTTACTGGAGAAAATGAAGAGTTATTTGATATGTAGACACCAATCTTTGAGAGGTTAGACCATCCATCTACATTCATGGTGCGAAGAGTTGCATTTCTAAGCCAGCTCACCAATTTTGTATCTTTTCTAAGCTCTTTTTTATCTAACTTTGATGCTTTGATGTTTTCTACTAAACTTTCAGTTTTTATAAATTGTGAACAAGCATTTATAAATGGTTCAGGGGTTTTCTCTTCTCCAAAACCAAAAACTTTATGTCCATTTCTAAGTATTCTCATAGCAATTGGAGTGAAGTCACTATCACTTGTTGCCAATGCAAAAGCATCCATATTTTGCGAATAGAGTATATCCATAGCATCAATTATCATTGCAATATCAGTTGCATTTTTTCCTTTGGTATAGTCAAATTGCTGAATTGGCTGTATTGCAAACTCATGAAGCTTCTCTTCCCAGCCTTTTAATTTAGGGCTTTTCCAATTTCCATAAGCATTTTTGATATTTATAACTCCGTATTTTGAAAGTTCATTTATAATCCCTTCAATGGAGTTATGACTGATATTGTCACAATCTATCAAAAGAGCTATTGAGATTTCTTCTTTTTTCATAATTGCATCTACCTTTTTTTGAAAGTTATTTAATATCCTAACTAAAACTTACTTTTAGTCACAAACTTTTTATTATTGAAATAGCTTTTAATTTTAATCTTTTTGCTGTTATTATAGATGCATGACTACAATTATAATGTTAATTTCCTTGCCAATTGGAATATATATCTTGTTTTATGAAAAAGAGCAGATGCAAAAGTACCAAGCTGTATTTGATGATTTTTACAACAAGCTAATAGATGATAATTCTCTTTTAAAAGAAGAAAAACTAAAATTGCTTCAAGATATGCTTTATAAAAATAGCTACGATGTGACACAGATACAAGAGAACTCTATAAAAGCTCAAAAAAAGATTTTTAGTGTTGGATGGCTTTTTGTAGGAGTTGGAACATTTTATATTGGATTGTTTATTTATATCATTTACTATTTTTATTTTCAAAAGCCTCATGTTTTAAAGTTTCGGGTTTGATGTGCTATTGTTTAAAATAAAACAGTGAGAAAAATAAAATTATAGGGATATTTTAACCAATATCTTTTTTAAATTTTTCAAACTCCTCAATCTCTTTTATGCTCAAATCTAACTTCCATAAGACTAAACTTGTCTTAAATTCCCTTTTTTTATAGTTGATACTTTTGTTGTCAAAATAGTGCTCATATCTCTTAACTAAAGCATAGGGTATTTGAAATGATATAGGAAATTTTTTTACATATGCTTTAAATTTTGAGTCTCTTATAACCTTTTTTGCTGCTAATCCATAAGCTCTAACCATTCCACCTGTTCCTAGCTTTGTGCCACCAAAATATCTTATAGTTAAAATTGCACTGTTTACAATCTCATTTCCTCTTAAAATATTTAAAGTAGGAGTACCCGCACAACCTTTTGGTTCTCCATCATCATTTGAGTTCTCTTCAATTTGATCTAAGTTATTTAGTTTTCTGTATGCCCAGATGATATGTGAAGCTTTTGGGTGCTCTTTTTTTAGAATTTTTAAGAGAGTTTTAAATTCTGAAATAGGGGTAAGGTAAGAGATGAAAATTGATTTTTTTACTTCTACTTTTTGGGATGTTGTATAGTCTATAAGTATCATTTAATGCCCATTGTTAAGTATTTAAGAAAAAATTAAACTATTTTAAATTATAATAGGAGATTGTAATTTGTCAACCGACACTTCCGCAAATGTCGGCTAACAAGGCAAAAAGCAAAAGACCCGCATCTTTTACTTCTTACATTCAAAAGGAGTTGAATGAATTTGTTTACTCTGAAAGTATAAGATATTAAAGTAAACAGAAAGTTAATCACAACACTTTTATCTTATAAAGTGTTGATTTTTTCTACAATTGGTGCTTTTATTGTAGATTTTTCTCTTTTTTTCTCTGTTCTTTGATTTTTTGTCTTCCCATCTTCTGAGATATGGGTTAAAAAATTCTCTTTTACTATAATGTTTACTTTTTTGCCAGTAGATTTTAAATCTCTGTTATAGTAAAAAATTATAGGATTTTCTTGTCCATTTTCAAGAAATACATAAACAAATAGCTCAACATCTTTATCATAATTTGATTCAAGTATTTTTCCTTTTGCTTTATATATTTGGGAAGTGCTGTTTATTTGGTTATTAGTTTCAATTGATTTGGTTCTGGTTGACTCTTGTATAATTGTCTCTTTTTTACTTTGGACTGTAACATAATCTCCTTTCGCAGCAGATCTTACCTCTGTTTGTGAGTATATATCTTCAAAAAAACCTTTCGATTTTGCTGTACAAGCTGAGAATATAAGTGTCAATATGAGTAGAATTGAGATATTTTGATAGTTCATTAATGCTCCTTTGTTTTTCGTTTTTTGTAATATTATCTAAATTTTTTTAAACCACTCTATGGTGTCGCAGTCTATCTTATTTTGGTTAATGCTTTTAAGTTTGAGATTGAGATTTATAGTTTTTCCCTCTTTAAAATTTGGAGAGACAAATAGTAAAATATCATCGATAATCTCAAGACTAGCTTTAAGCATACCCTCACCACCCTCAATCATAATAAACTTATAATTTTTTAATCTATCAAGAGTGTTTTCTATAAAAACTTCTCTATTTTCAATCTTAAAAAGTGGAATCTCCCTATCAAAATCATCTCTTTTTGAGTAAATTAAAACATCAGGAGCCTTTGTTTTATCTATTAATCTACAATCCAAAGTTGGTCTATCAACTCTAACAGTATTGCCTCCAACAACCAATAAATCTATCTTTTCTCTTAGTTTATGCACATGTGTTCTTGATTTAAGTGAGCTTATAATTCCGCTTGTATAAACACCATTTTGTGTAATTGCTAGTTTAAAAAATATATAAGGTTCATTTTTTTGCCATTTTTTAAAAGGTTTCAAAAGTTCATCACATCTTTTTTCTAAAACTCCTTTAACAACTTTTATGCCATTTTTTTCCATTAAAAAGATGCTTCCAGTTGCTTTAGGGTTTGGATCAACTTTGCCAATGACTACTTTTTTAAATCCCAAAGTTGTAATCAAAATAGAGCAGGGTGGAGTTTTTCCTTGATGGTTACAAGGCTCTAGTGTGATATAGATGGTAGAGTTTAAAAAAAGATTATTATGATGTTTTAAAATGTATTGATATTTTTTGTTTATATTATTAATATACTTAATTTTTTTATCACCTAGGGTGTCTAATGCTTTGGCTATTGTGTTTAGTTCTGCATGAGCATCACCTGCTTTTTGGTGAGCTTCTTTTGCTAAGAGTTTGCCATTTTTATCAACCACGGCAGAGCCAACAGCAGGGTTTGGATAAGTTAGACCTTGATATTTCCAAGCTTCTTTAAGGCATAAGTCCATATAAAACTCATCATTAATCAAAAAAGATTACCACTCAAAATATGTTTTTGCTTTGATAATATCACCAAATTTAACTATCTTCTCTTCTTTGTTATCTTTATCATAAAACACTATATCTTTATCTTTTACTTTAAGAATTTTAGATTTGAATTTTTCACCACAAGAGAGTTTTATCTTTACTAATTCGTCTATTGAGTTTTCAAAGTGCTCTAGTTTACTTAGTTTTCTATCAATTCCAGGAGAGCTTACTTCTAGTGTATACTCACCATTTAGTGGAGGATCTATATCTAAAATTGGTGAAATAATTTTTGTAATTTCACCACATTTGTTTAAAGATATGCCATCTTTTGAAGTTATATAGATACGAAAAATCTTCTTATCTTTATCTGCTACAATCTCTGTATCATAAAGTGATACACCTCTATCTTCTATAAGTTGTTTTAATGTTTGATTATCCATCTTTTTTATGTAGCTCTTTTTCTATTTTTAAAAACAGTGCATCTATACTGTTTTGTTTCTCTAGTGAGTGGTCAAATTTAAATTTAAATTTTGGGCATCTATACCAGCCTTCTGCTTGTTTACAGTAGTTTTCGATATAGCTTCCAGCTTTGGTTAACTGTTTTATGATGTATTTTTCATCTTCAAAATCAGTAAAAGAGGGGTCTAAAAAGACCTCTGCATCATATTTTCCACGAGAACATTTAACATCTAAAACTGGAATATTATTTATTCTCTCATCCAAAAGAGTTGTTATCGCCTCTGGAACTAACTCTCTTAGTACAGATTCAACTCTTAATATCTTAACACTTTTATCCACTTTTTTTCCTAATCTAAGGTTGCTCTCTCTTGCACCTCTTTGAAACTCTCAAGATAATCACCAGGCTTAATGTCATTGTAACCAACAACTCCAATACCGCACTCATACCCTTTTGCAACTTCTTTTGCATCATCTTTAAATCTTTTCAAAGATGAAACTTCACCCTCATATATAACAACACCATCACGAATAACTCTCACTTTTGCACCTCTGTTTATCACACCATCAGTGACGATAGAGCCAGCAATTGCTCCAAGTTTTGGTACTGAAAATACCTCTTTGACTTCTGCTTGTCCAAGGTTCTCTTCTTTTATAATTGGTGATAACATTCCACCTAGAAGGTTTTTGACTTCATCAATCAAATCATAAATTATAGTGTAAGTGCTGATAGTAACACCTAGTTTTTTCGCTTTCTCTTTAACTGAACCAGTTGGTCTTACATTAAATCCAAGAATAACACAATTTTCACTAGCTTCAGCTAAAGTTATATCACTTTCACTAACTCCACCGACACCTGAACTAATGATGTTGACCTTGACCTCTTCATTTCTAAGTTTATCAAGACTTCCTTTGAGTGCTTCTAAGCTACCTGCAACATCAGCTTTTAAGATAATTGGTAAGCTTTTTATATTGCCTTCTGCTATTTGTGCTCCTAAATCTTCAATTGTAACTTTTGTAGATTTAGATAGCTCTTTTTGTCTGATGTATTCTGCTCTTTTATTTGCATATGCTTTTGCAATTTTATCACCATCAACTGCTACAAGAGAGTCTCCAGCACTTGGTACTTGACTAAGTCCTACAACTACACCAGGCTCTCCTGGGAGTAGTTTTTCCAATTTCTCTCCATCTTCATTAAGGAGTAGTTTTACTTTTCCATAAGCGATACCGCAAACAACAGTATCTCCGATATTTAGAGTTCCATTTTGCATAATTACAGTAGCAACAGGACCTCTACCTTTTTCTAAAGAGCTTTCTATCACGATAGCTTTTGCTTTTTTATCTTTCTCACCTTTTAGCTCAAGAATTTCTGCTTGAAGTAAAAGAATTTCTAAAAGCTCATCTATTCCCTCACCTGTGTGAGCTGAAATATTTATAAACTCATGCTCTCCACCCCAATCAGTAGGAGTTACACCAAGTTCAGCTAATCCTGCTTTTGCTAAATCAGGGTTTGCATCTTGTTTATCAATTTTATTTATAGCAATTACAAAAGGAACATTAGCCGCTTTTGCATGTTCGATTGCCTCTTTTGTTTGAGGTTTTACACCATCATCTGCAGCAACTACAACAACAACTATATCAGTAGCTTTTGCACCACGAGATCTCATTTGTGTAAAAGCAGCATGTCCTGGAGTATCGATAAATGTAATGTTTTGATCATTTTTCTCTATCATGTATGCACCAATGTGCTGAGTAATTCCACCGTGTTCACCTGAAGCTACTTTTGTGGCTCTTATTTTATCTAAAAGTGAAGTTTTACCGTGATCTACATGACCCATTATTGTTATAACAGGAGGTCTCTCTTCGCCTTCATTTTCTCCCTCTTCATATGAACTCTCATAATCAAACTCATCAAGAGGATTTACAGTTGTAACTTCAACCTCAAACTCTTCAGCTAAAATTTCAATCGCATCTTTATCTAAAAAGTCATTTTTCGTAACCATAACTCCTAGAGTAAAAAGAACTTTTATAACATCACTGATAGGACGGTCAAGCTTTTCAGCAAACTCATAAACTCTAATATCCTCAGGAATCTCTATGTTTGTTACATTTTCGCTAACAACATCCTCTTTTTTTCTCTTTCTTTTTCTTGATTTTCGACTTATTCCTCGGTTTTGTGTAAAGCTGCTCTGTTTTGTTGCTCGCATTTTAGTGGGGTCAAATTTTTTCTTTGTAGTTTGTTCTCTATCAAATTGTGTCTTATCTGTAAAATCAAAGTCATGAAGAACAACCATCTCATCTTCACCTAAAATCTCTATACTAGATATATCTCCACCAGTAAACATGTCCATCTTTTGTGAGCCATCTTGTTTTGCACTAGCACCTTTTTTGATTTTCTTCTTTTTCTTTTGAGCACCTTCAATAATTTGAGGCATCTCCATCATCTTTTTTCTAGAGGTACTAACTGTCTGTTTTATTTTAGAGGCTTCAGTATCTCTTCTCTTTCTAACGACAACTAAACCTCTTCGTTTTTTAAGACTAGATTGTGCAAGAGTCTCTTTTTTTGGTTCAGCTTTTTTTATCTCTTCAACTTTTTCTACTTTTGTTTCTTGTATGATAGTGGACTCTTTTTCTTGTTTTATTGGAGTTTTTTCAACTTTCTCAACAATTTTTTCTATTTCTATTTCTATTTCTTTTGGAATCTCTTTAGTCTCTTGTTTTGGCTCAGTAGCCTTCTTTATAGCATCTTCACTTTTAGGTTTCTCTTTTTTGTTAGGACCATCATACTTGCCCGTTAAAACATAGTTCATTAGATGCTCGGCTTCATCCAGTTTTACGGCACTGCTTGCTGCTTTGGCAGATATACCTATCTCTTTTGCTTTAGATAGAACATCTTTGGCTTCTAAGCCAAGCTCTTGTGCTATCTCACTAATTCGAACTTTATCCATTTATTAAACTCTCCAGATTTGTAATTTTTATCTCTTTTTTGCAGGCTCTACTTAGAGCTT
>VAPK010972850.1_pt1 | contig 13556 bp, 12 predicted proteins | sample 3395031 | NCBI WGS metagenome assembly VAPK01 (sample SAMN08290443, study PRJNA428436) | hydrothermal vent metagenome | isolation source: Deep-sea hydrothermal vent chimney 1 | place: Pacific Ocean: Juan De Fuca Ridge | reverse complement strand
TTGAGTCGGGATCTAAGTTTTGAGCTGGTATCCAGCTTATATGTGGCAAAAAAATAAATTAAGAGAGGATTTGAATATGGCAATCTCCGAAGATCGTAAAAAAACCCTGGATTCTGCGGTTCTGCAGATTCAAAAACAATTCGGCAAAGGGTCTATCATGCGGATGGGCTCCGGGCCGGTGGAGCCATGGGCCAGTATTTCCACCAGCTCCATGAGTTTGGACATTGCCACGGGCATTGGTGGTATCCCCCAGGGACGGATTACCGAGATTTACGGGCCGGAATCTTCCGGCAAGACCACCCTGGCACTGCATGTTATTGCTGAATGTCAGAAGACGGGTGGTGTGGCTGCGTTTATTGACGCAGAACATGCCTTGGACGCCCAGTACGCTGCCCGCCTGGGAGTTAATATTGATGATTTGCTGGTTTCTCAGCCGGATTATGGTGAGCAGGCCATGGAGATTGTTGAAATCCTTGTGCGTAGTGGTACCGTGGATGTTATCGTTGTGGATTCCGTTGCCGCCCTGGTACCCAAGGCCGAGATTGATGGAAATGTTGGCGACTCCCATGTAGGGTTGCAGGCCCGTCTGATGTCCCAGGTAATGCGGAAGCTGGCCGGTGTTCTGAATCGTACTAATACAGCCTTAGTCTTTATCAATCAGATCAGAATGAAGATTGGTGTGATGTATGGTAATCCGGAAACTACCACCGGTGGCAACGCCTTGAAATTTTACTCATCCTTGCGTCTTGATATCAGAAGGATTGGCGCAATTAAAGATGGTACGGAGGTTGTGGGCAATCGTACCAGGGTGAAGGTTGTGAAGAATAAGCTGGCGCCTCCCTTTAAGATGGTCGAGTTTGATGTGGTTTATGGCGAGGGTATTTCCAGGGAAGGTGACTTGCTTGATCTGGCGGTGGAACAGGATATTGTCGATAAAAGCGGGGCTTGGTACTCATATAATGGTGAGCGTATTGGTCAGGGCCGGGAAAACTCCAAAACTTACATGAAGGAGCGTCCGGAGATGGTGGCCGAAATTGCAGAAAAGGTACGGATGGGCTTTGGTCTGGCGGCAGCACCGGAAGAGGTGGCTGTAAAATCTGATGCTGAACCAAAGAAGAGTGGCAAATAAAAAGTGAACGGCAAAGAGATTAGAGAAAAGTTTTTAGCATTCTTCGCAGAACGTGGCCATGCCCAGCAGGAGAGTTCATCACTGGTACCGGAGGATGACCCCACCTTGTTGTTTGTAAATGCCGGCATGGTGCAGTTTAAGCGGGTTTTCACTGGCGAGGAGAGGCTGGACTATTCCCGTGCAACGACTTGTCAACGTTGTGTACGGGCTGGTGGCAAACATAACGATTTGGAGAATGTAGGTTATACGGCGAGGCATCATACCTTTTTTGAGATGCTGGGAAATTTTTCATTTGGTGATTATTTCAAGGAAGAGGCCATTAAATATGCCTGGGAGTTTCTGACCGAGGTGTTGGAAGTTCCGACAGAAAAACTTTGGATTACAGTATTTGATGATGATGACGAGGCTTTTTCTCTTTGGGAGAAGGTTCCGGGCCTTTTGGATGGGCGTATTGTTCGCATGGGCGAAAAGGAAAATTTTTGGGCCATGGGCGATACTGGGCCATGTGGGCCATGTTCGGAGATTCATTACGATCAAGGCCCGGAGGCTGGATGCGGCAAGCCAGATTGTCAGTTAGGTTGTGATTGTGATCGCTTTCTGGAGCTTTGGAATTTGGTTTTTATGCAGTTTGAGCGGGATGCCATTGGTAAATTAACACCATTGCCCAAGCCTAGTATTGATACCGGCATGGGTCTGGAGAGAATCGCTGCCGTCTTGCAGGGCAAAAAGACTAATTACGATTCAGATATATTTACGGAGGTTATCAGCAAGATTTCTGATATTTCCGGGGTACGATACGGGCTTGATGAAAAGACCGACACGGCGATGAAGGTAATTGCGGATCACGCCAGGGCTACCACCTTTCTGGTGGCGGACGGGGTGCTGCCCTCTAATGAGGGGCGGGGCTACGTCTTGCGCCGGATTATGCGGCGCGCCATTCGTTATGGCCGTTCCCTTGGGCTTGAAAAGCCATTTATGGCGGCGGTTACGGCGGCTGTTGCCCGGCAAATGCTGGCGGCTTACCCTCATTTGGATGGGGCTGCGGAATTGTTGGGTAAGGTGGTGAATAACGAGGAAGAACGTTTTCTGGAGACCATCGATAACGGCCTGAGCATGTTGGCTGAGGAATTGGACAGTCTGCGGGCTGGCAAGTCCTTAAAGGTGCCGGGCGATTTTATCTTTAAATTGTATGATACCTTTGGTTTTCCGGTGGATATTGTCCGGGATATGGCCCTGGAAAAGGGTTTTACCATTGACGAGGCGGGATTCAATCTGGCCATGGATAAGCAGCGCGGCCAGTCACGCAAGGTTGGTATGGGTGCCTTGCCGGAAACGGCTCCTGGTCTGCGAGATTTGGCCGCTTTGGCCGGAAAGACGGAATTTTGGGGTTACGAAACTCTAAATGGCGCTTCTGAAATCAAGGCGATGATTACTGAAGATGGTCAGACGGCAGCAATGGGTGGCAGCGGCGAATGTATACTGGTGGCCTGTACTGGCACGCCATTTTATGCGGAATCTGGCGGCCAGACTGGTGATCAGGGTGAGATAAGCTGGCCGCATGGCCGGGGGCGGGTGCTGGATACGGTCAAGACTGCCGATGGGGTGTTTTTGCATAAGGTCAGCGTGGATGAGGGAGAGATTAAAGTGGGGGACGAGGTGCTGTTGCAGGTTACCGCTGGCCGCCGTCATGATATCACCGCTAATCACTCGGCCACGCACATCTTGCAAGCGGTATTGCGCCAAATTCTGGGGGGCCATGTCAAACAATCTGGTTCCCTGGTGGAGGCAGAGCGGCTGCGTTTTGACTTTACCCATTTTTCCGCCCTGAGTTTAGAGGAATTGGCAGAGATTGAAAGACTGGTAAACGAGGCAATCAGGCGAAATATTCCGATGCTTACTGAGATTATGGATCGTGAAGCAGCCCAAAAATCAGGGGCGATGGCCCTCTTTGGCGAAAAGTATGGAAACAAGGTACGGGTTGTAGGTTTTGGCGATTTTAGTACGGAGCTGTGTGGTGGGACTCACGCCGCGGCCACGGGTGCGATAGGCCTGTTTAAGATAATAAGCGAGACCGGTATTGCTGCCGGGGTACGCCGGATTACTGCTATCACCGGGCGCGCAGCCTATGAAGACTACCAGAAAACAAGTTCGGAGTTAGCCGGTCTGGCAGAGAGGCTGAAGACGACACCAGCTGAACTGGCAGATAAAATTGAAACATTATTAAGGCGTCAAAAGGAGTTGGAGAAGGAGGTTGCTGGCCTAACGGCCAAGTTGTCATTATCCAGTCTTGATGATATGTTGGCTGGGGGGGTGGATGTACAGGGCATAAAGGTTGTCGCAGCGCATATAACTCTGGATACATCCAAGACTTTGCGGGAAATTGGCGATCGGATGCGTGATAAAATAGGCAGCGGGGTTGTAGTGCTGGGGGGCGAATTAAACGGTAAGGTAGCCTTGTTGGCTATTGTCACCAATGATCTAACCAGGAGATGCCAGGCAGGAAAAATTGTGAAAGAGGTGGCTGCCTTGGTAGGTGGCGGTGGTGGTGGACGACCAGATATGGCTCAGGCGGGCGGGACAATGGTTGATAGATTGCCAGAGGCCTTGGGGAAGGTGTATGACATTGTAGCGGCGCAGTTGGCTTAAATTATGAATATTTAACAACGCTATTTGACTCACCACCTCCTGGAGGGTAATGAACTTATTCCTAACAGAAGTACATTTTATATATTCTGCCAGCCTCTTGATCATATTAACGCTGAACGTCTTCCGAGCGAGGGAGTTAGGGAGGTGGTTCAGATTATAGTCTTTCTAAACATAGGTAAAATTCCCCACCATTATTGTTTTTTCGGGATGATTCATAAATCACAAAGTGGTTGACAGTCCAAATTTTATCTGCTAAAGAATTTCATGTTTGCCTGAATGGTGATTCATAAATCGTCCAGCAGGGACAGGTTAATTGGGCGCAGAACGTAGTAAAAGATAAGGTTTTATCAGACAATTAAAGGAGCTTCAGGATGATTACAATTGATGCTACGATGTGGATTCACATCATTAATATTTTGATTTTAATTGCCGTAATGAATGCGGTTTTATATCGGCCCGTGCGTGCCGTGCTTAAGGAACGAAAAAAAGAAGTTTCTACTCTGGAAAACGATATTGAAACTTTTGAAAAAAATTCTCAGTTACGTTTGGACGAATTTGATAGCAAACTGGCAGAGACAAGAAATAAGGCCAAAAATGAGTTTGAAGCCATACGAGGCATCGCTATGAGCAATAGTTCTGAAGAGGTGGCGGCAGTACGTCTTGAAGCGGATAAAGAAAAGGACGCTGGTCTGGCGGATATAAGTAGTCAGTTTGAGAAGGCAAAAGTTGAGTTGCAGGGGCAGTTGGATAGCTTTGCAGGCGATATGGCCAACAAGATATTAGGGAGGGCTGTGTGAGAATGAATTTAAGAAGCAAAAAAGTTAAACTGGCACTGGCGCTGGCTTTGACCAGTTTGGCAGTGGCGGCTGTCGCTTATGCCGGAGAGCATGGCGAGGGACACCGCGAGTTAATTAGTCATGCAAAACTTGTCGATTTTGGTTTGCGGTGCATGAACTTTACGGCCTTGGTGGTGATATTAGTTAAGTACGTTATTCCGCCCATTGGCAAGATTCTCTCTGATAGGCGCACTGCAATTTCCAATCAATTTGAAGATTTGCATGAACGTCGGGCTGAGGTAGAAAGTTCATATAAGGAATATGAGACCAAACTGAGCAATATTGATCAGGAAGTTGAAAGTATTCTTAAGGTCGCCAGGGCGCAAGCTGAGTCTGAGAAAGAAAGAATTATAGGCGATGCTAGGCGCAGCGCTGAAGATATAAAGCGAAAGGCCATGGCATCGGTGCAGAATGAGCTTGGCAAGGCCCAAAAGCAGCTTCGTGAAGATGTTGCTGAACAAGCGGCGGCAATGGCGGCGGAGATTATTAAAAAAGATTTTACCGAGGCCGATCAGACAAAGATGGTTGAAGATTATCTTGGTCAATTGGGGGCAATGGCATGAAAAATATTATTTTAGCGAATAGATACGCCAAAGCTGTTTTTTCGGTGGCCAGTGAAACAGATGCCTTTGACGAGTATAGTAAGGCCTTGAATGATTTTTCTGAGACATATAAGGCATATCCCGAGGTACAGGATGGCTTGACCAATCCAGTTTACCCGCTGGACGTACGGGTTAAGGTTATGGATTACCTGGTCGAGAACATGGGGTTTACAGGGGTAATCAAGAATTTTCTGAATCTGGTTGTCCAGAAAAAAAGAGCGGCAGTATTGCCGGATATCGCCGAGGCTTTTCAGGCCCTGGTTGATGAAAAACGAAATATTTGTAAGGGAACTGTAGTTTCGGCCATGGAATTGGGGGCGGAGCTTAAGGATAAGGTACAGGCGACTCTGGAAAAGATAACCGGCAAGAAGGTAATTTTGGCATCAGAGGTTGATCCGTCCATTATAGGTGGCATTGTTGCAAAGGTTGGTGACTTGGTAATGGATGGTAGTCTTAGCAGCCAACTGCTTGGTTTAAAAGAATCTATTAAGGGAGTGAATAATTAAAATGCAGATTAAAGCCGAAGAGATCAGTCAAATAATCAAGGGCCAGATCAAAGACTATGAGAATAAAGTCGATCTGAGTGAGACCGGAACCGTCCTCTCCGTTGGTGATGGTATTGCCAGGGTACATGGTGTTGAGAACTGCATGGCCATGGAACTTCTAGAGTTCAGTAATGGTGTTCTGGGACTTGCCTTGAACCTGGAGGCTGACAATGTTGGTTGTGCTGTTCTAGGCTCTGTGCAGGGCATCAAGGAAGGTGATACAGTTAAAAGAACTGGAAAGATTGCCGAGGTGCCAGTTGGCCCCGAGATGGAAGGCCGGGTAGTTGATGGTGTGGGTGCACCGATTGATGGTCAAGGCCCCATCACTGCCAAAGAGACTCGCAAGATTGAGGTTGTTGCCCCTGGTGTTATCGCTAGAAAGGGCGTGCATGAACCGTGTTATACCGGCTTGAAGGCAATTGACGCCATGACCCCGGTTGGTAAGGGACAGCGTGAGTTGATTATTGGCGACCGCCAAATTGGTAAAACTGCGGTTGGGGTTGATGCAATTATCGCCCAGAAGGAAACTGGAGTTCACTGTATATATGTTGCTATTGGTCAGAAAAAATCTACCGTAGCTCTGATCGTTGAAGTGCTTCGTAAGCACGGTGCCATGGAATACACCACCGTAGTCGCAGCTTGTGCGTCTGATCCGGCGCCACTACAGTATGTTTCTGCATTTGCTGGTTGCGCTATGGGCGAATATTTTCGTGACAATGGTCAGCATGCCCTGATCATTTATGACGATCTCTCAAAACAGGCAGTCGCCTATCGGCAGTTGTCTCTGCTGCTTCGTCGTCCGCCTGGACGTGAGGCATATCCAGGTGATATTTTCTTCAATCACTCTCGCTTGTTGGAAAGATCTGCCAAGGTTAGTGATGAGTTGGGGGCTGGCTCCTTGACTGCATTGCCGATTATTGAAACACAGGCTGGTGACGTTTCTGCCTATATTCCGACAAATGTTATTTCCATTACTGATGGTCAGGTTTATCTGGAGCCTAATCTCTTCTTTGCTGGTGTTCGTCCGTCAATCAATGTTGGTCTGTCGGTTTCAAGAGTTGGTGGAGCGGCACAGGTAAAGGCCATGAAGCAGGTTGCCGGTACACTGCGTCTGGATCTGGCTCAGTATCGGGAGCTGGCAGCTTTTGCCCAGTTTGGCTCTGATCTTGACGCCGCTACTCAGGCTCAGTTGACTCGTGGTGAGCGCCTGGTAGAAATCCTGAAGCAGCCTCAGTATCAGCCATTGTCAATGGAAAAACAGGTTACTATTTTGTATGCTGGAACCAAGGGACATCTGGACGAATTACCTGTAGATTCTTTGGCTGTCTACGAGAAGGAGCTTTACGATTATATTGACCGTACTGAGCCAAGCGTATTCTCTGACTTGAAGGAGAAAGAGGCTATTGACGATGAGCTTGATGCAAAAATGAAAAAGGTTATAATTGCCTTTACAGCCGAGTTTAAGAGTTCGAAAGGCATTAATTAGTACCTTACAGATTGTTTTCTTGTTTTTTTGAAAAGAATTTATAAGGTACCTATACCCCTCCGGGGGGGCATTGAACAGAGTCCCCGAATGGGGGGGAGCATCTAAGGATACCATTATGGCAAGTCTTAAAGACGTTAAGCAAAAGATAAGCGGGGTTAAAAAAACCTCGCAGATAACCAGCGCCATGAACATGGTCGCTGCGTCCAAGTTGCGCGGTGCCCAGCAGAAGATGGAAAGTTTCAGGGACTACGCAGATAAGTTTAATGCTGCCATGGGGAATCTGTCAGCGGGCATGCAATCCGGGCAGTTTCCTCTCATGGAGGCTCGTGAGGTTAAGTCCGTAGAGATAATTGTAGTTACTTCTGATCGCGGACTTTGTGGCAGTTTTAACTCAAATAACATTTCAAAGGCTGAGAAGCTGATTGCCAGTAAGCAGAAAGAGGGCAAGACTGTAAGTCTCGTCTGTGTTGGCAAAAAGGGTTACGCAAAGCTTAAACATACAGGATTGGTTCGTAAGAAGTATGACGATATTATGGCTCAATTCGAAATGTTTAATGCCCGGTCAATTGCTCAGGATGTGGCTGACAATTTCGTTGATGGTGAGGCTGATGAGGTCTATCTGCTCTATCCGGCATTTATTAGCGTTGGGGTTCAGAGGCCTACTGTTATGCCCTTTTTGCCGGTTCAGCCTGTTGCCGCAGAAGTGGGTGGGGACGCCAAGAGTGAAGATACCGCTATTGCATATATATATGAACCTGGTTCCGATGAGATCATGACAGTTCTTCAACCCTTGTATTTAAATGTCATGGTTTACCATGCCATGCTTGAGGTTGGGGCTGGGGAGCATGCCGCCCGGATGACCTCAATGGATAATGCGACAAAGGCCTGCGGTGATATCGTTCATGATTTAACGCTGGTTTATAATAAAGTTAGGCAAAGCAGCATTACATCAGAATTGATGGATATTGTTGGTGGTGCAGAGGCCCTTAAAGGCTAATTCCATTTGGGGAGTTTGTTTAGTACCACCATAGACGGGTGTAAGTGCCTTCACGAAATTAATTTCTAAGGTACTAAATTAATAATTGTGGCTGGTTTTTTTTAGGTTGACACTAATTTCCAGCTAGATTGACTAAGATAGGTGAGGAGGCTAAGAGCCAAATGAGTGCAGAGCAAACAGCAGGAAATGTAGGTAAAATAGTTCAGGTGATTGGACCGGTAGTTGATATTGAATTCGAATCTGGCCACCTGCCCGCCATCGGCAATGCATTATTGCTATCCAATCCCGGCATTAACGACGTCAAGGATAACCTGGTTTCGGAAGTGGCTCTGCATCTTGGCGATAATGTCGTTCGGTGCATTGCCATGGATCAAACAGACGGTCTGATACGGGGACAAGAGAGCACCGATACAGGTGCGCCAATCACGATTCCGGTTGGTGAGTCATGTTTGGGCCGCATTATGAACGTAGTTGGCCGACCTGTTGACGGCCTTGGGCCGATCACCTCTGACAAGTCTGCCTCCATTCTGAAGTCAGCCCCGGCTTTTACAGAGCAGGATACAGAAGTAAATGTTCTGGAGACAGGCATTAAGGTTATTGATCTCCTGGTGCCATTCCCACGTGGTGGTAAAATGGGACTCTTTGGAGGTGCTGGTTGTGGTAAGACCGTTATCATGATGGAGATGGTTAATAACATCGCCATGCACCATGGTGGTATTTCGGTTTTCTGCGGTGTTGGAGAGCGTACCCGTGAGGGAAATGATCTGTATAATGAAATGAAAGAGTCCGGTGTGCTTCCAAAGGCAGCTCTGGTTTATGGGCAGATGACAGAACCTCCTGGGGCCCGTTCTCGCGTGGCATTGACCGGCTTATCGGCCGCTGAATATTTTCGGGATGAAGAGGGACAGGATGTGTTGTTCTTTGTTGATAATATCTTCCGTTTTACCCAGGCAGGTGCTGAGGTTTCTGCTCTCCTGGGACGTATTCCTTCTGCGGTTGGTTATCAGCCTACTCTGGGTACTGATCTTGGTGAATTGCAGGAGCGTATTACATCAACCACTAAGGGATCGATTACTGCCGTGCAGTGCGTTTATGTACCGGCGGATGACTTGACTGATCCTGCTCCGGCTACAACCTTTGCGCATTTGGATGGAACGGTTGTTCTGTCAAGGCAGATCGCCGAGCTTGGTATTTATCCCGCTGTGGATCCCCTTGACTCTACATCTCGTATCCTTGATCCCAATGTTTTGGGTGAAGAGCATTATGATGTCGCAAGGCGGGTACAGACCACCTTACAAAAGTATAAGGATCTGGCTGATATTATTGCTATCCTTGGTATGGATGAGCTCTCGGAGGAAGATCAACTTACTGTTAATCGGGCCAGAAAAGTACAGCGTTTTCTCTCCCAGCCCTTCCATGTAGCAGAGGTTTTTACTGGTATGGATGGCAAGTTTGTTAAGTCTGAAGACACCGTGCGAAGCTTTAAGGAAATTCTTGACGGTAAACATGATGACCTGCCGGAAGCTGCTTTCTATATGGTAGGCTCCATCGAAGAAGCGATTGAAAAGTCCAAAAAATCAAACTAAGGTAGGGACTGATGGCAGAGAAAATTCAGCTTGAAATAGTTACTCCCTCAGGACCTGTAGTAAGTGAGGAAGTAGATATTGTTACTGCTCCCGGCACTGATGTAGAGTTTGGGGTTTTGGCAGGGCATGCACCACTGTTAAGTACTATAAAGATAGGGACGCTAGTCTATCAAAACGATAAGCAGAGTCATGTAATTATGGTTAATGGTGGTTTTTGTGAAGTGTCAAATAATAAGGTCACCTTCCTAGTTGAATCAGCTGAAATTGGTGGTGAAATAGATGTCGACCGTGCCATGCGGGCCAAGGAAAGGGCCGAAAAGCGGTTGGCAGAGGCTCAACGTCAGCAGGACAGTGTGGATACTACACGGGCAGAAGTAGCTCTGCAGCGAGCTTTAGCTCGTTTGAAGGCAGGCGCAAAATAAGTCGTTGATTGCACCTTCAAATAGTAATTGTTCTACAAAAAAGCCGCTACTCTGTTCGATAAGAGTGCGGCTTTTTTTCTGTGGTCGTTATTTTGAGCCGAGGTTTGCCTCGACAACGAATTCACCGTATTCGGTGGTGAATGGTATGACAATGGTGGGAAGGTCGGTGTGATAGGAAATTTCCATCCCTTTTCCGACAACCAGAGTAGGTGTAGAAAGCTCGAAGGTTTGCCTAAGCTCAGATAACAGTGCCTTTGCACCGCCGCTAATCATATTTGTTAATTCCCCTACCGCGTCAACTGTTTCTTCGTTAATGGCGGGTTTGGGATCCTCATAAAGCATATTAGCAACAATTTGAAGAATGCATGATTCTGTAAAGCTTAAGACCATGCAGCCCTTAATAGATTTTGATGCCAGTCCGATAATGCCAGTAATATCGCCAGAGGAGTACGTGTCTTCTTTTAACTTAGGGGTCAAGGCTTGCACCTTTACCTGACACATTGTTTCCAAAACATTTTTTGTGGAGACAAGAAAGGGGTTTATAAATTCTGCTTTCATTCTTTATTGGTGGTTAATTTTTGTAACTGCAGGGCTGAACGTAATTTTGTTTATGCTTGATGGTCTACTGTTCGTTTTAACAAAAATTTTATGAAACTGTCTAGATAAAACTTTTTTATGGAGATAAAATGAAGCCTAAAGAGAGACTTGCTATTCCCAGACAAAAGGCAGTTGAGCTGCCACCTGCTGAGCGAATTAAAAATTTTGATGAGGTTACTCTTAATTTTGATGAAAAGACGGCTATGTTAGAGGCCGAACGCTGTCTGCAATGTAAGGTGCCTAAATGTCAAGAAGGGTGTCCTGTTCATAATAATATCCCCGAATTTATTCGTTTGTTAAGGGAAAATAAGATAGAGGAAGCCTATTGGGTAATTCGTGAAACCAGTACTATGCCGGCTGTTTGCTCACGAGTTTGCCCCCACGAATTTCAGTGTGAAGGTTCATGTATTCGGGGTAAGAAGGGAGATTCCGTGTCAATTGGTATGCTGGAGCGTTATATCGTTGATTGGATGGTGCATCAAAATAAAGATATGACTAAATCCTGTGCCCTGCCCAAGGATGCTAGGGTGGCAATTATTGGCTCGGGTCCAGCCGGTATGGCTGTCGCATATTATCTCGCCCATGAGGGATATCATTGCACTATTTTTGAGACGTTGCCTGTTTTAGGTGGCATGCTCTCTGTGGGGATTCCTGCCTATCGTCTGCCTCGTTATATTATAAATGCTGAATTTGATGCCTTGAAGAGTTGCGGAGTTAAGATTGTTAATGGCATTCAAATTGGGGTTGATAAAACTATGGATGATCTGCATAAAGATGGTTTTGCCGCTGTATTCTTAAGCCCTGGGGCACATTCTAGTCGTAAGCTTGGTATTGAAGGTGAAAATCTCAAGGGAGTGATGCATGGTGTTGATTATCTTCGTGATGTTAACATGGGGAAAGACATTAAACTCGGCAAGGATGTGGTTGTGGTTGGGGGTGGTAATGTGGCTATAGATGTTGCAAGAACGGCCCTGCGTACAGGATCCGATAAGGTCTTTATTCTCTATCGTCGTACCATGGTTGAAATGCCTGCTGCCCAGGCCGAGATTCATCACTTACAGGAAGAAGGTGTAAAGGTTGAGATTCTTGCTGCACCTGTGAAGATTCACGGCGAAAATGGTCACCTTACCAAAATTGAGTGCTTAAGAATGCGATTGGGTGAATGTGATGCCTCTGGGCGTTGTCGACCGGTAACTATTGAAGGCTCTAATTTTATGATCAAAGCTGATGCGGTTATTCCCGCTATAAGTCAGAATGTTGATGTGACTGCTGCCGATGGGGTTGATTTGGCCATGAGTAAATGGGGTACTTTTGAGGTAGATCCCACCACGTTGCAGTCTAATGTACCATGGGTGTTTGCCGGAGGTGATGCGGTTCTCGGTCCACAAACAGCTGCTAAGGCGGTTTATCAGGGACGGATGGCTGCCGAGTCTATCAAGCGTTTTATTGAGGGGACTGACTTAAAAGAGGGACGTCAAATATGATGCGCTTGTAAAAAGTTTCGGGATGGTTAAGTCGCTAAGCGTAGACAGCGAAAAGTTGGAGCATTGAGACCTGGTTTTCGATTGTTTTCGGGCAATAGCAACACTAGTAGACGGAAAATACTTTCTAGTTATTTAATTTTGAGCTTGTTACTTCTTCTTTTCCAGAACAGGCTCAATAGATTCGTTCGGCGATTCTTCTTCATTGTCTGTTTCTTCCAGAATATCATCAAGAGACAAGCTGATTTCTTCCGGGTTGTCTGTTTGTGGCTCCATAGTCAGGTCTATTGGTTCCAGGGTGTCAGCCGCTGAATCTATATCATCTGTATCCAGCACCAACTCGATATCGTTTAGCGGGTTGTTTGAATTATCGATCTCCAATGTTAAATCCTGGCTGCTGAAATCAATCGTATAGTCATCGATTGAATCTGTTGGTAAACTGGGATCGAGCAGGTCTTCCGGCTCGTTTGTTTGCTCCTCCGCCTCGTAACGGCTATCTTTGATAATTGGTGGTTGCCCTTTTTCTGGCGAGTGCACTAAGTCAGATAGATCTATTTGCTCGAGGTTTATTGGGATTCGTTCATCCTTCACTTCGGTATTTTCTATATCTTCTGCCTGGTGAAGATCAAGCGCATCATCGAAGGTTTCAAGAGTTAGTGATTCTGTATCCAAAGGTATTTCATGGTCGCTGGCTGGAGTCTGTTCGTTCTCCAAAACCAGATTTGCATTTGCGTCTTCTTCCCCATCAGGAACAGGAATGCTCAGAGTCGATTCGTGTGTTGGGAGAGGCTCCGCAGGCTCCTCTAATTCATCCAATTCAATAGTTTTAGCCTCTGGGTCAATTTCAGAAAGGTCTATGGGGGGCATATCCTCGAGATCCATAGTTAATTCATCGGGCTCGGCATCTTCAGGCGGGGTGGACCCTGATGTACTTATAGTCTCAGTGGTCTCGATACTGTCCTCCGAATTGACATCCGACGGACAAACCGAATTCAGAAAATATTGTTGTTCAACCTGAATTGCCGTGCCATTTAATCGAGACTGTATTTCGGATAAATCATGTTGGCATTTGGAACACGAGGTTAAGTTATCAAAAGAGATATAGCCGCATTTTGGACAAAGCATGGTCTTTTCCCCGATTTAAGTTGATATTAATGGGTTTATTGATGCACAGCGTTTACACTACCATAATAACAGCATGGCGTAATTATGGTAAAATTTCTTGGTAA
>VAPK010361503.1_pt1 | contig 13558 bp, 9 predicted proteins | sample 3395031 | NCBI WGS metagenome assembly VAPK01 (sample SAMN08290443, study PRJNA428436) | hydrothermal vent metagenome | isolation source: Deep-sea hydrothermal vent chimney 1 | place: Pacific Ocean: Juan De Fuca Ridge | reverse complement strand
TGGACCTTCGATGAAAGGACCAAGTAGAACACTTGGTACCTTGTTTGGGGCTTTTGGTAATATTGCTACCGGTTTATGGCATGATGTTGGTGGTGGAGAAAGTGGTTTTGCCACACCAGATCCAACAGATCCCAATATAATTTGGTCAAGTACTTCCGGTTATGGACCTGTTGGAGGGATAGTTTCCAGGTATAGTGAGAAAAGTAAGCAATATCGTCAAGTGGAAGTATGGCCCGAGTTTCGTGGTGGTCATACTGCTGGTGATGCAAAATATCGCTTTCAATGGACATTTCCCTTATTAATTTCACCACATAATCACAATACGATTTATGTAGCTAGTCAACATGTTCATCGAACAACTAACGGAGGACAGAGCTGGGAAGAAGTAAGTCCTGATTTGACATTAAATGATAAAAGTAAGCAAGGTTTTTCGGGAGGTCTAACCGGTGATAATATCAATGTTGAATATGCCAACGTAATTTATGCCTTTGATGAGTCTCCAATTAAAAAAGGAGTATTGTGGGCTGGCACCAATGATGGTTTAGTTCAAATTAGCGAAGATAATGGTAAAACCTGGACCAATGTAACCAAAAATATAAAAGGACTACCCAAATTGGGAGTAGTTAGAAATATAGAAGCTTCAAAATGGGATGCCGGGAAGGCCTATATTACCGTTGATTTTCATATGACAGGAGATTTTAATGCCTATGTATATAGTACAAATGATTATGGAAAATCATGGAAAAAAATAACGAATGGAATATCAGATGGCATTTTAAATTATGCACGGCATATTAAAGAGGACCCAATTCGTAAAGGGTTATTGTATCTGGGTACAGAAAATGCCTTGTATTTTAGTATGGATGATGGTGCAAATTGGCAACCTTTTATGACAAATTTACCTCATACACCCATGTATTGGCTTGATGTTCAAGAGCATTTTAATGATTTGGTAGTTGGTACTTATGGCAGGGGAATATGGATATTAGATGATCTATCACCTTTACAGCAGTTAACCACGGATATTACTTCCGCGAAAGCGCATTTATTTAAACCAAAAAACGTGTACCGATTTCAAAATGCATCTATAACTATGCAGTTCTTTCCCGAACCTTCTACCGGAACCAATCCACCTTATGGGGCATCAATTAATTATTGGTTGAAAGAAAAAAATGACAGTATTAAATTGATTATTAGAAATCAAAAGGGTGACACCATCAAAACCTTAAAATCGAAAGGTAAACCCGGTATCAACAGAGTTTGGTGGAATTTAAGAGGTGAACCTACCGAAAAAATTGTTATGAGAACAAAACCCAAATACGCAGAGTGGTACCCCTTAGATAAAGACAGAACACGTAAAACGAATACGCCACCATTTTCAATTTTGACTCCACCTGGTACATATTCAGTTGAACTGTTATCTAATGAAGATAAATCATCTCAAGAATTAGAAATTACAAAAGACCCTCATTCTGAAGGAAATTTAAAAGATATTGAAGCCCAGAATAATTTAATGAAAGAATTATATTCCGAAATGAATACGATTACCGGTCATATTAATAAAATTGAAAGGATTAGACGCCAATTACTCGATCTTAAATCTATTTTGAAGACACAAAAAGATAAAAAAGAGATTATTACCGCTATAGATTCAATTCACAAAGAATTTGTTAATTTGGAAAATAAAATGACACAATTAATGATAACTGGTACGGGTCAGGATGATGTACGCTTTCCATCCATGTTGCTAGAAAGAATAGCATATCTTGCTTCAGTAGTAGCGGTTTCAGATTTTCCTCCTACAGATGAACATATGGAAGTTCATCAGATATTAAAAAGTCGATTAGAAAATTACGCTAATGAATTGAATGAATTAATGGAGGGTGAATTCAAAGATTTTATAAAAAAATTAAACGATAATAAAATTGGTGCCATTATAACCGACTAATTTTTAATTGAAACATGTTTATTGATTACGTTACCAATTTGAAAATTTAATTTAATGCACAACGATTATAAAGATCCTAAATTTAAAAAATGGTTAGACCAATTGCAACAAGAAAGTTGGCAGTTGGAATTAATTATCTCGGGTTTTGCTATATATGGGTTATTCATGGCCTATGAACCATTGGTTTTGAGTGTAAAAACTGCTCAGAACGAACAGCAAATGTATCAATTAATTATCTCAACAATCGGGTTGATCGCCTGTTCGATATTGATATTCAACCTATTGTTACACGTTATTTTAAGAGGATTATGGATTGGTGCCTTGGGCTTACGTTATGTATCGGGTGATATTGAATATGACAAATTGAACTATAGCCCTAAGTTTACTCATTTTCTTCAAAAAAAAATTGGCTCTTTTGATGGTTATATTGCGATTTTAGAAGACTATTGCAGTATCTTATTTGCTATTTCTTTTCTGCTTATTTTTTATGTTTTGGGTATCGTTGTTTCTATTATGTCTATCGGGTTAATTGCCGTTTATCTGATTGATAATAAAGCAGATAATGCATTTTTAAATGTATTAGGGATTATTCTTGTTTTAGTTATTACTTTTGGGATAATCTTAACCCTAATTGATTTTATTGGTCAGGGAATATTAAAGAAAAATAAATGGATCTCTAAATTTTACTTTCCTATTTATAGATTGCTTGGTTTTTTGACCTTGTCTTTTTTATACAGGCCCTTAGTATATAACTTCTTAGATAATAAATTTGGTAAAAGGGTAACCTTTATGTTAATTCCTGTTTATGCTGTTATCATTTGGATTTCATCTATTGAGTATCAAAGTTCTAATTATGTAGATAATGATAAATCATCTTCACCTTATTATGCTAATAGTAGAAATTATGACGACTTGTTAATAGGGAAAGATAAGTTCATACGTATTGCTTCAATTCCCTCTAAAGTAATCCATACTCCGTTTTTAAATATTTTTATTGTTTATTCAGAAAAAGTTGAAGATCAGATTTTTAGTTATAATTCAACCTTAAAACCGGATAAGGACACAAGAGGACTTAATTTTAACAAACTGTTTTCGTCAGATCACTTTAGAGGCTTTAAAAGGAAAGATTCTTTAACACTTGCCTATTTGCATACTTTTAACGAGATGATTCTAATTAAGATTGACAGTGTCAATTATGACGCAGAATTTATTTTTGCTAATAATCAAAAAGAAAATTCGGGATTTCAAACTTATTTAAACATTAAAGAGTTGAGAGAGGGCAAACATTTATTAAAAATAAATCGTAAAAGAATTAAAGATAAAGATACAACAATAGTGAGAGGTGTTTCTATCCCTTTTTGGTATTTTAAAGATTAGTTAAATAGATTTATATTATTGAGATAAAGTATTTTAAAATACTTTATTTGAAATTATAGTTTAATAAAAATGTTATTTAACTAACATATTCTTTTGCAATTTGAGCGGCCAATTTTGCATTGTTAAAAACCAGTTCTATATTCGCATCTAAGCTCAGACCTTTTGTAATTTCCTTGACTTTGCCTAATAAAAAGGGAGTGCTCTCTTTTCCTTTTATGCCTAACTTTTTTTCTTCAATGAGTGCCTCTTTTATCGCTTCGTTCATTATTTGGAAATCTAACTCCTTGTCTTTTGGGACCGGATTGGCAATAATTACGCCTCCTTTAAGATCAAGTTGCCATTTAGATTTTAAGAGCTCTGCTATTTCAACAGGATTCTCCATTTTAAAATTAACTTTATGTCCGCTTTTTTGCGTGTAAAAGGCGGGTAATTCATCTGTTTGATATCCCAGTACCGGAATTCCAAAAGTTTCAAGATATTCTAAGGTTAAACCAAGATCTAAAATAGCTTTTATTCCAGCGCAAACAACTGCTACGTTTGTATTTGCCAACTCTTGAAGATCTGCCGAAATATCAAAGCTTTCAGAGGCTCCTCTATGTACACCTCCAATTCCGCCTGTTGCAAAAATCTTTATCCCTGCTAGATTAGCGGCAATCATGGTTGAGGCAACCGTAGTTGCTCCATCTATTTTTTTCGATATTAAATAAGGAATATCTCTTCTACTGGCTTTTACAATTTTCTTTCCTGACCTGGCCAGGTAATCAATTTCATCATGATTTAGACCTACTTTTATTTTACCATTTAAAATAGCTATGGTTGCAGGTATTGCGCCATTATTTCTTACAATCTCTTCAACTTTTAAAGCCGTTTCTTTATTTTGAGGATAAGGCATGCCATGCGAAATAATTGTTGATTCAAGTGCAACTAGAGGCAATTTATTCTTCAATGCATTTATTACTTCTTGGCTAATATCCAGATATTTACTATTCATTTAAGGTTTTTAAGATTAATTCTTCACTCATATCCGGATGAACCGTATTTTTATGTTGGATGGTTATTTGGGCACAAGCATTGGCGAATTTCACCATTTGATGAATATCGAATTTTTTTGATTCACTATAAAGTAATCCTGCCATAAACGAATCACCGGCTCCAATAGTATTTACAGGTTGTATTACCTTTATCTTGTATTGATAATAACCCAATGCATCTCCATAGATAATACCATCTTTACCCAAAGTGATAAATACTTTTTTAACACCTAGGGAAACAAAGTATTCGACAAGTTTTTTATAATCGTTATTTTGCTCTACTTTGATATTACTAAGCAATTCAGCCTCGAGCAAATTACATTTTAAAATGGTTAATTTTCCTAAAATTGTTTTTGCTTTTAAAGCTTTTTTACCCGAAACAGCATCTAGGGCAAAGTGCATATCTGGTAATTGCTTGGTTACCAATTCTAAAATGTGCTTTGGCATATTGGTTTCTAAAACACAAAATTCTTTTTTATTTATAAGATGTAAATTGTTTAGTATAAATGAATTAGGTATATCATTGTAAATATGCATATCATTTATTGCCAGAGCCATATCATTTTCAATATCCATGATTGCCATGAAAATAGAAGTATTGGTATCTTTAAGTCTTAAACTATTTTTAGTAATTATTCCCAAGTTATTACAAGATTCAATAATTCTTTTTGAAAAATCATCCTCACCAAAAACACTTAGAAATTCAACCTCAAAATCTAATCTTGCTAAATTTTCAGCAATATTTCTGCCTACACCACCAAATTTCGTTTCTAATGTACCAATATTGGCATCTTTATAGATCAATTTGCTTTTTGGATATCCTATCAAATCAATATTAGAAGCTCCTATTACTGTAATTTTTGATTTATTGGGCATTAACAAAAATATTTAGTCATTAAAATAATATTAATTTAATTGACGTAAATTTACAAGATATACTCAAAATCTATGCAAAAGTTCAAATCAATTTTTAAAAAAGTTAATCCTGTAATTGGAATGGTACATGTAAAAGCATTGCCAGGAGCGCCAAAGAATAAACTGGAAATTGCAGAAATTATCGATGCTGCAATCTCAGAAGCACAAACGTATAAAAGAGCTGGTATTGACTCTATTATGATTGAGAATATGCATGATATTCCTTACTTAAAAGGAAATGTTGGACCAGAAATATCTTCTGCTATGGCATTAATCGCCTACTTGATCAAGCAAGAAACCAAGCTACCTGTTGGTATTCAAATTTTGGCAGGTGCTAATAAAGAAGCTTTGGCAGCAGCAAAATCTTCGGGGATAGATTATATCAGGGCTGAGGGATTTGTTTTTGCTCATACCGCCGATGAAGGGATTATAGAAGCACAGGCAGGTGATCTGTTGCGATATAGAAAACAAATTAGTGCAGATCATGTTGCTATTTTTACAGATATAAAAAAGAAACACAGTTCGCATGCCATAACCAGTGATGTTAATTTAATTGATACAGCAAAAGCAGCGCGATTTTTTTTAAGCGACGGAGTTATAGTAACGGGTAGTCATACAGGTAGTTCTGCCTCTACTGACGAACTAAATGCATTAAAAGACAGTATCGATTTTCCGGTTTTGGTAGGGTCGGGTATAACTTTAAAAAATGTTTTAAATTATTTGCCCATTTCAGATGGTATGATCATAGGTTCTTATTTTAAAGATGGTGGATATTGGGAGAACGAACTGAATTATGACCGAATTGCAGAATTTATGACTTTGGTAAACAATAATACTTAATTAATTTACCTGTAATTATTAGGTTAAGCTATTGATTTTCTTTTAAATAAGCCGTAAGTCGATTGTATTGTTTTTAAATGCTGGTGATACCCCCAATACCCAGGGCCAAACTTCCATATCCCAATTCTTTAAAATTTGAAACAAATTCATTTGTTGCATGGCTAAAAATATTTCCTACATTAAAAAACAAGATACCTGTTAAAATGGCAAAAACATACAAAAAAACTAATTAAAATGACTCGTTTTGCCATTTTAGGGTTGGCAAATCTTTTTATCTCCAATTTCGAATAGGTCTCTGTATTTTTAAATCCTCCTAAACTTAATCCAATTCCAAATAAAAATAGCCCAAACCCTATATTGGAAATAATGTTCTCCGATTGATTAAATATTTCCGGAAAAGCAATATATGCTCCCCATATATACATTACATATTGAAAATAACTAAGGTAATCGAAAACTTTATTAATCATTTTTTAGAATTATAAATTCCATAAATATCACCATTTTTTAATTTTAAGATTCTTCGCTTTGTCTAATTCGTAAACTGACTTATATCATAGCATAAATTAAACATTTGACTTAAATTTAAAGGTTGATCTGATGTTTTAGATTTTATTGAAATAGAAGAGGGTCTTCTGTAAAACATAACTGTGTAAAACCTTAAATAAATAAGATATGAAATTCGTTCAAAACAAAAAGTCGATATTGCATTCGACACGATTTATTATGATTCTTAGCTTCCTGGTATTTTCTTTTGGCATAGTGAAAAGTCAAGGGGTTTCTAGTATGCAAATAGATAAGATCAATAATAACGATGATTTTACAGAAATAATTTGGAATATAAAAGCCGTTCACCCCAATGGATACTTTTTAGATATAAAAGCTTTTGACAAAAAAGGTAACATTTATGATGTCAAGGCTATTCAAGATTCAAACCAGCATAGTCTTATGGATATTAAAGCTTTTGTAGGTGATAAGCGATTACCTATAAAAATTTTGGTAAGCGAAGATAAATATGCACCGGTTAAAGCAATTATGGAGGATGGAACCATATTAGATATCAAGGCTTTAACCAAGGAAGGAGTAAAACTGGACGTAAAAGGAGTGAAGCGATCAGGTAATATTATAGACATAAAAGCAATTAGTAAAAACAGAGAGTTTTATGGTGTAAAAGCTATTTCCCCTGCAGGGGAATTGAATGACGTAAAAGGAATTAAACTTTCTAATGAGCGATTAGAACTTATGGTAAATGGTGTTCAAGTTCATGCACACGTAAAAGCTATTTCTCAAACCGGTTGTAGTACAGATAATTTTATCTGGCATATAAAAGCAATTCATCCGGATGGAAAGACTTTAGACGTAAAAGCTATAGACAAAAACGGTGAATTGTACGATGTAAAGGCCATTCAAGACTCAGATCAACGAAGTTTACTCGATATCAAGGCGTTTATAGGTGATACCAAGCAACTACCGGTAAAGATCTTAATTAGTGACGATAAATATGCACCAGTAAAAGCTATTGATGAAGAAGGAATTATTTATGATATTAAAGCTATAGATTCTAATGGGAAAAAGCTAGATGTAAAAGGTGTAAGCAGATCAGGAAACATTATACATATTAAAGCAATTAATGATAAAGGAGAATTTTATGGCATCAAAGCAATTTCTCCCGAAGGGCAATTAAATGATGTAAAAGGTGTTAAAATGCACAAAGAAAATTTAGAGTTTACCATAGGGAAAGTTAAAATTTATGCTCATGTAAAGGCATTGCCTCAAGCTAATTAATTATTTGATTGATACGTTTTTTAAAAGCAGGTTTCACCACCTGCTTTTTTTATAAATTTAATAAATAGTTAACTAACGACCTTGCTTTTTCTTAAAGAACTCAATATTTCTGAAGATATTTCTTCAATAGGTTTATTCGTAACATTCACAACTTCCCATTTGTGGTGGGCTCGAAATATACTCCTCGCATAATTAAGTTCTTCTTTAACATGTACCCGTTCTGAATAATGACCTGTTAATCCACCAAGATGAATATCTCTTACTTTTCTTAGTTCAGATAAGCTCCTGGAGTAAGTTGTTAAACAGAAAACTCTTTCGGGTTTGAGTTGAAAAATGATTTCCGGTAAGGGAATTCCTAAAACAATTGGAATATTAGCCACTCGCCATCCTTTATGTGCTAAATAAACACTGAGTGGTGTTTTAAATGTTCTGGATACACCAAGCAAAACCAGATCGGCTCGGTCAAATTCTTCGACACGCTGTCCGTCATCATGTCGAAGCGTATACTCAACAGCTTCAATTCTTTGAAAATAAGCTTTATTCAACTTATTAAAAATACCTGGTTTTTCTGATGGTGAGTTTTCGAATTGATTAGATAATTGACCTAATAAAGGTCCCATTACATCAATAGTTAAAAGATCATGTAATCGCCCTTGATATAATACCAAATGCCGCAATTCTCTTGAAACCAAAGTGTGAATGATAAGTCCACCAATTTCATGAGCTTTTCTAATAATTTCAAGTATTTGTTCTTCATTTCTCACATTTGCACAAATATGAGTTTGAACCTGAGTGGATTCAAATTGAACCAGGGCTGATTTTAATAATTGCTCAGCTGTTCTACCCGTTCCATCTGAGACTATAAAAACATGTTGAAGCATAATGATACTCTTTTACAAAGACACATTAAATTTACTAATTATTCCTCTATTTCTATTTTTTATCAATTGAATATGACCTTTTTTACTAACATAACTTTTGCATATAAAAGATATTACAAATATTCATATCAAAAATCAAGAAATTCTACCTTCTAAAATAATAAGTAATTTTTAATTAGTTAAGAGACTAATATTATTTATTTTATATTTGATTTCACTTAAATTTATTCAAATTGCTGTTAAGGTATCTTATATTAGGATTATTATTACTGTCAAGCCAGTTGTTTTTTGGACAAAAAGAGGCTTCTCATTGGTATTTTGGGCGTAACGCAGGATTGGATTTCAGCAATGGTGACCCAGTTTTTGATACAAGTGGGTCAATTAACACGACTGAAGGATGTGCTACAATTTCTGATTCTGATGGCAACTTGCTTTTTTACACAGACGGTACTACAGTGTGGAATTCGAGACATTTAATCATGCCTACAGGAAAGGGATTATTTGGTAATTCATCAAGTACCCAATCTGCTATCATAGTTCCAAACCCCGAAGATGATCAGATATATTACATCTTTACCGTAGATTGGTCTGAGGGAAACCAAGGGTTAAATTACTATACGGTTGACATGAAATTAGAAAATGGATTTGGGGATGTAATAGGAGTGAAAGGAAAACCAAAAAGAACACTTCTCTTAAGACGTCCTACCAGTGAAAAAATCACTGCAGTTCAAGTTTTTAATGATATATCTTTTTGGGTAATTTCTTTTAAATCCGGAAGGTTTTATGTCTACAAAGTAGATAGAAATGGTGTTAATAGCACACCTGTATCGGGAAATGATGGTTTCAATATATCCAAAGATAAGAGAGGTTATTTAAAAGTATCTCCAGATGGTAAAAAATTGGTGTCTGCTAATTTGTCTTCAGGTACATTTTTGTATGATTTTAATGATGCACAAGGAGTTGTAAGCAATGAAAGACAATTGGATCTGGAAGATTGGTGGGCATATGGAGTTGAGTTTTCACCTTTAAGTAAAAAATTATATATATCTACAGGTGATGTAAGCCCTGAGAAAGATCCGAAAAGAGAAAACCTCTATCAATTTAATGTAGACAATGAAGATCTTACCAGCGAAAAATTAAATGAATCGAGAGTTTTACTTCACAACTACTTAAATCAAAGAAGTGCATTACAACTAGGGCCCAATGGCAAAATTTATAGAGCAATAGAAGATAAAGCCTTTTTAGGTGTTATTAAAAAGCCGGAAGAAGATGGAAAAGCTGCGAATTATGTACATGAAGAGATTAGCTTAGGTGGAAATCTTTCTGCCCAGGGATTACCACCTTTTATTCAAACATTTTTTAATGCAAATATTCAAGTACAGAATCAGTGTTTAGGAGATGAAACTAGTTTTACAGTGCGTTCTAATGAGCCTGTAGTTTCTATTGAATGGGATTTTGGAGATGGTTCTGCAATATCTACTGAGTTAAATCCTTCACATAGGTATAGCGAACTTGGGGAATATACTGTTAAGGTAATTGTAAAAACCGAAAATGAAATTAAAGAAATCGAACAAATCATTACAATTTTTGAAAAACCAAATATTACCACGCCGGTTATATTAAAACAATGTGATGATAATAATGATGGCATTACCTTATTCAATCTTCGTCAAAGTGAAGATTTAATTAGCAGTGAATCAGAAAATTTTATTTTTACTTATTACCTAAATCGCTTAGATGCAGAAGACAACTTAAATGCAATAGAAAACCCCGAAAATTTTTCAAATGAATTGAACAACCAAATATTTGTAAGAGTTAATAATGAACTTAATTGCGGTTCGATAGCAGAATTGAACTTGCAGGTATCTACAACCACCATACCAGAAGATTTTTTAATTACTTTAATCGAATGTGACAATGATTTGGTTGATGGAGATGCTTCGAACGGTATTACAAACTTCGACTTAACTGAAGCTGTTGATCAGATACTAGATTTATTTCCTGAAAACCAAGATCTTAATATTACTTTTTATGAAAGTATGGAAGATGCATTGGTTTTAAATAATAGCTTAGATATTGAAAACCATAGAAACGTAAATTCCCCGTTTTTTCAAAATATTGTTGTGAGAGTTGATGATAATAGAGATAATGGATGCATAGGTTTGGGCTTTCATATTGAATTAAAAACCATTATTTCTCCAATATTTGATCTTAAAGAACATCAATTTTTATGTTTGACCGAACCGCAAACCCCAATTCAAATAAAGGTTGACAATGCCCAGGGAAGTTATACTTATTCTTGGCATAATGCCAATGGAGATTTGTTGATTACAAATAAAACTTCCATTATTAATATTACCCAACCCGGAGAATATTTTGTCACAGCAATTAATAGTAATAATTGTGAAAATACAAAAAAGATAGATATAGAGGCATCCAGTATTGCTGTTGTCGAAGATATTAAAATCGAAGATGGCATTGAGGATAGTTCGGTAACCATTGAAGTGAGCGGGGAAGGAGATTATCAATTCTCACTTGATGATATTAATGGACCATACCAAAGAGATAATTTTTTCACGGGCATTAGTGGTGGAGAACATACCATTTATATAAAAGACCTAAACGGCTGTGGTATTCTGGCAGAAGGCTTAGCAATTTTGAATATTCCAAAATTTTTCACACCTAATAATGATGGGATTAACGATACTTGGAAAATTGAGGGCATATTCGCACAACCCAATTCAAGAATTTACATTTTTGATAAATTTGGAAAAGTGATTAAACAAATTAATACAGAAGGCGATGGCTGGGATGGTAATTATAAAGGCAGGCCTTTACCATCTACAGACTATTGGTACCATGTTCAAATGGAAGATGGGAGGACTTTTAAAGGCCATTTTAGCTTGATTAGAAGATAATAAAATATGGATAAAAAACTACTTGTATTTGTTTTTTTTTACCTCATTTTCCTTAGTGGCAACGCCCAGGAAACATTTCCTGTTTATACAGATTACCTTTCTGATAATGTGTTTTTAATTCACCCTTCTGCCGCAGGAATAGGAAACTGCGGAAAACTAAGAATTACTGCAAGACAGCAATTATTGGGTGTAGAAGATGCCCCGTCTTTGCAAACCCTGAGTTTTCATACCAGAATTAACGATAAAATGGCTCTTGGTGGCATTTTGTTTAATGATAAAAACGGTTTTCATTCACAAAAAGGAATCATAGGAAGTTATGCTTATCATCTCAATTTCGGAAGAGATGACGCCTTAGAACAGTTGTCATTCGGATTATCTTTTATGTATGTACAAAACACGGTAGATCAAAGATCATTTACTTCAACAATAATCGATCCCGTTATTTCCAGAATTGTAGAATCCTCTAATTACTATAATGCAGATGCCAGTGTTGCCTATCATTTTTTGGATGTTTATGGATATCTTACCGTAAAGAATTTATTGTTAAGTGCAAGAGATCTGGAGAGCAGCAATTTCGAATCACTCAATTTAAGAAGATACATATTGACTTTTGGTTATTACTTCGGAAGAGGAAAAAGCTTTCAATTTGAGCCTTCTGTTATGGGTCAGATCATTGAGCGAACCGGTGAATTATTTGTCGATTTCAATATGAAAACTTATAAAATGATTCAATCTAATTTTCAGTTATGGGCTGTTTTATCTTATAGGCAAAGTTTTGAGGGTAATGCTTTCGAAAGCCTTAAACAATTAACGCCCATACTTGGTATGAACTTCAATCGATTTATGTTTTCCTATACTTATACTTATCAGTTGGGAGAAATAGTTCTAGATAATGGAGGTAGTCACCAAATTACTGTTGGGGTTAATATATTTTGTAAAAAACAAAGATCTACAGGTTGCCCAAATATAAACTCAATGTTTTAAATGTTTTCTACCATTTTAACTACTCCAATTTGTTGAATTCTAATAATAGAAAAAAGATGCTGTAACCATAACCATTAATGCAATGGGTATTACAAACATAAAATAAAGAAATGTTATGAACCCGGTTTTAATAAAGCTAACAAAATAGCTTTGTTGATAAAATCGTTTTACAGCAACTATCAGGTAAATAGAAGTCGACAATAGTATTGTCCAATCTATCCAGTTGGGAATATCATAAATGAAGTTCGCTATAATGATAAGACTCATTACAATAAAAATAAAGGAAAAGAAATAAAAACTGAATACCAAGTGATGAGAGAAACTACCTCTGTTCCAAAAGAAAAACTTTAATAAAAGTGCAAATATAGGTAGTAAAATAAATAAAGCCATTGGTATACTATCAAAAAAGGCCTGTAAAATTCCGCCACCACTATTTTTCTGAAATTTAAGTAGTTGCGTATAAAATCTTCGTTTAAAATAGCCGGCATCCTCTTTCATTCCCATAGCCTTTAACTGCTCTTCCTGTGGAGCATCTATGGCTATTAATGAGTCAACTTTTCTTTTATCATAACTATAATTTAAATTAAAGTTATCGTCTGTCTTTACACTGGTATTTATGATAGAATCTAATTCTTTCAATTCTTCATCCTCTAAACCTGAAATAATATTTTTATCTTTTAATGATTCATTAATTTTTGTCATATTAACAGAATCAAGGGTTTTGTTTGCAATAGAATCAAATGATGTAATCTTGTCACTTTCAAATCCCTTTTTTAATGCCTTATCTGCTTGAGATGTATATTCACGTGCCTGAAAAGAAAATAAGAAGAAGAAAATAACAGAAACAAATAAATAAAATTGTGCGGGATGAAGAAATAG
>VAPK010475712.1_pt1 | contig 13566 bp, 12 predicted proteins | sample 3395031 | NCBI WGS metagenome assembly VAPK01 (sample SAMN08290443, study PRJNA428436) | hydrothermal vent metagenome | isolation source: Deep-sea hydrothermal vent chimney 1 | place: Pacific Ocean: Juan De Fuca Ridge | reverse complement strand
TTAAAATTGATGACATTATGATAGCGTAGCAACAGAATGATGAAAAATATCTGTGCTAAGACCTATAAAGCCTAGCTTTATTCATGTAAGTTCCGTTTTAATTGAAAGTAAGGGTTTAAATTAACCGTCATTCCCTCGAACGAGGGAATCTCATTCTTATAAGACAGGGGATTCCTGCTTTCGCAGGAATGACAAATCGCAATATATTTCTATTTCGAATCGATTTTTTCTCCGTAGGCCAAATCACCTGCATCGCCCAAACCCGGAACAATGTACGAATGTGAGGTCATCCCTTCATCAACAGCACCCAGCCAAAGTGTTACATTATCATCTTTAATATTTTTAGAAATGTAATCAACTCCTTGTTGACTTGAGATAATAGAAACGAGGTGAACATGTGATGGTTTTCCTTTGCTGAACAATGCCCGATAACCAATTTCCATCGATCTTCCCGAAGCTAACATTGGATCCGAAAGGATTACAACTTTATCGTCTAAAGAAGGAGAAGCCATGTATTCAAATTCAATTTTGAAACCGCCACCTTCGGTATATTTCCGGTAAGCAGAAATAAAGCAGTTCTCAGCGCGGTCGAAGATTTTAAGCAAGCCATTGTGCATTGCAAGCCCGGCACGTAAAATAGTGGCTAAAACAGGTTGTTGCGCTAAAACAGGTACTTTTGCAATGCCGAGTGGAGTTTGAACATCACTAACAACAAAATTCAATTCCTTACTAATTTCGTAGGCAAATACTTCACCAATCCGGTATAAATTTTCTCGAAAACGGAGAGGGTCGGTTTGAATTGAAATGTCCCGTATTTCAGCTAAGTACTGGTCTAAAATTGAATGATTGTTGCCTAAAATCTTTATTTCCATTGTATTATAGTTAAGTAAATATTACATCGCCGTCGCCGTCCTGGATAAACGGTTTTTGTTTAAAAAACTGATAAACCGATTTTGTTGTTCCTACTATTTTTGTTTCCAATTTGCGAAACAAAAAAGGCATTTTATTTTTATTTAAATATTTAACAATTTCTGGATGAAAAACAATTACTGAATTGTATTTATTCTTCAGGATAGTTGCCATTACAATTTGAGTTATCTCAGAAATATCTTCCTTATTAAAATAAATGTAGGGGATTTTTGCAAGGTTATCCCGATAAGAAATAGCAACAAATCCTTTTAAAACACCTTCCTTTTTTACACAGTAATATTGTAATTCAAAGTTTTTTACAACATGCGAAAACGGGTATTCATAGGGCGGTTGTTTTTCAGATACCTGTACCCAAGGAAACTTTTGAAACCATGTAAAACTTGCGCTTGTTTTTTGAATAAAATCATTTGTTGCATGATGGTTTATAAAGTTTTCAAGACCCCTGTCTATTATTTGCACGCACTCAATAGTAAAACTATTTTTTTCAAATTTATTCAGATAAAATGCTCTTATTGGACCAGTAATTACATTGAGGATTTTGTCTAAACAGATAATTAAAAACGAAAGTAGTACCCAATTTTTATATCTTCTTGAGAAAATATCGGTTAAATAGAATCTAATAAATCCACGAACTCCATGGATTTCCTCAGAAAATTGAAATTTATCCGTTTTTTCCAGAATTGCTTTTAAATGTGGGGTACTTTCTGCCAGGTATAAACTTGAATTACTTTTTTCAATTGCTCGAAGAATTAATGGGAGGGCCAGTCCTCGCCCCTTTTCGGGATGAACCCACCAACAAGTATTCGAAAAAACAGAAATGTTTGTATTGTTTATTTTGCGGGGAAGCAAACCGGCAAATCCTAGCAAGTCAGTACCATCGGCAACATAAATTAAGGCAATTTGCCTAGGGTCGGCATCTGGATTGTTAAATTGTGATATTGCCCTTAACTCGGTAATTGGTTTTGGGTTCAATTTTTTATAAATTGTACTTTCAATAAATGAAATCAGATCGCCGATTTTTAATTCCCTAATTTCCATCGGTAATCTCAGAATTAATATAATTTACAAAATCTCCTAAACTTCTTATTTCTATTAATTTAAAAAGATCGAAATGAATTTTAAACTTATTTTCAAGACCATTGATTAAGGTAATGTGGTTTAACGAATCCCACTCTTCAATATTATCGACAGATGAATCTTCGGAAAAATCCGATCTTCCCTTAAAAACATCTTTAAAAACTGAAATTGTCTTTTCTTTTATCTCTTCAAGCTCCATTTATAATTCGTTTCAAAAAAACGTCCTTCATTTATTCGTCGCAAAGATAATAGATTCTTAATTTTTCTTTGTTAATTTTTCCACTGGTTGTTATCGGAAATTTTGATATTGGAATTATTTTCCCAGGAATCATTTGTGGTGGCAGTTTTTTATTTAATAATTTAAGCAACCCAGGGAATTCTTTCACTTGTGTTTCAATAAAAGCTACAATCCAAAACAATCCATTTATTTGCTGGCTTAAAACAACAGCTTTCTCTCCCTTTAAAAAACTGTTTATAATATTTTCCACTTCAATAAGGTTAACTCGATAACCGTCAATTTTTACCTGATCATCCAATCTTCCCAGAAAATACAAATATCCTTCGTTATCTTTTTGAACGAGATCCCCGGTGCGATAATATTTTTTTGTCTCTCCTCTTTGTTTTATTTTGAAGAAAGAGTCGAAATCGGAGTTTAGATATCGCGACATAGTTTGCTTGCCTCCGATACAAAGTTCGCCTTTTGCACCACTTTCAGTCACAATTTTTGAATCATTAATTATCAGATATTCAACTTCGGGAAATGGCTTGCCAATTGAAATTATGCCATTTCGGCTTTTTATGTTTTTTATTGTGTTAAAACGGTAGGTAGTAGCACTAATAGTTGTTTCTGTGGGACCATAAAGATTTGAAATATCGGCTTCTTTAAAAATTGGCTGCCACAGTTTTATCATCGACAGCGGTAAAGCTTCTCCTCCAAAAATAAGGTGTTTAATATGTTTTAAGTTGAGTTTGGTAATATAGGGTTTCAAATAATTCAATACCGAGGGTGTTAATTTCACCCAGGTTATTTCTTTATTGGAAATCAGTTTTGCAATAGACAGGAATTTAAAGGAGTTATGCGGAACTGTATAAACACAAGCTCCAACAAGAAGTGGCAATAAGTATCCTGTAAACGAGGCATCGGAAGTAAGATCGTACGTTTGTAAAAAACAAGCATTCGATTTTAATTCAGGAAATAGTTTCAGGAACCCATTACAATAAGTTTTTACATTTGAATGGTTTATTGGAACCTGTTTCGGATGTCCGGTACTTCCAGATGTAGTTAAAATATACATTAACTGTTCATCGCTAATTTTTTTTGGAGAATTGTCTGTTTCCGACTTTATCTCGAAATTGTTTAATAGTTTAATGTGTTTTGTATCTATAATTTCGGAAATATTGTTTTTAACCGAAAAGACCATTTTTACTCCGGTTTTTTCAATTACTTCCATGTTTCGTTGAAGTGGGTATTTTGGGTTTATCGGGACAAAATGGTTTCCACTGAACCAAATTGCAAATATTGCTGCATAGGTTTCTATACAATCGTAACAAACAACCCCAACTGAACAGCCGGGGAAGGAAGTTCCACTTTCCAGCAAAATACGCGAACCGTTAATATATTCAAGGAAATTGCGGTAGCTTATATTTTTCTCGTCGATGCAAAATGCCCGGTTTTCAGAAAAATTATTAAAGCTGAAATGAAAATTTTTCAGGAGGTTCATTGGCGGTTGATTGTATTTTTCCTGAAAATAGACTTTAATAAAAAGTAAGCATATTCCGATCGGATTATCCGGGTTGCATTTTTTAAATTATCTTCCATTGGAACCCTATGAATGTGTTTTGGCAGCACATCCTTTTTAATTCCAGATGTTCCAAAAGATAGTTCAATTTTTATTTTGGTATCTAAAAACTGGAAGAAAGAGAACGGCACGTTAATGTCGGAAAAAGGAAAAGCAAACGAAAGTATTTGAGGATAGATGTTTTTATTTAAATAGTTAAAACTTTGTTCCAGTTGATTTTGCATTTCAAATTCCGATATTTCCCAGAATTTGGGATGGTCGTTGCTATGCGAGCCTATAATAAATCCATTGTCTTGCATTTCAAGAACCTGAGACAAAGTTAAATACGGTTTTTCTTTTTTTAAATAACTCTCAAAATCAATTTTTAAGATCTTCCCAATTTTATCTATTTTACTCGTGTCGGAATATTTAAATCGACTTATCGTTTCAATTATTTGCTTATTATTTGCTGAAAAAATATCAAGGAAAACCATTAATTCAGAGACAAGGAAATTTTCTTTTGTCACTTTCAGTGCCTCAATAATTAGGCTAATTTTATGTTTGTAGAATAATGTTTTATTGTCAACAAAAGCGGGGTTGATAAAAAATGCAGATTGCAATCCTTTTTGTTTTAAAATAGGAAAAATTACGTCGTAACATTCACGCATTCCATCATCGAAAGAGAGAAAAAAGAGTGGTTTTTCTGATTTTTTCCCATTTTCAACAAAAGCCAATACGTCATTTATTGTAGCCGGGTGATAATTTTTGAGAAGAAATTCCAGATCGTTTTTAAAATGTTCGACCGAAATTGCAGGATATAGATTTTTAATATGAATTGGTGTATTGTCTGCTACGAGATGATAAAATGGGAAAATAAAATTTTCTCCTGTTAACTTCCTCAACAAATTGAAAGGAAGTGGTTTTGAGAAAAAATATACAAAATCTTTAATAATTTGCCGGCTCATTTTATTTATTTCATAAACTTCCTTATTACCGGAAGCCTGTTGGAGTAAATATAAAAATAATTCTCGGCTGTTGCCCCAAAACCTTTATAAAAACGGGCAATCCCTTCAATAACTGAACCTTCAAAATCGAGAAAAATATTACTATCTGAATATTCGTCAATAATATTTTCGATAATAGCGTACATGGCCCTTTCCTTGCGGCCTTCGCTGGTCGAAAATGCATTTAAATAATAAGCACGGTTTTTATTCAAAACAATAAAAGCTGCAGCACAAAGTGAATTTGTAGAAGAGTAGGCTGCATAAATAATTCCAGTATTCGTGGCCATGGAACCTGTTATTAAGCCACTTAATATTTGATAAGTTGAAGCTTTTACAACGGTTCGGGCAGCTTGTTTTTTTGTATTGATGTATTCATGGGGCAATTGCCCTTTAATAATTTTTACCTGGTTTTTGTGGGCTATTTTAATGTTGCGTTTTGTGTGTTTAGAAAAGTTTTTCGAAATTTCGTTGTAATTAGAGGATAATTGCAAAATATAATTTACTTTTTCCACCCCCTTAAAATTGTTAAAAGCTGAAATATTGTTTGCAAAATTTATTTGATAGTTCACTAAAAGAAATTTGTCTTTTAAGTATTTGGCAAATTGATTTTGAATTTCGAAGTTGGGATTTGGGAAAATCCCTAATTGTTGGCAATAAACCGGCTGGTAAATGTATTTTATCCCAAATTTTGATTTTATGGGCAAGGGCATTACAAATTCATAATCGCCCCAAATAAGTGCGTCCCAAATTATTGCTGTTCGGTCGAGGTGCCAAGCGTAGGCGTAAACCCGACAATTTGGGGCATCTTCAATACATTGGTTCCATTTAACAGAATCAATGTTTTCGTGTTTTATATATTGTAATTCCGCTTTTTTATTCATTTGCCCATTTAAAACCCAGTTGGTTCATTTTCTCGAATACTTGCTGGTACCCTTCCCAAAGTCCTTTGTTATTAACTGTTTCGTTGTGCCAAATGCTTACAAATGTACCACCTACATTTTTAACTTCTTGCATAATATTTTTTATTTCCTGCAAAGCATCTTCTGGCGATAGTTGCAAATAATGGTTCAAGGTGCCATCCATTATCTGAAACGGAACAATTAACAGGTTTGTTGTTTTTTCCTTTTTAAGGTCGTAGAAATAATAAGGTGTGCAAATGCCGGCCCTAAATCCGGGTTGGGCCGAATAACCCATTGTGTAGTCCGTGGTTATTCCGGCTTTTATTACTCTGCGGTAGGTTTTTGGAAAGTTTAACCGTAAAAAATGTTGGCGGCTTTTTAATATTTCATTTCCGGTAATTTCTTCCAATCTCTGTTTCTCTGCTTTAACTTTTTTCTTTCCTTTTTTATTGCCCGTTGCAAACGATGGATGAATTCCAATGTCGTATTTTTCATTTGTTTTCAAAACAAGCATTTTGAGGTGTTTGTTTTTATGCGAAATATTTTTGTCGAAATGAGCGTAATTGCCCAGTAGAAAAAAGAATTTTACCTTGTTCTCGTTACCTTTAAAAATGGTGTCAAGATACTCGTACGTATCGTAAGGGTCTTTTTCAGTACCCCATAAAACTTTTAGCCGGGTGCTAAATTCCATAAAATTGCCCTTGACAATTGATTTTAAAAGTGCGCCGGTTGTCCTCCAAAGTGCTTTGTGTTGGAATGCCCAGGCATTGTCGATATCAATTGTGGAAATAAATTCGAACTTGCTTTCAGGGAAAACCAATTTGGGGAACTGTTCTTTCAGCTTTTCGGCAAGAAGTTTTGCCCAAATATTTACAACTGGTTTTTTCAGGAGCGTATATTTTGTGAGGATACTTCTGTGAGCCTGATATCTGTCCAGTTTGTCATGGTTGGTTTCCATGTATTCTTCGTAACGTGTTACCAAGTAAAACGAGGCTGCAAATGGGTCGAACGGTAGAGCAGAATCTTTTGAACTTTCAAAAAAATATTTTTCGCCTTCGTACCAAACCGAATTAATTGTTGGAGTAATTAATGCTTTGCAATGCAGTAAGCGGTGTGGTTTTATGTAGAATTCGTCTGAAAATTTTTCAAACGAATAATTGATTTTTGGGAGAGTTGAATTTTTGAAATCGGACGAATTGGAAGTAAATGCAACTTCAAGCTGAAGAATTTGGGTGAAAAGTAATTGGGCGATGTATTCAATCCGTGGGGTAACTTCTTCTGAATAGAGGAGTATCATAGTTGCATGTTTTTAATCAAATAATTTCTCGAGGTTTTGCCGCGAGATTCCATATATTCTCCCCTGATCCCGAAATTTCGGGACAGGGGAGATGTCATCCGGCAATAGACGGATGACAGAGAGGTGAAAAAAAGAAAATTTGATTTTGGGCTTCTTTGCCGAAATAAAGTTGGCGCAATACTCTTTGCAACTGCCATGAAGATAGTCAATTTTAAGAATTTTATTTATTTAGTTCAACATTCCTTCGTCGGCCAAACTTAAATATTTATTTTGTCCAATTATAATATGATCGATTACTGAAATATCCATTATTTTAGCGGCATCTTTAATTTTTTTCGTAATTTTTAAATCGGCATCCGATGCTTGCATTGTTCCCGACGGATGATTGTGGCAAAGAATTAATGAACTTGCCAATTTCTCTATGGCTATTTTAAGTATTAAGCGCACATCAATCACTGTTCCTGATACACCTCCCTGGCTGACCATAAAAGTATCTAAAATTTTATTGCCACGGTCTAAAAGCATAATCCAAAATTCTTCGTGGTTTAAATCTCCCAATAGTGGTTGGAAAAAATCGGCAGCATCTTTACTCCCGGTAATTTTATTTTTATCGAAGACAACTGCATCCTTTCGGCGTTTACTTAGTTCGAGGGCAGCAACAATAGTAACTGCTTTTGCTTCGCCAATTCCATTAAAGGTTTTTAGAAAATCGATTCCCTTCTTACCTAAATCATTTAGATTATTGTCGATTGATGTTAAAATGCGTTTGGATAGTTCTACCGCCGTTTCGTCGAGGTTTCCAGAGCCAATAATTATAGCAATGAGTTCGGCATCAGTTAGGTGGCGAGGGCCTTTCGACAATAATTTTTCACGTGGCCTGTCTTCAACAGCCCAGTCTTTGATCTTTAATTTTTTGTATTCGTTCATCTGCCCTGGAGTTCGTTTTAGAAACAGCTTTTAAAAATAGTTTAAAAAAGCGGCAAATGGAAGTTTTAGGACATAAAAAAACCTCTCCATAAAATGAAGAGGTTCCCTATATCATAAAATTTCTTTTTTACAATGAATTAACCTGTAAAGCTAATTTAGACTTGAGGTTTGAAGCTTTATTTTTATGAATGATATTGCGTTTTGCTAATTTGTCAATCAAAGAAATAACTTCAGGGTACAACTTTGTTGCTTCTTCTTTGTCAGAAGTGCTGCGCAAAGTTTTTATGGCATTACGGGTTGTTTTTGAGTAATACTTATTATTAACCTTTTTCTTTTCGTTTTGCCTAATCCTTTTTAATGCCGACTTGTGATGTGCCATTTTAATTTGCCTTTTAATTTTAGTAGCCCGTAGGGGATTCGAACCCCTGCTACCAGGATGAAAACCTGGCGTCCTAACCCCTAGACGAACGGGCCAATCTATTATCCCTTATTTTTAAGGGACTGCAAAAATACTTCATTTTTGTAATCCTCCAAATTATTTCAGGATTTTTTTTGTTTAACTCCGACCTTTTTCGTCAAACAGAATATTTTTAAAATTTGTGGTGCAAAGGAAATGATGTTTTTTGAAACTGCAAGTGGAAAATAAAGAAAAACAATTTGAAATTAATTTCTTAACGGAGTTCAAAATTCTGGCCCAGATAGACGCGTCGAACATCTTCGTCTGCCGCAAGTTCTTCTGCCGTTCCGGCCTTTAAGATACTTCCTTCAAAAAGAAGGTACGAGCGGTCGGTAATAGAAAGTGTTTCGTGAACGTTGTGGTCGGTTATCAGTACGCCAATATTTTTTTCTTTTAACTTTATAACAATTTGCTGAATGTCTTCCACTGCAATAGGGTCAACGCCTGCAAAAGGTTCGTCGAGCAATATGAATTTAGGGTCGATTGCAAGTGCCCGCGCAATTTCGGTCCGTCGTCGTTCTCCGCCCGATAATTGAATCCCCTTGCTTTTTCGAATGTGTTGCAGGCCAAATTCTTCGATGAGGGTTTCAAGTTTCTCTTTTTGATATTCTTTCGAGTATTTGGTCATTTCCAAAACGGCTTTTAAATTGTCTTCAACGCTTAGGCCCCTGAAAATTGAGGCTTCTTGCGACAAATAACCAATTCCTTTTTTTGCCCTTTTGTAAACAGGTAGTTTTGTAATGTTCTCTTCATCAAGAAAAACTTTTCCTGAAAAAGGCTGGACAAGTCCTACGATAATATAAAACGATGTAGTTTTACCTGCTCCATTTGGCCCTAAAAGTCCCACAATTTCGCCTTGTTTAACATCGAAACTTACCCCTTTTACAACAGTTCGTTTGTGGTATTTTTTAACTATATTTTCTGCTCGAATAATCATTTTAATCAAATAAAGTAATTTTCTCTTACAATTACATTTCGTCGAATTCTTTTTCACGTTTTTTAACTACGCTGCGCGAAATCATTATTCCTATTTCATACAAAAATACCAATGGGATGCACACCATTATTTGGCTGAAAATATCGGGTGGGGTAATTACTGCGGAAAGTAAAAGCATTACAACATAAGCGTGTTTGCGGTAGGTTTTCATAAACTCGGGAGTTAAAATCCCGACTTTACTCAAAAAGTAAGAAAATATAGGCAGTAAAAAAACAATACCCGCAGCCAAAGAAATAGATGTTACCGTACTAATGTACGACCTTGTGTTAATTTGGTTTACCACTTCTGCACTAACTCTATACGATCCAAGAAAATTAATTGATAAAGGAACGATTAAATAGTAACCAAAAAGAATCCCCGTAATAAACAGAACTGATGTGTAGAAGACGGCTCCCCCTGCATGTTTTTTTTCTTTTTCATATAGAGCAGGTTTTATAAAACGCCAAAATTCATAAAAAATAATAGGCGAAGCCAAAATTATCCCGGCAATAATAGAGGTCATTATATGCATCATAAACTGGTCTGCCATCTTAATACTGATAAGGTTAAGCGGGTCCTGATTAATTTTAAGAGATTCGCTCCCTACCAAATCTGCGAGTTTAAAAAACATACGGTTGGTCCAAAAATCAGGAGATTTAGGCTTTAATATAATTGTATCGAAAATAAAACTTTTCATTATAAATGCGATAATAGCAAATATAAAAATAGCTGCAGCCGACCTTACGATGTGCCACCGCAATTCTTCAAGATGTTCAAGGAAGGACATTTCGGACTGTTTTTGTTTGTTCCTTTTCTTTTTAGTACTTTGTTCTTCTCGGATTTTATCTTCGCTCATGGAATTAAATTTTATTTTGAAAAAACTGCACAAATATATATACTTATTAATATTTGTTGCTTTTCAAACATCCAATTCTTTTTAATAAGGAGTTTTTATTATAAAAAAGATAAAAACGTATTGACTTTTTACTTACTTTTAATAATTTAGAATTTGAGAAAAGGGGAAAAGTAGATGTGAGGTAGAAAAATTATTTTAAAAATGGAAAATATTTTACTAAAAGATAAATTACAACAATATTTTGGATTCGACCGATTTAAGGGAGAACAAGAAGAAGCGATAAAAAATGTTTTGGAAGGTAGGAATACTTTTGTATTGATGCCGACCGGTGGAGGTAAATCTTTGATTTACCAATTGCCTGGACTTATTCTCGAAGGCACGGCAATTATTATTTCGCCACTTATTGCATTAATGAAGAATCAGGTCGATTCAATTCGGGGGGCTCAGGCGGAAGACAGTGTGGCTCATTTTTTAAATTCATCATTGTCAAAAGCTGCCATTCAGGAAGTTAAGGCCGATGTGTTGGCAGGAAAAACGAAATTGCTTTATGTTGCTCCCGAATCACTTACCAAAGAGGAAAACATTGAGTTTCTTAAAAAAATTAAAATTTCGTTCTATGCTATTGATGAAGCCCACTGTATTTCTGAGTGGGGACACGATTTTAGACCGGAGTATCGGCGAATCAGGCCTATTATTGAAGAAATCGGTTATTCGCCAATAATTGCTTTAACGGCAACTGCAACTGCTAAAGTGCAAGACGATATCCAGAAAAACCTCGGGATTTTAAATGCAAGAATTTTTAAAGCTTCTTTTAACCGGGCGAATCTCTATTACGAGGTACTCCCAAAGGTTAAAACTAAAAACAAGATAATAAAATTCATCAAACAAAACGAGGGCAAATCTGGTATTATCTATTGTTTAAGCCGCAAGAAGGTTGAAGAAATTGCGGAAGTACTTCAGGTGAATGGAATTAAGGCCCTTGCATATCATGCAGGTATGGATGCAGCTACGCGTTCAGGGAACCAGGATAAATTCCTTATGGAAGAAGTGGATGTAATTGTTGCCACTATTGCATTTGGGATGGGAATCGATAAACCCGATGTACGTTTTGTAATTCATTACGATATTCCCAAAAGCCTCGAAGGATATTATCAGGAGACAGGAAGAGCCGGAAGAGATGGTGGTGAAGGTAAATGTATTACATTTTACAGTTACAAAGACATTCAGAAATTAGAGAAATTTATGCATGGCAAGCCGGTTGCCGAACAGGAGATTGGAAGACAGTTATTGTTGGATACCGTTTCTTATGCTGAATCGGCAGTCTGTCGCCGGACAATCTTGCTGTACTATTTTGGCGAGAAATATCCACATGAGAATTGTGGTAATTGCGACAATTGTTTGAATCCCAAGGAGCAAATAGAAGCGACCGACGAAGTGGCCCGTGCATTAAAAGCTATTTTGGAGGTAAACGAAAAATACAAAGCCGACCACATTGCCAATATCCTTATTGGAAATAAATCAGCGGCCGTAAAATCATTCAAACATTATGAATTGAAATGTTTTGGCACGGGCCAGGACCGCGATGAACGTTTTTGGAATGCTGTATTCCGACAATCGATGATTGCTGGATTGATTAACAAAGACATTGAAAATTATGGACTTTTAAAAATTAATCAAAAAGGGCACGACTTCTTAGCCAACCCCACTCGTTTTATGCTGGTAAAAAACCACGAGTACGAAGAAGAAGAAGATGATGATAATTCAAGTGGCGGGGCACCGTCCGGTGGATCTAGTGGAGATCCTCAGCTATTTGCAATGCTCAAAGACCTGCGGAAAAAAATAGCAAAAAAGCACAATTTACCACCGTTTGTTATTTTTCAAGATCCATCGTTGGCCGACATGTCTATTCAGTATCCAATTTTGTTGGATGAACTCCTTGATATACAAGGAGTTGGGCAAGGGAAAGCAAAAAGATATGGGAAAGAATTTGTGGCACTCATTAAAATCTACGTTGAAGAAAACGAGATAGAAAGACCGAACGATTTAGTGGTTAAAACAGTAGCCAATAAATCGAAATTGAAAGTGTTCATAATTCAAAGTATCGATAGAAAAATCCCCTTTGAAGATATTGCCAATTCAAAAGGTGTTGCAGTAAAAGATGTTATAACCGAAATTGAGGCAATTGTACATTCAGGTACACGTATAAACATTGGTTATTATATCGACGATGTTTTAGACGAAGATCAACAGGATGAGATTTTTAAATATTTCCGGGAAGCAGAAGAGGATTCCATTCAAAAAGCTCTCGATGAACTTGGCGAAGATGAATATTCGGAAGATGATATTCGGCTAATGCGTATCAAGTTTTTCTCCGATTTGGGAAATTAATATTAATTGCTGCTCCCCTTTCCCTTGATCCAATACTATATTAATGTGAAAATTGTTACTTTTGCACGATTTTTTTATTGAACAAATTAGTAGAATATTGATATGACGGGAGCCATGGAAGAAAAATTGAATTACAAAGTTGCAGATATTTCGTTAGCAGATTTTGGACGAAAAGAGTTAAATATTGCAGAGAAAGAGATGCCTGGTTTGATGGCGATCCGGGAAAAATTTGGTCCTTCGAAACCACTAAAAGGCGCCCGTATTACGGGAAGCCTCCACATGACCATTCAAACTGCTGTTTTAATAGAAACGTTGGTTGAACTTGGTGCCGATGTACGCTGGGCAAGTTGTAATATATTTTCTACCCAGGACCATGCTGCAGCTGCAATTGCAAAAGCAGGAGTTCCGGTTTTTGCATGGAAAGGCGAAACACTTGAAGAATATTGGTGGTGTACATCCAGAGCACTGAGCTTCCCCTCAGGGAAAGGTCCGCAACTTATTGTAGATGATGGTGGTGACGCTACTCTTCTTGTTCACAAAGGATATGCAGCAGAAAAAGATGCCAGTGTACTGAATGTCAAACCTGAAAGTGAAGAAGAAGGTGTAATATTAAATCTCCTTAAGAAAACGCTTGTTGAGGACAGTCAAAAATGGCATCGCACAGTAGCAGAATGGAAAGGGGTTTCAGAGGAAACCACAACTGGTGTTCATCGTTTGTACCAAATGTTCGAAAAAGGTGAGCTACTTGTCCCGGCAATTAATGTTAACGACTCGGTTACAAAATCGAAGTTCGATAATTTGTACGGATGCCGTGAATCATTAGCTGACGGTATTAAAAGGGCAACCGATGTAATGCTCGCAGGGAAAGTTGTTGTAGTTGCCGGTTATGGAGATGTTGGGAAGGGGTGTGCAAGTTCAATGCGTAGCTACGGATCTCGAGTAATTATTACAGAAATTGACCCAATTTGTGCTTTGCA
>VAPK010606748.1_pt1 | contig 13572 bp, 11 predicted proteins | sample 3395031 | NCBI WGS metagenome assembly VAPK01 (sample SAMN08290443, study PRJNA428436) | hydrothermal vent metagenome | isolation source: Deep-sea hydrothermal vent chimney 1 | place: Pacific Ocean: Juan De Fuca Ridge | reverse complement strand
ACATCATCCCGATCCTTACCATGAATCATGGTAAATAAATTATATGGCCAGTCAGGTAGTCTGCGAGGACGACGATAACATAGGGTAACAAAATCAAACTGCCCCATACATAAACCCAGTTCACTCACCGCTTCATCCGGTATATTCCATACTGTCATGGCATTAGCGTGATACCCCAACTCATGATGACGCACAACAACACCAAAACGTTTAATAACTTTATTTTCGTTTAAATTTTTTATACGTTGAATAACTTCTTTCTCATCAAGGTTCAGCTGCTTTGCTAAATCTGCATATGGTGTTGGAGTAAGAGGTAGTCCTGTCTGAATCAAGGTAATCAATGCTTGATCCTGCTCATCAAGCACCGTTTGTTCAGGCAAAGAAGGAAGACGATATTTAACTTTCATATCCATAATCAAAATCCTAAATCAAACCCCAGGTCAATGTGAAAATCTTCGATCATGGGCAAATACATAACATCATGCCCGCTACGATGCTCTATATCATCAAGAACAGCATTTAATGTATGTTCATCACTTGCAGTTAATACAAACCACAAATTATAGTGGTGTTCACGTTGATAATTATGATTTACTTCACTGTATTCATTTACCATCGCGGCAACCGTTTCCAATTCATCCTCAGGTATTGCCATTGCAGCCAGGGTACTCGCACCAATACTATTCGCTCTGAATACTGCCCCCACTCGACTAACATAACCATCGTTCTGAAGTTGCTTCAAGGTTTCAATAACAACCTCTTCACTGGTACCTACTTTATCTGCAATTTTTTTAAACGGTCTTGAGAGTAATGGAAAATCATGTTGAAAATCATTCAATAAATGTTTCTCAATACTATTTAATTGCTGCTTATTTAATTTATTGTCAGTATTTAAATTCATAAAACTACCTACTGAATTACAAGCCTATACGATGCGCGCGGTTAGTAAAGAAAATACCGCTTGGTTTTGCCATTGGTAAGCTCGTTAATGCCTTAAAACTATCTGTATCATAAACAGTCACTTTTCCTGCATCTCGAGCAGAAATCCAGACATGTTCACCTCGTGGAGTGAATTCCATATGTAAAACGGCTTTACCAGGTTTTAATGTTTTTATAATCTTTAAGCTTTCAGCATCTATCACTTGTACAGTGTCATTTCTTGGGTAGGCATAATTTACCCAAACTTGTCGACCATCAGGTCGTGCCATAACAAAAACAGGCTGACCATGTACAGGGATCTTTTTAACTTGTTTCCAGTTACGACGATCCATTACCAAAACTTCATTACGACCAACTGCCGGGAAAAAAGCATAGTCCTCGGTCATTGCCCAACCTTCTAAATGCGGCATTTTATAAACCGGCATTTTTTTATCACCGCGACCATAGTCATTAAGAATACGTTTCACACCTTTTTCAGGATGCCATAAGTCCAGCAAGGCAAGTCCATCTTCACCAAATAATCCTGCAATGTAATAACGTCCATCAGGTGTAATCAAACCATCATAGGGTTGCCGGCCTATGTTTTTGAATCGAGTAATTTTTGCTTTTCCAGTATTAATATCAACAGCACTGAAATCTGCTATCCATATTTCACCCGCATCATAAAGCGAAAATACAAAACGTTGCCCCGGTGCATCAACCAACCCAACCACTTTCGATTGTTGATTGTCTTTACCGTAAGTTGCAGGGATATTTTCAACCAGCTCAAGCGTAGTCGCATTAAAAACTTTTACGCCACCGGGCGTGTAATTTGAAACGGAGACCAGCTTTCCATCTTGTGAAATAGCCCCACCAATACTATTTCCTGACTGAATAACCCGCTTACTAATTTCACCTTTGAGAATATCAACTTTAGTTAAGCCACCATCACGGCCAAAAACATAGGCATATCGGGCATCACGTGAGTAGACAATCGAGGCATGGGATAAGTCCCCCAGGCCATTAACTTGTTTTAATACTACCCGTTGTGTTGAATCAATTATCTTTACACTTCCGGTGGCACGCTCAATAACCACACCTAAATCACCCGTACCCCGTAAAGTATTGCAAGCACTTAATGCTAACGTTGCAACCACAAATAAAAATAATATTTTAAATTTATTCAAGCTTAGTACCTTTGTATAATGTATTAACCATCCAGTTAATTTCCTGCTTTGTTAATATTTTATTCCATGGCGGCATTGGTGTTCCTGGCCGACCATACGCGATTGTTGTTTCAATTAATTCACGAGGTTTACTCTTCAGTACTTCAGGTGTTAATGCCGGGCCAAGTCCACCTTTCATTGTCATGCCATGGCATGAACCACAATCCTGGATGAGTAAATTATTTAATTCAGTAACACGTTGCCTTGATATTTCTTCATCCTGAGCACTAACAGAGCTAAATAATAGAGAACAAAAAACAAATAATAATGTGTTTAAATTAGATGGCATTCAGTCAACCATGTAATGATTTCTCATTATCAGTAAAGTCGCCCTCGATCGCATTTTCCACCTCAAACCAATCTAGTTGGTTAGCAAGTGAAACAACTTTGCCAATAACAAAAATAACCGGGGCTTGCAGCATAGAAGTATCTTCTGCCAGGTTAGCTAACGTTGTTAAAACTCTGTTCTGTCTTGCTGTAGTCCCATTCTGAATAGCCGCTGCAGGTGTGTTTTTATTTAAGCCCGCTTCAATCAATTTATTACTGATTAGTTCTCTGTTTGAGAAGCCCATATAGATAACGGTTGTTTTATTTTCATCTGCAAGCGAAGCCCAGTCTAATTCAAGAGGTTGATCGGCCTGACTATGCCCAGTCACTATTTGCACTCCTTGTGAAAATCCACGGTGTGTTAAAGGAATACCTGCATAAGTTGTACATGCTGATGCAGCTGTTATGCCCGGTACAATTTCAAAATTAATTCCATTTTGTGCTAATAGTAGTGCTTCTTCACTGCCTCTTCCAAAAATAAAAGGATCACCACCTTTTAATCGCACTATGGTGCGCTCAGTTTCTGCGAGTTTTAATAACAATTGATTTATCTCATCTTGTGGCAAGGTGTGATTGCCTGTTTTTTTACCTACATAAATTTTACTCACACCTGCTGGAATCTGTTCCAGAATTCCTTCTGAAACCAGGCGATCATATATGACCACATCGGCATTCTGTATTAAGCGTAATGCTTTTACCGTTAATAAATCAGGATCACCCGGCCCCGTGCCTACCAGATAAACTTTTTTTGACTGACTCATTACATTACCTCAAGACTATAACTTTGAATGGTTATCTGAAAATTGGCAGAGTAATATTTACCAACAATTAAACCCAGTTTAAACCTTAGTCTAGTTCAGTTATGAAAAATATTGCTTCTTTTTCAGCTAAAATGAAATTATTACTTATATACAAATTATGCCTTGATTTAGATCAATCAAATTAAATGAATATTCTGCTAAAAATGACATTAATATATAGTATAAAAGGATTATTCTGTGACAAATCTGAATTTCAGGGATATCATGGGGTATATAAGCAAAAGGAAATTATCAGAATCAAGCCCATGGCCAGATAAATTCCAGACCAGCTCCATAGGGCAAACGATCAGTAAATAATTTTAATTAAAACTGTAAAAAACTTATAAATATAAGAGAACTCATAATGAAGCTAAATGCATGCCGAAATAAACGAATGTGTATGTTTGGTCTATCAGTGCTTATTATGTCCCTGATAATCGCGGCGATTTTAGGACTCTTAGCTGGAGCAAACAGTCCCTTAACCTGGGTTCTCATTGCTGTTTTGCTGATAATTCCCTATGCGCACAAAAGATTATCAGCCAAACAATATGTTGAATGGAAAAACGAGTATAGCGTTGGCATAGACTCTATCGATCAGCAACACAAAAAGCTTCTAAACCTGATTAATCAATTACAAACCGCTGTAGATTATTCAACTGGCGAAGAATTCGAACGTGATGCACTGGATGAACTCGTTGCTTATACCAAAACACATTTCACCTATGAAGAAGGCCTGCTGGAGCAAAATAATTACCCTGATTTTGAGCCCCATAAGGTACAACACACAAAAATGATTGAGCATGTTGAAGAAGTGCTCGCCGAATATGAAAAAGATCAACATACTGCAATGAGTAATGCGGTAGAGTATCTTAAAGGCTGGTTGATTAACCACATCAATGGTACTGATAAACAGTACAGCAGTTTTTTAATTGAAAAAGGCGTAAAATAATCCCTTCATAAGCATAAAAATACACCATAAATTCCTTTGAATTTCAGCCCAGTAACAATATGAAAATTATTCCCGTTTTACTCCTGACTCATTTCCTTTTTTCCCTTATGTTTAGCTCTGCACATGCAGAACAAACAATTAAATTCGACATCCCTCCTGCTGCACTGGAAAAATGGTACAAACCCGGCAACAAACGGCAGGTATGGTTACACACCATGTTCCGACTGCGACGTGAAATGCAAGCTATTAATGAATATGCAAAAGAAAATAACAAACCTGCAATGAAAAAATGGATAAAGCGTCTGGATAAAGATTACAACAAGATTGCGGATATGGTGCCCGAATGGGAAAAAGAAATTAAACCCAGGTTATTATCCGAGCTGAAAATGTTTGCAAAAAAGGGAGATTTTTTACGCGCGGCTAAAACACTAAAAATGATCAAGCGCACCTGTAACGATTGCCATGAAAGTTATCAGCCCGTTGTAACGGCTATCTATCGTTCACCCAGCTATGAGGATCTTAAGGTAAAGTCACTTAAAGGAACCTCTCATAGCTTTAAAGATAATATGAATGAATTGTCCATGTCTATTAACCAAATACTCATTGCGCTGGATGATGGTCATAAATCCACTGCCCTGCAAGCTCGCCTCAAGCTTAAAAAACAATTACACAACCTGGGAGATAGCTGCAGCAGCTGTCACAAAAAAGACGCCTATCCCAAAGAGCGTATATTAGGTAAAGCCACGCTTAAAAAGTTAGCTTTACTCGAAACAAGTATCGGTAAATGGCGGGTAAAAGAGAGTAAAGAGTTAATGGGAAAACTTGCCGTTACTGTTTGCGCACGCTGCCATAATACTCATCGTATTGTTTCAGACTTACGAAATACATTATTACCCGGTAAATAATAGTTATAGATCTTTGGGGACTCGTCATTGCGAAGGAATAAAATGACTGTGGCAATCTCATAGTGGATGCCACTTTTATGGAGATTGCCACGTTTCGCTTTGCTCATCTCGCAATGACGGTGTATTATTTTTGTTGAAATGAGCTCAATATCTGAAAGGTCAACACAAACACACCCTAGTATAATTTTCTTATACGAAGCTCGGGATTGTTATTAGTTCATTGTCTTAAGAAATCTTGTCCTGTTAAACACATTATATTTACCCGAAGGGTTATTCATCGGGATACGTTTAATTTCTTTTAACGTTAGCGAGTCGTAAACGATCACTGCTCCCTCCTTTTCCCAGATACTAACTAAAGCGTGTTTACCATCACGTGTAAATTCAACATGGGCAGATTTTTTTCCCGCTACAGGTCGTAATGTTTTTACAATTTCAAGACTGGACTTATCAATCACGTGTATTACATCTTTATTTGGTCCGAATAATACTTCTGCCCAGATGTATGGAGAGTTTTTATGCGTCTGCATATAAAAACCAGGGCCCAAAGTTTTAATCTCTTTAATGAGTTTCCAGCTTTCCATATCAAGAACACTAATAATACCTTTTCTAAAATTAGGTACGGCCAATACCTTTCGGCCTTTATAGTCAAAGCTGACTCCTGAACTAAAATGAGGTTTACCTTTTAAGGTTATTTCAGGAACAATAATTTTTCTTACATCCATGTCGACTACCTGGCCTTTACCCTTGTGCGTTAAGCCAACAAAAGAGATATAGTCTTCATCAAAAAAGAAGTCCTCTAGGTAATCATTAACGATAATGCGTCTTAGCGGAAAAGGTTGGTGTTTAGTATTTTCACCAGAATCTACTCGATAATCATGCACCCACATGCCGAATCCTAGCGGGGGTTCGTCGGCATAAACTATCTCCCAGAACTCTGGAATATCTTTAAAAGCCGCAAAAAAACTATTACCCGGAGGGGAAGTATAAACGGCACTTACTCGTGAAGACTTACCTTGAAGACTTTTTACTTCGAACAGTTTGAGCGGGCTTAAATCCTGTGTATCAAGCAGCACCATTGTATGGGGCAAAAAATTTGCCACCAGGAGGTAACGCCCATCAGCGGATATTGTCTGGTTGCGAGAATTAATACCAACACGAATTTCAGCCACCAGCTTCAAATTGTATAAATCGTATTTACTGATCCAGCCATCACGTGAAGAAAAATAAACAAAACGCCCGGAAGGTGAAAATTGTGGTTCTCCATATAATGAAAACCTTGATTTAAAACGGTGCACCGGTTCAAAGGTATCACCATCAAGTAGAGTGACATGATGGTCGCCCCTTTCCACCACTAAAAATACATTAAGCTGATCCTTAACATCCAATAATGGCTTACTCGGTAAGTTGTTTTGCTTATTATGAATAATGTGGCTGGCTTTAATTTGCGCCATATCCCAGGCAGGTATTTTTGCTAAGGGTGTATAGATAAAGTCGACGAGAGATTGAATTTCTTTGTTGCTCAACTTGCCTTTAAAAGCAGGCATTGGCGTCTTTGCACGACCATCATGGATGACTTTAATAGCAGCAGGCTTACGGAGATATTTGAGATTTTCAGGCAACAGAGCCGGCCCTATGCCTCCCAATCGATACTCACTATGACATTCTGCGCAATGCATTTTAAATAATTTTTTAGCATCATGAGTGATTGTTGTTTGAGCAAATCCTAGCTTCATAGCTAAGAGGCAAAAAATAGCAAAAGTAAACTTAAATAAAACAAGGTTGTTGAGTTTGATGGACCTGTTCTTCATATGTCTTAGTCAATAACGCGTACCGTACCCGTCATTTTTGGATGGGGGCCACAACGATAGGGGAAGGTACCACTTTTTTTAAATTCACGCGTGTAAACAAAACTCTCATCATCAGGAAACATATAATCATCTGGTTCTTCTTCGCCAAGCGCTTCAAACCAAACATTGTGGTATTGAAATTTTTCCCGATTTTCCCAACGAATTGTTTGCCCACGTTTAATCGTGATTTCCTGAGGTATAAATTTAAACGCTTTTATTATCACCAGAGGATCACTGTTTTTCTTATTGTCTCCACCCGCCAATACACTTTGATTAAAGACAGTCAGCGTAAACAATACCAGCAGCAATTTTAATTTCATTTTTTATTCTCAATCTATCCTGAAAGAAGCAAAAATTAAACTTGAGTATACACAAAAAAACCACAGGGCATTAACCCCATGGCTTTTGAGCCCGTCTCACTGCACCTCAACATGTAGGTTTACAGCTATTTCTTTATCGCATTAATTTCAGCATCTTCATTATCAAAACCAAGCTTGAGGCCAAGAGAAATATGATGGAAACGGCTATTACTGTAATCATCATGAATGGCAAAACCAATATTATACATTTGGTCAGTCGCCATACTAACATCACCCAGCTTGTCTGAAGCCAACTTACGTGTCATTTCAACCGTCCAGACACCACCTTCCAGACTACCGGTGAAACTTACTCCCTGACCACCTGTCATGATACGTTCAGCCAGGATATAACCATCTTCTGATTCACCCGTTCCTGACTTGTAACGCAACAAGTCCATGAACACACCTTTCTTCAATAAAGCCTCTATTTCGGCCTTGCTTTTCAGCTTGTCCCAACCACCGCGTTTTTTACCATCCTTACCTGCTATTTCAATCGCGGTACGACTTTCCTTCAGGTACTTGGTAAAGCCTCCACTAAGATCAAGTTGCTTCGCCAAAGGACTGGATTTCAATAATGCTTTATCCGGCTCATGAGGCATGTTATTCGTATCATGATGGCAAGTTTGCCAACAACCCGCACGTTCTGCGTATTCAACGTCAGGATTTTCTTCACTGTCCGTTGTCAGCATGACGGCAAGTTTAATTGGATTCTCAGGATCCATCTTGCCACCAGAAACAAATGGCGCAGGTGTATGTTTTGTATCCTTCCACTGGAAGCGCATATAGAGATTGCTGGCATCATGCACAGCCTGTACCTTCATTACTATGAAGCCACGCTTACCAGGAATAGGGGTTGGTTCAAGTATTTCACCTGATACAATTTTTTCACCAATATCAACTTCTTCTTCTTCATGACAATCAAAGCAACGATCGCCTGTCATGAAAGCACGTTTTCCACCGTGGTCACTGCCTTTCATTACCCATTCCATTGAAGACTGTCCAGGGAAAAACAGCGGTACTTCTGCTGCTGTAATACTGCTCCAGTCAATCTTTGAAGTAGATGCTGAACCAGTCGGCTTGGCCGCAGGTGCAGAATCTTCAACGGCTTTTTCTTCAACAATCGCTTCAGGTGCACTCACTGCTTCAGTTTCAGTAGCACTTTTTTTCTTTACGAGTTTATTACCGTTATCAATAAATACCTGCCACTGTGGTGCAATTGGACGTTTATTATCAGGATCTGGTTTTGATATTTCATCCAGCTCTTCTTCACTAAGTTGATCATGAACTTTAGTATGTGCAATTCCTTTATGACAATCGATACAGGTATTACCCTCTACCATTGCGGTTGCGTGTTGTTTGCGAGAACGTTTTTTCTGACTTTCCGGAGCCATAGAATCAAAATTATGACAGTTTCTACATTCACGAGAATCCGTTGATTTCATCCCGCGCCAGACATTTTTTGCTAACGTTAAGCGTTTAGCATCAAACTTCTCTGGTGTATCTATTGTACCAAGAACCTTATGGAAAACCTCGTTACTGGCCTGAATTTTACGTATAACCTTATGTATCCATGGGCGAGGGACATGACAATCGGAACAGGTCGCGCGTACACCGCTACGATTAGTGTAGTGAATAGTTTTTTGGTATTCCTTATAAACATTTTCTTCCATTTCATGGCATGAAATACAAAAATCCATTGTATTGGTGACTTCCATTGAAGTATTAAAACCACCCCAGAAAACAACACCAACAATCATAAAAAATAATGATGCACCAAGAGTGGTTCCAAACATTACTTTGCGAGACATTAAACCGAACTTTCTTGATGAAATAGACATAATTTACATCCAGCTTTGTATAGTTAACATTACATAAGAAACCTTTTATAAAGTCTCTTGTGTAATATATGTGCTTATTGGTTAGAAGAAGAGCGGACATACATGGTATGTCCGCCCAATTTCATTTTCTAAGTAACTTAAAAGTATTCCTTAAGTTACGTGGTTAACACGGTTGTATACATTGAACTTACCTGTTGGAGCGTAAAGTCCTTTAATGCGTGCTTTTTCTTTAAGTGTTTTGGCATCATAGATAACCATTTCACCGTTAGGTTTCAGGCTGTCTGAACGGTTCCAGATAGATACCCAAACTTCATCACCGGCTTTGTTGAACTCAAAGTGAACAGCAACATAACCTTTCTTCTTGGTCACACGAATGGTTTTAATAACCTTACGTGTTTTCTTGTCGAGAATCTTGATGGATTGCTGTATTTCTGGCTCTGGATGCAAGGTTTGGTCCATCCATACATAGTCACTCTTAGGATGGGTGCGCAGGAATACGCCAGGGCCGTCAGTGTCAACGGTGTAACACTCTTTCCAGGCTTTGTCCTTGTTCCTTTTGGGATCGTTACCCCAAACGGTAAGTTTACCAACACCAAGATGCACGGTTCCGCCGACAGGGCCACACTTAGGATCAATCCAGTTAGCACCTGGACCTGGGTGAGGTTTTTTGTCAGTTTTGATCAACGCTTCCAGCTTTTCGGTTTTGGTATCTACCACAACCATGGTGTCAGAGGCATTAGCCGCAATCTGGAAATAACGACCGGTAGGATCGAAGAAACCGTCATGCAGATACTTGGCAGTGTCTATCTTGGTGATTTTGAGGTTTTCAATATCATCGTAATGCACCTGCCACATCTGTCCCAGCTCTTTCATCGCAACAAGCCAGCTGGCGTCATGCGGTGTGTCGTAAATTGCAGCAACACGTGACTCATTGACATAGTTACCGTCAATATTAACACCACGCGAAGAAACGACTTTTAATGGAACCATGGTTTTTGCATCAAGGATGACAAAATGGGGTGGCCAGTAACCACCGCCAATCACATATTTACCATCACCGGACAAGGCAACGTCACGCGCATCATAAGCGACCTGTGTTGATGCTACCTTCATTTTATCCGGTGTTTGCCATAAGTCGAGTTTAGTCATTAAACCATCACGACCCATGGTGTACCAGAAACGACCGCGATCTTTAGCGTCCATCGTTTTATTGTGTTCAACCGTTTTCAGTACGTGTACCGCATAACCTGTTTTAACACGAGCAAAGACTTCTTTTTTGTCACCATCCATAATAACGACATTGCCGGCATCACGTTCGATAGCAATGAAGAAGTTCTGCCAGTTACGGTTATGTAATGGCTTGCTTGGGTAGTCTTTCGGTTGTACAAAAACCTTATGACGTTCCTTCATTAAAGCCAGTGACATTTCTGGTGGCACCGGCGGTTCCATCTGGATGTAACGCGCCAGCATGTTAATTTCTTTCTTGCTGAGAATGTTATCGAAGTTGTTCATACCGCCTTCGGTACCAATCGTGATAATTTTCTCCAGACGTTTTGTGCCTTTTTTCAGTGTACCTTTACTCTTTTTGACTTTGTTAGGATGCGGCTCCAGGTTACTCCCGGTAGCACCCACACGTAAAACACCATGACAACCAGCACATTGCTGGAAGTACAGGGATTTTGCCTGCTCAAACTCAGCATCATTAAGTGGTTTAAACTTCTTTTTGGCAAACGCGACGCCAGTGGACGCCGCCATGCCGAGGATGACAGCTAACATCGCCGCCGTATATTTTATCGAATGTTTTGTACTCATAATTAGTACTCCTACTTTTTGTGTTTACCAAAAATCATTATAACTAAATTCTGCTGCACCATAAAAAATCTTTAAAATAAGTAAGGGTTTTGACGTCTAGATCCATAATATAAATATAATCTAAGGATTTAAACAGTGCATAACGATGCGCACTCAAACAGTCTTCCAATGTTTCCAAGCCCTACAATAAAAGATTGGTTAATTTTATACATGCTATCGATATAAAAACCTTGATTTTGATCAAGTAATGTTACCGACACATATACTTAAGCTTAAGAAGTAAGTCTTGTATATGCCAAATAGAGGGGTATTTTGGAAGAACCAGAAAGATTAATGGTGATCCATTACAGGATTTGCTGATAATTTAGATAATTTTTTCATAAGTAGTTTGCATGGGCTCCTTAGGTTATATGGAGCCCATGCATTACTTTCAGTCAGTTTCAGAAATCCTTATTAGTAAACATCGTTCATCGTGTTGTACACATTGAACTTGCCTGTTGGAGTAACCAGGCGTTTATCCTTAATGACTTTCTTCAATTTCAACGTCTTATCATCGATAACCACAATTGCAGATTGCTGTTTCGCGCCGCTCCACACAGAGAACCACACCTCATCACCTTTGCGATTAAACTCAGGTTGAACAACACGTTTGGGACCTTCACCCAGTTTTGCCCATTTTGCGATAGGTAAAACTTTGAATGGTTTGTCCAGGTTCTTCAAATCAAAGACAGCTACAGACTGGCTCACGGTTGCCGTTGGGTTTAACGTTGCATCAACATATAAATGCCGAGACTTTGGATGGGTTTTAATAAACAGTGAACCACCACCCAAGCCTTTTAAAGTACGAACCACTTTCCAGGCATTCTTTTTATGCTTTTTAGGATCAGTACCAATTAAGGAAATCGTATCATCACCTAAATGACTGGTTGCCCATACAGGACCATACTTTGGATCCTTAAAGTTTGCACCACGACCTGGATGTGGAATTTTGCCTACATCAACCAGCGCCGCTAACTTGGAGGTTTTAGAATCGATAACTGCAATCTTGTTAGACTTGTTGGCTGCCGACATAAAATAACGATGTGTCGAATCCCAGCCACCGTCATGCAAATAACGTGCAGCATTAATACTCGTCATCTTAAGGTTATCCAGATCCGAATAATCGACCATCAGTACCTTACCGGTTTCCTTAACATTGATAATGAATTCAGGTTTTTCATGTGAACCAATGATAGCTGCAACACGAGGTTCTGGATGATATTCCTGAGTACCCACTGTCATTCCGCGTGTTCCAACGATTTTCAATGGCTCCAATGTATCACCTTTCATGATGGTGAACTGTGGTGGCCAATAAGCACCGGCAACCGCATATTTATCTTCATAGCCTTTGTATTTAGATGTTTCAACAGAACGCGCTTCCATACCTACTTTAATTTCAGCTACGTTACCTGGTTTCTTCATCCAAAGATCGATGAGATTAATTTTAGCATCACGACCAATGACATAAAGGTAACGACCAGAAGTGGACATACGAGAAATATGTACTGCATAACCTGTGGTGATGATAGTAATAATTTTTTTAGTATCACCATCAATCAATGCGATTTCACCAGAGTCACGTAATGTCACAGAGAAAATATTTTTCAAATCATATTTGTTCATCTGTTTTTTAGGACGTTTATTCACTGGAATAATAACTTTCCAGCTGGCCCTGGTTTCCTTCATGCCAAATTCTGGTGGCACGGGTGGCTCATGCTGTAAATAACGCGCCATTAAATCCACGTCTTTTTCTGACAATTGGCCTGAAGAACCAAAATTAGGCATACCACCGGGAGAACCATAACCAATAAATGCTTTCAAATACGCTGTACCTTTAGGTAAAGTAATATCTGGCGTTAAGGGCTTACCAGTTGCACCTTTGCGAAGTACGCCATGACAGCCTGCGCAACGTTCAAAGAAAATTTTCTTGGCGCGGGTAAATTCAGCTGCTGTTATCTTTGGTCCTTTTGGCGATAGCAGTTCTTTTGTCGCTCCAGGATCAATAGGAATAGGCGCTCCCTTGTAACGCATTTCTTCTTCGGGTGTAGAGGGATGTTCACCGCCTGCGGCATACAAAGGTGTACTGGCAAAAAACCCAGCCAGCACTACACTTGCAATGGATAATTTTGAATAATTCATTTTTGACGCTCCGTTTTTTATATTATATTTATATAAGCATTAAAATAATTAATCATCCAAGCTAATCCTTATCTATCAGCTAAACATTGATATAGATCAAAAAATGAGTCTTTAGGTAAGTAAAATCAATTACTTAATTGAGGTCTTACTGGCTCGTTCTCTTTTTTTGCGTTTTCCAGCAAGTGGCGGACACTTATACGCATTCCAGTAAGTCACCTGACAATCCAGGCAATAATGACATTCATTGGCATTAATTTCGCCCGTTGAATGAATGGCTCGAACTTCACATTCATTTCGGCAGATCTGGCAAGGCCGGCCACATTCCTTATAACGACGTAACCATTCAAAAATACGAAATTTAGATGGGAAAGTCAGTGCAGCGCCAAGAGGACAGATATAACGGCAATAAAATT
>VAPK010439798.1_pt1 | contig 13582 bp, 12 predicted proteins | sample 3395031 | NCBI WGS metagenome assembly VAPK01 (sample SAMN08290443, study PRJNA428436) | hydrothermal vent metagenome | isolation source: Deep-sea hydrothermal vent chimney 1 | place: Pacific Ocean: Juan De Fuca Ridge | reverse complement strand
TATCTGGAGAATGGTACGTTTTTAAAAGCCAAAAGTTTTGGTGCTGATGTTACTAATGTTGGTGAGATTGTCTTTAATACGTCAATGAGCGGCTATCAAGAGATTATGTCTGATCCATCATATGCTGGTCAGTTTGTCACCTTTACTGCTCCGGAAATTGGAAATGTTGGTGTTAACAGTGAAGATATGGAAAGTACGAAAGCCCACGCTAAAGGGATGATTGTTCGTAAATACCAAGAACGTTATTCAAACTTTAGAGCCCAGGGTTCACTTGATGCGTTTTTAAAAGATCACAACTGTATGGGTATTTGTGATATCGATACACGATATGTGACAAAAATGTTACGCTCTGAGGGTGCTATGATGATGGTTGCATCATCTCAAATTAGTGATAAAGATGAGTTAAAAAAAATCTTAGAAAGCTCACCTCGAATTGAAGATATTAATTATATTGAAGAGGTGAGTACTAAAGAGAGTTACTTGCATAGTGATGGAACGTATGATGCACGAAAGTTCTGCTATAACAAGCCTCCCGAGACACAAGCTAAAATTGTTGCTATTGATTTTGGAGTGAAACGAAATATTTTAAATGAGTTAACGCAAGCCGGTATTTCAGTTGAAGTTATTCCAAATAGCTTCAGTGCTGATGAGCTGATTGGTCGTTATCATAGCAAAGATATTGATGGGGTCTTTTTATCAAATGGTCCCGGTGATCCGTTAGTACTAAAAAAAGAGCAAGAACAGATTAAAAAACTTATTGATGCTAAAGTACCGATGTTCGGTATCTGTTTGGGGCATCAACTGCTCTCGATTTCGCATGGTTACGATACGTTTAAATTAAAATTTGGTCACCATGGTGGAAATCATCCTGTTAAAAATGTTAAAACCGGAGCGGTTGAGATTACGGCACAAAACCATAATTACAATGTACCTGATAATATTACTGAGATTGCGGAAGTCACGCATAGCAATCTTTTTGACAATACGATTGAAGGATTAAGGTACAACGCTTCCCCAATTTTTTCAGTGCAACATCATCCCGAAGCCAGTCCAGGTCCTAAAGAGAGTCACTATGTTTTCAGAGATTTTTTAGATCTCGTAAAGCGATAATCACCATTCCTCCAAGAATATAATATTAGTTTATATTATATTCGATTCTCCAAAACTTCTACTTTTTGAGTGACAGTATTATAAATTTGTAACTAAAGTGTTAAATTTAAATAAATTATTAAAATTTAAGATTAGATAAATATCTTTAAAGATACCATGATGCTGTTATATATTCTAATTATATTAGATTATTACGCTTTGAATCTTAAGGAGGCTGTATATGGAGAATCGTCCATTAGAGTACGACTACACAGTTGCTAAAATGTTTATGTTTACAACTATTATACTTGGTATTGTCGGTATGCTTGTGGGTGTTATATTAGCATTTCAACTGGCATTTCCGGAAGTTAACCTGTTATTAGGTGAGGGTTTAGCCGAGTATACTAACTTTAGTCGTCTTCGTCCGCTGCACACAGATGCAGTAATTTTTGGTTTTACGATAAGTGGAATTTTTGCTACGTGGTATTATATAGGACAACGTGTTCTAAAAGTATCAATGGCTGAATCACCACTTTTAATGTTTTTAGGTAAATTGCAGTTTTGGCTTTACCTTGTGACTGTTGGTGCTGTTGTAGTTTCACTACTTTTAGGTATTACAACATCAAAAGAATATGCTGAGTTTGAGTGGCCTATCGATATTGCTATCGTTGTAGTATGGGTACTATGGGGTATTAACATGTTTGGTTTGATCGGTCTTCGCCGTGAGAAATCACTCTATATTTCTATCTGGTACTATATTGCTACTTTCTTAGGTATAGCAATGCTTTACCTTTTCAACAACATGGCAATTCCAACATATTTTGCTTCAGGTGGAATTGGTGATTGGTATCACTCAGTTTCAATGTATGCAGGTACGAATGATGCCTTGGTTCAATGGTGGTATGGTCACAATGCGGTTGCGTTTGGTTTTACAGTGCCTATTGTTGCAATGATTTATTATTTCTTGCCAAAAGAGTCTGGTCAAGCAATTTATTCATATAAACTGTCACTTCTGTCTTTCTGGGGATTAATGTTTGTTTACCTTTGGGCAGGTGGTCACCACCTTCTTTTCTCAACGGTACCGGATTGGATGCAAACTATGGCTTCTGTATTTTCAGTAGTACTTATTTTGCCATCTTGGGGTTCTGCAATTAATATGCTTTTAACTATGAAGGGTGAGTGGCAACAAGTAGCGTCATCTCCACTGATTAAGTTTATGATTCTTGCATCAACATTCTATATGTTCTCTACATTAGAAGGTCCAATTCAAGCGATTAAATCAGTAAATGCAATTGCGCACTTTACAGACTGGATTGTCGGTCACGTACATGATGGTGTTCTTGGATGGGTTGTTTTCATGATTATGGCAGCACTTTTCCATATGGCTCCACGTGTATTTAAACGTGAGATTTACTCAAAATCTATGATGAACACTCAATTCTGGTTACAGACTCTAGGTGTTATTCTTTACTTTACATCTATGTGGATTGCCGGTATTACTCAAGGTATGATGTGGCGTGCTCACGATGAATTTGGTAACTTAGCTTACTCATTTATTGATACGGTAACGGTATTGCATCCATACTATACAATTCGTGCGGTTGGTGGACTATTATACCTAGTTGGTTTCTTCATGTTCGCTTACAATATTTACAAAACTATGACGGTAGGTCGTCGCGTTGAAGAGAATGAACTTCAAACTGCTTCACCTATGGGCGCATAAGAGAGAGGGGTAAAATATGTTTCATTGGTTAGAAAAACACCCGTTCTTTTTTGCGGTTGCAGTATTTCTTGTAATTTCGTTTGCTGGTCTGGTAGAAATTCTTCCAAACTTTGCACAAGCATCAAGTCCTACTGTTGGTACAAAACCGTACTCAACATTAGAGCTTACAGGTCGTCATGTTTACATCAAAAATAGCTGTAATGCATGTCACTCTCAATTGGTTCGTCCGTTTAAATCTGAGACAGACCGTTACGGTAACTACTCATTAAGTGGTGAGTATGCATATGATCGTCCATTCTTATGGGGTTCTAAGCGTACAGGCCCAGACTTGATGCGTGTTGGTAATTACCGTACAACAGACTGGCATGAGAATCATATGATGAATCCAGCCGCTGTTGTTCCGGGTTCAATTATGCCGGCATATCGATGGATGTTTGTTAATGAGGCAGATGTTGATACAGCATATGCTGAGCAGATAACAATTAAAAATGCATTTAATGTACCTTATAATAAGCCGGTTCCTATGAAAGACGGTAGTACAGAAATAGTAGAGTTAGCAGATTCTCTTGAGGGTGCACATGCATCAGCATTAGCAGAAGCTAAACTTATTGCTGTTGATATGAAAAACCAAGATGTAAAAGATGCGATTGCTGCAGGAAAAATTCCTGAAATCGTTGCATTAATTGCATATATGAATAGTTTAAAATAGGTAAGGTTTAAACATGGATATTGCTGAGCTTCAAGCTTACGGCTATTTTTTTCTTACAGCGTTTTTGGTATTTGTACTTTATGGGTACATCTACCATCTTTACAGCTCTGAGCGAAAAGGTGAGCGTGATTATGAAAAGTATAGCAATATAGCTTTAAATGATGAAATAACCGATAAACCGGTTGAAGAGATCTCAAAAAAAGATGATGATGAGACTCTAAAAAAGGAGGCATAAATGAATAAATTGGTACTCTGGGGAATACTAATTACTGTTGCAATGCTTGGATTTACATATATGGCTGTTGGTGGCTCTAAAGGCGGACTAAACAATGATATTGTAAATATCTTAACCATTATTGCAGCGGTTATACTTGTACTTGTAACAGTATTTGTTGTAATTAAGTACGTTCGTCAAATGCAAACAGACACCGCTACAGGTGAACTTGCAGATGAGAACTGGGATGGTATTGGTGAGTATAAAAATGAACTTCCTGTGGGATGGGCAATTACTTTTTTACTTTCGATGATTTGGGCAATTTGGTATATGTTAATGGGTTATCCTGTTAATGCGTACTCTCAAATTGGTGAATATAACGAAGACTCAAAAGCTCACAATGATAAATTTGAAGCCAAATATGCATCAATCACCGGTGATATTTTGGTAGATATGGGTGAGTCGGTATTCTTGGCAGAATGTAAAGTATGTCACGGTCTAACGGCTGATGGTATTGATGGTAAAGCAGCAAACTTAAATCAGCGTCTTGAAGATAAATCGGTAAAACATGTTATAGAGAACGGTTCAAACTTCTTAGGATATCCGGCACCAATGCCAGATCGTAACGGTTTATTTAATATGAATACGGGTGCATTAATCACTGATGCTGAAATTGCTGCAGTTTCTAAATATGTAGCAAATGGTATGAAAGGTGACGGTGCAGATGCTTTTGCCGGAACATGTGCCGCGTGTCATGGTGCAGATGGTAAAGGTATGGATCTTGTGGCTCCAAATGTTGCAACTTACGATATTAAAACAGTAAAAGCTGTTCTTGATAACGGTAAAAAAGGTGCGATCGGTGTAATGCCATCATTTACTAGATTAAATGATAAACAAAAAGAGGCTGTTGGTGCTTATATCAGTAGCATCAGCAAGTAAGGAGAATAACTATGAATGAAAATAGAGGTTTATTCGTACTCGATGGCATCACTGGTATGCTGATTGCAACGGTATTGCTACTAAGTATCCTTGCCGGTCTTACAGTTTGGAGTCTTAGTGTACAGCAAGCAAATTCAGAAAATTATTATTATCTTGAGAATCCTCAAGATATTAAGATGATTAGCACAGATAATGTGAATCATCTTAAACATAAATAGGGAGAGAACAGATGGATAAAATTCTTACATGGACACTTGTTACTTGTGCTGCAATCACCTTATGGTCAGTATTTACTCCTAACCACTTATTTATTGGTTAAGGGTTCTATTTGACATTTTCACGAGGGCTCGCGGCCCTCATCCTCATAACACTATTTTTTTCACATTCAGAAGCTAAGTATTTATATAAAGATGACGTAGTAGCCAATCCTGATTGGGCATATACAATTGAATCTATCGGTGAAGAACTGTATAAGACAACAGGAATCAGTCTCTATTTAATTATGGAAAAAGAGCTTGATAATAACGAGAGTATTGTTGATTATGAGAAAAAGATAATTAATGAGTTGCAAGAACCTGCTGTCTTATTAACATTTATTGAGCTGAATCAAAAAATTGATATTTTAGCACGACCGGCATCGTTATATGAAGATTTTAATAAAAAACAAGTTTTAAGTCCTAATGCAGGAATCTCTGGAGCTATTGTATCTGCATTGCTATTTGCACGAAGTTATGATGAGTTTAAAGAGTTTCTTACTACTAGCGGGGGAACGATTTTACCCATTATTGCCAACAAGGCTAAAGGTAAAGATATTACATCAAAATATTCTGTAGCCATGTTTAATGGTTACTCTGATATTGCAGAACAAATTGCTGCGTCTCATAGCGTAGAACTTAAATCTGCAGCAGGTAATACAAACAAGAATGTTCTTTTATTTTTTAAACTGATTTTCTACGGTATTCTCCTTTATGGAATCGTTAGATATATAATGATAATACTTAAAAAAAAGAGAGCGTAATGAGTAAAGATAACAGAGCACTTATATGGCCTTATTCTATAGGTGCGTCTATTCTTTTGGTTTTTGGTTTTTGTGTTGTAACTATTATCATCTCATTTGAGCGTCCGGTTGAGCCAAGTGACCTTTATATGCGTGGCTATCATGATGCAGATGCTAATATTAATGAGATTATTGCTAAAGAAATAGCATTTAAAAAACGTTACAATATTGAGTATGTCAGCGAACAGCTTAATATGAAAAATACGGTATTTAAATACCGAGTTAGTGATCTTAATGGCAATGCTGTTGATAGTGCACAATTACGTGTTATAGTGACCCGCCCAAATAATCATAAACACGATAAAGAGCTCAATACCAGCAGTGTTAGCAACGGTATATACACCTTTGATGGTATCACATTACCAGAACCAGGCAGATGGGATATTATGACACATGTTCAAGTAGGTGAGTTTGAACGTTACTATAACTTAAAAGCGGATACACGACATGAGAGTACTTTTGAGTATTAAATGAGCTCTGTTAAAGAGACACATATCCTTCCAAGTTCACGCTCCATCCGTGAACGCTACCTATTCTTAAAAGAGTCAAATCGACTTCTTCCTTTTTATATTACTATTTCTGAGTTTATGCAGCGATCGGTTATCGCTAAAGCAAAAATGAATATTGATGATGACCATCGTATTATGTTACTGTTAGAGGCATCAGATTTTAAAGATTTCTCAGCACTTAATATTGAACGAAATTTCTTTACATTTATAACCAACAGTAGTTATATTTTTCGTTTTTTTGAAGAGCTGAGCGCGGAACTTGTTGAAATTAAAGCCTTAGAATTAGCGGATACTTACGCAGAGTATGAAGAGCATATTGAGATATTAAAAGAGCTCTATGAGCGATATAAAAAGTTATGTGAAGAGAGAGGTATTTATGAGAAGATTTTTCTACCGCAAGATTATGAGTTAAATAAGCAGTATATTAAGAACTTGGGAAAAATAATTTTACATGTAGAAGGGTATCTAACCAATTTTGAACTCAGCATTTTACAGCAGTGCAGTAAGATTACTGATGTTGAACTGCACTATGAAGCAAGCCGTTTTAATAAAAAATTGAGTTCAAAATTTTCAGATTTAGGCTTAGAGCTTGAGGAGGGTACTGCATACCACATCAATTTTAATACATTAGAGATTATCTCCAAGAGCAGAATTGTGAACCAATTTAATGTTGTAACCCAATCATTTTCGCAGCGACTCTTGCAAGTCGGCTTTGTGAAACAGCGTATTTACGAGTACATTAACAGTGGCATTGATGCAGAGCACATTGTAGTGGTAACGCCAGATGAGAACTTTACTGAGATGCTTCGTGACTTTGACGGTGAAGGTAATTTTAACTTTGCCAAGGGAACATCACTTGTAAGTTCAAAGTTTTACAAGTCACTTAAGGCATCGTATGATGTTCTTGATAATGCTACAGTAGAAAATCAAAGCAGAATAGAGCGATTAAAGATAATACATCAACTCAAAAGTAATTTTAAACGTCCTGTTGCCGAGGTCGATTTTGAGAGTTTGTTAGTACCTTTTATGGAGTATGAGTTAGAGAGTCGTGTTAAACAGATTATTCACGAAGAACTCTACACATTTACAAAAGTACTTGAGCAACTTCACGCCAGCTCTTTAAAGTCAGCACTGCATCTTTTTTTAAAGCGTGTGGCAGCACGATCAATAGATGATGTCGGTGGTGGAAAGATTACCGTGATGGGACTCTTAGAGACACGTATGATTACTTTTGAAGGGGTGATTATTGTCGATTTTAATGAGGGCTTTGTGCCGCGACGGAGCGAGAAAGACCTTTTTTTAAACTCAAAAGTAAGAGAACGCTCCAATCTTCCAACACTTCATGATAGAGAGTCTTTGCAAAAACTTTATTATAGCAATCTTATCAGCAGAGCTAAAAAAGTCTCCATCAGTTATGTTGATGATGTACAAAATATTCCCTCACGCTTTTTAAAGGAACTCGAAATTCGTGTTAATACTAACAGTTTTAATGAGCAGTTTTCAGAAATACTGTTTCAACGTTATCCGTCTCGTAGCCAAGAAGATAGTAATATTGAGGGAAATTACGATTTCAGAGCATCACCACTCTCAGCTTCAAAGCTTAAAATATTTCTTACATGTAAACGTGCATTTTATTACCGATATATTCAAAAACTCCGCTCTCATGAGATTGAAAAAGATCTGCCAAGTGAGCATATGATCGGTACGACAATTCATGAAGTACTTAAAGAGGTCTACTCTGCTCAAAAAAGTTATAAGAGCAGTGATGTACTGCGACGTGCCATAACTTTAAATTTTGAGAAGATGATCTCCAATAATGTACTGCATGAGTATCAGCTTAAATTATGGCTCAGACGGCTTGAACCTTTTATTCTTAAGGAGATAGCTCGATTTTGTGAGGGCAGTGAAGTCCTCTATTGTGAAAAGCGATTTGAAAAAGAGGTTCGTGGCATTACGCTTAGCGGCATTATTGATCGGGTTGACCAAAATGGTGAGACGACAGAAATACTAGACTATAAGAGTGGCTCTTACAAGCTTTACACAAAAAAAGGGGTTGAGAAAGCAACCGATTTTCAGTTGGAGTTTTACTATCTGCTCATTGATGGAGCAAGAAAAAAAGCGGCATTTTATGATCTTAAAGAGTGCCGAATTGTTGAAGAGAATTTTCTAGAAGAGAAGCTTGAACGACTTGATGCAATATTAAAAGAGTTAAGCCAAACAACACATTTTAGTTTTGAGATGACAGATGATAGATCAGCGTGTCGTTATTGTGACTACATTCACTTGTGTAAGCGAGGGTAACTGATGGCATTTCAACCTTTTTTAGCTTATGAAGCGAGTGCGGGCAGCGGCAAGACTTTTATGTTGGTAGTGCGTTATTTGAGTCTGCTGTTTATGGGAAAAGAACCTTCCAAAATTTTAGCACTCACTTTTACCAATAAAGCAGCTAATGAGATGCTTGAACGTATTGTACTAACCTTAGAGACGCTGCAAGAGCGAAGAGAGGGCGAACTTAAAGAGATTGCCAATGTCATTGAGAAAAGCCCTAATGAGATTCTCTCGATGCGCCAAGAGGTCTTAAAACGCTTTTTAAACAGTGACACCAAAGTGATGACGATTGATAAGTTTTTCTCCATAATTTTGAGAAAGTTTTCACTTCATGCAGGAATTATGCCGACATTCTCAACGCATGAGTCACAGCATGAAATTAAGATGCTGACACGCTTTTTAATGGAACTCTCAACAGCAGTTAAAGAGGAATCGTTAATTAATTTGACGCTTATTAATCATGCCCAACTTTCAGAGACTATTGGACTTTTAAGTCAGCTCTATATGTTACGAAACAGACTTGACACATCATCTTACGCTCCCCATGCCTATTTACATGTAAAAGATGAAGTACTTGTTGAAGTAGAGAAGCTAAGAGTATTGGTACAATCACATAAAGATGCATCAAGTACAGCTAAAAAAAGTATGGATATTGATAGTTTTGAAGCACTGCTTAAAAAGAGTTGGTACACCAAAGAGAGCTTAAATTACTCTACGTACAAAAAATGTTTTGTTCCACAGATGGATGATTTACTTCTCTCAATTCAGCAAAAACTTCAACAGTTTTATTATTTCAAAGAGCAGAACTATTTTTATGAACTTTTTTCACTGGTAGATATTTATGAAAAGAGTAAACTCTTTGTTGCTAAAGAGGACAGTGAACTAGGTTTTGATGATGTTACGGCACTGGTCTATAAGATGCTTTCAGATGAGAGCCTTTCTCGAGAGTTCCTCTATTTTCGACTCGACTCAGAGATTGATCATCTGCTTCTTGATGAATTTCAAGACACCAGCACGGTACAGTTTGAAATTTTAGCGCCTATTATCAATGAGATTTGCTCAGGTGTTGGGGTGAGTGATGCTAAATCGCTCTTTTTTGTAGGTGATGTCAAACAGTCAATTTACCGTTTTCGCGGCGGGATTAAAGAGCTCTTTTATGAAGTAGCCAATCGTTACAGTGTTAATGTCGCGTTGTTGATTACGAACTACCGGAGTTCTCGTGCTGTGGTCAATTTTGTCAACCGTACTTTTGAGAGTAAAATTGACGGCTACAAACCACAGCAGGTAAAACCGGGTGCAACTGAGGGTTATGTTGAAGTGGTTGAAGATGATGAGCTTTTAGATGCCGCCGTGGGGCAGGTTAAAAAGTTATGCTCTCTTGGTGTTGATGAGAATGATATTGCTATTTTATGTGCCACCAATGGTGATGGTTTAAAGATTGAAGAAGCACTTAAAGCCGAAGCAATTGATGTGGTAACGGAGACGACATCAAAATTGATTAATCAACCGCGTATTCAAGCATTGATTGAATATTTGAAATATATCTATTTTAAAGAAGAGATTTACGCCCGTAATTTTTTCTCTTTGATTAATCAGCCCCCTCAAAGTATTGAATATGTTGACTGTAACCGGGTTACCTTGGTGCCGCATATTAAAAGTGTTATTGAGAGATATGAACTCTATGACGGTGACTTAAATGTTATTAGTTTTCTTGAAGCACTCTATCGCTGTGCAGATATTGAAGCGTTTATTTTTGAATATGAACGTATTGATGTCTCATCAGTTAGAACCGATCAGATGGGTGTAAAAGTATTGACTGTGCATAAATCTAAAGGATTAGAATTTGAGCATGTGATTGTGCTTGATCGTTTTGGAACCGGGCGACCCAATAATAGCAGATTGATTTTTGAGTACGATGGTGTTAATTTGTGCAATATCTTTTTGCGTCAAAAAGGTCGGGATGCCTTAGATAACCGGTATCAAAATGCACTCTCAAAAGATGCCAAGTTAAGTCATGAAGATAATCTGAATGCCCTGTATGTAGCTTTTACACGAGCGCGTGAGAGCCTCTTTGTGGTGAAAAAGAGTAAAAGTTCAAAGTTTGATATGTTAGATTTAGAAGTAATGCAGCTCGGTAATTTACATGTAAATGCAGCAGAAGAAAAAATTGTCGAAACAGAGGAATCAATTGCTTACAGCCCAATAGTATTAGGACGTCAAGAGGAACTCTTAAAGCCAGAAAATGAAGAAGAAGAAAACTTACATGCCATTGATTTTGGTCTGGCGCTGCATTACACTTTAGAGATGGTTGACTTGCATGATAGCAGTAGTATTGCATTAACGATGAATAGTGTGAAAAATCGCTTTGGGGCACGGTTGAGTCAAGAGGATTTTGATGCCATTGAGCGCAGAGTGATGAGACTGCTTAATGATCCTAAATTTCAAGAGCTGATTTTAGGAGTTTGTCATAAAGAACAGCCTATTGCTTACAGTGGTGAATTGCGCTATCTTGATTTAATGGTAGAGAAACATGACGAGATTATTGTTATTGACTATAAGAGTTCGCGGCTCTTTGAAGAGAAACATCTTAAACAGGTTGGTTTTTATAAAAATGCACTGCAGAACATTTTAAATAAGCCGGCAGATGCATACTTGATCTATCTGCTTGAAGGCAGAACAGAGATACATAAGCTATAAATCTTAAAAAAACCTAAATTTAAGTAGTATATAAGTAAAATAAAGTATAATTTCGCCACTAAACGAGACTTGAAAGGAATTATGGAATGAAATTTACTAAAATTGCAACTCCAGAGATGATCGAGCAAAAATGGATTCTTATTGATGCAGAAGGTAAAACTTTTGGTCGTATGATGACAGAAATCGCTACCCATCTTCGTGGTAAAAATAAACCGTACTTTACACCAAATGTTGATTGTGGCGACTATGTTGTTGTTATCAATGCATCAAAAGCAGCTTTTAAAGGTGCTGGAAAAATCGCTGATAAAGAGTACTTCTCACACAGTGGTTACTTCGGTAGTACTAAAAGTGTTAAGATGATGGAACTTTTAGAGAAAAATCCTGAGAAGTTATTTAAACTATCAGCTCGTGGTATGTTACCTAAAACAAAATTAGGCGCTAAGCAGCTTAAAAAATTAAAAATTTATGCAGGTGCTGAGCATCCTCACACTGCACAAATTAGCAAGTAAGGAGATCAGATATGGCAAAAACTTACGCAACAGGACGTCGTAAAGCATCAATCGCAAAAGTATGGTTAACTCCAGGCAGTGGTAATATCACTATTAATGGTCTTTCACTAGACGCATGGTTAGGTGGCCTAGAAGCTAAAAAATTACGTGTTAAACAACCGTTAGCACTGACTAAACAGAATGAAAGCGTTGATATTGTTGCTACTACTTTAGGTGGTGGTTTCGGTGGTCAAGCTGACGCACTTCGTCACGGTATCTCTCGTGCTTTAGTTAAGTATGATGAGTCATTCCGTGCGATCTTAAAACCTGAAGGTATGATGACTCGTGATTCACGTGTTGTTGAACGTAAGAAACCAGGTAAGCGTAAAGCACGTCGTTCTCCACAATTTTCTAAACGTTAATTGTTACACTTCTTTTCAGTACCTTTTGGTGCTGAAACCCTTTTAAAGACTCTATTTCTGTTATAATCCCTACTATGAAATTTCTACTCTTTTTAATTTTTACATGTAATTTGTTTGCAGCAACACTGCATTTAAGCACTCCAAACAACCCATCACGTATTAACCCCATTTTAGCAACGGACGCCGGAAGTAGTGAAGTGGCCGGTTTTATTTTTAATGCACTACTCAAATACGATAAAAATGCCAAAGAGATTATTGGCGATTTGGCATCGTCGTATCACTTTGAAAACAACACCACACTTATTTTTAATTTACGAAAGAATGTCAAGTGGCATGATGGTGCTTCCTTTAGTGCAGATGATGTACTCTTTACTTACAATTTAATTAATTCACCTCAAGTTGTCTCCCCTTATACTTCTACTTTTAGAGAGGTGAAAAATGTTGAAGTGCTCAATAAGTACAAATTAAAAGTGACCTATAAAAAGCCATATTTTAAAGCACTAGAGACGTGGATGATGGGAATCTTGCCGCGTCATATTTTAAAAGATGAGCAAAACATTATGAATAGCGAGTTCAATACTAACCCCATTGGTACGGGGCCGTACCGACTCAAAACATTAGAGTTTTCAAAAAATATTGAACTGAGTGCTTTTGATGATTACTTTGAACATCGAGCGTTTATTGATACGATCTCTTTTCATGTAATTGCTGACCCAATGACACGTTTTTTGATGCTAAAATCTTCTCAAATTGATATTGGTTCATTAGAAGCAATGCAACTAGAGCGGCAGCTCGATGAGAGCTTTCATAAAAACTTTAATATTATTGAAGATATCTCAAAAAGCTACACTTACTTAGGCTTTAATTTACGAGATGAAAAGTTTCAAGATGCAAGGGTGAGAAAAGCACTCTCTTTAGGCGTGAACCGTAAAGAGTTGGTAGATATTTTGTTTCTTGGACACGGACAGGTATGTCGTGGACCATTTTTACCTGGAGGGCCTTCATTTAATCAAGAAGTTAAGATTCCTGAATTTAATCCAACCAGAGCCAAAACGCTACTCAAAGAGGCAGGCTTTGATGAGAACAATCCTTTCTCTTTTGAGATAGCAACATCAAATTCAAGTTCTATTCGCCCCTATGCCGCACAAATTATTCAACACCAACTCTCAAAAATTGGCGTAAAGGTGACACTGCGAGTGATGGAGTGGCAGGCATTTTTAAATATGGTGGTTTTCCCTCGAGAGTTTGAGACTGTTCTTTTAGGATGGTCTTTATCATTATCACCTGACCCCTATCTGTTATGGCATTCCGATAATGATAAGGCAGGGGCATTTAATTTCATAGGCTATCATGATGACGAGGTTGATGCATTGATTGAGCAGATGCAAGGCATTGTTGAACGTGATC